>Ga0210407_10001770_pt1 | contig 19561 bp, 19 predicted proteins | sample IncBWC27MmetaG_FD_150860 | JGI IMG/M metagenome (GOLD analysis project Ga0210407, IMG submission 150860) | Forest soil microbial communities from Barre Woods Harvard Forest LTER site, Petersham, Massachusetts, United States - Inc-BW-C-27-M | ecosystem: Environmental > Terrestrial > Soil >... | reverse complement strand
GCTGCATCAGACTTTCGTCCATTGTGCAAGATTCCCCACTGCTGCCTCCCGTAGGAGTCTGGACCGTGTCTCAGTTCCAGTGTGGCCGGCCAACCTCTCAGTCCGGCTACCGATCAAAGCCTTGGTGAGCCATTACCTCGCCAACAAGCTAATCGGCCGCGGATCCCTCTTCTGGCGCCTTGCGGCTTTGAAGACAACACCATGTGGCATCGTCATGTTATGCGGTATTAGCCCAATTTTCACTGGGTTATTCCCCACCTGAAGGAAGGTTATCCACGTGTTACGCACCCGTTCGCCACGCGCCCACACCCTGTATTGCTACAGAATGCTGCGCGTTCGACTTGCATGTGTTAAGCACGCCGCCAGCGTTCGCTCTGAGCCAGGATCAAACTCTCGTTTGAAATCTGGTGTTTCCACTCGTGTGCATTGTCGATTCGCATCGAAACGCCACGGATGGGAACGAACTGTTTAAATCGCTCGGTTATCTCAAATGTGGTACGTACACCGGTACACCCGGCGCACGAACCGTAACCAAACGGGTTCTGGCATGTATCATCCGATTGTCAAAGAGCAGGTCAATCCAGGCCAGCTGGAAGGACTACAGACGAACCCCGATACTACCGAACAGGGCTCGAAGTGTCAAGCAATAATCTGCTGTGAATAATTCATGGCCTGTGGATTTCTTGGTGCGTGGATTGACGCTGTTCATGAACTTCCGATTAGAATGCCCACCGCGAAGACCAGCCCGCCTCCGACGATTACTTGCACGGCGGAAGAAACAATTGGCATATCCATATAACGGTGGCGAACAAAGCTGATGATGCCGAGTTCGACGATTACGACTGCAACCGCGGCGCTAAAGGCGATGTGAAAATCTGGGATTAGAAACGGGAGCGTGTGGCCCAGCCCGCCGAGCGTGGTCATCGAACCCGTAACAATTCCGCGAAGCAACGGCTTGCCGCGCCCGGTGAGGGAACCATCGTCGGAAAGCGCTTCGGCAAACGCCATGGAAATTCCCGCGCCGAGCGAGGCGGCGAGACCTACCAGAAAAGCGTCCCAGGTTTTGTGCGTGGCCAGCGCCGCTGCGAAAATGGGGGCGAGAGTCGAGACGGAGCCATCCATCAGGCCCGCGAGGCCGGGCTGCACGACCTGCAACATGAAGAGGCGCTTCCGCGACGTGTCTTCTTCCGTACGAGCACCCGATGCCGCCTGTTTTTCTTCCAGGGATTCGGCGGCGGCGTAATGCTGGCGTTCGATTTCCGCCAGGTCGCCGAGCAGTTTGCGCGTGGATGCATCGGAAATGTGTTGTAGAGCGCGCTCGTAAAACCGTTCTGTTTCCAATTCCATGATTTCGGCTTGCTTGCGAACCTTGTTGATGCCGAGCGGGCGGACGAGCCATTCCGGGCGGCGTTCGACGAAGCCTTTTACATCCTGGCGGCGAATCAGCGGAATGTGATTGCCGAAACGCTGCTGATAGAGATCAATCAGGCTCTGGCGATGCCGCGACTCTTCAGCCTGCATGTCCTCGAACATTTTCGCGGTGGAGGGGTAGGTGTCGCGCAGGCCTTCGGCGAAATCGCTGTACACGCGGCCATCCTCTTCTTCGAGCTGGATGGCGAGCGCGAGGATTTCTTTTTCGCTGAGATCTTTGAAGCGCTTTTTGGCCATTGCGGCTGCTCCTCATGACCGAGTATGGACAAGGCGATTATATCCGGCCAGGAACGAAAATGAGTTAGAGCGTATGTGAAGGCTGATGGCTATCGGACGCCTGCACCAAGCGAGATGGCGCCCGTGAGCATCCAAGAGACCCGTGCACTGAATGAGTTTCTCAGCGTGACTGATACACTGTAACCTGTGCGTGGAATGGGAACGAGTGCGCCCCGGCCAGGGTGCTGCCGCATTCAAACACAAGCAGAGAGAAAAAATGAAAGTGCTATCCGTAAATGTCGCGCTGCCGCGGCTGGTGGCGTGGAAGGGCCAGACGTTTAACACCGGGATTTTCAAGGAGCCGGTCGCTGGACACGTGATGATGCGGCAACTTGATTTGGACGGCGACCGACAGGCGGATTTATCCGTGCATGGCGGCCCGTACAAGGCGGTGTATGCGTATCCTTCGGAGCACTACGAGTTCTGGAAGAAGGAACTGCCGGAGATGGATTTGCCGTGGGGGCAGTTCGGCGAAAATCTAACGACAGAGGGTTTGAACGAGAACGATACGCACATCGGCGACGTCCTGCGAGTGGGCCAAGCCACCGTGCAGGTGACACAGCCGCGCGTGCCATGTCTCAAACTGGCCGCGAAATTTCAGCGGGATGATATCTTAAAGCGCGTCCTGCAGAGTGGGCGCTCCGGATTTTACTTTGCGGTAATCGAGGAAGGGCTCGTGGCCGCGGGCGACGCGATCGAGCGAATTCAGGAAGACGCGAACAGCATTGCGGTGAGCGACATCAATAAACTCCACTACCACGGAATGGATGTTCCCTTGATGCGGCGAGTGATTCAACTAAACGCGCTGCCGATTGATTGGCGCGAACACTTCGCGGAAAAGCTGGCGACGCTGGAGCGCCATTCGTCGTAGCAACCAACAAACCATGCAGCGCAAATCGTTACTCCACCAGTCATTTGAAGTAGGCATCTCGCTAAAGGGCGTGGGCGCGCTAATCGAGATTGCCAGCGGCATGGTGTTGTGGTTCGTGAAACCATCGCAGATGAACGACATCGTGCGCTGGTTGGGCGAGAACGTGCTGGCCGATGCGCCGCATCACCCGTTTGCCGTGCATGTGCTGAATGCGTCGCAGCGGTTCGCCGATAACGGCACCACGTTCGCGTCGCTGTATTTGCTGGCGCACGGAGTGGTTAAATTGGCGCTGGTGATTTGTCTGATGCTCAATAAGCTCTGGGCGTATCCGCTGACGATCGTCGTGTTCTGTGCGTTCATGGCGTATCAAGTCCGTCGCTTTACACACACCCATTCGTGGGCGCTGATCTGGCTGACTGTTTTTGACGCCGTGATCGTTTATCTGACCTGGAAGGAATATCAAGAGCAGAAGACCAAGCGAGGTGAAAAAAGTGCCGCGCAGTAATCGAGGCGGCTAATCGAGCGGTTCGGCGTCAATGCCGATATTCTTTTCTCCCGCGGCTTTCTTTTCGTTGTACTTCTTTACCCAGGCGGCAAAGCTTTTTCCGGCTGCGGTATCGCGCCCGGTGAACGCCAGGGCCGCTATATCGCTGTAGGAGATGGAGAGTTTTCCCGGCTGGTCCTTGGGCATCACGCGGATGAAGCAATCGGAGAGCGCGGGACCTTTGATTTTGCGATCGAAGATGTAGCCTTCGATTTTCTGGCCGTCTTTCAGCGTGATGGTCAGGTCGCCGCGATAGTCGAACGCTTTCTCAAGCGCTTCATGAATTTCCGAGACTGATGCAAGCGCGGGAATCCATCCTTCCAGATTTTCGTGGACGATGCCGAGACGTTCCTCAGCGCCGGATTCGGGCGATGTGGATGTATGGGGATCTGACATGGTGATTGCGAGCTGCTAGGCCTTCGGTGACATGGCGATCTGTACAAGCTGGCCGGAATTCTTGCCCGCGCTGTTCGCAGCGCCACCCATGGCGTCGGGATCTTTGTACTTGTTGAAAATCGTCGCGCGCACCGTGCTGAGAAATCCGCCGAGTGAACCGAACATATCGTCCACGGCGCTGGCTTCATAGCCGCTGTGCACCATGCAATTCGCGCACTTGGGATTGCCGCTTTCGGTGCCGTAGCGGTCCCAGTCGGTTTCGCGGATCAATTCCTCAAAGGTATCGGCGTAGCCGTCTTGCAGCAGGTAGCAGGGCTTCTGCCAGCCGAAAATATTGTATGTGGGCATGCCCCAGGGCGTGCATTTGTAATTGCGCTTGCCCATGAGAAATTCCATGAACAGCGGGCTGAGGTTGAAACGCCACCGTTCGCTGCGGTTGCTCAAAATCTGGCGGAACAGTTCGCGCGTCTTTTTCCTGCTGAGGAAATGTTCCTGGTCGGGAGCTTTGTCGTAAGTGTATCCGGGCGAGAGCATCATGCCTTCGACGCCCAGGTCCATCATATCGTCGAAGAAGTGGCGAACACTTTCGGCATCGGCACCGTCGAAAAGCGTGGTGTTGGTGGTAACGCGGAAGCCTCGCTGCAGCGCGAGCTGGATCGCTTCCACAGCTTTGTCGTAAGTGCCTTCGCGGCAGACGGCGAAATCGTGTTCTTCGCGCTGGCCGTCCATGTGAACGGAAAAAGACAGATATTTGCTGGGGGTGAATTGGTGCAGCTTTTCTTTCAGCAGCAGCGCGTTGGTGCAGAGGTAGATGTATTTCTTGCGCGCGACCAGGCCATCCACGATTTCGGCGATCTGGGGATGCATCAGAGGTTCGCCGCCGGGGATGCTCACCATCGGCGCGCCGCATTCTTCCACAGCGCGGAAACATTCCTCAGGGGTTAGCTGCTTCTTCAATACGTGCGCGGGATATTGGATCTTGCCGCAGCCGGCGCAAGCAAGGTTACAGCGCAGCAGCGGCTCCAGCATCAAGACGAACGGGTAATGCTTGCGTCCCTTCAGCCTTTGGCTGATGACGTAAGAAGCCGTCGTCCACATCTGTGAAACTGGAACTCCCATCCGATCCTTTTGCAGCTTGCCTGGCGCAGCCACTTCGCTGCGCATAGTGCTTAGACTCTAATGGTACCGGATTCGATGCCCGCTGTGAACCCGAGACTCATGAACAAGGTGCTTGAATCGAGAGGCCGCGCCGGGGGCGTCCAAGTGACTGAATGCGCGAAGGATATGGAGGTGTTGTAGGTGGCCTTGCGTTCAGTTTTCGTGTAAATTTTCTAATGATGAGCGATCCTGTGAAATTCAACGTGGGCCTGGTGCAGATGGCCGTGAGTCGGGTGCCGCAGGACAATCTCGCGCGGGCCATTGCGAAGATCGAAGAGGCGGCGCGTGGCGGCGCGCAAGTGGTGTGCCTGCCGGAATTATTTCAATCGCAATATTTTTGCCAGCGGGAAGATACCGCCAATTTTGACTTGGCGGAGTCGGTTCCTGGCCCGACGACCGAAGCGCTGGGCCGCGTGGCGCTGAAAGCGCGCGTCGTGGTAGTGGCTCCGCTATTCGAGCGACGGGCCGCGGGCGTGTATCACAATACGGCGGCGATCATTGATGCGGACGGCAAGATCGCGGGAGTTTATCGCAAGATGCATATTCCCGACGATCCCGCTTATTACGAGAAATTTTATTTCACGCCGGGAGATTTGGGGTTTCGCGCCTTTAAGACGCAAGCGGGGAAAATCGCGACGCTGATTTGCTGGGATCAGTGGTATCCGGAGGGAGCGCGCCTGGCGGCTTTGAACGGAGCGTGCATTCTTTTTTACCCGACGGCGATCGGATGGCATCCCAGCGAAAAACAATCGAATGGAGCGGCGCAACGCGATTCCTGGCGCACGGTGCAACGAGGGCACGCTATCGCCAACGGACTTTATGTGGCGGCGGTGAATCGCGTGGGCCACGAAATTCCTGCGGCCGGCGGCGACGGCCTGGAATTCTGGGGCGGATCATTCTTGTGCGATCCGCAAGGAGTGGTGATTGCGGAGGCTTCCACCGATCGCGAAGAAATTTTGTATGGCACGGTGGACCTGACGCACCTGGAAGACGTACGCCGCAATTGGCCTTTTTTGCGCGACCGGCGCATTGACGCTTATCGCGGCATCGAACAACGATTCCTCGACGACAAATCTTGAAACGGCCGCTCAACACAAACCTTATGAATAACGTAAACATGCCTGCTGCTCTGGGTTTTTCCATGCCTGCCGAATGGGAGAAGCACGAAGCCACATGGATCGGCTGGCCGCACAATCCCACGGATTGGCCGGACAAGCTGGAACCAATTCAATGGGTTTACGGCGAAATCGTGCGCAAGATTGCGCCGGGCGAGATCGTGCGAATTCTGGTGAATTCAGCGACGCATGAAAAGCTGGTGCGCGGCATTCTGAAGAGAGTCGGCGTGGGTCTAAATTGCGTGCAATTTTTTCGTTTTGCGACGAATCGCGGATGGACGCGCGATTTCGGGCCGATTTTTTTGAGGCGTGTTAAACCACGGCGCGAAGTGGCTATCGCAGGATTCCGATTCAATGCTTGGGCGCGCTATCCCGACTGGCAGAAAGATGATGCGATTCCGGGGCAAGTGGCGCGACGCTTGAAATATCGGATGGTGCCGGTGCGCTACGGCGGGCGCGATGTGGTGTTGGAAGGCGGAAGCATTGACGTGAACGGTCGCGGCACTGTGCTGACCACCGAAGAATGTTTGCTGGATCAAAAACGGCAGGTGCGCAATCCGGGATTCAACCGGACGGACACGGAAACGGTTCTGCGCGAAAGCCTCGGCGTGAAAAATATTGTGTGGCTGGGCAAGGGCATCGCGGGCGACGACACGCACGGACACGTGGACGACCTTTGCCGGTTCGTCAACGCGCGCACGGTGGTGCTGGTGCGCGAGAAGAACCAGCGTGACCCGAACTACAAGCCGCTGCAAGACAACTGGAAACGTCTGCAAAGTGCGCGCCTCGAGGATGGAAGCAAGATCGAGGTGGTCGAGCTGCCCATGCCCGCGCCGCTGCATTTCGAAGGCGTGAGGCTGCCTGCAAGTTACGCGAATTTTTATATCGCGAATTCGGCCGTGCTCGTGCCGACGTTCAACGATCCGAATGACCGAGTGGCGCTGGGAATCCTCGGTGAACTATTTCCAGAACGCGCCGTGGTTGGCATACATGCAGTGGATCTAGTGTGGGGATTTGGCACGCTTCATTGTTTAACGCAGCAGCAGCCCTCGCGGTAATTTCAGCCGAACCTGCGATACGGATTGTGTGATAAACGAGCCGAGGTCCGTGCCGAAATGAAACGGCGCGGATTCACGACGAAAGCGTGCGCAAGCTAATTGATTAACGAATGCTAATGCTTGCGTACGCTGCAGAAATCGCGGCCGCACAATTCCCTCCCCGGCAAGAACTATGCAAGTTCTTCGCACGCTTTGAAGTCCACAACAACAACGATCCGCGAATTTCGCTATTTCCAAGGACTGTGACCAATCGGCAACGCGATTGCCTGACTCCCTTATTGACCGGGGATATTGACGCGCACAAGTGTGCGTGGAGATTCTGCAACTCGCTGCCGGAGAGCACAGGACGATGGCAGTCCAAATACACGAACGAGGTCCAACCGAAAACGATGGCGACGTTGGCGGAGCCGAGCGGCCGCTGAACGTTCTGGTGATCCACGAAATTTTGCCGCACCCGGATCGTCACGGGGCGGACGTGCAATGGATGCAGATGTTGCGCGAGCTGCGCGTGCAGGGGCACAAAGTGCTGCACGTGGCGCGCACCGGCGCAAATCGCGAGCGGTATGCCGCGGGAGTGAAGGCGCTGGGTATACCGGTTTACGCACCAGATGCAGAGAGAATGCGATTTCTCGGACTTGATCTGCCTGTCGAATGGACTTTTGAACAGCTTCTTAGCGACAACCAGTTCGATCTTGCGATTCTCTTTCATTGGTTCTGGAATGGCATTTCGATTCCGGAACACTACATGGAAGAAATATGGCGCTGCTCTCCCAAGACCTTTATCGCCGTGCTGACCGACGATCAGCAAGGAGTGCGCGAAAAGCAGATGGCGGAACTGACCGGCCGGTGGTCGGATTATGAACGCTCGCACGATTTCACCAGCCGCGAGTTCCAGGTATACCGGCGAGCAGATGTGGTTCTGACGATTTCAGAAGACGACAGAAACGCTTTTCTGCGCGTGGCTCCCGAACTTGTGACAGGACGAATGCCGATGATTGCGAGCGTGGGGCCGGAAGGCGGTACGTTTTCGGAGCACTCCGGTTTTCTATTTCTCGCGAATTTTGACAATCCGGCGAACCGCGATGCCAGTGACTGGATGCTCGCGGAGATCTGGCCACGCATTCGCGCGCAACTTCCGGGGGCGGACCTGGCGCTGGTGGGAAATAATTTGCCGGCCGACCTAGGCGTAGCGGAAAAGGGCGTGCTGCGCGTCGGGTACGTTGCGGATCTCGGCCCGATTTTCGCGAAATGCCGGGTGGCGCTCTCGCCGGTGAGATTTGGCACGGGCATAAAGACCAAAAACCTCTCGGCGCTCGCACATGCGGTGCCGCTGGTGACAACCACCGTGGGCGCGGATGGTATGGCGCTGCGCAACCTGATCGACCGTGCCAGGCATACCAAAGCAAAAGCGTATGATCCCGATTTCACGTGGCCGTACCTGCTGGTCGAAAAACGTTTTCCCGAGATAGTAAACGGCGAGCCCGCGGGGCAACGACTTTTTCTTCGGATGGCCCGCTACACTAATCGGCGGATGAATTTCTTGAGCGACACCAGCCAGCGCGGGCCTTGGAGCAATTGCGATACATTTTCAGCCATTTGCGAGGGCGCGTGCCGGCGAGCGGTCTGTACTTGCGCGCGGTACAGCAGATGTCCTGCTGTTATCGCGAGCTGGGCGAGAAAGAAAAGGCTTCACGGTATGCCGCGAGAACCGAGCGGATTCTCTGCAACGGAAACTTCGCGTTGCGGCCGCCAGCGGAATCGAACCATGCGCGCAGGATTCACGCCCAACCACACACACCCGTGTTTTCCGTGATCATCCCGACCTACAATCGCCAGCCGGTGTTGGCGGAGTGTTTGCATGCGCTCGACCGACAGAACGTGCAGCCGGAAATGTTCGAAGTCCTCGTGGTGGACGACGGATCCACGGACGAGACCGAGCATTTCTGCCGCAACTTTCAGCCCAACTATTCATTTCAGTACTTGCGGCAATTAAATGCAGGCGCGGGAGCGGCGCGGCGGCGCGGCGTGCAGCACGCCCGCGGTGAATATCTCCTACTCTTCAACGACGACACGATTTCCGCGCCCGACTTGCTCGCCGAGCATTGGAAGGCGCACCAGACCTGAGGGGACGTACGACAATGCGTGTTGGGAGATTTTCGTTTTCCGCCGGCGGCGCAACAGCGCGCGCTGACGCGATTCCTCACGCAAAGTCCGTTCTTTTTCCCGCAGGTGACGCTGCGGGCCGGTGAGTATTGGGAGTACACCTACGTGGTGACTTGCAACTTAAGCGTGCAGCGCGACGCCGTGCTCGCGGTCGGTTCGTTTGACGCGCGCTTCCGAGTAGCGGAGGATTCGGATCTCGGGCTGCGATTGAGCCGCAAGGGATTTTCCGTCCGCTACATTCCCGAGGCGCAAGCCATCCACCAGCATCTTCCCTTTACGATTCCGGACCTGATACGGCGCGCTACATCTTATGGAGCGAATCAGCTGGCTTTTCTGCGCAAACACCCCACGCTGCTGCAGGGAGGAAGAACGTTTTTCGGAATGCTGGACAACGACGCCGCGGACAAATGGCGCGCTGGTAAACGACAGAAAACAAGAGATCGAATCGCTTGCAGCGACGCTGACACGAATTGATTCCGTGGACTTCGCTCCGTTTTTCACGATGAAGAAGGGCAACGGAACCGTGGCAGATGAAATCACCAAATTGTTCCAGCGCGCGGTGCCGGATATTTATTGGTATTATTATTTTTTGGGATTGTTGCGCATCTGGGAACAGGAACTCGTGCATCCGTCCACGGAATCGCTGCGGGCGGCTATCGTTCTGGATGAAGCTTATATTTGACGGGCGTCGTTTTTGACCAGCCTCTTACATGATTCGCTCCAAACCGATTCGCCCCGCTTCAGACGACTAAGACCTGATTTGTAAATCGGCGCGCGTTCCATCATAGCGCGGCGGACTTGTAGTATTGTTTCCGGCGAAAGCGACTGACGGAATCGACTCCCACATGACCACTGACTCCTCCCACTGGCGCAATTGGACGCTCGCCGAACGAGAACGGCAGTACTCGCCGAGCAGCTGTGTGACTGCGATTGAGCCGTACCTGGACGCATACGTCGCGCGCAGCCGCGAAGCGGAGCGGCAATTTCGCTGCCAGAAGAACTTGCCTTGGGGCGAGCGACCCGATGAAACATTCGATTATTTTCCCGCGGCGTCCGCTGGTGCGCCCTTACTGGTTTATATTCATGGAGGATACTGGCAGGAACACTCAAAAGGCGAGTCGCTTTTTGCCGCGCCGGATTGCTTGGCGAATGGAATTGCGTTTGCAGCGATTGATTACACATTGGCGCCGCGGGCCACGCTTGGAACGATTGTGGAGCAATGCCGGCGCGCGATTGCCTCGCTGCATCGGCAGGCTGCAACGCTGGGATTCGACGCGTGCCGCATTTATGTCGCGGGTAATTCCGCGGGCGCGCATCTTGCCGCGATGCTCTTGGTGGAAGGCTGGCACGCAGTGAGTGGTGTTCCTGACGATGTTGTAGCTGGCGCCGTGCTGCTTAGCGGGATTTACGATCTTGAGCCCTTGGTCGGTACATATATTGACGCGGCGTTGCATCTGACGGAAGCGGACGTTGCGACGCTCAGCCCACAGCGGCTGAAGGCTGGGCGGCCGGTGAAAACAATTATAGCGTGGGGCGAAAATGAGACCGCGGAATTCAAACGACAGAGCCGCGCTTTCGCTTCGGCGCTCGGTGGTTCCGGATTTCCGGTAACTGCGCTTGAGGTTGCTGGCGCGAATCACTTTGATATTGTGTTCGGGCTGGCGAATCGCGAAAGTTTGTTGGGCGCGGCCACCATCGACATTATTCATGACACGAAGAAAAGAGACACCTAATGGCAGGAACGGACATTGCAGCGGCGCGTGATCGGTGCCGTAGCCGTTACGCGTTGATTTCAGCCAGGAATTTATCCGCGAACGTGTGAACATCCAAAAACGAGTTGTACAGCGGAACCGCCGCAACACGCAGAATGTCTGGCTCGCGCCAGTCGCAGATTATTCTCTGTTGCGACAGGCGGTCGCAAACAGCACGGCCGCCTTTCGTTATTTGTAACGACAGCTGGGCGCCGCGTTGTGACGGATCACGCGGAGTTAAGATGGAAAAGCTCTCGCACGCCTCCCGAGCGAGGAGAAATTCGAGATAACTCGTCAGAGTTTCGCTCTTGGCTCGCAGGCGCGCGACCGTAACTTCGTCGAAAATCTCCATCGAGGCGCGTAGCGCGGCCATGCACAGAATCGAGGGATTGCTCAATTGCCAGCCCTCGGCGCCGGCGATGGGTTGAAATTGCGGCGACATCTGGAAGCGGCTGCTTTTATCGTGGCCCCACCAGCCCGCGAATCGCGGCAAATCTAGATTCCGCGCATGGCGTTCGTGGACGAAGCATCCGGCAACGCAACCGGGGCCGCCATTCAGATATTTATAGCCGCACCACACCGCGAAATCCACGCCCCAATCATGCAGCTGGAGCTGCAGATTTCCGGCGGCGTGCGCCATGTCGAAGCCCACGACGCAACCTTGCGCGTGCCCGGCCTCAGTGATGCGTCGGCAGTCGAAGGCTTGTCCGGTGAAGTAATTCACTCCGCCGAGCAGGATCAGCGCGATCTGTTCGCCTTTTTCCGTGATTAACTTTTCGATGTCTTCGGTGCCAATCGTCGCATCGCCGGGGCGCGGCGCGATTTCAATCAGTGATTCTGCCGGGTCGTGGCCGTGGAAGGCGATCTGCGATTGCACGGCGTACTGGTCCGACGGAAAAGCGCTCGACTCGATGACGATTTTGTTGCGCGCGGGCGTGGGCCGGTAAAAAGAAACCATCATCAGGTGCAGATTTGCGGTGAGCGAATTCATCACCACTACTTCGTTGGGCAACGCTCCTACGAGCCGTGCGGTCGGCGCGGCCAGAATCTCGTGATACGGCATCCAGGGGCTTCTGGCGTGAAAGTGGGCCTCGACTCCGAGCCGTTCCCAGTCTTGCAGTTCCTGTTCGATATAGGCACGCGCGGATTTTGGCTGTAGGCCCAGGGAATGGCCGCAGAGATATACGCAATCGGAGCCCGCGGACGTCTTTGGAATGTGGAAACGATCGCGATAACCGGCAAGTGGGTCGGCGGCGTCCATCGCAATCGCGAACTCACGGCCGGACTCGAAATTGATTCTGGTCACTTAGAGCGTCTCCAAGGGATTCAGGTCGCGATGAATCAAGTGATCCGCTTTTTTCCAGTCGAGATCTTCGATGCGAGAGATGGGATCGCACAATTCCGCCAGCAGGCGATCCTGAATCTTCCCGCGCGAGAATGCGACTGAATACGGGACGCGATGAAACGTCACCATCGCATACTTGGGCACGAAGTGGCGCGGATATTTGGCTTCGAGCGCGAGCTCTACTTTCTTTCTGAAGAGAAAGCGGGGATCCGCGACGCGATCGCGCATCTCGATGAAGTTTTCCAGGGCCATGTCCGCGATGGCATCCGTACTGGGCTTGCGGGCCTGCTCGAATTCCTGAAATAGCCTCGCCCAGTCGGGGCCGTGGCGATCGAGCAGCTCCAGAAAAACGGTGCAATCTTCAAACGCACAATTCATGCCCTGACCGAAGAACGGCACGATGGCGTGTGCCGAATCGCCGAGCAGCAACACCCTTCCGTCCACTTGCCACGGCGCGCTTCTGATTGTGACCATCGAGCCGGTGGGATTGCCTGAGTAGTTTTCCCGGAGCTGCGGCATTAGCGGAAGAGCATCGGCGAACCGTTCAGCGAAAAAGTTTGCCGCTTTTTCGCTGGTGTCCAGGTTCGCAAAACTTACCGGACCTTCGAACGGCAAGAACAAAATGCAGGCAAAGGTACCGTCAATATTCGGCAACGCTATCAGCATATAGGCGCCGCGCGGCCAGATATGCAACGCGTGGGGTTCGAGAACAGGCTTTCCGCCAGGGCCGGCCGCGATCGTCAGTTCCTTGTAACCGTAGTCGAGCACTTCCTGCGAGAAATTCAAGTGGCCCAGTTTCTGCATATCCTGACGGATCGCGGAGGCGGAGCCGTCCGTGCCGATCACGACTTCGGAATCTACCGTGGTATCGCGGCCCGTTTCTTCGTTACGAAAACGCGCGGCGCCGGTGTTCCAATCGATTCCGGTGCAGCGTTCGCCAAAGCGAATCTTGACGCCCTGGGCTTCGGCGGCATTCATCAGCGCGACGTTCAGGTCCGCGCGCGAAATGGAATTGATGACCTCGGTGTCGTTCTTGCCGTAAGGCTGGAACGTGAGTTCACCGGCGAGCGAGTGCATCATGCGGCCTTTCATCGCGATGATGATGCGGCTCATCTGGTCCCACAGGCCGGCTTCGCGCAGCGCGTGAATGCCGCGCGTGGATACAGCGAGATTGATGGAGCGGCCAGCGCTCGTGCGAATCAGGCGCATGTCCGGGCGGCGCTCGAAAATCTGCACAAGAAAGCCGCGCTGCGCCAGCGAGATCGCGAGCAATGGACCGGTGAGACCCGCGCCAACGAGCGTTATTGTGTGGGAACGATTCTGTATGTTGTGGATAGGCGCGTGGCTTGCGGCAGGATCGCGGCTCAAGCGATCACCCTTCCAGATACGTGCGCGCTTCCCACAGTTCGGGAAAGAATTTCTTTTCCAGCGTGAGTTTTAGGTAGGACGAACCGGCGCTGCTGCCCGTGCCCATCCGTATGCCGATCGTGCGTTCGACCATTTGAATGTGGCGCAGGCGCCAGCCGACGACCAGCTCGTCGAATTCGGTAAGACGCTCGCACACGTCAATCCAGTCGCGGTGATTACGTTCGTCTCGGTAGAGCGCGTGAATTGCTTTGGCGCGGGCTTGAAAACGTTCTTCTTCCGTCGCCGCGGCGGTTGGCGGCTGCAAAGTGCCCAAAGCTTCCAGAGCTTTGAAAAATACGTCGCGCAAGGAATCTTCACGCAGCCGGCGGAAGAGAATGGCGTGAGTTTCCGGCGTCAGCTCGTGATAACGCAGCATTTTTTCGTCCTTCAGGCCGCAAAGGAATTCGAGCTCGCGGAATTGTTCGGACTGAAAACCGCTTGCAGGAGCCAGTTTTTCGCGAAACGCGAGGAAGTGAGTGGGCAACATCGTCTCGAGAATCGTGAACTGCTCGACCAGCACACGCATGATTTCCGTGCAGCGGCGTAACAGGCGGGCCGCTTCATACACGCCGTCGCGCGATGCCGGATTATCGCAGGTCGAGCGCAGGTTCGCGACGACGGCATCGAGGTCGTGGAGCAATTCCTTGAACCAGAGCTCGTAAGTCTGATGAACGATTATGAAAAGCAATTCATCATGGTGCTCCGGAGACGACGCGGGATGCTGGAGGCGCAACAGTTCCGGAATCTGAAGATAGGAGCTGTAGGTCAGTTTCTTCCCGGAGTGCGCTTCGTCACTTTCGTTCGTCCGGATGTCGGCGGCGCTACGCGCTGGACAGCCGAAGGAACTGTTTGTTTGCACTACCTTATTTACACCCGACTCACCTGCTTCCTGCGGCAGGCCGAGCCACGTTTGCGCATTCGCGCCAAGCAATTTCGTCTTTGTGTCCGCCGGAAGCTGGCTTTCGCGAATAAGTGCGCCTACGCGCTCCTCGCCTAGCGGGAACGGATAGTCGGAGCCAAGCAGAACGTGCTCCGCGCCCATGATCTGGACCAGAAATTGCAGTGTGCGTTCGTCGAACACCGCGGAATCGACATAGAACCTGTGTAGATAATGTTTCGGGGGAAATTGTGCGGCGCCGCGGCAGAGTTCCTGCTGTTCCCACGCATTCTGCAAGCGGCCGAGAAGAAACGCGAAACTTCCGCCGCCGTGCGCGAAGCAAATGCGCAAGCTCACGGGCAAGCGGTCGAGCGCGCCGCTGACGATCAGCGCCACGAGCGACAGCTGCGTTTCTGCCGGCATGCCCACGGTCCACGACATCATGTATTTCGGCATGCGCTGCACAGCCATCATGTCCCAGGGATGAACGAAGACGGCGGCCGCTTCATCCGCGCAATGATGGAGAAACGTGACGATTCCCGGGTCGTCAAGATTCTTATCGCCGACGTGATTGCCGATCTGCACGCCAATATGCCCGGCGCGCATGCAGCGAGTGAGTTCGGCGCAAGAAGCATCAATATCCTGCAGCGGTACCTGGCAGAGCGCGCGTAATCTTCCTTTGCCGCGAGCGCACAGCTGCAAGGCCGCGTCATTAAATATTCGAGCGCAATCCAACGTCTGCTGCGGTTCGCGGTTGTAGGCGAAAAGCACGGGCGTGGCGGAAACGACCTGGTGAGTTACGCCGTCGCGATCCATTTCTTCCAGGCGGACACTCGCGTCCCAGCAAGCCGAAGTGACGTGACGGAACACGCGATTGCCGATCATGATTACCGCTTTGCCGGGCTCGGTGTGCTTGATCGACGGCCAATCAGGCGTGCCGAATCGCGCCGCGAGGTCCGGCCACGTCTCTGGGAAGAAATGTGCGTGAATGTCGGTGACTGGCATGTCGTTTTCGCCGCGCGAAATATACGCTACTGCTTTACCGGCTTCCCCGGATGAACTTCGCCGCAGTTCGGGCACACGCGCAACTTCTCGTTCTGATAAAATTTTTCGAACAGCGGCGGCAGATCCGTCACGATGCTCTTTAGAAGGACGTCGGCGCGATGAACCAGGTGATGGCATTTCCCGCAGTACCATTCAAAGCCGTCTTTCACGCCTTCGGGGCGGGGAATTTCGACGACCAGGCCAATCGTGCCGGGAGTAAGACGCTGCGGCGAATGTCGCGTGTGTTTCGGAAGCAGAAAAATTTCTCCCTCTTTAATGGGAATTTCGATGGGCGGTTTTCCGGGCTGTTCCATGACACGAATAAAAATGTCGCCTTTCAGCTGGTAGAAAAATTCCTCGGTGGGATCGTCGTGATAATCTACGCGCTGGTTCGGCCCGCCAACGACGGTGACGATGATGTCGCCGTCATCCCAAACCTGCGCGTTGCCCACGGGAGGCTTCAGTTTTTCGCGATTGGCGTCAATCCAGCCCTGAAAGTTGAAGGCCTTCATGGTTTTGATCGATGGCATTATTTTTTCCTTTCGGCTTCGGCGATCGGCTTGTAGGCAATCGCCTTCATTTCGATGAGCAGCTGCGGGTGGGGCAATTGATGGACGGCGACGGTGGTCCGCGCAGGACCGCTTTCGGTGAAATATTCATTGTAAACCTCGTTGTAGCCGGCAAAATCATTCATGTTCACGAGGTAGCTGGATATCTCGACGACGTCACTTAGTTTCGCGCCCACGCTGGCGAGAATGTCACTGATATTGTGGATGACGGCGCGCGTCTGCGCGCGAATATCGAGTTGAGCAGCGCCGAGGGCATCGGCTTCCGCCCCGGCGATGGTATTGTCCGCGCGACGGGAACTGGTGCCGGAGACGAACAGATAATCGCCGGCGCGTTTGACGTGCGGAAAATTCCCGCGCGGCTGCGCTTTGCCCGGAACGACTTTGCTTTCCATTCCCATCAGTCACTCAACTTAACGCAGATATTGTTCAGTTCGGAATAAAAGTTCAGGGAATGTACCCCGCCTTCGCGGCCGATGCCGGAAAGTCCCACACCGCCGAACGGCGTGCGGAGATCGCGCAGAAACCAGCAATTGACCCAGGTGATTCCGACGCGCAGTTTTTCGGCGACGCGGTGGCCGCGCTTGAGATTCGAGGTCCAGACCGATCCTGCCAGCCCGTATTGCGTGTCGTTCGCTTTGGCGATGGCCTCTTCTTCGGTATCGAACGGCGCGACGTGGCAAACGGGGCCGAAGATTTCTTCTTTCACGCAACGCGCTGACTCGGGCAGCCCGGTAAAGATCGTTGGCTGAACATAAAAGCCGGCGTCGCGAGCATCGCTGAATTTTGGGATTCCGCCGCCGGTGATCACTGTCGCGCCCTCTTCGCGCGCCAGTTGATAGTAAGCGAGAACCTTGTCGCGATGAGCTTTGGAAATGAGCGGGCCAGTGGTGGTGGCCTGTTCCATCGGCCATCCGACGCGCAACGATTCGGCTTTTTGTTTGAGCGCGGTGACGAACCGATCCATGAGCTTGCGCTCGACGTACACGCGCTCTGCACAGAGACAGACCTGGCCGGTATTGAGGAAAACCGCATCCGCGATACCATTCACCGTTTCGTCGAAATCGCAGTCGGCAAATACGATGGCGGCGTTCTTACCGCCCAGTTCAAAGGAAACCGGCTTCACAGTGGGAGCGACCGCGCGCATGATGGCCGCCCCGGTGCGCGATTCTCCTGTAAAAGTGATCGCGTCCACTCCCGGGTGCGCGGTGAGGAATTCTCCCGCCGAATCCGGGCCGAAGCCGTGAACCACATTAAAAACGCCGGCCGGCACTCCGGCCGTCTGCATGACTTCCGCCAGCAACGTTGCGGTGGCGGGAGTTTCTTCGGAAGGCTTGACGACCACGCAATTGGCGCACGCGAGCGCGGGAGCTACTTTCCAGGTGAGCAGCAGGAGCGGCAGATTCCACGGCGTAATGATTCCAACGACACCGAAAGGCTTGCGGACCGCGTAATTAAGCGCGATCACGCCGTCGGGAGTTTCGGTGCGAAATGATTCCAGCCCAGCGGTCTTGATGACGTCGGCAAACGCGCGAAAATTCGCCGCGCCCCGGGGCACATCAATTCGCGACGCGAGCGAGATTGGTTTTCCGGTGTCCGCGACTTCCGCGTGCAGAAAATCCTGGAAGCGCGCCTCGATTCCGTCGGCGATTTTGTGCAGCAGCGCCGCGCGGGCGGGCACGGTCAAGCGCCCCCAATCTCCGCGCTGCGCTTGGCGGGCGGCGGCTACGGCTTCATCCACCTGCTCACGGCTGGCTTCGCACACTTGTGCGATTACGGAACCATCGGCGGGATTCACGTCGGCGAACTCGCGCGCGCCGCGCACAAATTGCCCGTTCATGTAGTTTTGCAGGAGTTTCACGGAACCATCTGCACTTCTGAGCGCTTGCGCCGCGACGTATTGCCCGGCGGAGGCGCTGCTAGCACCATACCAAAAGCGGATGGGCTTGGAACATGGAAAAACGATTCCGAAGCTGCGGAACACGGCCTCAGGCCCTAAGCTGTTTGCGGACAACGGGCAGAAGCGCTCCGCCGTGGCGAGTGGTACGCGCCCGATGGCGCACTAGATTGCGCTACTGGCGACGCAGCGCCCCTGACTTGCGATTGGCATTGGAACGTGCATCAGAACTGCGTGCGGGGGGAACAGAATCTTTGCAGGTCGCGCCTTTAGTTCATCCTCAGAGCCTGTTTGTGACAGGTTAGACGGGCCACGACATAAACACAGAGAAATCAGCGCGGCCTCAGCCGCTGCAGTACGAGTTCACAGCCTCAACGCCGGCTCGTCACCCGTACGTCACTTTCCCGGCTGCGCCTGCTGCGGTGGGTGGCTCACAAAATACTGCGTGATGCCGGCCGAAAGCTCCTGCAATCCAGCGGTCACGTTCCGATCCATCGCCACGACGATCGCCGGCACATTCTTCCCCTGTACGGGTTCATCGTGCGTATAGATCTGGCTCCATACCGTCGTGCGCGATGCCGGATCGTACAATTCCAGCTGAATCGAGAAACGCGCCACTAGCTCGGGCTGGTCCACGCCATACATCGAGTACAAGTGGCCCCGCACCACGTACTCGCCGCGCGCGTTGCCGGTGACTTTCGAGACGGATTGGAATTGGCGCGACGAGCGCAGAATCGTTACCAGCATATCTTGCACCATGTCTGCCGCGGGTTCCGCCCAGCGGTCGTACTCGTACGTCCCCAGCTGCACCGGACCAGACCCGTACACCAACCGATCGTCGTGATACAGATGCGAGGCGATGAATCGCCCCACCAGCAATGTCACTGGAATCTGCGCCGATGGGGAATTGGCTGGAGCGGGGTTCACATCCAACACGTAATACTTCACCGGACGCGCCGCGCCGCATCCGGCCACCAACATCGCCAGCATCAGGAGTGCGCTAATTTGCGTGCGACGGCTCAACACTCTTTGCTCCTTCTCGCGTTGTTTCTTCGCGTCGTTGCCGGGCTGCTGCTGCAAACGAATTCTCATCCTGCTTCCGTTCCGCTATTTCGGCGGCGCCGTCCCGGGTGCATGTGGTTTCGGGTCGGCGGGGCGCAGGATCGAATAGGGCCGCGTCTTGATGGACTCCGTGAACGAATTCAGATTCTCCGTAACGTGACGCAGGTTATCAATAATCTCGTCCAGATTTTCCTGATTGCTGGTCACCGTGTCGTTCAGTGAAGCCACGATCGAATTCACGTTCACCAGCGCCTTGCGCAGGTCAATGATCGCCTGCCGGATGTCCGCGCGATTTTCCGACAGCATCCCGTCCAGATGTTGCAGCGTCTCATCCGCCTGGTCCGATGTTTTCTGGAAGCTCGCGATCACAGGTTTCAGGTTGGCCGTCGCATCATTAATATGATTCAGCGTCGAGTGCACCAACGGGCGATCTTCTTCCAGCATCCCGCGCACGTGGCCCAGACTCGCGGATAGGTTCGCGCGGTTCTGATCGTTCAGCAAGTCGTTCACTCGGGCGAGCGTAACCTTGAGTTCCACCACCCGCGAATTCAGGTTGCCAATCAGCTCGTCCGCTTTCGGCGTAGCGCGTTGATGCTGTCC
>Ga0210407_10001768_pt1 | contig 19583 bp, 13 predicted proteins | sample IncBWC27MmetaG_FD_150860 | JGI IMG/M metagenome (GOLD analysis project Ga0210407, IMG submission 150860) | Forest soil microbial communities from Barre Woods Harvard Forest LTER site, Petersham, Massachusetts, United States - Inc-BW-C-27-M | ecosystem: Environmental > Terrestrial > Soil >... | reverse complement strand
GGCGGGCGAAGACAATGGAATTGAGCTAAGCATGTAGGCTTCGTGTCGCAGCGCTTTTCGGACGGGGGTTCGACTCCCCCCGCCTCCACCAACTTTCATTCCACTCACACGTGTACCGTGAGATTGGAATTACCTAATCGGGTCAAGTTCGGCAGTTAGTATCTGGGCTATTGCTCTGCGTTTCCTCTGTCTTTCGTTCTCAAAGCCATCCAATCGGGAAAACTTCGTGACGTGAGTCACGGTGCGCAGTGACGCAGGTCACGGCCAAAGGTGCCTCGGTGCGCGAGACTTGTTCTTGGAGGACCGAGGACGGAGGTCACGGAAATGGGTACCCAACTGATCACCCCGACGCAAAAGCAGAGGCCGTCGTCGAAGCAGGTCCTTCCCCGAAACCAAGTTGCCCACGAAATGCGAGCGGCCGGCTCGGCGAGTCCCGCAATTCCGATTGTGGCAGCGCGCAGGAATGACTTGTTCTCCGAAGCGTGCTGGAGATGAGTTCGACGCATCCTCCGCGGCGTGCGACGGACCTGTTCATGTCGCTGTTCATTCACGTCCTTGTTTTGCTGGCGGTGATCCTGCCTTCGCTCTATTTCACTGACACGATCGATTTGAAGAGGTTCACGGCAACGCTCCTGGTCGGCCCACCGCCTCCTCCGCCACCTCCGATGGCGCAGAAAGCGGTGAAGGCCGTGCAAACTCCGCGGCGAGTGTTTACATCCCAGGGCAAGCTGCTCGCTCCGACCTCCATTCCTCAAAAGGTCGCCATGCTCAAAGAGGAGCCGCCCGCGCCTGATATCGGCGCCGGGGTTGAAGGTGGTGTTCCGGTTGGAGTTCCGGGTGGCCAGTTTGGTGGCGTCATCGGAGGGATCATCTCCGGCGCGGCGCACACCAATGTTCTTGCTCCGTCCACGGCGCCAAGAGCGCCCATACGCGTGGGCGGGCGCATAAAACCGCCCCGCCAGCTGGTGCAAACGGCGCCTGTCTACCCCATTCTGGCGAAGCAGGCCATGCAGCAAGGAATCGTAACGATTGACGCCGTGATTGATGCCCAGGGCAACGTGGTGGAGATGCGCGTAATTTCGGGTCCGCCACTTCTGCTCCACGGCGCGCTGGACGCAGTACGCCAATGGAAGTACGAACCAACCTTTCTGAACGACCAAGCAATTGCGGTGCAACTGATTGTGAAGGTGACATTTCAGTTTGAACACTGAGCGGTGGGCTGAGGGAGGTGCTTTATGTTGCTAGCAAATTATTTTCTGATTGCCGTAGGAGCTCTGGCGGTGATTTATGCAATTGTTCGAGGTGCCAGAGCAGCTCGCGTGTACATGACATTCCGCGGAAAGAGGCTAGTCTCGTGCCCTGAAACTCACCAACCGGCTGCTGTGCGTGTTGCAGCGGGAAAGTCCGCCGTGGAAGCACTGGTCGGAAAAAAGGAGCTGAGACTGAATGAGTGTTCGCGCTGGCCTGAAAAACAAGATTGCCCGCAAGACTGCTTGGCGCAAATAGAAGAGGCACCGAAGGCGTGCCTGGTTTGGACGATCATGAACCGGTGGTATGAGGGACAGAAGTGCGTGTATTGCGGCAAACCGTTCGGAGAAATTCACTGGCACGATCACCCGCCCGCCCTACGGAACAAAGAAGGAAAAGCCGTGCAATGGAACGAGGTGGCTGCGGAAAACCTGCAGGCCGCTCTAGGGCAATGCCGGCCGGTGTGCTGGAATTGCCATATGGCCGAGACGTTTCGGCGCGAGCATCCCCAGCTGGTCGTGGACCGAAACTCGAGTCCGCTGCGCGAGCAGCTCTACCACTAAGATGGCGCGCTCTGCGCACTCAACTTTCTATCATCGTGCTCAACGTTTGCCTGCCGTGAGCTAACGAAACTCACGGCGGCTGTTGTTGGTGCTCAAGGTTCAGAATTCCCGGTTCTCTGCTCTCAGCGTTTTAACAATCCGCAATCTAGGCTAGATTCCCGGGGGGCTGAGGCACGCGCTTTCTCGTATAATTGAGCGCCCAACATTTCCGGCCATGCGGGAGCTGCCCTTAATGAAGCCGAATAAGAAGAGGGGGCGATTTCCAAAGCTAAATCCCGAGTTGACTACGCCCCTAGCTAAGGCGACCTGGTGGAGCAGGCTAGTTACCGAACCAAGGTCAAGAATAACTGTGGTGCTCGCATCTGTTTCGCTGTGCGTCCTTGCCATCACTGCGTATTCCAACGGCATAAGTAACGGATTCGTGTGGGACGACCATGAGCAAGTAGTGATGAACGCGAGCCTGCGCCCGGGTGCGCGGTTGCTGCGGTTGGCCGGGACAAACCAGTGGGGCCTGGCCCGCGCAGGAGTGCAAGAACAGATCAATTATTACCGGCCGCTACAGATGGTGACGTACCGTCTAACCGCCGAAGTTTTCGGATTTGATGCTCGTGCCTTCCATGCGGTGAACTTCGGGTTCCACGTGCTTGCCGTCCTTCTGGTGTTTGCTTTGTTCTATAAGCTGACCGGCCGCATGACCCTTGCCTTCGCAGGCGCAGCTCTATTTGCCGTGCATCCGATTCATACCGAAGCAGTGGACTGGATCGCGGCCCTGCCTGACATCGGCTGCACCGTATTCTTTTTGCTGGCATTCCTGTTTCTTGTCCTGGCGCAGGGCCCGGGATCACTCGCTCCGTCAGATGAACCGCCGCGACGCTTTCCTGCTCTCTTTCTGGCTGCATCGTACACCGCGTTCGCAGCCGCACTGTTGTGGAAAGAAACCGCAATTATATTCCCCCTCATCATCATGGCCTACGTTTTCTGTTTGAGTGAACCTGCCACTGCAATCCGCCGCGCCGGCAGCACCCTAAGACGGTCTCTTCCTTACTGGTGTATTTTGGGCCTTTATTTCCTGCTCCGGCTCCGGGTGCTCGGCTTCGTTGTGACCCGGCAGCGAAATTGGATTCTTAGCCGCTTCGAACTCGGGCTCACCGCACTAAACCTGATGTCCACATATTGCTGGAAATTGATCGCACCCATCCATCTCAACGCTTATTACGTCTTCGTCCCGGTGCGAACTCTTCAGGATCCCCGCGCTCTTGCGGCCATCCTGTTCCTGATTCTCGCCGCCGTGGCCATCGTGTACGGATTGCGGCGTGCGCCATTAGCTTCGTTTGCAGCGCTCTGGGTATTCATCACCTTGATTCCCGCATTGAATGTTTACGCCGTCGGCCGGAACGTGTTTGCCGAGCGCTATTTGTACCTGCCTTCCGTTGGTTTCTGTTTCTTGATTGTCCTCATGGCTGCGCGGGTCGGAGACGCGCTTCCCGTTCGCTTGCGCTCATTCGCTTTGGCTGTGGTGTTAGCCGGTGTTCTGTTGCTGTTCATGGGCCAAACCTTCGCGCGCAACCCTATTTGGAGAGATGACACGACGCTGTTTACGCGCACACTTGAGAGTTCGCCGAATGCGCCCTTTGTGCAAAATATGGTCGCTGCGGTGCAACCGAACAACGCAACAGGACAGGATTCGGCGATATCTCATTATCTGCGTGCCATTTCCCTTGCGGAAAATGAAGCGCCGCCAAACCGGCTGGAAATGGCCATCGCGGGAGAAGGATTGGCATCGATTTACGCCGCTCGCGGGGAATTTGAGCAAGCTTTGCGGGCACTCGCCCAGGTCCGCGCCGCTGACCCTAAGGACGCGCAAGTGGATGGCGAGGAAGGGCTCATCCTGATGCAGGCCAACCGCTGGACCGAAGCGCAGGCGGCCCTGCGAAGAGCCGTCGTCATCACCCCCAACGACGCCAACGTTCTCAATGCCCTTGGACTGCTGGCCTGGCAGCATGCAGGCCATCTTGACGAAGCCGCGGCGTATTTCTCCAGGGCGCTCGGCGTTCATTCGGAGGCCGATGATTTCAACGCATCGTTGCACAGCAATCTCGGGGCGATTTACGGAGAGCAGGGCCGTTTTCCCGATGCTATCGCGGAATTGAAGATCGCCGTTCAAATCACGCCGAATGACCCGGAATACCTCACGAATCTCGCCACGGCCTTCGCCGCGGTTGGCCGCACCGGCGAAGCCCGAAGGGCGCTGGAGGCAGTTATCGCTGCTGCGCCGGATTACAGTCCTGCGCGTATCGCTCTTGAACAGATTAGGACCAAGTAGAAGTCTTCCATGGGCCGTTGGCACGATTCCGATTTTCTCCTCCACCATTTCTTTCTTGGATCGAGAAATGCACTGGGTGGTTAAACCTGGCACGTTCTCGATCATGGTTGGAGGAAATTCAGACCGGCTCGTTAAAACCAAGCTTACTATAGCGGAGAAATAACCGCAGTCGTGCGCGTCGCTACCAGCGAAGCTCTTCGAAGCGGGCGATCCCGATCAGGCACTCGCATGTTTATTCGGGCACTCTGACGGATGTGACGGAACCCGAGCTTCCCGATTCTTCATCACCGCTGGCGCCTTCCCACTGTTTTCGCGTGAGTGGTTCAACCTTTTCTAATTTTTCCTTTGCGAGGGACTTGTTGACGGCTGGAAGGTTCTTGGTCACGAAGGATTCGAATTCCGTCTCTACATCCCCAAGTTCCTTTTTTAGCGAATCGATCCGCGCGAGTTGATAATCGGCCGGCCTTCCTTCGTAATTTGTCAGGTCACCATACAAACTACTGGACTTCTCGCGGATGCGCTCTTCACCGGTGATGGCGCCACCTTCCTTGGTCGCCACGATCTTTTTGCGCATGGCATCGACGCTTTCCGACATGGTCATCAGCTGCTTGTGAAGCGAATCAGTATCTTTGACCTTGCCCGCCCGTTCTGCTAAAGCGTCGCGCACGCTGTTGATGCGGTCGACATCGAAACTCATATCGCCTAGTAGCGCGTACACGCGCATCACTGCGTCGAAGTCCTGACGCCGATCCTCTAGGGTGAACTTGGCGCGAACGTCCAGATCCATTACCAATGGCGTGCTGAAAGTCTCTTTCCCGCGCGTCATTTTTACGGTGTACGTGCCGGGCACGACTCGCGGCCCAAAGGCCGCCTCAAACGCTGCCGTGGCGGCGGGAGGCACGCGCGGGGCTTTCAGCCGCATTGGCCAATTCACGCGGCTAATGCCCCGGCGGCTGTTCGCGGAAAGGGTATCGACCAACTTGCCCTGCGCGTCGAAAATCTCAATCTTCATCTTTCCAAAAATCTGCCGCTTCTTTTGATAGTAAGTGATGACCGCGGCATCCGGGGGATTCGACCCTAGGAAAGTCGCGTTCCCTTCCGGCCAGCCACCGTTGGCATTCAGACGTTGCTGCGTCGGCTTGCCCTGCAGAAACGCCGCATCCCGATTCATAACTTCCGGCGTCAGCCTGCGCAGTGGCGAAATATCATCAACGATCCAAATGCCCCGCCCATGTGTCGCCAAAATCAAATCGGACTCGCGGGGGTGTATTACGATGTCGCGCACCGCCACATTGGGAAAATCGTGTCCCTTGTACTGCGCCCAAGCCTTCCCGCCGTCCAGCGAAATCCATAGTCCGAATTCCGTGCCCAGGAACAATAGATTTTGCGACATCGTGTCTTCTTTAATTACGTGCGCGTAGCCTCGCACTCCGGCACTGGCGGTAACGATCGGTGTCCAGGTCTTGCCGTAATCCGTGGTCTTGAAGACATAGGGCGCGATGTCGCCAAACGTGTGCCGGTCGAACGCAGCATAAGCGGTAGCCGGATCGTAGCGGCTCGCCTCCACCCAGGACACCCACGAGGCTTTCGGCAGATTGGGAACATTCCCCACGACATTCGTCCACGTCTTGCCGGAGTCGCGCGTCAACTGCAGGTTGCCGTCATCGGTGCCCACCCAAATCACCTGCGCGTCTTTGGGCGATTCACTGATCGAGTAAATCGTCGTATGCATCTCCGCGTAAGAGTTGTCCACCGTGACGCCGCCCGACTCTTCCTGCTTCTGCTTCCCCGGATCGTTTGTTGTCAAATCGGGTGAGATGCGCTCCCATGATTGCCCATGGTCGCGCGAGCGGAACAAGAACTGTGCTCCGATATAGAGCGTGCCCTTTTGACTGGGGCTCATGTGAATCGGCGTATTCCAATTGAACCGCAGCTTACCCTCGCCATAATTCGGCTGCGGCTGGATTCCCCGCGATTCCAGCGTCGGTCGATTGACGCGGCCGATGGTACCTCCTTGGGCTTCCGCGTAGACGTAGCCCGGATCGGCCGGATCTGGAAAGACCCAGAAGCCGTCTCCGTTATAAAGGTTTTCCCAGCGGCTGTTACTGACACCGCCCGGATACGAGGAGTCGCCTATCCACGCGCTGTTGTCCTGCAAGCCGCCGAATACGTGGTAGGGATCCTGCATGTCCACGCTCACGTGATAAAACTGCGAGACCGGAAGATTGTAGGCCTTCCACCAGGTGTTTCCGCTGTCGTACGAATACCAAATACCGCCATCGTCCCCGGCGATCAGGTGATTCGTGTTCTCCGGATTGATCCATACGTCATGGAAATCACCGTGCGCGCCGCCGATAATGCTGCTGAAACTTTTGCCGCCATCCTCGCTCATGATGAGTATGAGATCCGGCTTGTACAATTTGTTTTCGTTCTTCGGATCGATCAGCAAGTTCGCAAAATAAAACGGGCGCCACACCATCCAACTGCTGCGGTCACCTTCTTCCCAGGTTTTGCCGCCATCGCCGGAACGAAACAATGCGCTGCGATTCGATTCGATGAGCGCATAAACCACGCTCGGATTTGAAGGCGCGATGCTGACCGCTACGCGACCCCAGGGCTTGGCCGGAAGTCCCTTCGCGCCTTTTTCATCCAACTCCTTCCACGTCGATCCGCCATCCGCAGACTGAAAAAGTCCGCTCCCGCTCAGCGCGGTGGAATTTTCGCCTCCAGATCGGAACGTCCAGCCCTTGCGGCGAAAGTCCCACATGCCGGCGAACAACACCTTCGAATCCTGCGAGCTCATCGAAATCATCGAGCAGCCCGTGGAATCATTGGCACCCTTCAGGATTTTGTTCCACGTCTTGCCGCCGTCGGTAGTCTTATAGACGCCACGCTCGCTGCTATCGCTCCACAGTTTCCCTGGTACGCACGCGTAAACGATGTTGCCGTCTTTCGGATCGATCAGTATCTTCGCGATGCGCTCCGAATCCTTCAGACCCACATTTGTCCAGTTTTCCCCGCCGTCGGTCGATTTGTAGATGCCGTCTCCAACGGAGACACTGTTCCGGGTCCAAGACTCCCCCGTGCCGACCCAGACTGTTTTCGGCGCTTGCGGATCGATAGCGATTGCACCTATCGACTGCACCGGCTGTTTGTCAAAAACCGGCTTATAGGTTGTGCCGCCATTCACCGACTTCCAGACACCCCCGCTCGCCGCGCCAACATATACCGTCAACCGGCCGCCTTCCTTGACTGCGGTTACGGCGGCAATCCGTCCGCTCATCGCGGCCGACCCGATATTCCGCGCGCCTAATCCTGAAATCGTATCGGAATCGAATACCGCTTCCTGGGCGGCCAGTCCAGCGGGCAACATCCAGATCACTCCGCAAATCACCGCGGCAGAAGAGAACGCCTTCCAGTTGCGCATATTCATCTTTCCTCAAACTGCGATTGAGATTCCAAACCTGGTCAAGTTAGGATCCGCGACCTTGAAGGGAACCGACTCATTTTGCTGCAGGCGAAGCCTTTGCGTTCGGCTTGGTGGCCGGCATCACAAATCGTGCGTCATCGAGGGGAACGTCCAGTTCGACTTTATCCACGGCAAATTTCGTGCGCGAGTCACTTCCCTTATCGCCGGTCTCCACCGCAAACGGATAGTAAATTCCATTCACCTGCTCGTAGTCCCCAAAATATGTCTCGGTGTACTGCACTGTTCCCCGGATGTTGCTTTGGTTTTCGACTTTGAGCTCCAGGAACGAATCACTATCCAGGAAGTAGTAGCGAACGTCGCCATTCTTGAGTAACAGCTTCACTTTGTAGCAGTCGGTGCCCTCCACGGAATCGTGCCCCACAAGTTCCGCCTTGTGCCCCTTCTGCTTGTAGTCCACCAGGGGGCCGTCGATGTCCGCGTCGATCAGCAAACTCTTGGTGTCATCCTGCGACATTAATTCCGGATCCTTGCGTCCGGAGAACGGAGAAATCTGCCATGCAGCTTTCCCGTCGTAAGCCTGCACCTGCGCCATCCCCTGTACAATCGCTTCTTCGCGCACCCTGTCCGGGCGCTTGTTCTCCTGCACATACGCCGCGCGAAAGGACCCGACTGTCAGCTTTGAAGTAGTGCGCACACTATGGACCGATTTAATTTTTTCCAGCCCACCTCGCGCTTTGATGTTGCTTGCGATCACTTCATCGACGCTCTGTGCCTGGGCACTCCCCGGGAGCAGAACGATAGCAGCAAAAGCCAGGATTGGCAGTACGATTCGGAACATCGGGGCGGACTCCTTCCGAAAATGCGAGTGGAAATAAGTCAACTTGCTTCACCGAACTGCTTCGGCAGGCGCAGGACTGTGGACACGCTTGCAAAAATTGAGTTTTTGTCCCTACGGGCCAGTTAGTTATCAGAATTTCTGGCAAACGCCAAGAAATTTCTTCTTTCGCGACGCCTGCTTCGATGGGACACGGTCGCTTAGAAGACGTCTAAGGGCGTGCCAAGAAACGTCTGGCCGTACGCCAAAAACTCAAAACTCCAAGTGCAGGCGTAAGGTGGGCACCAGGACGGGGCCGCGGTCGCGATTATAGCCGGGATTGACTATGTACTGAAGCCCGAAGGAAGGGTAAGCGCCGCGCCAGGCGTGCAGCGTGTAATACGTTTCGATTATATTTTCGCGGCCATAGTTGAGGCGTCCGTCCCCGAGAAGAAAACCGAGACCGCCGAGGGCCAGGTATTGCTGATGGTCGCGCGAGATTCCATTGGAAACGAAGACCAGGCCGGCGCGATCGAATTTCCTGTCCCAGCGGATACCGCCGGCGCCGAGGCCGAGCTCGACGGTCTCGTCATCTTCGGTGTACGCGTAAGATTCGTGGCGGCCCTCGTTCCAGCCCCAGCGGCCGAACAGACCGAGCCAATTGTTGAAGGGTTGCTCGAAGTTCACGCCGAAGCCGTATTTGATGGTGGTTTGCAGCGGATGGTCGGTGATTTCTGGAACGGGCGTGAGTCCGGCGAGGAAGTTGTCGATCGCTTGGCGATAACTGCCCATGTTGGCGTGATTAACGTACGCGAGGAGGCGCAGGACGCCATCCTGTTTGAAGAACACGGTGCGGTGAATCTCGAGCTCCATGTTCTCGGAGTGCGCGCGAGCGAGATCGGCGTCGAGATGGATGCCATTGGCGACCTTGGGCATCAATCCTTCAGCGAAGCGCGCAGCCCAGTGCCGGTCGTGATACTCGAACATGGCAGCGAAAGTAAAGCCGCGGGTGTCCGCGGCGTAATCGTAAGCACCGTTGTTGTCGACCGTCCAATTCATGAACTGGAAATTAGAGTCCGTGCCGTAGGAATTGAGGTCGAAGAAATCGGCCAATCCCAATTTGCCGAACCGAATTTCGAGCCGACGCACGGGCAAACTGCTGAAAAGGGAATACGGCGTGCGAACAGAAGGCGTGTCTGTAGAACCAAGGGGAATGATTTGGTGCCACATCAGACGAGCGATATAAGGAGCCTTGCTGAGCGTGGGGTTGCGCACGACGTCGAGATTTGTGAACCCCGCAAGGCCCAGGGCTTCGCCGATGCCGTGACCGCCGGTTTCCTGGACGCCGCACAACAGCTCGGCATTATTGGTGAGCCGCAAGCCGGTGTAGAGCGTAAGAACGCGAGAAGTAGCGTCCTGCGCTTGCGGAGGAAGGCTGTTGCGTCCCTGGTAAGGTGAATGAAAGGCAGGATGCCACTGGGAAATAAAATTGGCCTGGCCGGAGATCCACCAACGGTCCGACTCTGGATGCGGAAACATCGTAGGAATCGGATCGCCTTCAGGATCCGACGCTGTGCCAGGAGCATCGGACGGAATTTGGGCGGGCACCGCCTGCTGCGCGCCTAAGACCACTCCGCCCGCCGACCAAACCAGCGCGGCAAGAGCCGCGAACAAGTGGACACGAAACTCTGGCCGCCATCGCCCCATCATCTACCTTTCTTATCAACACCAGCTTACCGGGCTCACACGCCGTTCCGAGCAGCCGCGCAACCTAAGACTAAACCTCGAAGGATTGCAGAAGGATGAATAATGTTATTTTCAGCCTCATTGCGGGTTGCCGGCGAGTGGCGATATTAACCTCGTTGAACTTATGTCATACACTATGCTTAACATTGTTAGTTGTCAATGACTCCGGCCGGCTTTCGCGCGCCTCGTCCGGCAGCCTAACATCGGCCGTGATAGATGAGCCGCTTCTCCAGGGCACTCGAAGGCGCGCATAACCTATCTGAGACAAGTGGCCGCCGCTCGCGTGCTTGGTAATTGGCGGGGCCGAGGCGTATAGTGTGCGCTCGCAGAATTTCGAGGCACCTAAGTGAAACGGCTACTTCGATTGGGTTTTGCAATTGGCCTTTGCGTCATTTGTTATGCGCGCGGAGCTTGGGCGCAGTCGGGGCCGGAAAGCGGCGGCCACGACCTGCAGGTGTGGACCGGCGGCGGGCACGGGCTCAACGGGAGCACGTCGGATACGGGGGTGTGGAATCTGGGGGCGCGGTATGGCTGGGTGCTGACCGACCCCGTCGGACCCGGTCCTTTGCGCGGGCGATTTGAGTATGCGGTGGACGTTGTGCCGGTGTTTGTGCTGACGCAGCGGAATGGCACGGCTTACGGGTTCGGGTTAAATCCGTTTGCGCTGAAATGGAATTTTGCCGGCGGCCACCGCTTGACGCCTTATTTTGAACTCGGAGGCGGCACGCTGTTCACTAACACGCAAGTGCCGCCGGGAACCTCGCGAGTAAACTTCACGACTTCGGGCGCGCTGGGACTGCATTTCCTGCGCAGCAAGTACAACTGGAGCGCGGAGGTGCGGTTCATGCATATTTCCAATGCCGGCCTCACCTCGCCAAACCCGGGGATCAATACCTTTCAAGTGCGGATTGGATTTGGGCGCTTCACGCAGCCAAAGTAAAATAATTGTCTCGCGGGCCGCTAAGGCTGGCATTTCGATGGGCGTCGCTTTACCATTTGAGGCGCCCAATAAGAAAGTCATGGCGTACAGAGAAACGAGGTGAAAAATGAAGGTCGGTTCGATGGCGTTTGTGGTGGCTGCGATTTTGGCGATTGCTTCGGTCGTTGGTTTCTCGTCCCTTGCAAACAATGCGCCGGCGATCGGCGTTGCGGCACCAGACTTCACGTTGAATTCGCAGGAAGGCAAGTCGGTCAGCCTGCACGATTTCAAGGGCAAGTGGGTGGTGCTGTATTTCTATCCCAAGGATTTCACGACCGGGTGCACGATTGAAGCGCACAATTTCCAGCGCGACCTGGCGCAATACGAGCAGAAGAATGCGGTGATCGTCGGAGTCAGCGTGCAGGATGAAGACTCGCACCAGAAGTTTTGCACCAAAGAGGGTCTCAGCTTCAAGCTGCTGGCCGATACGAAGCAGGAAGTCTCGACGCAGTATGATTCCGTGATGACCTACAACGACGCGAAATATTCCGCGCGGCACACTTTCCTGATCGACCCGCAAGGCAAAATCCAAAAAGTGTGGCTCGAAGTGAAACCGGACAAGCACAGTGAAGAAGTGCTGGCCGCGCTCACGCAGCTACAAGGCGCTACGGCCACAAAGTAACGGACCGCTAATTTCCACAATTCTCGATTGTGCCGATGCTGGGAAATTCCGGCGCCGCGGGAGTGTTGTTTTGCGCGAGCGTCGCGCGGAAGGGTGGCAATTCTTTCGTCTTAGTTTCCTGCCACATCTCAAGTGTTGTGTTCAGCGCTTTGCAAGTGCGCTGATAGGCGGCAAACGATTCCTCGGAGGGAGCGAAATCGGCGCCGTCCACGAGCGCCATCAGCGCGGTCAGTGTGTCGTTGACCGCGGAGAAGCTGACCGTCTTGGGCTCTTCGAGAAGCGGCGTCGGCTCGCCTTCGAGTGCCGCCACTTTGGCATCGAGCGAGGTAGCGGCGGTTGCCAGGGCATCGCCATTGGGACGCTTTTTCAGGTCCGCCAGCCGCGAGCGCAAATCTTTCACTTGTCGATGCGCGGCAGAGTTTCGCGCGAACGCCGCGGAAATCCTTAGCTGCAAATCCAGGGAACTCTGCAATTCGCTGCGAATGTACGATACCCGCGGGTCCATTTTTACTTCCAGCGGCTGGCGCAGCACCTGTTCGCCGATTTTGAGCCGCACTTCATACTTCCCTGGCATCACCAGCGGCCCCTGCGGTGGAAGCGGAGTGGCGCCGACGATCGCCGCGATCGGATAGTTGTACGGCGACTGCACATGGATCGCTGCGGGATCGGCGTAGCGCAAATCCCAGACGAAGCGATGCATTCCTTTGTCGCGCGAGAGCGGCTCGGGATGCGCAATCCAGTAAGGAGCAATATAAGGAACGTCCTTTTCTTTCTCGGGTGGGACCGCTGCGCTGGAATGACTCTCGATAAGCGTCCCGGCGGAATCGTAAATCCCAAGCTCAATGTCGATTGCCGCGCGTTCGGGCAAATAGTAGTGGAGGATGGCGCCATCGGGCGGATTCTGCCCCGCGGGAACCTCTGGAGGCAGCGGAGTGTCTTGGTTCTCGTCGCGACGTATGCGAATGGCGGAGCGCGGGGCGAACAGATGCGCCGTCGACGTGTTGAACTGCGCACCGAGATGGCGGAGCGGCGATATGTCGTCGAGAATCCAGAAGGAGCGGCCGTAGGTCGCGGCGACGAGATCGTCTTGCTCCACGGCAAGGTCGTGGACGGCCACTAAAGGCATATTCAGACGCAGCGAATGCCAGTGGTCGCCGTCGTCGAAGGAAACGTACACGCCCTCTTCGGTCCCGGCGTACAAGAGGCCTTTGCGCACGGGGTCTTCGCGCACCGTGCGGACAAAATCGATCTCGCGAATGCCGCTGACGGTTTCTTGCCAGGTTTGACCAAAATCGCGCGTGCGAAAAATATGTGGGCGCAGATCGTCGAGACCGTTGCGATTGACGGCGGCGTATGCGGTGCCGGCGTCAAAGCGCGACGCTTCCAGAATGCTGATCGTGCTCCAGACGGAAAGGTCCGGCGGAGTAACGTTTTTCCAGACCGCTCCTCCGTCCTTGGTCATCTGAATATTTCCGTCGTCGGTTCCCACCCAAATCAATCCATCCTGGATCGGAGAAGGCGCAATCGTAAGGATCGTGCCGGGAGCTTGCTTGGGATTCTTGGGATCGAGTGGAGTGCGACTCAGATCGGGGCTGATGACCTGCCAACTGGTACCGGCATTGGTGGTCTTCAGCAGGAATTGCGTCCCGAGATAGAGTTCGTGCGGATCCTGGGGCGAGAAAACCATGGGGATCGTCCAGTTGAAATGATATTTGCTGCCGAAGGAAACGGCGGCGGGAGAAATGTCGCGCACCTGCCCCGTCGTTTTCGAAAGACGCACGACGCTGCCGAAGGGACCGGCGTTGTAGACGACGTCGGGATCGAGCGGATCGGGAATGGTGTAGCCGCTTTCGCCAGGGCCGACGGGATACCACTCGCGCTCGGTGATCTGGCCGTTGTTGCCGCGGCTGGCGATTCCGGCGGTGCCGCTGTCCTGCTGCGGGCCGTAGACCCAGTAAGGATAGCGGTGGTCGGTGGCCACCCTATAAAATTCTCCGGTCGGCTGGTTGTACCAGGTGCTCCAAGTTTCGCCGCCGTTGACAGAAACTATGGCGCCCTGGTCGACGCCGAGCATGAGGCGTTCCGAGTTGGTGGAATCGATCCAGACGGCGTGATAGTCGTCGCCGCCCGGTGCGCCCTTGATTGCGGTGAAGGTGTGCCCGCCGTCGGTGGAGCGATACAGAGATTGCGTAGGGACATAGAGCACGTCGGGATTTTTGGGGTCCGCGAAGATCTCACTCATGTACCAGTAACCTTGGATGCGACGGTCTTCCGTAGCCCGCTGCCAGGTAGCGCCCGCGTCGTCAGAGCGATACAACCCGCCGGCCTTTTCTTTGGCCTCCAATATGAGGTAGACCCGCCGGCCATGCATTCCCGCGGCAACCGCCACGCCAGAACGCCCCCAGTCGCCCCCAGGTAAGCCGTGCCCGGCGATTTGCGCCCAGGTGAGTCCACCGTCCACGGATTTGTATAGGCCGCTACCGGGACCGAACGACGTTCCCTTTTGCCCCGGCTTGCGGATTCCTTGCCAAAGAGTGGCGTAAGCCACACGGGGATTGCCGGGCTCAAAGCACAAATCCACGGCGCCGGTTAGGTTGTCCTTGTACAAAACCTTCTTCCAAGTCTTGCCGCCATCGGTAGAGCGAAAAACGCCGCGGTCCTCATTGGGGCCGAACGAATGGCCGAGCGCGGCCACCAGCACGATGTCGGGATTCCGCGGATCAATCAGGATTCGCGCGATGTGGCGGGTATCCTCGAGGCCGAGGTGCTGCCAGGTTTCTCCGCCGTCGACGGATTTGTAGATTCCGTTGCCGTAAGCGATGTCGCTGTAGACTCCATTCACGCCGGAGCCGACGTAAATGATGTTTGAGTTCGACGGAGCCAACGCCAGCGCTCCAATCGAGCCGATTGGCTGGCTGTCGAAGATCGGCTTCCAAACGTTGCCGGCATCGGTGGTCTTCCACACGCCCCCACCGTCGGCGCCGAAATAGTAGACCGCGGAGTTTCCGGGAACTCCCGCGACAGCGTTCACTTTGCCGGCACGAAACGGCCCGATCATGCGCCATCGCAGCGCGGAGTACAGATCTTCGGAGATGTCTTGCGCCCGGAGAGCCGGAGCGAAACAAAATGCAGCGAGAACAATGAGGCAACAAACGATTCGCACCGGCGCGGACGGTTTCATCGATCTCTCCGGAAATGAAATGGACTAGCAGCGATTCTGCAAGACACTAAGCCCAGGTACGTTCACCAAATGCTCATCGGCAGTGACGAGCGTTAGATCATAGACCTTTGCGGTCGCCACGAGAAAGCGATCGGCAGGGTCCCGCTGCTTAAGTATTGTGAAACGAAGTTCGTCCGCCACTTCCCAGGAAAGCGGCGCCTCTCGCAGCATTAACTCTCGCTTCGATCGCTCCACCCATTCGTGCAAGTCCCTGTCTAGTTCGAGACGCTTTTTCTCCAACAGTACAATAAGTTCCCAAACGCTAACGGGAGACAACCACAATTCATTCTCTGAAGCGGCTAACATGCGGTTCACTTCGGAAGAGATTTTCCAGGGCTCCAGGTGATTCCAGACCCAGATATGCGTATCCAAAAGGAGGTTCATTTATCGAGTTCGTCAGGATTGGGATCGCGAGCGGCTTCCCAGTCCGATTCGTCGCCGATTGGACCCACGATATCCCCCAGGATTCGCCCAGACCCCACCATGGTGCCGAGCCGGCGTTTGGGAACCGCCTGTTCCTGCGGGGGGACGATGTCTGCCACAGGCTTACCGAAACGTGTGACGCGGATAGGCTGTTTTGTAGTGCGGACGCGTTCGAGCACTTGGAGGCAAGTCGCCTTAAACTTTGAAATGGCTATCTCATTCATAACAGGACGATTATGGACCATGGTCTGACCATAGTCAAATCATGCGAGTGCCTCACGGCTCATCGTCTTCGTCCGAACCCCCGGGTGGTGCCGCTGCTCGTTTGTTGGAATCGAGCTCCTCTAGGTGAGCCTTCTTCAGCGAAGTGTTCATCACAGGCAGGTCTGAGTCGCGCACCTTCTTCCATTGCGCGAGCAGCTTTCCGAGCGAGTCCTCAAGTTCCAGATAAGCAGCCGAGGCCTGCGTAGTCGGAGCACCGTCGGCGCTGTCCACCACGTTCAACAACTGTCCGAAATGTTGATTGAGCGTGGAGAGACTTTCCGGCCGCTTGCCGCTCGGGGGAACCCCGAAGAACGAACCTTGCGAAGCGCCCTCCAGTTCTGCGACTTGCTTGTCGAGGCCGTTTAGCGAATCGGCGAGCGCGCCTTTCGATTTTCCGGCACGATCCGCGAGTTGCGGACGCAAGGCGCGAACTTGCTGGAGGGCTTCGAAAGTTTCATTCATGCCTTCAACGATGCCAGCTAGCATCTCAAACTGTTTTCGCAGGTCGACTTCCGGAGTCTTGATGCGCGGGTCCATGCGCACAATCAGGGGCTGCGTGTAGGTCTTGCCGTCAACCGTGAGCTTCACTGTGTATTTTCCCGGCATCGCGAACGCACCGAGCGGGAGCTGCGGAGTGTTGTGCACAATGGCGGAGATGGGAAATTCGCGGTTGAGCGCGTCGGGCGGAGGGTAGTGCACGTCCCAGACAAAGCGGTGCATCCCTGTCTCCGCGGACAGAATTTGCTGCGGGCGCACCCAATACATGGGAATTGGATTGGTGGCGGCGATTTTCTCGAGCGATTCCGGTTTATCGGTGCTCGAGTAGCGACGCACCAGATGATTATCGGCATCGAGAATTTCCAGCGTGACGGGATTGCTGGACGCAACGGCCAGGTAATAATCGAGCATCGCGCCATCGGGAGGATTCTCTCCCGCAGGAATATCCGGCGGCAGCGGCGTGTCCGTGTTGCGATTCCAGCGAAAACGAAGCGCCTCTTGTGGCCTGTACAAAGTCACCGGAGCCTTGGCGATCTCCGCACTCATTTGCCGCAAGGGCGTAATGTCGTCGAGAATCCAGAACGAACGTCCATGGGTGCCGACGATAAGATCATCGCCATGGATAGCGAGGTCGCGCATAGAGGTGTGGGGCAAGTTGAGCTGCAGTGGCTGCCAATTGTCGCCGTCGTCGAAGGAAACGAAAACGGAGCCTTCCGTCCCTGCAAAAAGCAGACCTTTGCGCTCAGGGTCTTCGCGCACCGTGTTGCTAGCTCCGCCGGCGGGAATGCCGTTGGTGATCTCGGCCCAGGATTTGCCGAAATCACGTGTGCGATAGATATGCGCCCGCAAGTCGTCGAGACGAAAGCTATTGATGGCAGCGTACGCCGTGCCGGCATCGAAATGCGAAGCTTCAATAATGGAAACCTTGCTCCAGGGCTTGAGCTCAGGTGGAGTGACGTTTTGCCAGGACTTTCCGGCGTCCTGGGTGATGTAAATCAGCCCGTCGTCGGTGCCCGCCCAAATAGTATTTGCGTCTTTGAAGGACGGCGCGACGGCGTAAATGACGCCGCGGTGCTTGCCCTTCTCCGGATCGTAGGCTGCGAAGACGCCGAGATTTGGCGGTGTGTCGTAGGAAGAACGCGCGAGATCGGGGCTAATCACTTTCCAGCTATTTCCTGCGTCGGTGGATTTGAACAGGACGTTGGCGGCGAAATACAGCGCTTTGGGATCCACGTGCGAAAAAATCACCGGTAGCGTGCGGTCGTAGCGATACTCGCCGCTGCGCACGGGCTCGGGTGCAACGTCCGCCACTTCGCCCAAGGCTTGGTTTGTGCGCGTGAGGCGGGCACCGTACAAAATATTTGAATCAAGCGGATCGATCGCGATGTAACCGTACTCGAACACGCCGACGGAGTGCCACTCGCGAAAAGTGATTTCGCCGTAGTCGCTGCGGCTCATCGTGCCCGCCGAGCCGCTTTCCTGCTGCGCGCCGTACACCCAGTAGGGAAATCGATTGTCCGTAGTGACGTGATAAAACTGCGCGGTCGGCTGGTTATACCAATTGCTCCACGAAGCGCCGCCGTTCACGGTAATCACCGCACCTTGGTCGCTGGAGAGCGCGATGGTTTGCGGATGCTCGCTGCTGATCCAAATGCGCTGGTAGTCGTCGCCGCCGGGAGCGCCCCGGAAGCCCACAAATGTTTTCCCGGCATCCGTGGATTTCCAGGTCGTGGTGTTCGCAACGTAGATCACATCAGGATTGTCCGGCGCGACGGTGATGCCCATCGCGCCAGGGCCGCGACCACCGATGCGGTGATCCCCGTTGATGAGGGTCCACGATTCTCCGGCGTCATCGGAGCGATAGACTCCCGCTCCCTTCTTTGCTTCGACCGAGGCGTACACGCGACTCGGCTGACTGGGTGCGACCGCGACACCCATGCGGCCGAGACCGCCATCGTCCGAGGATGGCAGGCCCTTCGTTACCTGACGCCAGTTGTTCCCTCCGTCCGTGGATTTGTATAGCCCGCTGCCTGGTGCAACGAACGACTCGCCGCTGCGGATCTCCCAGGGTGCGACGCGCGCGGCCCACAGCACCGCGTAGATCGTTTGCGTATTGCTGGGATCAAAGGCGAGGTCGGCGGCGCCGATATTTTCGTCTTTGTACAAAATCTTTTCAAAAGATTGGCCGCCATTAGTGGAACGGAAGACCCCTCGTTCTTTGTTCGGACCGTACGGATGGCCTTGCACAGCCACGAAAACACGATTCGAATCTTTCGGATCGACGAGAATCGCGGTGATTTGCTGCGCGTCCGCAAGGCCCAGGTGCGTCCAGGTCTTGCCCGCATCGGTTGACTTGTACACGCCGTCGCCGGTCGCGAGGTCCGGCCGCTGCAGACCCTCGCCGCTTCCCAGATAGACGACGTTCGGATCGGAAGGAGCGACTGCGATGGCGCCGACCGAGCCGGTACCCTGCGCGTCAAAGATCGGCTGCCAAGTGTTGCCGGTATCCGTCGTCTTCCACACGCCGCCATTCACCGCGGCGATGTAAAAAACGTTTGGCTGGTGCGGCACGCCGGTGATGGCCACGGTGCGGCCTCCACGGAACGGACCGATGCAGCGCCAGCGCATTTCGGAAAACAATTTCTGGTCATATTGTTGCGCGGACGCGGGAATCGCTGCCGCACAAACGGCAAGAAACCCCGTCGCCAGAATCTTGTGTGCGCGTAACTGCATTCGTCGCCTCCTCGAAGTGCAGGGGAGGATAACGTGCCAACGGCTGACCTGCAATGCCTCTTATCAGGCCACAATGGCATTCGACGCGCGCCGCCTGTTTCCGCTAAACTCGATGCATTCTACCGAGCCAAGTGAGGGCCAAACCGTGACGACCCCTGCCAAGCCAATGCCGGCGACGACGCGCAGCGATGAGATAGTCGCCAAGCACAAGAAATTTCTGTGGCCATCAGTCACCAATTACTACCAGCGGCCGCTGGTGGCGGACCGTGGCGAGATGCAGTATTTGTGGGACCTCGAAGGCCGCAAGTATCTGGATTTTTTCGGCGGCATCCTGACCGTTTCCGTCGGCCACTGCAATCCCAAGGTGACCAGCAAGATCAATGCGCAGGTCAACCGCTTGCAGCACACCTCCACTCTATATCCCAACGAACACATCGTGGCCCTGGCGGAAAAAATCGCGCAGATCACGCCAGGAAACTTGCAGCAGAGTTTCTTCACCAGCTCCGGAACGGAGGCGGATGAGGCGGCGATCTTGATTGCGCGCATGGCCACCGGGAGCTATGACGTAGTGGCGCTGCGCCATGCATATGCCGGCAGCTCCGCGATCGCCAAGGCAGTGACCGCGCACGCGCCCTATCGCAAAAGTGGCGTGATCAGCGTCGGCATTTCACACGCTGTGAACGCCTACTGCTACCGCTGCCCGCTGCATCTGACCTATCC
>Ga0210407_10001764_pt1 | contig 19619 bp, 31 predicted proteins | sample IncBWC27MmetaG_FD_150860 | JGI IMG/M metagenome (GOLD analysis project Ga0210407, IMG submission 150860) | Forest soil microbial communities from Barre Woods Harvard Forest LTER site, Petersham, Massachusetts, United States - Inc-BW-C-27-M | ecosystem: Environmental > Terrestrial > Soil >... | reverse complement strand
TTTCCACGGCAAGATGCGCCGTCGTGGCCAGAACGAAGGGTACCGGCGCGATTGGAAGAAGGCGTACGTCAAGCTCGCCGAGGGCGAGAAGATGATCGAGTACGCGGAGAATCTGTAGGGAATTGGGTAGCACGAGGAAGGGCCGCCACGGGGCGGAAAGATTTGGAAGGTAGAGGCAGAGATGGGACTCAAGAGTTTTAATCCATATACCGCGTCGCGTCGCTTCATGACGGTGCTCGATAAGAGCCACATCACCAAGCAGACGCCCGAAAAAAGCTTGCTCGAGCCGAAAAAGCGCTCCGGCGGCCGTAATAACCAGGGCGAAATCGTCATCTGGCACCGCGGCGGCGGACACAAGAAGCAGTACCGCACCGTGGATTTCCGCCGCGACAAGACTGGCGTGCCCGCGAAGGTTGCGTCCATCGAGTACGACCCGAACCGCAGCGCCAACATCGCTCTGTTGCATTATGCGGATGGCGACAAGCGCTACATCCTGCACCCAGTGGGCCTGGAAGTCGGCGCCACTGTTTCGACCGGCGAAACCGCGGATATCCTTCCTGGCAATGCCCTGAAGATCCGCAATATTCCTCCCGGCACTATGGTGCACAACCTTGAGTTGTATCCCGGCCGCGGAGGCCAGGCGGTTCGCACTGCGGGTGCTGCCGCGCAACTGCTCAGCAAAGAAGGCGACCTGGCTCTCGTCAAGATGCCTTCGGGCGAAGTTCGCAAGTTTTCGCTGGATTGCATGGCGACAGTTGGCCAGGTTGGTAATCTCGATCACGAAAACGAAACGTATGGCAAGGCCGGCCGCACGCGTTGGCGCGGTAAGAAGCCGACCGTCCGCGGCGTGGCTATGAACCCCGTGGATCACCCGCACGGTGGTGGTGAAGGCAAAGTAAAGGGCAACCACCCGCAAACGCCTTGGGCCTTCCCGACGTTGGGGAAGAAGACGCGGCACAACAAGCGTACCGAACGCATGATTGAGCAGCGCCGCAAGTAAAACGAGTTTCAGTTCTCAGTTGTAAGTCTTCAGTTTTATATCTGAGAAAGACAGCAACAGTCGGATGGTAGTGAAGCGAGAAAGTTTCAGTCTTAAGTTTTAAGTTCCGAGAGCCGTTACTTAGAACTGGCGACTGCTAACTGGACAGACGGGGCGTAATCCTGAACGAGAGCGCCCAAGGTAAACGAAGCAAGGAACGCAGATCCCGGCTGGCGATGGCAGAACTGGCTGGGTGGAGCGGGAACATGCGAGCGACACGGACACGAGCAACACGCGGAACGGGACGCCGGACGCGGCCTGTGAAGCGAGCGGTAAAGCGGACGGCGGCGAAGGCCGCTGTCAAACCTGCGGCGAAGGTAGTCGCACCACTCGAGCCGATGCTGTACAAGCTGTGCAAGCCCGGCTGGGCGGTGATTGTGGATCGTACTCCGAATGCGCTGGGCACGCGATTTGTCTGTCCGTTCTGTCCGAAGTCGCACCGGGTGCCTGGTCCGGTGCGTGGATTTAAAAAGATGCGGCACGCCCAGTGGGGCCGTTTGCGCCGCGTGGAGGAATAGGGAACCGATGGCACGCTCATTGAAAAAGGGGCCGTTTGTGGATGGCCACCTGCGCGACAAGGTCGAAGGACTGAACGCGCGGAATGAAAAGAAAGTAGTGAAGACGTGGTCGCGCCGTTCGACCATCGTGCCGGATATGATCGGGCACACCATCGCCGTGCATAACGGCAGAAAATTTATTCCGGTGTATGTGACCGAGCAGATGATCGGGCACAAGCTGGGAGAGTTCGCGCCGACGCGCTCGTTCAAGGGTCACTCGGTGAAGGCCGCCCTGGAAAAGGCGGCCGGCGCGGCTCCAGCAGCGGGAGGCGGCGCGGCATCAGCACCAGCGCCGAAGGCATAAGCGATGGCAGACGCACAGACACACGCAGGATTGATTGAAGCTCACGCACTGGCGCGGCATGTGCGCATGTCGCCGCAGAAGATGCGCCTGGTGATTGATCTGATTCGCGGGCGGAAGGCGCAGGATGCGTTGCAGTCGCTTCGTTACACGCCGAAACGCGCCGCCAAGCACATTGAAAAAGTGCTGCGCAGCGCCATCGCGAACGCGGAGCGCAAGGCCGAAGATTCCGGCGCGCCGCTGGATGTCGATCAGCTCTATGTGAGCAAGTGTTTTGTGAACGAGGGCGGACGATGGAAGCGGTTGCGTCCGGCGCCGATGGGCCGCGCGTTCCGTTACCAGAAGCGCACTTCGCACATCTGGGTAGGAGTCGCGGAGCACCACACCGCTGCGGCCGAACGTGTTGCCGCGAACCTGGCGGAAATGGAAGCGCAGAAGGGCGTGCGTGGAACCGCGCGTCGTGTGCGCAAGGCACTGACCGGAAAACAGCAGGCCGGGAAGAAGGGAAAGAAGTAATGGGACAAAAAACGCACCCGTACGGATTTCGCCTTGGCTATAACAAGCCCTGGAAGTCGCGGTGGTATGCAGACCGCGATTACGCGGACCTGTTGCACGAAGACGTCAAGCTGCGCAAAGAGCTGAAAGAACGGCTGAAGAGCGCCGGCGTGAGCTCCATCGACATCGAGCGCGCGGCCAACAAGCTGGTTGTGCGCATCGCCACCGCGCGTCCCGGAATCATCATCGGACGCAAGGGCGCGGAAATCGACAAGCTGAAGCAGGAAGTCAGCAAACGCACCAAGCGCGAAGTGCACATTGACATCGTGGAAGTGCACCGTCCGGAGCTGGATGCCACGCTGGTGGCGGAATCCATCGCGCTACAACTGGAAAAGCGTGTAGCCTTCCGCCGCGCCATGCGTAAAGCGGTGGACTCGGCGCTGCGTTTCGGTTGCAAGGGCATCAAGGTGCGTGTTGCCGGGCGTTTGAACGGCGCGGAAATCGCGCGCAAAGAGTGGTACCTGCAGGGCCGTTTGCCGCTGCAGACGCTTCGCGCCGACATCGACTTCGGCACCGCGGAAGCCAACACCACCTACGGCGTCATTGGCGTGAAGTGCTGGATTTATCAGGGCGAAAACATTCCCAAGCGCAACAAGCGAGAGAATGACAAGCCCGAAGCAATAGCTGCAGCATAAAGAGTTGTCCGTTTTCAGTTCTAAGTAATAAGTTTCGGAGCGGTGTACTGAAAAGTGGGAACGGACGGAGTGAAAGAAGAGAGCGCAGCCGGAGGGCACGAAGATAAGCCGTGGATTTGAACGCTGTACTGAGAACTGATTACTGACAACGGGAAAGAAGAAGAAACCGATGTTGATGCCGAAGAAAGTGAAGTACAGAAAACAGCAGCGCGGCCGCCGCAAAGGTAAGGCGTGGCGCGGCGGAAGCCTGGCTTTCGGTGAATTTGGGCTGAAGGCGATGGAAAACGCGTGGATCACCGACCGCCAGATTGAAGCGTCGCGCGTGGCGATTACACGCTTCATCAAGCGCGGCGGAAAACTGTGGATCCGCATTTTTCCGGACAAGCCGTTCACCAAGAAGCCTGCCGAAACTCGTATGGGTAAGGGCAAAGGCGCTCCGGAACGTTGGGTTGCCGTGGTGAAGCCCGGCCGCATCATGTTTGAAATGGCGGGCATCGACGAAGCCACGGCGCGGCAAGCACTAGGCCTGGCATCGCACAAGCTGCCGATTCCCACAAAATTTGTGTCTCGCACGGGAGGACTGTAGCAATGCCGCGGCGTATTGAAAAAATTCGCGAAGAAGGCGCAAGCGAACTGGTGGCGCGCGAGAAGGATTTGACCGAACAGATTTTCCGGCTGCGCTTTCAGCTCAGCACCGGTCAAGCGGAAGCGTTGAAGCGCCTCCGTGAAGCGAAAAAGGATCTCGCGCGGGTGAAAACACTGTTGCGCGCGCAGGAACTGGCCGGCGAAGCTGTACCGGCGAAGGCAGGTAAGGCGTAATGACAACGGAAACACAACCGGCGGTGGACAATAGCCGCGGCAATCGCACCGTGCTGACCGGCAAGGTCACCAGCGCGAAAATGGAAAAGACCATTGTGGTGGAAGTGCAGCGGCTGGTGCAGCACCCGAAGTACCGCCGCGTGCTGAAGATTTCCAAGAAGTTTTACGCGCACGACGAAAAGCGCGCAGCCAAGCTCGGCGACACCGTACGCATCGTGTCCTCGCGGCCGCTTTCGCGACTGAAGCGCTGGCGCTTGAAAGAAGTGCTGACGCCGTCCGCGTCGGCCAAGAAGTAAGGACAGGGGAGCCGAATCATGATTCAGATGCGAACCTGGCTGACGGTTGCCGACAATTCCGGAGCACGAAAGCTCATGTGCATTCTACCTATCGGAGGCGATGCGGGCTTGAAAGCCGGACTGGGCGACATTGTCACCGCGTCGGTGAAAGAAGCGACGCCGGAAAGCCAGATCAAAGAAGGCAAAGTTGTGAAGTGCGTGATCGTGCGCATGCGCAAGGAACAGCGGCGGAGAGACGGCACCTACATCCGCTTTGATGATAATGCCGCCGTGCTGATCGACGATGCCGGCGAGCCCGTTGGGACGCGCGTTTTTGGCCCGGTGGCAAGAGAGCTGCGCGAAAAGAAGTTCACCAAAATCGTTTCGCTGGCTCCGGAGGTTTGGTAAGCAATGGCACGGACACGGGAAGTGAAGCGGTACATCATTAGCATCCGCAAGGGCGACAATGTCCACATCATCAGCGGGCGCGACGCGGGCAAGAACGGGCGCGTGCTCTCCGTCAACCCGCGGAAGAACACGGTGATCGTGGAACACGCGAATATCATCAAGCGCCATACACGGCCGAACCCGGCTAAGAACATCAAGGGCGGAATCGTGGAGCGGGAAGCCGCGATCAACGTCTCGAACGTGCAGGTAGTTTGTGCCAGCTGCGGCAAGCACACGCGCATCGGCAAGCAGGTTCTGCCGGATGGCAGCAAGGTACGCTCCTGCAAGCGCTGCGGCAATACGCTGGATAAGTAAAGTTTCGGAAGGACAACGGGAATGAAGAGTCGGATGCACGAAAAATACAGCAAGGAAACGGTACCCGCGCTGATGAAGCGCTTTGGCTGGGAAAATATCATGGCCGTGCCGAAGCTCTCCAAGATCACTTTGAACATTGGTCTCGGCGAAGCCAGCCAGAACGCCAAGCTGCTCGATACCGCTGCCGTGGAACTCGGCCAGATCACCGGGCAAAGGCCGGTCATCACCAAGGCCAAGAAGTCCATCGCGAATTTCAAGATTCGCAAAGGCATGCCGATCGGCTGCGCCGTAACGTTGCGCGGAGAAAAGATGTACGAATTTCTCGATCGCTTGTGCAACGTGGTGCTGCCCCGCGTGCGCGATTTCCGCGGGCTGCCTTCCAATGCCTTCGACGGCCGCGGCAACTACACGTTGGGCTTGAAGGATCAGTTGGTGTTTCCGGAGATTGACTACACGCGCGTGGACAAGATCAAGGGCATGAACATCACCTTGACCACCACGGCGCGGAACGACGAGGAAGGCCGCGAACTGCTGAAGGGTCTCGGTTTCCCGTTGCGCGAAAAAGGAGCAGCACAATAAATGGCACGCACCGCAAAAATCGCCAAAACGCTGAAGAAACCCAAGTTTAAGGTCCGTGTGCGCAATCGCTGCCGTTGCTGTGGCCGCGCCCGCGGATACATTCGCAAGTTCCAGATGTGCCGTATCTGTTTCCGCGGCATGGCGCTCAAGGGAGAAATTCCTGGAGTGACGAAAGCGAGCTGGTAGGAGAGTTATGCAGACGGATCCCATCGCAGATTTCTTGACGCGCATTCGCAATGCGAGTGCCGCAAAGCACCAGCGGGTGGACGTTCCCGTGTCGAAGTTGAAGACCGAGATCGCCCGCATCCTGAAGGAAGAGGGCTACATCTCGACCTATAAAATGGTGGACGAGAACAAGACGCGCAAGACCCTCCGCGTGTTCTTGAAGTACACCCCGGACCGCCGCAGCGTGATTACCGGGATGAAGCGCATCTCCAAACCCGGGCAGCGCCGCTATCTCGGTTCCACGGACATTAAGCCGGTGGTCGGCGGGCTGGGCATCAGCATCCTGACCACGCCGAGAGGTTTGATGACGGGCCGTTCCGCGCGCAAGGCCAACGTGGGCGGCGAAATTCTTTGCGAGATTTGGTAGTGGTGTTTGGCAAAGCGCCAGTGAACGAGTTCGAGAGACGAGGATAGAGAAGATGTCACGTATTGGTCGCAAACCGATTCCAGTGCCTGCCGGCGTGAAGATTAACACCACGGACGGCAAGGTCGAAGTGCAAGGCCCCAAAGGGAAGCTGCTTGTGCTCGTGCCCAGCGTGATCAAGCTGGAGCAGAAAGACGGCGTGCTCACGGCCGTGCGCACCAGTGAAGAGCATCGCGCGCTCCACGGACTGGCGCGCGCGCTTCTGGCCAACGCTGTCCAGGGCGTCACTCACGGCTTCAAGAAAGAGTTGGACATCGTCGGCGTCGGCTACCGCGCGGAAGTAAAGGGAAAATCCGTGGCCTTTGCCCTCGGCAAGTCGCACCCAGTAGAATTTTCGATTCCCGAGGGCATCCAGATCGCTATCGACAAGCAGACGCACATCGTCGTCAGCGGCGCCGATAAAGCGCAAGTCGGCCAGGTGGCTGCGGACCTTCGTTCGCTCCGCCCGCCCGACCCGTACAAGCAGAAGGGCGTGCGGATTACCGGCGAGCGCTTGAAGAAGAAGGCTGGCAAGGCTGGGGCGAAGGCTGGAGCAGCGTAAAGAGTTGTCAGTTTTGAGTTATCGGTAAAGAAAGTGGAACTTGAAACTGTAAGGGAGATACGACAGTGGCATCGGTACCAGTTCGCAAGTTGTCCAAGGATGCGCATCGCCAGCGGGTTCACGCCCGCGTGCGCACGAAAGTTACGGGCACCCCGGAGCGCCCTCGTTTGTGCGTGTATCGCTCGGTGGGCCACATCTACGTGCAGGTCATCGATGATCGTGGCGGCCGCACGCTGTGCTCGGCCAGTTCGGTCGACAAGGAAACCAAAAAGGGCTTGAAGGGCGGTGGCAACATCGCGGCTGCCAAGAACATCGGCAAGATCATCGCCGAGCGCGCCAAGGCAGCGGGAGTCAGCAAAGTGGTGTTCGACCGCGGCGGTTATAAGTATCACGGCCGCGTCAAGGCGCTCGCAGATGCGGCGCGGGAAGCGGGGTTACAGTTCTAAATGTCGAAGCAAATTTTGCGCGATAGTCTGGCGGTACGGCGGCTCCTGGAAGTGAATCCTTCCGATTTGAAGGATGACGTGATCGCGATCAATCGCGTCACCAAGGTCGTTAAGGGTGGCAAGAACCTGAGCTTTTCTGCGCTTGTTGTGGTGGGAGACAACCACGGCCACGCGGGTTTCGGCATGGGCAAGGCCCGCGAAGTGCCCATGGCCATCAAGAAGGGCATTGAGCAGGCAAAGAAGAACCTGATCAAGCTCAACCTGAAGGGCACCAGCATTCCCCACCAGGTTACCGGCCGTTACGGCTCGGCGCAGGTTCTGCTGAAGCCCGCATCCGAAGGCACTGGCGTTATCGCGGGCGGCCCCGTGCGCAAGGTGATGCAAGTGGCGGGTATCGCGAACGTGCTGACGAAGTCGCTCGGCACCTCGAACCCGCACAACGTAGTGAAGGCTACCTTCGCGGCGCTGTTGAGCCTGAAGGACGCCAACCAGGTTGCGGAAACACGCTCCAAGACCTTGGAAGAAATCAGCGGCCGCCCGCCAAAAGCAGAGAAGGTAGAAAAGGCGGCAGGGGAATAATTCATGGCAGGCGAAAAGAAAAGCGCCAAGAGCGCGGGAACCGTAAAAGTGAAGTGGGTGGTGAGCTTCATCAGTTGCACCGATGATATGCGGGCGACGATTCGCGGCTTGGGGCTGCGCAGATTGCATCAGGTGGTCGAGCGCGAGGACACGCCGGCAATTCGCGGCATGATCCACAAGGTGCGCCATCTCGTGGAAGTGGTGAAATAACTTATGGCTGACAAAGGCAAGAAAGAACACAACACCGTTTCTCTCTCGGTGCTTCACCCGCCCAAGGGCTCGCGCAAACGCAAAGTGCGTGTGGGCCGCGGTATGGGCTCCAAGCTGGGCAAGACCGCGGGCAGCGGTAACAAGGGACAAAAGTCCCGCAGAGGATATTCGCGACGCCGTGGGTTTGAAGGCGGTCAGATGCCGCTGCATCGGCGCATACCGAAGCGCGGCTTCCACAATCCGTTTGGGGTTTCCTATTCGGTGGTCAACCTCGAAGAACTGAATGTGTTTCCCGCGGGCGAAACGGTCACACCGGAACTGCTGCGCGCGCATGGCTTCATCCGCCGCGCCACGGATCCCATCAAGGTCTTGGGCGATGGCGAGTTGAAGAACAAGCTCACCATTCACGCTCATGCATTCAGCGCCGCGGCCAAGGAGAAGATCACCAAGGCTGGCGGCACGTTTGAGGTGGTAGCGTAATCGGGTTACCCGAGGAATCCGCATGAACCGATTCTTGAACGCATTCGCGAATCTCTTCCGGATCGAAGATCTGAGGAACCGGCTGTTCTTTACGTTGGGACTCCTCGCGGTCTATCGGCTCGGTGCGCACATTCCCACGCCCGGGATCAACACGGGTGTGTTGACGGAATTATTCAAGCAGGCTGCGGGCTCCATGCTGGGCATCTTCGATCTGTTCAGCGGCGGCAATGCCCGCCGCATGACGATTTTCGCACTCGGCATCATGCCGTATATTACCTCGTCGATCATCCTACAGTTGATGACCGTGGTGTTCCCGTACTTGGAGCGCCTGCAAAAAGAAGGCGAACTCGGCCGCCGCAAGATCACGCAGTACACGCGTTACTTGACGATTGTTCTTAGCATCGTGCAGTCCACCACCATCGCGACAGCCTTGCAGTCGCAATCCCTTGCCGGCCAGTCGCTCGTTTATCATCCGGGCTTGCCCTTCGTGCTGATGACGATCCTGACGCTGACCACTGGCTCTGCCTTTATCATGTGGCTGGGCGAGCAGATCAGCGACCGCGGCATCGGCAATGGCATGTCGCTCATCATTTTTGTCGGCATCGTGGTCGGTCTCCCCCGCGGCATCTTCGACCTGTATGAAAAGGCCAAGACGCAGGCCTGGGGCGCGTTTACTCCGCTGGCCATCATTCTCCTGGTCATGTTGATGATTGCCGTCGTGGCCTTCATCGTGTTTGTCGAAGGCGCGCAGCGCCGCATTCCCGTGCAGTACGCCAAGCGCGTGGTGGGCCGCCGTATGATGGGCGGTCAATCCACATATCTTCCCCTGCGCGTGAATTCCGGCGGCGTAATTCCGCCGATTTTCGCCAGCTCGTTGCTGGCATTTCCTGCCACCGCCGCGCTGATGCTGGGCTCGCGTTGGCCGTTCGTCAAGAACATCGCGGAAAAGCTGAAGTGGGGTGAACCACTGTACACGCTCATCTACGTGTCACTGATTATCCTGTTCGCGTTTTTCTATGTCGGCATCGTGTTCAATCCCACGGAGCTCGCCGACAACATGCGCAAGAATGGCGGCTTCATTCCGGGGATTCGTCCCGGGCGCAGCACCTCGGAATACGTCAGCATGATCTTGAAGCGGCTGACGTTTATCGGTGCGGTGTACCTGGCGCTGGTTTGCTTGCTTCCGGAATGGATGATTGCCGGTATCCACCTGAATCACCTGCCCACATGGCTGGGCGGCAACTGGTTCGACCGTTGGCCGCAGTGGATTTTGAACGGACTTGGCGTGCAGTTTTACTTTGGCGGTACCTCTCTCTTGATCGTGGTCGGCGTGGCGATGGACACCGTGCAGCAGTTGGAGGCACAACTCGTCATGCGCAACTATGAGGGTTTTGCGCGGAAGGGCCGTTTGCGCGGCCGCCGCTAAGGGAGACGACATCGTGGCGCTGCAAGAGCGTCCTGTCGGAAAACTCGACCGCGCGGTAATTTTTCTCGGGCCTCCGGGCTCCGGGAAAGGCACCCAGGCGAAAGAGCTGGCCAGAAAGTTTGGCATTCCGCATCTTTCGACGGGCGACATGCTTCGCGAACACGTCGCCAAGGGCACGCCACTGGGATTGAAGGCCAAGCCGCTGATGGAGCGCGGCGAACTGGTGCCGGACTCAGTGGTTTTGAAGATGGTCGCGGAACGCATCGAGCGGCCCGATTGTGCTCACGGTTGCGTATTTGACGGTTTTCCGCGAACCGTCACCCAGGCGAAGTATCTGGGTGAATTGCTGAAGCAGAATGGCTTGCGTCAGCCGTTTGTGATTCACATGGTCATCGGTCACTCGGTGCTCATGCGGCGATTGACCGGGCGAAGGATCTGTAAGAAGTGCGGCGAGATTTACAATATTTTCGATCGTCCGCCGAAGGTCGAGGGAATTTGCGATATCGATGGCGGCGAGCTGTACCAGCGGCCTGACGATCGCGAAGAAGTAGTAAAGTCAAGGTTGCAGGCGTACGAGAAACAGACTGCGCCCCTGGTGACGTACTACCGGCGGCTTGGGTTTCTTTACGATGTTGATGCGCGCAAGAGCGTTGAGGAAGTGCAAGCGGACATCCTGCAGGCTTTGGCTAGTATTCGCGGAGCGCGGTAAGATGGCCATTCAATTACGGAGCGCCGCGGAATTGGAAAAGATGTACCGGGCGGGCCAGGTAGTTCACGAAGTCCTGAACAAACTTCGTGACGCCGTCAAACCGGGAATGACCACGATGGACCTCGAGCAGCAAGCCGAGGAGATCATCGCCAAAGGCCCGGGCAAGGCGGCGTTCAAGGGTTATCGCGGGTATCCCTGCGTGCTGTGCACTTCGGTGAACAGCGAGATCGTACACGGGATACCGTCGGCCAAACGCAAGTTGCGCGAGGGCGATATCGTATCCATCGACTTTGGCATGGAGGTCAACGGATACTTTGGGGATTCGGCGGTTACCGTGCCCGTGGGACACATCGGCCCTGAGCTGCAGAAGCTACTCGATGTGACTCGCGAATCGCTGGATCGCGCGATCGACAAGATGCGCCCGGGCAACCGCCTTGGCGATGTCGGCCACGCGGTGCAGAGCTGGGTGGAACTGCACGGTTATTCGGTAGTGCGGGAATTTGTGGGTCACGGTATTGGCACCAAGATGCACGATGAGCCCAACCTCCCGAACTACGGTGAGCCGGGACGCGGTCCGCGTTTGCAGGAAGGCATGGTCATCGCCGTCGAACCGATGGTGAACGCTGGCCGTCCGGAAGTGCAGATGCGTGGCGAATGGGTGGCGGAAACGGCCGATGGCAGTGCGTCGGCGCATTTCGAGCACACCATCGCCGTAACCGCGAACGGGCCTTGGATTTTGACCCGGCCGAAGGACATGACCGGGCCGAGCTGGTGAGACGAAAGTTCTAAGTTGTAAGTTTTAAATAGTGAGGAAATCGCCTTACCTAGAACCTATTACTTTGAACTTACGACTTACGACAACAGGAGCATATGGCGAAGCAGCCGTTTGAAGACAAAAAGAAAGGCGACTCTGGTAATCCCAAAGAGGACGCGATTGAAGTCATGGCCACGGTCATTGAACCGCTGCCCAACGCGATGTTTCGCGTGGAGCTGGAGAACAAGCACCAGGTGCTGGCGCATGTCTCCGGCAAGATGAGAAAGAATTTCATCCGCATTCTTGCGGGCGACAAGGTCGCGGTGGAGCTTTCGCCTTACGACCTGACTCGTGGGCGGATTGTCTACCGCTATAAGTAGCGGCAAGGTTTTGGGCGTAGCGAGTTTTGTAGCGGCTACCTTCAGGCGGCCAAATAGGAGCAGTCAGTATGAAAGTTCGGGCAAGCGTAAAGAAGATTTGTGACAAGTGCAAGGTGATCCATCGCCGCGGCGTGGTTCGGGTGATTTGCGTCAACCCGAAACACAAACAGCGGCAGGGATAGGCAGTTGTCTGTTGTAAGTTTTTGGTAATTAGTTTTCGAGAGGACAGAAAAACATGGCACGTATCGCAGGTGTTGATCTTCCGCCGCAAAAGCGCCTTTGGGTCGGGTTGACGTCGATCTATGGCATCGGGCAGGTGCGCGCGAAGAGCATTGCCGAAAAGGCCAATGTCGATTTCACGAAAAAGATTCGCGACTTGACCGAGGACGAAGTCAACCGCATCCGCAACGTCATCGAGCAGGAAGGCCGCGTGGAGGGCGATCTCCGCAAAGAGATCCAGATGAACATCCGCCGCCTGATTGAAGTTCAGGCGTATCGCGGGATTCGTCACCGCCGCAATCTTCCCGTTCGTGGGCAGCGCACGCACACCAATGCGCGCACGCGGAAGGGGCCGCGCCGTGGCGCCGTTGCCGGCAAGAAGCAGATTAAGGGCAAGAAGGGCTGAGGTAGTTCTTAGTTTAAGTTTCAGGTAACTCAATGGAGTGAAACGTGGCTAAAGAGCAGAACGCAGCACCCGACGCAGCAGCAGTACCAGCGAAGCCGGGAGCGGCTGCGGGTAAACGCAAAAAGGAATTCAAGAAGAAGAAAGAGCGCCGCGTGGTGCCGCACGGCATCGTGTATGTGGCTGCGTCGTTCAACAATACGCAGATCAGCATCACCGAGCCGGATGGCCGCACGCTTTGCTGGTCCTCCGCCGGCGCCATCGGATTCAAGGGTTCGCGCAAGGGCACGCCTTACGCCGCGCAGCAGGCTTCGTTGTCTGCCGCCGGCACCGCTCGCGACCAGTTCGGGATGAAGAGCGTGGAAGTCAAGGTGAAGGGTCCAGGCTCCGGTCGCGAGTCCGCCGTACGCGCCCTGGCTGCCGCGGGATTGCACATTGTGGCCATTCGCGACGTCACGCCCATGCCGCACAATGGCTGCCGTCCGCCGAAGCGCCGCCGCGTCTGAGCCCCGCGCCTGTAGCTCAGGCCTTTGCGGCCTGACGTTTTTTGAAAAAGGTTTTCAAACAGTTTGCTGAAGGGAGAATAGAAGTTGGCAAGACATCGAGATGCAGTCTGCCGCCTGTGCCGCCGGGAAGGGCAGAAACTATTTCTAAAAGGTCTGCGGTGCTTCACGGACAAGTGCGCGATTGAGAAGCGTAACTTCGTACCGGGACAGCACGGGCAGTCGCGGCGCGCCAAGGTTGCCGGCTACGGCCTGCAACTGCGCGAGAAACAGAAGACCAAGCGCACCTACGGTTTGCTTGAACGCCAATTCCGCAATTATTTTGAAAAAGCAGAACGCGCCAAGGGCCCGACGGGTGAGAACCTGATCATCATGCTGGAGCGACGTTTGGATAACACGGTGTGGCGCGCAGGCTTGGCGTCCTCCCGTTCCCAGGCGCGCCAACTGGTGCTCCACGGTCACGTGCGGATCAACGGGAAGAAAGTGAACATCCCGTCCTACCAGGTGAACGTAGGCGAAGAAATCGCCATTAAAGAAAAGATGCACCAGAACGCCATGGTCCTGGAAGCGCGCAACGTGGCGCAAAGCCAGAGCGCCGTGCCGTGGTTGGAGCAGGAGCGCGAGCAGTTCAAGGCTAAAGTTGTGGCCCTGCCGAAGCGCGAAGACGTGCAGACGCCGCCAATCAACGAGCAGCTCATCGTCGAGCTGTATTCGAAGTAGTTCTAGGTTTTAAGTGGATAGCGAATTCTTACTTAATACTTAGCACTTATAACTTGGAACTTTGAGAGTTTTTGGCGGTTAGTTACAGCTAACCGCAGAAGGAAGGAACACGATGTGGAAGGGATTTCAAAAACCGAAGCGTCTCGCATCTGAGCCGGAATCGCTCACCGAGCAGTACGGGCGGTTCTCCGCGCAGCCATTCGAGCGCGGCTGGGGCACAACGGTTGGGAATGCACTGCGGCGCGCGCTGCTGAGCTCCATTGAGGGTGCGGCGATCACCGCGGTAAAAATCGAAGGAGTGTTGCACGAGTTTTCGTCGATTCCCGGTGTGGTTGAGGATGCCACGGACATCATCCTGAACCTGAAGCAGGTGCCCATCAAGCTGAACAACGACCTGCCGAAGACCATCTACCTGAACGTCGAGCAGCCTGGCGTGGTCACCAGCGCACAGATTGAGGAAGACGCGGACTTCGCGGTCCTCGACAAGAGCGTGTACATCGCCACCGTCAGTGAAGGCGGCAAGCTGCAGATCGAAATGCGCGTCAAGAACGGCCGCGGATATGTGGCCGCTGACCGCAACTACGATGAAGACTTGCCCATCGGGTATATTCCGGTGGACAGCGTGCACTCACCGGTGCGCAAGGTGAACTACTCGGTGGAATCGGCCCGCCTCGGGCAGATGACCGACTACGAAAAGCTGATGCTGGAAGTGTGGACGAATGGAGCGCTGACGCCGCAGGACGCGATTGGCTATGCCGCGAAGCTGGTGAAGGATCACATGACCATCTTCATCAACTTCGAAGAGCCGGTCGACAATGTCGAGCTGCCTCAGGACATCGTTCACGATCCGCGCCTCGAACACCTGGACCGCTCCGTGGAAGAGCTGGAGCTTTCCGTGCGCAGCTACAATTGCCTGAAGAACGCCAACATTCAGTCCATCCGCGAGCTCGTGCAGAAGAGTGAAAACGAAATGCTGAAGACCAAGAACTTCGGCCGCAAATCGCTCAACGAGATCAAAGATATACTAGTGAAGATGGGCCTCAGCCTGGGCATGAAGTTTGATGAGCACGGCCGCATTATCTGGCCGCCGCTCCCCAGCCAGACTTCTATGCCGAGTTCCGACGAGTCCGTCGGCCTATAGCGAGTCTTACGTTATCAGTTTCGGACGCCTAGGATTTCGAGCGGATTCCAGAGAACACGGGTTCTTGGTTTGACGCAAAACTTAGAACTTACAACTTACCACTGAGAACCTTTTAAAGGGACAAACGATGCGACATCTGAAGTCAGGCTCAAAACTCGGACGCAACCCGTGGCACCGTCGCGCGACGTTGCGCAACCTGGTCACCAACCTCTTCGAGCACGGACGGATCACCACCACCCTCACCCGCGCCAAGGCAACACGGCCTGTAGCGGAAAAGATGATCACCCTCGGCAAGAAAGACACCTTGCAGGCGCGGCGCCAGGCAGCCAGCTATATCATGACGCCCGCCGTTACCAAGAAGCTCTTCAGCGAAATCGCGCCGAAGTTTGCGGATCGCGCGGGCGGCTACACGCGAATTATTCCCGCGGGCATCCGCGTCGGCGATGGCGCGAAGGTAGCGATTCTTGAACTCGTCACCTACGAATTCAAGAAGAAGGAAAAGAAAGAGAAGAGCAAAGTCGAAGAAGCCGTCGAAGCCAAAAGCTAAGCGGCCTCCACAACTCAACATTCTTCAGCCCGCTTCGGGAGACCGCGGCGGGCTTTTTCTCTTGGAGTACGGTGGCTCGCCACCGCTCTTGAAGCGGCAACCATTCGCCGAAACTATCACCGGCGCCGCGGTCAAAACCCCGGAGGACGCTGCGAAGCCACGCCAAACGAGCGTTCCAGCGCCAAGCCTGCCTGCGCTACAGTGCCTTCGTCGAACAGGCGGCCGATCAGCGTAACGCCATGAGGCACTCGTCTTGGCGGCGAGAATTTCGGCAGCGGATGCCGCGGATCAGATGCCCAATCGCTGCGCGCCTCGCCAACTTCAACGAAACCCGCGCGCAAGGTCAGCGAAGGATGACCGGTGTTGTTGGTGATGGTGAGAATCTCGTCGCGCAGCGAGGGAACGAGCAGCAGATCCACTTTGGTGAACAAATCTGCCATTTGTTCGGCTACTTTGCGGCGAAAGCGATCGGTCTGCACAAAATCGACCGCCGATAGAAATCGCGCCTGCCGGAAAAGATTCGGCCACGAATCCAGCGTCTGCATTTTCAGCTGATCGACTTCATGCCCGAGTGTCAGCTCCTCGAATGACGCGGCGCCTTCCGCGAATAAAATCAAATTGAGCGTGCCGTAGGGCCAGTCGGGAAGCGCTACTTCGACGGGAACCATGCCCAGCTTTGGCAACGTTGCCAGCGCAGCACGATCAACGTCCGTCGCCGGATTCTGTTTCATCCAGGCAGGGAAGTAACCGATGCGCAGCCCCTTCACCGGTGCCGCCGCATCGAAATCCAGCTTGCCCGGCACGCTGGCAACATCGCCCGGGTCCGGCCCGGAAATAGCTTGCAGCACGAGCATTGCGTCCTCCACACTGCGGGTCATCGGCCCCAGCTTATCGAGCGACCAGCACAGCGTCATCGCGCCGGTGCGGGGCACTCGTCCATAGGTCGGCCGCAATCCGGTCACTCCGCAACGCATGCTCGGGCTAACGATGCTGCCTCCTGTTTCACTGCCGATTGCGAACCCCACCAGCCCAGCCGCGGTGGCCGCGCCCGGCCCGGCGCTGGAACCCGACGAACCCTCCTCCAGCAGCCACGGATTCATCGTCTGTCCGCCGAACCAGATATCGTTCAGTGCCAGCGCGCCCAGGCTTAGTTTGGCAATCAGCACCGCTCCAGCGTCGTTCAGCCGCTTGACTACAGCCGCGTCGTGCTCGGGGACGCGGTGGCGATAGGGCTCGGCTCCATACGTCGTAGGAATTCCCGCGGTGTCCAACAGATCTTTTCCGCCCCAGGGTATCCCATGAAGGGCTCCGCGATATTTTCCTGCGGTGATTTCCATATCTGCCTGCTTGGCTTGGGCCAACGCGTGATCGCGCGTTAACGTAATCACGCAACGTAGTTTGCGATCGTACTGCTCGATGCGGCGAAGATAGATTTCCGTCAAACGCGTGGAAGTGAGCTTGTGCGACTGGATCCATCGCGAAAGTTGCGCCACGCTAGCGAAGGCGATGTCCTCCTCGTTCGCTGGTACCGGGCCAGGATCGGCTGCGCTACGCACAAATCGATTGCTTGCCGGTCCGGCCTTCGTGCCCGGCAAAATCGAGTCAACATGCGAATAAGGCGCCAGCGTTGGCTCCAGCGCCAATCTCCGCGGCCCGCTGCGTCGCTCGTATAGCGCCGCCATGGTTTGCCGCCAACTGTCCGCAGCCAGTTGGCGGTCGGCAGGAGCCAACTCCACTTGAACCAGCTTTTCCGCTTCGCCAAATGTTTTGGCACTCACTTCGGGACCAACACCGGGACCTGCGCCGAACGCCGACGGCGCGCCGGGCGGCAGCTTGGTGGGGTCCTGCGGTTTGGCGTGAAGCTTGGCGGCAGCGGCGGCACCGACCAGTCCCAGAGAAGTCTCGGTCAGGAATTGCCTGCGGGATGTGGACATGTTTCCTCCGCAGAGCATTGTAGCCGACACTGCAAGTTTGCTGGTCCTTGTTCCCGGGGGGCTTATTTTTCCGGCGCGGTATCGGCCGGCTGTTTGGACAGTCCGTCTTCCTGTCTGATGCGCCGGGTCCGCGTCCGCGCTGCCCTTCAATTACCTTCTTACAATCCGTGGGACACGCGGAACTGACGAACGACTTCTGCGGGATCTCGCAGCTGGCCTTCGACGGCATAGTTTAGGCGGCGAATATCCGACGCTGAAATTTTGCCAGCGAGCTCCGCAAGCGCTCCGCGAAGTTGCGGAAACCGGGCGAGGGTCGATTGGCGAACGATGGGCACCGCATCATAGGGAGGGAAGTAGTGCTTGTCGTCCTGCAGTGCGACGAGGCCGAGAGACTCGATAAGCCCGTCGGTGGAATTTCCAGCGACGAGGTCAACCTGATGATCGACAAGCGCGCGGTAAATCAGGCCTAGGTCCATCACGCGCGGCTTGTCCGCGAAGTGAAGTCCGTACCTCTCTGACCAGCCTCGGAAACCATCCGGCCTCTCCAGGAATTCGTAACCTACGCCGACGCGCCATTTCGGGGCGATGGGCACGAGATCCGACATGGTGCGGAGATGGAATCGCTGAGCATCATCGCCGCGAATCACCACCGCAAACGTGTTTTCAAACCCGAGCGGTTCGGTAACCTCAAGGAGAAATCGTTCGGCGTAGAGCGATTTAACGCGCGCGTAGACAGCGGACGAGTCACCGGAGGGCGTCTCGTTCAGAACGGCAGTGAGCGCCGTTCCCGTGTATTCGACATATAGGTCCAACTCTCCCGCAAGCAAAGCCTTGTGAACCAGCAGTGTGCCGCCCAGGTTTGTTTTGCGCTCAACGGGAATCCCGGTGCGCGCCTCAATGTGTTGCGCCAGAAGCTCCGCCAGAAGCACTTGTTCCGTGAAGAACTTGGAACCAATAGTGATCTTTCGTTCGGGCGCCTGGTGGCAGGAGGAGAGTACACAAGCGATGCTGAGCACCACCCACAAGCGATTGCACCGTTGCACGGGATGGCACATGTCACGTTACCCTCAGCCGACGTTCAATAAGTCCCAGGAGAAAATCAGCAAGAATGGCAAGAAGAGCGGCAGGAATTGCTCCCGCTAGAAGCAACGCGTCATTCACCAAGGCGACTCCCCGAAAGATGAACGACCCAAGTCCGCCCGCGCCAATTGCGGCGGCAATGGTAGCGACGCCGATGGTGAGGACCGTGGCAGTGCGAATTCCGGCGAGTATCACCGAAAGAGCCAAGGGAAAACGTACCCGAAACATGATTTGTCCCCGGGTCATGCCCATCGCTTCGGCGGATTCAAGAATCGCCGGGTCAATCGACGTCAGACCAACGTAGGCATTCCGCAGGATGGGCAGCAGCGCGTAGAGAACCAGCGCGACAATCGCGGTGCGTTTGCCGATGCCTCCAATGAAGGGAATGGGAATCAGAAATCCAAACAAGGCCAGGCTGGGGATTGTCTGCAAAACGCTGGCGATACCAAGCGCGAGCGTGCGCAGGGCCTTGTGGTACACAATAAACATTCCCAGCGGCACGCTGATGGCTATGGCGATGAGCATGGCGATCAGCACCAGCCACACGTGATCCAGGGTTGCCGAGAGAATCTCTTCACGATGCTCGATGAAAAAGCGCCAAGCCGTCACGCGGGTTCTCCCTGGCTTAACGCTAAGGAAGCAGCGAAGGAGCGAACTTCGGGATCTGCGAGTTGAAGAAAGTCGCCAGGCGGCGCGCTGGCCACCACGCGGCCAGATTGCAGCAGGACGATCTCAGAAGCCAGGAGCAGCGCCTCTCGCAGGTCATGCGTGACGAAGACAATCGTTTTCTCAAGACGGCGCGCGAGAGAGCGGAATTCGCGCTGAAGCTCCGTGCGCGTGACCGGGTCCAGAGCGCCAAACGGCTCGTCCATCAAAAGTATTGGCGGATCGGCGGCCAATGCACGCGCAACGCCGACGCGCTGGCGCTGTCCGCCGGAGAGTTCGTGCGGGCGCCTTTGGGCGAACTCCTTGGGTTCCATACCAACAAGTTGCAGCAGCTCGTTCACACGTGCGTCGATGCGTTCTCGTGGCCAGTTTTCCAGAGTGGGAACCAGGCCTACATTTTCGGCAACCGTAAAATGGGGAAACAATCCCGCTTCCTGAATCACGTAGCCGATCGTCCGCCGTAGTCGGATGAGGTCCCACCGCCGAGTCGAGCGCTGCTGAACCAGAATTTCCCCTTCCGTGGGAAACAACATTCCATTAATAAGCTTCAGCAGAGTCGTCTTACCGCTTCCGCTTCGCCCCAGCAGAATGATAGTCTCGCCGTGGGGAACGGTTAAGTTGACACGGGAGACGATCTCCCGCCCCGGAGTTCCATTAACGCGAAAAGAAACGCCGCGAAACTCGATTGAATTCTGCTGGGAATTGGTCAC
>Ga0210407_10001762_pt1 | contig 19621 bp, 18 predicted proteins | sample IncBWC27MmetaG_FD_150860 | JGI IMG/M metagenome (GOLD analysis project Ga0210407, IMG submission 150860) | Forest soil microbial communities from Barre Woods Harvard Forest LTER site, Petersham, Massachusetts, United States - Inc-BW-C-27-M | ecosystem: Environmental > Terrestrial > Soil >... | reverse complement strand
CAAAACGGTCAAGGTGTGCAAGATTTTGCGTCCCACCAATAAGTGGGATTGTAGGTGCCACCATCTTTAGGGTATGAAAACTGCATCTAATCGTTGCGTTTCGGTTAGATACTTTCTTTCCGCGAGATCGCTTCTCGGTGTTCCAAGTGCTCTTTACTGTGACACCCAGCGGTCATATTTCGAAAGAACGAGGCGATGCGCCACTTTTTGTCACACGACGTTGGGAAAATTCGTTCCGGTGTGTCTTCCCGGTCCCTTGGTGATTCGATGTACAGCTTTATGCCAGCCCGCAATCTTTGCTTGACTTTGCTCGTCGTCTGCAGCGCTTTTCTGTCGTCTTCGTTCGCGCAGCCGCCGCTCCTAACGAGTCGTGGTGATATCAGCCGCAGCGGCGCCAACACCAGCGAAACTCTGCTCACCCCCACCAACGTCAGCCAGAACAGTTTCGGTCGTCTCTTCAGCGTTCCCGTCGACTATGTCGTGATGGCCCAGCCGCTTTACGTGCCCAATGTGAACATCCCTGGCCAAGGCACCCATGACGTGATCTACATCGTCACGCAGGCGGATTCTGTCTACGCGATTGACGCCGACACCGGGGCTCAGCTCTGGTATGCCAGCATGCTCAACGTCGGTGGCACGACGGCCAGCGGCAAATATCTCCCGTGCGGCACCAGCCCCGGTTACAACCAGGAAGGCATTGTCTCAACCCCGGTTATCGATCCCGCCACCAACACCATGTATCTGGTGGCGAAGACTCTTCTCAACACGACGGTCCGCCACCATCTTCACGCCCTCGACATCACCACCGGCAACGAGCGAGCGGGCAGCCCCGTCCTGATCACCGCCACCAGTACGAGTAATAAAGGACACGTTACCGTCTTCAACAGCCTGCACCAGAAAAACCGGCCCGGCCTCTTGTTGTTTAACGGGACCCTGTACCTGGGCTTCGGCTCGAACTCCTGCAACGACGGCGCCACCGGCTGGGTTCTTTCCTACGACGCTACCAATCTGTCGCAACTCGCGGTCTTCAACGCCTCGCCTGACTCCGGATTAGCTTCCATCTGGCAGGCGGGCAACGGTCTCGCTGCCGACGCATCCGGCAACATCTTCGTGGAGACCGCCGAAACGGGCGCCCCTTACGATGTTCCCAACGGTGGCCAGACGTTCTGCAACAGCGTCCTGAAGCTGGCCCCCGATCTCACGCTCGCCGACTATTTCACACCGTGGAGCGTGGCCTACCTCAACGCCCACGATCTTGATTTGAGTTCCACCGGCACCGTCATCCTTCCCGATCAAGCCGGCCCCTATCCCCATGAACTCATCGCCAGCGGTAAGCAGGGCATCGTTTACGTTCTCAATCGTGACAGTCTGGGAATGTTTTCTGCGAACGATAGTCAGGTGCTTCAGGAGGTCGTTCTTGAACCGAACGTCAGCAACGACGTGCTGTTCGGTTCTCCCGCCTACTGGAACAACACCTTGTACTTCGCCCCCCGCGCTTCTCCGCTCATGGCTTTTCCATTGTCCGGGGGATTGCTCGGCACTCCGCTGAAAACGAGCGCGAGCTATGCCGGCGGCCGTCATTCTCCATCCATTTCCGCCAATGGCAACAGCAACGGAGTTTTGTGGGTCATCACCGGTCAACTGCTCGCCTTTGACGCGGTATCTCTCAAACTGCTCTACACAACGAATCAGGCCCCCAATGGACGCGACACGTTGCCGCCCGTCGGCCATTTTGTGACGCAAACGGTGGCCAACGGCAAGGTCTATGTCGGCACCCAAAATAGTCTCGAAGCCTACGGACTGTTTCATGTCGTCACCATCACCGGAGGCAACGCCCAGACGGCGACTGTTGCCACTACCCTGCCCGCTCCTATCAAGGTCAATGCGGCCAACCCATACACGGGACAACCCGATGTCGGCGCCACAGTTAACTTCAGTGATGGTGGCAAGGGCGGCTCATTCAATCCCGCTTCCGCAGTCACTGACGCCAATGGCAACGCTTCCACGACCTATACCGTTCCTCAAAAAGGTGGCACTTACACCCTGACGATCTCCGGCAGCGGCTTCGGCAATGTCACCACGACTGCCACCGCTACGCCCGGCGCCGCGGTAAGGATGATCGCCTACGGCGGAGCGAAACAGACCGGCGCCGCCGGCTCCAATCTCGCCAACGCCGTCATCGCCCAGGCCCAGGACATCTATAAGAACGGCGTCCCCGGGGTCACCATCAACTTCACGGCCAACAAGGGAGCCGTTCCCAATCCGTCTTCCGTGGTCACCGACGCGAATGGCCTGGCGCGTACGACGCTGCAGTTGCCCACTACCGTCTCCACCGTGACGGTCACTGCCAGTTCCACCGGTTTGAAGAACCTGAACATCGTCGAGTATTCCATCGCCGGACCCGCCGCCAACATGGCCATCACCGGCGGCAATAACCAGGTCGGCCCTGCCGGAACGCAATTGCCCCAGGGTCTCGCCGTGCTCGTCACCGACCAGTATGGCAACCCGGTTCCCGGCGTCGATGTTGACTTTGACGACGGCGGAGCCGGAGGCAGTTACTCCTACTCCAATCCCGGCATCACCAGCAACTCCGGAACGGTGACCCAGTTCTATACGCTCCCGCCATCCCGCGGAGCCATCACCATCACCGCCACCGCCACCGGAGTAACCACTCCCGCCGTCTTCAGCGAAACCGCGCAGTAGTCCGAACCTTGGTGGATGTGGGAAATTAACACACTACTCCGAGGATGTGTATCACCGGCTTGTAAGTCCTAGATAAATAAAGTAGTGGCGGAGAGGGAGGGATTCTATTGCCGGCGTCCATTACTGATGGCCCTTCTGGTAGAAGGAAGTTCCTTTTTCAGTGAGCCGTGTCTACGAAGGAGAGTGGCCCCAACATGACTCTGGCATCGCGACAGTTGAAGCGGTCGACGACTCGATAGTTGAGCGCAATATCGGTTGCCAGCGACTGTGACCATACGTCTGAGCCGCGCACCTTGAGCTGAGATGGATCATAGGACATTACAATCAAGTCAAAGTACCCCTTATTCACGAGGTCTCCAACCTGCCTATCCGGCCATAACCCATGCTCGAGGAGCTGGCCGTACACAAACGGATCAGAAACGAGGATCGGCTTTCCGGCCACGAGGAGCGGTCCCAGATTTTCAGATAAAACGCGGGAGGAAGGCGAATGGCTCACATACTGATATGCGCTGCCGCACTCTGTTTGCTCCGCGGATGGCTGCAGTTGGGGTCGATTTTGTGCGAACATTCCAACCAGGACGGAAGCGCTTAGCAGCACCGTGATCGGCGCGGCCCTCGCTGCATACTTCGAGAGCAGAAAAAAATAGCCCATGCCGGCACACATGCAGGATGCAACCATCCATTCAACGAAATGGTTTGTTGATGATCCAAGCTTGCCCGCGGTGAGAGCGGTAAGAGTGCTCATTGCAAGATAAATGGCTGGGAAACTGCGCACCGCTCCTCGAAAGTCCCAGGCTACATACCATACGGCGAGTGCCGTTACAACCGGAGCGCTCGCCGCCACCACTCCTCCGAGTGCAAAATACTGCATCAGCGAGTACCGATCAGGATGTGTAGAAAACATGTGAAAGGCGAACCATCCATCAGTCTTGGCCTGAAGGGCCGCGAATGCGAGGATCAGCGCCGCTCCCAGTCCTGCCGCAAATACGAAACCCTGCTTTCCTCTCCGGTTCAATATCAAATGGACAAACACGGCAATCGGAGCCGCGAGAAGCGAGTACTTGCAGAATATCGCGAGGCCGAAGAAGGGTATGCTCCAGTACCACCCCTTCACACTAACCAGGTACAACGCAATTCCCGTCACGGAAAAGAGGACACCAATGACGTCCGCGCGCAACAGGTAGAGCCAGAACCTGAATGCCGGAAGCGTTAACAGCAGAAACCCAAAAGAAAGACCAATCCACCACGAGCCTGTCAGGCGCCGCAGAATAGTGCCGAGGAGAAATGAAACCGCAGCGGAACAGGTTACTATCATGAGCCTTCCCGCTGGAAATGAAGGAGTCCCGGCGGGCAAGACTGCGGCTGCGGCTGCATAGGCGACCGGACCGTAAACATGGAGAACTACAGGGAAGGCGAACGGATGGGGATAAAGCGGTTGAGCGTGGCGAATCCGCAGTGCGCCATCCAGAATCAAACCTTCGCCGTAGTCAATTTGGTAAGGAGTGAGGAGTAGTGGGAGGGTCCGGAGAATCACCAGGAATGCGCCCAAAACGACGCAGATCAGGAGCACCCTGTCAGGTGTCGAGAGCGAAACGAGGTGCCTGCCGAGCCTCGAGTAAGAAGTGGACATATGCCAGAAATGCCGATGGATCAAGAGGACGGGGTTTGTGCGCTTCGACTATGGTAAATCGTCCGTGTGCCTCGCACCATTCTATCCGCCTTTGAAATCTCGGTCCGGATGCACCGCAAACAACCGCCCCGGGAGGTGAGGGAAACGACACCCGCGCAACACAATCGACAAATCATGCTGCAGCCTGAGATCGACTTCTGAACAGCGCAACCGCCGACACGGCATACATTCCAAGAGCGAGTGCTTTGAGAATCGGAGTGCCCCCGATCATTACGGCATTTTCGAAGAGCCCGCCCAGCACTGCACCAAAAAGGTTCACTCCCAGTACCTCTGCCGGACGGCCAAATCTCTGAAGGCTGGTGGAAAACACGATTCCCGAGAAGAAAACCGGAAGCGCCGCCCATCCGCCTCCCACGAAGAATTTCGCGCCCGCACTTAGACTGTTGATCGCCGAATAGGGGAACCAAAAGTCTGCGATCAAAAGCACGATCAGGATGCCATACATAGCAACTGCCGAGACCCGGCAGGTTCCGGCCAGAGCATTGGCGACTAAGGCCATCGCCAGGAAAGCTGCAATCACTACCGAGTTGACAATCCAGGTGGCACCAAACAGCAATGAGAGTTGGGTCACAGCCTTGGTTTCGAGCAACAAAAATCCAGAGCCGAGGAAGAAGAAGTGCAGATGCGGCAGGCTTGTCTTCCAAGCGAGGCAATTAGCTTTTCGCAGCACCATCCACACCATCAGCCAAAAGAGTGCGGCCGTGAGCAAAACTGCTCCGGGGATAGAGCGACCCGTCAAGTATAAGAACGGCCAGTTGTCTGTCGCGAGGACGGTTGTCGCGTTCGTCGTCCGTGTGTGCAACTCATTACTTGCGTCGACGAGTCGAGGAAGTTTGGCGTTGCGCGCGCTGCCCTCAATCAGCAATACGCCATTAACCACAATTCCTGTGTAGTAAGCCGTGGGGGGGGTTCCGAATGCGGATTCGACGGTCGCATATAACCGATCCGTTGCGAAACTGCGGCCCGTCGCGAACGAGACGACGAGCGTGCCTTTATCCGAGAGCGCCGCCTTGGCATTTTGGAAACTCTCTACGGTGTAAACATAATTGTCGAGGCGTAGCGAAGAAAAGCCGCTGAGCAAGGTTGAGGAATCGAGATAGCCGAAAACAATCAAGTCATACTTCTTCCTGGTTTTCTTCAGGAAGGCGCGAGCGTCATCTACGTAAGCTGTGACTCGAGGCGAATCGTAAGGACGCTCTGGATGGTACTGCCGGCCAATCTGCAGGATGACGGGGTCAATCTCGACCGCGTCAACATGTTCGGCGCCGTGCCGGAGCGCTCCCGCAACATCGTTGCCCGTGCCCGCCCCAAGAATGAGCACGCTCTGCGGGTGTGGCACGATTCGGTATGGCAGCTCGTAGTAGGGTACGATCAGACTGTTTGGTTTCGCCGTAGGATATCGTTGCAAGAAATCCGGCGAAAGATCGGCGAACCACTGATACCAAACGTGGTTGGCTACCAGGGCGTACGCTGACGCGCGGGGCCATCCTTCCGGCGGCGACAGACGAGTCAACTCGATTCGATAGTACGGGGACCAGAAAGTATTGGGCTCGGGAATGGCGACGGCGCAGACCACCGCGGCAAGCGCGACCAGGGTGAGACGGTCCCTGGCAACCAGAGGAGCGAGTAGAAAAAATCCCAGCAGCAGCCACGCCGCTGGTCCAAGATGAAAAAAAGCGAGCAACGAAAATAGTGCCATTCCAGCCAGCCCGCCAGCCAAATTAATTCCATAGCCTCTCAGGGATGGCAACTGCTTCATGTACTGGCCGACGAAACCTCCGAGCACCGCGAAGAAGATAACAATCAACGCCGAATACCCCAGCGCGACCGAAAAGAAACGCAGCACGTAAAGAAGTCGAGGGCTCAGCCCGCCAGGAGAGCCGAGACCGTATTCCCACGACATGTCCGGGAACGACAAATGCAACAGCGACGCAAACCGGGTTGGAATAAAAAGAAGCGCCGCTGCGGCCGGGAATACCGTTCTGAGCCGCCTCTTCGGGCTGCCCAGAAGCATACCGAGTCCTATGCCGAAAAAACTTGCGACAAGAGGCAGATTTTTTAGACTTGTAAAGACGCGGACTTCGGAAGATAGATATCGAATGATCAGCAGCTCAAAGTAGAGCGTGACCATGCTGGCAAAGAGCAAACTCAGCTCTTCACTGGACCACAGGGCTAGGGACCTTGGGCGCGGATCGGTGCTGGCATCATCAAGTCGAGGAATCGCGTCAGCCATGGCGATAGTGCCGGGGGCCCGATTCAGCCATTTCCGAGGTGAGGTCTGCAGAAGTATAACCTGCCACTTTGGGGGAAGGAGCATTTTTTCAGGGCCGCGGGATTGTTAAAAGTGAGGGATTCGACTTGGCCGCCTTTCTTTTTTCCCGCGGTTGGCGTGCGATACTTGCATGCGTCATGAATCTGACCCTCAATTCTAAAGTTGCTCTCATTACTGGCGGATCGCGCGGGATTGGCGCGGCGGCGGTGCGGTTGTTTGCGGCCGCGGGCGCGAAGGTTGTGTTCAACTATCAATCGGCGAAGGCGCAGGCCGAGGACCTGGTACGTGAATGTGGCGCGGAAAACTGTCGCGCGCTGCAAAGCGATCTTTCGACCACGGAGGCGGCGCAGCAACTGGTCTCGGCGGCGATCTCGGCCTTCGGACGTCTCGACATTCTGGTCGCGAATCACGGCATCTGGCCGCCGGAGGATGCGCCCATTGATCGCATGTCCCATGAACAATGGCATCGCACGATTGCCGTGAATCTTGACAGCGTCTTCTCATTGGTCAAGCATTCGGTGGGACAGATGAAAATACAGGGCGGCGGGCACATCGTGCTGGTCAGCTCGACGGCCGGCCAGCGTGGCGAAGCTTTCCATTGCGACTATGCGGCCTCGAAAGGCGCGCTGATCAGCATGGTGAAAGGACTCTCGACCGAACTGGCGCGCGATCACATTTACATCAATTCCGTCGCTCCGGGATGGGTGGATACCGATATGTCGGCGTCGGTGCTGAAGGATCCGCCGACGCGCGACAAGATTTTTCGAGGCATACCCTTGGGACGCGTGGGCACGCCGGAGGAGGTTGCCGGGCCGATTCTGTTCTTGTGTACGCCCTATGCTGGATTTATCACGGGCGAGGTTTTCAACGTGAATGGCGGGTCGGTGCTGGTGGGGTAGGAGTGTATTTCATGAAGTGCGCTTGGTTTCGCTTCGTCGTTGGCAGCGTACTGGTCGCCTCACTGGCTGGGGCTCAGAGGCCTGACGCCACCGCGGGCACTCCGGGGCCGGAACACGGCGCAATCGTCAGCAATACCTATGCAAACGAGTTTCTCGGCTTCTGGTTTCCTATACCCGATGGTTGGCAAGTGAATCGTGAGAGCGTCGGAGCAGACCGAGAAGGAGAGGCCAAACGGATTAGCGGTGGCGGCCTCGAGTTGCTCGTCATTGATCGAGGGGACCGGAAACACGGTGGCAGTCGAATCGTGATCAACGCTATGGACGCGGCTGGTTACTCCGCAGGGACCCCAGCGTTTGCGTCCAATTTCGTTCGAGGGCCGATAGGCGAAACTGGCGGAGAAGTACTTCGTGAGGGACTTCCTGTAGATTTTGCGGGGCAGCATTTCTTTCGAGGAGACTATAGGCAGGATTTCAAAGGCGGTTCGCAGTGGGGAGCTTTCGTTTGCACAAAGTTCAACGGCTATTTCATTGGCTGGACCTTTGTCAGTTATTCTGCCGACGAACTGGAAGGCCTTGTGAACTCCTTGCAGCGACTCTCTTTTCGAGATCAGCCGGTCGCGATCGGGGGAATCGTCGTCAGTCATCCGCCAGCGGGCGCGGCGCGTCCACAACGCATTCGAGTCTCCCAACGTGTTTCAGAAGGCTTGCTAATTAAGAGGGTCGACCCCGACTATCCGGATGGTGCCCGTCAGAAACACGTCGAAGGCTCGGTCACTCTAATTGGCTTGATTGACAAGAACGGAAACGTTGCGGAACTCTCCGTTGTCAGCGGACCGAGCTTGCTTGTTCCTGCAACTCTCGAAGCGGTTCGGCAATGGAAATACAAGCCTTATTTATTGCAAGGGGAACCTTTGGCAATGCAGACGCAAATTGTCGTGCTATTTCTGCCGCCGCCTCAATAGTCATGGTGGCGACGGGGGAACAACATGTCAGCAACACGGACAGCTAAAATAGCGCTGGGTGCTTCTAACCCAATAGAATCATGAATGGTTTTCTTATTGTTTTGCTGCTATCCGCGCTGGGCGGTGCCCAGACCGCTCCCCTTCCAACCGCTCCCGCTAAGCCCGCCGTCAACCTGAACGACTCCGACAACGCCCGCAAGGCGCGCGCGGTTCTCGATCAGACCATCCAATCCCTCGGAGGACAAGCCTATCTCACTTACGAAAGCAAGGGCGAGACAGGACGCTATTATCCGCTCTATCACGGGCGCACTGAGAGCACCGGGATTCCCTACAACTACTATCTCAAGTATCCGGACAAGGACCGTTTCGAAGTCATCCACCTGAAGGACATTTTTTTGGTGGAGGGACAAGTGGGCAACGTCAAGGTCAAGAACAAGTTCGATATTGTCCGGATTCACAACGGCGACAAGGGATACGAGTGGACGTACAAGGGTACGGCTGCGGAAGAGCCGCTCGAATTGGAGAACTACCTTCGCCGCCGGCAGCATTCGCTCGAATGGGTGTTCCGCAAATGGATACGCGATCCGAATGTGGCCTTGTTCTACGATGGTTTGGCGGTTGTGAGTGGCAAGGAAACCGAAGGCGTCACGCTGCTCAACAGCCAGAACGACTCAGTTAGCGTTTTCCTGGACGAGAACACGCACTATCCGGTCAAGATCAGTTATTCGTGGCGCGATGCGAAGGACAAGCAGAAAAACGTGGAAGATGAGGTCTACGACAATTACAAACTGGTCCAGGGAATCTGGACTGCCCACTCCATCACCCGTTATTTCAATGGAGAGACTTCGCAACAGCGCTTCATCAACACCGCGAGCTACAACCTGAAGCTGCCAGATTCGCTCTTCGAAGCAGCGGTGACGTACGATCCGAGAGCGCCGCTGAAGAAACGGTAGGCTTCAGGCTGAAGGATCTCGGCCCGAATAGAGCCTGTGCGCTGGGTTTCCAGAGGTGGGCTTGACAACCCGAACCGATTGTGTGTACAAATCGTACATACGCCTAATTCTCATCAAGCTAAGGCGTAGAAATGCTTTTCGAGTGGGATGAAAGCAAGAGGCAGGCGAACCTCGCAAAACACCACATCGATTTTCGGGATGTCAGGCGAATGTTTGACGGGCCGGTGTTTGAGAGAATTGACCGCCGTCATGGTGAAGACCGCATATTCGCTGTCGGTCTTATGGAAGACATTGAAATCGTAGTGGTCTACGTGATGCGCGGCAAACGGCGGCGAATTATTTCGGCAAGGAGGGCACATCGCAATGAAAGGCAAGAGTACGCGAGCCGGCTCAGGAGCGCGGGCGAAGGGCAGAACTGACTTCAGACGCTTGCGCGAACTGCGCGATGAGGAAATCGACTACTCCGATATCCCCAAGCTGGATAAATCGTTTTGGAAGAAAGCCAAGCTCACTATGCCGGAGCCAAAGGACCGCCTAACGATCCGGGTTGACCACGATGTTGTGGAATGGCTCAAGAAGAAAGGCAGCGGCTACCAGACCCGCATCAACGCCATTTTGCGCTCTTACATGAAGGCGCAATCCGGCGAAGGCGCAGGTAGCCGGACATAGAGGACTGCCCACTCATCATGCAGCGCAGTGATCTATAAGTGAGCATCAGCCACGTCTGCATCAGCCAGCTGAGCAATGCGCCGAACATGGATTTTCTTCTCGCGCTTGCGGGTCTGGGCGATGTCATAAGAAGCCTGCATCCGCATGAGCGTGTCCATCTTCACTCCAAAGGCTTTCTCAATGCGGAGCGCCATGTCCCCGGACAGATCAGCCTTGCCGTTAAGCAGGCTGGACAGCGCGGGACGGGAAACACGAAGCGCGGCGGCCGCTGCCGTTACCGACAAGCCCGCAGGCTGAATGATTTCCGTCCGGATGAAATCCCCGGGATGGGATGGGTTCTTCATGGGCATGGCGTTTGCTCCTTAGTGTCCTAGTGGTAGTCTTCCAAGTTTACGTCGTAGATTTCGTGTTCCGTACCGTCGATGCTGAACGTCAAACGGCGGTTACGGGTGACGCTAAGGCTCCATGTGCCCTTGCGTTCGCCGGTCAGTGTGTGCACCTTCCAGGAAGCCAGCGAGCGTAATTCCTCGGGGTCCTGCATGTCATCGAGAAACGCCAGCATTTTGCGGAGCTTGTCCACGGAATCGGGCGGAACGCCTTTCGTGATGTCCTCCGCGTACAGCTGCTTCAGACCCTTATGGGCAAAGGCCCGTATCTTCACTGACCCCTACTGTAGCCTGTCGCTTAACACTTGTCAATGCAGGAGTGTTGACGCCTAAAGGCTTTGGCAACGCGGAGAACGGATAACGCGACGGCAATCGGAGGGCGCTCTTTCGATGGAGCCACGTCGGCAGATTCGACCCCATATTCTTCTGCTGTCAAAACAAGGAGTTTGGTAATCGAAAGCCTCAGCCAGCAGACAAAACAAGGCCAAGTTCTTCCGTTGACACCTCTAAACATCTACAACCGTCTGAACAAGTTAGCATTCCGACGGTCAGCCGAACCACGGAGTGTGGCTATTTTGCCACATGCAGAAGTCTGCCCATCACGGTAAGCTGATACACATCAAAAGACTTACAGCCTTCCCCTTTGACACATGAGCAAACAATTCGTGCTGCGGTGACCTGCACAGGAGTGGGTCTCCACAGCGGCGCGCCGGTCAGCCTGCGGATTCTCCCTGCGAGTGCCGGAACGGGAATCGTGTTCCACCGCACGGATCTCGACGGCTTCGCGGTCGAAGCCAGCGGGCGCAACGTGGCCCGCGTCAGTTACGCCACCAGTTTGATGAAGAAGGGCGTGCTCATCTCCACCACCGAGCACCTCCTATCGGCGTTTACCGGCGTGGGCATCGACAACGCCATCGTCGAGTTGGACAATCTGGAGTTGCCCATCCTGGACGGCAGCGCCCGTCCGTTTATCGAAATGATTCAGAAGGCCGGGATTCGGAAGCAGCGCAAAGCGCGCACCTATCTCCGGATCGTACGCGAGATCGAGTTACGCGAGGGCGATAAATTCATTGCCGTCTATCCGTCGAATACCTATTCGGTTTCTTATTCGATCAATTTTCCTCACCCACTGATTGGCAAGCAGAGCTTCTGCGTGCGGCTGACCAATGGCAGTTATTTGAAAGAGATTGCGCCAGCGCGCACTTTCGGATTTCTGCATGAAGCCGATGCCATGCGGCAGCAAGGGCTGATCCGAGGGGTCTCGATCGAGAATGCGATCGTGCTGAACCGCGACGAAGTGCTGAACCCGCCGCTGCGTTTCCAGGACGAGTTCGTACGCCATAAGGTTCTGGACCTGATCGGTGACCTGGCACTGCTCGGGAAACAAATACTGGGATCGGTGGTGGCCGACCGCGCGGGCCACGCCATGCATACCGCGCTGGTGTCGCGCATTCTACGCGACCGGTCGTATTGGGAAGAAACCGCGCTGGAAGATGAACTTGCGTTGCCGGCGCTCGCGTCGGCGGCCAGTCTTAGCGTCTAGCGTGTCCCCTAAGTTTGCCCATCGAGAGCTTTGTTTTCCTGAAACCTGAGACCTGAAACCTGAGACCTTATGGCTTTCAGTCGGCGGGCTGGGGCACGTTCCACTCGCAGGGCAATCCACGTTCTGCCAGCAGGCGTTGCAGTTCGGCTTCGGCTTCGGCGCGCACGCGATCGGCAAAAGCATTCGCGCTCTCCCGGTGCTCGGCGCCGAGCGCGGATAAGCGCACATGCAAGTACGGCTGGTCTTCTTCCAGGCGGCGCAGCAAGCGCTCGGTTTTGGCGATTCTTTCTTCCAACGTGATCATGCTATAGACGCGGCAAGTCGTGTCTCTACAGTGCCACAGCGGTGGCAAAGCGCAAGTTGCAAGCTGGATGCCGGGAGCGGGGTTTTTCTGGAAGCGTTTTCCGGAAACGGTGAACTGGCGAGCCGCTCCTCACTAAGCTAGATCAGGAGATCGGTTAGGGCAACGCCGCGTATCCTTGCAGCTGATCTGGCATTTCATTCTGCAAGTGGTCGGTCAGCCATTTTTCAAGCTGATACTGTGAACTCTGCGGAACCTCGACGAAGCGGATGCCGGCGTGGCCCGTTCCGTCGGCCCATGCGACTTGGCCTTTCAGTTCGAGCGAAATGTTCACCCCGGGAAGCGTAAACCGCACCTGCGCCTGCGCATCTTTGGCCAACTTGCCGAGGACGCGGATGGCCATGCCTCCCTCGCTCACGTTGGTCGTTGTGGCCGTCAGTTCCTGATTGTGCGGAAGGCTGATTCGCAGCGGGATCTCCACCGGGTGGCGGTAATACCGGCGCCGTTCCCGCACCATAAAATTGAGAGCCGCATTAAAACAGCGCGCGGCGTGCAGCGGAGTGACCGGCTTTTGTAGAACGAAGTTCGCCCCGGAGTGGAACGCCTCCTGGGTCGTCGTCTTCCCATTCACCACAGCAAACGCTACGGACTTGGCGTTGCTTTGGGTCTGGCGGAGCGCCCCCAGCAGATCGAAGCCGTTCTGCAGGTCGTCACAGTCGACGATGACTGCATCGTACTTGCGCTTCGCCAGTAGGTCGTTGCCGACCCTGGACCCTTCGCAAACCTCGATGTTAACCGAGATCTTCTCGAGTGCCGGGCGCAGCACGCCGAGCAAATCGGCGTCCCGGCTGATGAGAAGAGAGTCCAGATTCATGGCATCTTCAATACTAACGGTGCCCGAGAAGCTAAGAAAGTGACCTAGGTACTGGGCAATAGGTACCAGCGAAGAGGGTTCCTCCGTCACCACGGAAAGTCTGCGACTCTGGGCGCCGCGATTGTTTGCCATCTCGGCGAATCGCTTTCCGAAGCGAGATAATCAAGAATGGCGCCGTTCGTCGGTTTTTGCTGGATTCTCGCGCCTTTCGCGGCCAGACTAGCCTGGTGGGCGAAACGGCTTATTTGTCGCTGGGATCGAACCTGGGAGATCGTGCGGCCAATCTGCGCGAGGCGCTCGCACAATTGGACGTAGCGGGCCGGTTGCTAGCGGTTTCCGCATTGTATGAGACCAAGCCCGTCGACGTCCCGGACCAGCCGTGGTTTCTGAACTGCGTGGCGGCGATTGAAACAGATAAGACGCCGAGAGAACTGCTCCAGCTTGCGTTGCGGGTCGAAGCGGCAATGGGACGTCTTCGCATGCGCGAGAAAGGCGCGCGCAAGATTGATATCGACATCGTGCTGTTTGGGGATTGGGTGGTGGATGAGCCGGGTCTGAAGATTCCGCATCCGGCAATGTACCAGCGCCGGTTTGTTCTGGAACCGCTGGTCGAGATCGCTCCCGAGGCACGCCATCCCGAGCTCGGGAAAACTGCGCAAGAACTTCTGGCGGCGCTGGCTGACGGGCAGACGGTGTGCCGGCTCTGAAACGCGTAATCGAGCCAAGATAGGCGGAGGCTTTCCCCTGTGCCCCTCTGTGGCCCCCTGTGGTAGAGATTTTGCTCGACCGCCCCGGAAACCACAAGTCAAGTCCTCGCCGAATCAGATCCTAAGGAATAACGATGCGGCTGCCTGCCTCTTCCGGGCCAACGATGGCCGATTGCCTTTCCGGGAACTGCGCAAAGAGAAAATCGACGAACGCCCGCGACTTGGGCCTGCCGGACGTGCGTCTCAAGCCCAGCCGCAAGAGAAATACCAGCGCCTTCAGCACGTCGGAATCCCGCAGCCGCGTATGGCCGATATGTTGCTGCTCGGCCTCGCGAAATTCCCTGACCATGGTCTCGACTTCGCGAGCAATCTCTCGAGCAATGGTCTGGTGCGCCAAGTTGGCAGTTGGCGGCTCGTAGATGAGGCTGGAGTTCACCAGCGTCTGGTAGCTCTTCGCGAGCGAACTGACAGCCGCGATCAGATCACGGTCCATCAGCGGACGATCGGCGAGAGAACGATCGGCACGAGCGCACTTTGCCAAAGCGAAGCTGAGTCCGAGGATCAGTTCCTCGCGTTCGTAGAGAAACTGCTCACTGATCTGAACGTCGGGGATCCTAACCTCGGCAAACAAAGCCTCGCGATCTCGTTCGCCCGGCCGCTCATTCTGCGTGTTCGCATGGTGCGTGGCCGCGTGCTCACGCGCTTGCAGCAAATAAGGACAGTCGCTGGGGCAGTCGAGCGTCACCTCGCGCTGCTCGCCGCAGCACTGCGGACAGATTTTCCCGTGCACGGCCGGGCAAAACCGCTTTTCTTTTCGTTCTTCACAGATCGCGCAACTCAAGTGCAGTGCCTCTGACTTCATTATTTCACGGAGCACTCCCGCTCCAGGGGTCAAAGCAAGGGTCAAAGAAAGACCAATCAAAAAGAGGTTTTCTCAGCGGCCTCGGCGTCTCGGCGGTAAATGTAGATATTCTTTGCCGGCGCCGCCCTGAACTGCACCGTTTCTGATGCAAATCGGAAAACCTAATCGTTCCTATAACCGATTTCTATTTGTCTGGTTGCGTCTGACACGATAGCCTATCTGGTCAAACCCCGGTCATTCAATCTTGCTGGGTAGCGCACAAACTCAAGGAGACACATGTCAACTGAACTGAGGAATTTTCTGGCGATCCCCTACGACGAACTTGAAGAGTTGAACCTGAAGGCGAAGAAGCAGCGCCTGGACCGCGTGACTCCTCACAAAATTCAGGAGGAGCGGCTGAAGTACCTGACCGACGAGAAGCGCATCAAGGCCCTGACCGTGCTGTTCAGCGACCTCGAAGGCCGTCTGCACATGCTGGACTACGACAAGAAATTCCTGCTGAAGAGCTACGACAACCTGACGTTTGACGGTTCGTCGATTCGCGGCTTCACGGCGCAGCGGGAAAGTGATCTGCGATTAGGCATTGACTGGGGCGCATTCTACTGGGGTCCAGCCGATATTTTCGGACCCGGCAAAGTGCTCGTCTTCGGCGAGGTCATCGACAAAGGTGGAGAGCCCTACACCGCTGACATTCGCAGCATGCTGAAACTGTTTGCCAACGGATTGCACAAGAAGCACGGCTACACACTCAATGCCGCCAATGAGATCGAGGGCTTCCTCTTCCAGGGGCCCGAGGCCGAGCGCAGCTACCACGAGACAGGCAAGTTCGAGTACGTCAATACGGGCGGCTATTACCACTCGTTGCCGGGCGATCCGCTGCGCACGTTTATCGATACGACCGCCGAAGTGCAACGGGCCATGGGTTTCCAGAACGAGAAGGACCATCCGGAGGTCGCGCCCTCACAGTTCGAGATCAATTACAGCTACGCCGAAGCGGTGGCGGCCGCCGACCATATCCAGATCTACAAGCTGATCTGCCGCCAGGTGGCCCGGAATATGGGGTTGACCGCCTCCTTCCTGCCGAAACCGGTGGTGGGCGTCAACGGCAGCGGCATGCACACCAATGTCTCCGTCAGCCAGGAAGGCAAGAACCTGTTCTGGGATCCCAAGGGCGAGGAGAAGCTCAGCAAGTTCGGATATGAGTTTATGGACCGCATTCTCACTCACGGAAACGACCTCTGTCTGCTGTTCAATTCCAGCGTCAACGCCTACCGCCGCCTCGATCCGCACTTCGAGGCGCCCAACCAGCTCAAAGCGTCGGCGGTGGACCGGGGCGCCATGATCCGCATCCCGATCGGCAACGAGCGCAGCATGCGTACCGAGGTGCGCGCCGTCGCTCCCGACGCCAATCCGTACATGGTGATGTACTCCATTTTCAAGACCGGACTGGAAGGCGAGACGGCCAAGATCAAAAATCTGCGCTCGGCCGAACGCTACCTGCCCGACAACATTTACACGGCAATCGACAACTTCCGCAAAGCCGAATGGACAAGCAAACTCCTCGGGGAAGACGTCAAAGGCCGCTACGCCGACCTGAAGCAGGCATCGGCCGATCGCTGCCCGCGCCTGCTGGGCACGATTGTCAAGCCGGCCGAAGTGCAGTTCCACCACGAGGTGTACAACCAGTTCCTGTGGAATCTGTTCTAGAAACAGCGCGGATGCTCGTGTGGGGACGGGGCTATGCCCCGTCCCGGTCGAGCGTAGCTCGGCCCCCTCTTTGCCTCTTGGCATCCAAAAGGATCGTCTTGGCCATGCACCTTTCGGGGACTATGGCCTTCGTCCGCCACTTGCGATAATTGTTATTCGCAATGGAACCCACACTTGCACCCGATCGCTGGCTCCCCAAATCAGTTCTTTGCCTGCGCGACTACAATCTGAATAAATTCCTGCACGATCTGCTTGCCGGAATCACCGTAGGCCTGGTCGCGCTGTCGCTGGCGATGGCCTTTGCGATCGCGTCGGGCCTCACGCCCCAAGCCGGCATTTACTGCGCCATCGTGACGGGCTTTCTGATCTCCGCACTGGGCGGATCGACGACTCAGATCGGTGGTCCCACCGGAGCCTTTGTGGTCGTCATCGCCGGCATTGTTGCCGTTCATGGCGTCGAAGGCCTGTTCATGTGCACGGTGATGGCGGGAGTCATTCTCGTCATCATGGGCCTCACCGGCATGGGTACGGCGGTAAAGTTCATTCCGCGCCCCATCGTTATCGGGTTCACGAACGGCATTGCCATTCTGATCGCCAGCACGCAGGTGAAAGATTTCTTCGGCCTCAACCTGGAGAAAGTTCCCGGCGTGTTCTGGGCGCGCATGCAAGCGCTGGCCCAGAATTTTCATACCATTTCGCTCGAAGCCACCGCGCTTGCCGCCGGCACCATCGTCATCATCATTGTCTGCCGCACAGTTTCAAACCGGATCCCCGGCGCGATTGTGGCCCTGGTGCTGGGCACGCTGACGGTATGGATTTTCAAACTGCCGGTCGCAACCATCGGCTCGCGTTTCAATGGGATTCCCAGCGGGATGCCGCATCTCCACATCCCCGCGTTTCGTTTTGATCTGATTCACGGACTTCTGGGACCGGCATTAACCGTTGCCATGCTGGGCGCGATCGAGTCGCTGATGTCCGCAGTGGTCTCGGATCGGATGAGCAATATCAGCAATATCGATAGAAATGACCGGCACAATCCAAATGTCGAGTTGGTGGCACAAGGAATAGCCAATGTATTTTCGCCGATGTTTGGTGGTTTGCCCGCAACCGGCGCCATCGCCCGCACGGCAACCAACATTCGTTCGGGAGCAAAAACTCCGGTAGCGGGCATGATTCACGCGCTCACGCTGCTGGCGATTCTGCTGTTCGCTTCGAAGCTGGTGAGTTTCGTCCCGATGGCCGTGCTGGCGGGAATCCTGATGGTGGTGTCTTACAACATGGGCGAGTGGCGCGAGATTCCGTCGCTGCTCAAGCTCACGAAAACCGACATCAGCGTGTGGCTGGTCACGTTCGCGCTGACGGTCTTCGCCGATCTTACTGTAGCCGTGCAGGCGGGCATGATCCTCGCCGCCTTGCTCTTCATCAGCCGCGTGGCCGCCACCACGACCGTTTCGCAGGTCACCGACGACTACGTTGAAGATGGACGTGTGCACATTCTGCAGGATAAGGACATCCCGTATTACGCGACCATCTTTCGCATCCACGGGCCGTTCCTGTTCGGCGCGACCGACAAGATTGACGTGGTCACCGAGAATATTCACAAGCTTCCGCCGGTCGTGATTCTGCGGTTGCGCAACATGACGGCGCTCGATGCCACCGGCCTCTTCGCGCTGGAAGAAGTAGCTCGGACCCTGAAGGCGAGCGGTCGCGAGTTGATTCTTTGCGGCGCCAGGGAGCAGCCCTTGCACCTGATCCAGCAGACGGAGTTTGAGGAATTGGTAGGTCGAGAGAACATTTGCGACAACGTCCAGGAAGCCCTGAGCCGCGCCGAAGAGGCCTTCGAAAAGCTGCAACCGGTGGGCAAGGCAACCACGGCAAGGTAGCCCCGCGAACCGCATTAAGAGCTTTTCCCCGTGATCCTCTGTGTACGCTGTGGTGAAGATTCTTGCCGCGAACTTCTCGGACACCAGCTAGTGCATCGCCGCTACATTCGTAAGGTTCGCATTCAGGTAACGGCTCATCGCCAAATCAACAATGGCGCCGATCATCTCCGTGTAGGAGAGCCCGTGCGCCTTCGCAGCCATGGCAAATTCCTGCCGGCTTGCCAGCCAAGGATTCGGATTCGCTTCGATGACATACACATCGCCGTTCGGAGCGAGTCGCATGTCGATGCGTCCATAGTCGCGCAGCTTCAGCGCCCGATAGGCGGCCAGCGCCGTGTCGGACAACCGCTTCATTGTATCTTCGTCCAGATTTTCCGCGATCGATGATTTGGTCAGCTTGTAGGCCTCGGTATTCTTCTCGAACTTCACGTCGTAGCTGGCGATTTTTGGCATGCCTTCGGGCAAGCGTGACAGATCAAGCTCGACCAGCGGTAAAACTTGCGTCCGCTCATAGCTGCCCAGAATTCCAGCGTAAATTTCCCGCCCCTCGATGTATTCCTCAATCAGTGCGGGCGAGTCGAATTCGTCCTGGATATACTCGATGCGCTCCATCATCTCCTTGACACTCTTTACAACGGAGCCGGCATCGATACCGATCGATCCATCCTCCCACGACGGTTTGACGATGAGCGGAAAAGAAATGTCGTGGGCATGTTCAATGCGCCCGCGATAGGCAGTCGCGAAGAATGGAGTCTTGATGCCGTGAAACGCGAAGATCTTCTTGGCAATCGCTTTGTCCTGGGACATGAAAATGGAATGCGGACCAGCCCCCGTGTAGCGCAATCCCAGCAGGTCGACATAGGCGACCACGTTCATTTCCTTGGTATCGTCACCGTCGAAAGACTCGGTCAGGTTGAAAATGAGGTCGGCGTCGCAACGCGAGAGCGAGTGCAGCGACTGCGGGCGACCATCTAGCTCGAAATACGAAGGCTCATGCCCCAGTTTCTGTAGCGCGTCGAAGATCTCCTCGCGGTCGGTCTTTGCTTTTTTTACCTTCTTCACTTTCTTGCGAGGTTTGGGCGCGGGAACCGCCTCTTCCTTGGCCGCCGCCGCAACCGGATCCTCGTTCCACAGGTCGTAGAGCAGCGCGATTTTCAGTTTTGCTCCGATCATAATGTCTCCTCAGCGCAGGTCTCAGGTCTCAGGTGTC
>Ga0210407_10001759_pt1 | contig 19659 bp, 20 predicted proteins | sample IncBWC27MmetaG_FD_150860 | JGI IMG/M metagenome (GOLD analysis project Ga0210407, IMG submission 150860) | Forest soil microbial communities from Barre Woods Harvard Forest LTER site, Petersham, Massachusetts, United States - Inc-BW-C-27-M | ecosystem: Environmental > Terrestrial > Soil >... | reverse complement strand
CCCAGCTGTACTCGGTCGGTATATTTGACCCATTCGATTACCGCGGCCGAACACCTGAGGAACTCAATGGGCCCTCTCTGCTCAGTGAAGTGACGGAACTAACCGGGGGTCGTGCCTTTAACGTAGGGAATGTGAACGAGCTGCCTGACATCGCCACGAAGATTGGCGCGGAGTTGCGCAACCAATACATCGTGGGATACCGTCCGAGCAATAAATCCCATGACGCGCGCTGGCGCAAGATCAAGATCAAACTCCGAACCCCCAAGGGACTTCCACCTCTAAGCGTCTACGCAAAAACTGGTTACTACGCGCCCAGCCTCTAGCGTGCTCAAGCAGCGAGTACTTAGAAGCTAGTCGGCACCAGTTTTGGATCGAGCGTTTTATGCGCTCTTGGTGGCGACAGAGCAATGCCCCGTGAGTGGTCTACCGAGGCAGGCCAATACGGCGCACAAGGTCTTGAAAGCGCGGATCTGAGCGGAGAGGATTGAAGCCTGGCCGCAGTAGGACGCTCGGGTTAAACCGGTCTTCGTACCCTTTTTCTAGCCAAATCATGGCTTGATCCTTATCCCCGAGAGCTGCATAGATCACGGAAATCTCCGAGGCATCCGAATAACTAGGGATCGAGCGCTTCTTCAGATCGCTCAATAGCTTTAGCGCTTCGCTCCTCTTGCCGGATGCGGCGTAGGCGCGAGCAAGACTAGTTATGCACGTCGGGCTGCCTCCGGAAAGCTGCACCGCTTTTTGCAGTTCTGCGACCGCTTCCTCGTTCATGTGTTTTTGGAGGTATGCCTGCGCGAGTTGATTATGCGCGAGAGCAAAACTAGGATCCATTTCGATCGTCTTGCGGCTCTGACGCATCGATTCGTCATAGAAGTGCGCAATGACAAGAAGCTCTGCCAAATCGGCGTTAATGATGAGAGACAGCGGATCCAGGTTTTCCGCTTTTCTCATTTCCGCGATAGCCTCGTCATACCGACCCAATACACTCAAATGCCAGGCATACCAATGGTGAGCGGTGGCGTAGCCTGGATTCAGTTCAATGGCCCTACGAAATTCTTTCCCGGCAGAGTCGAAATCCCAGTCGAAGGCGTCCATGCAGAATGCAAGCGAGTTGTGGGCTTCGCCGAGCGCGCTGTCCAGTTCTAGGGCTTTGAGCGCAGCGGCCTTGGCTTTGGTGAACGCTTCTTTGGGGGTCATCACCGCATATTGCCAGTCTCCCAACAAAGCATACGTGTCGGTTGAGCCAGAATAGGCTTGGGCGTAGTTCGGGTCCTCCTCGATGGCCTGATTGAAATAAGCTAGGGCAATCTTCAAGCCATCCCCCGTGCGCTTATTCCAGAAGTAGCGACCCTTGAGATAGGACTCGTAAGCTCGGGGATTGACAACCCTTACCGTTTTTAGCGCAGCTTGTTCCTGTGGATTTACATTGATCCGAATTTGATCTGCAATGGCTCCAGCCACCTCGCTCTGGAGCGCCAAGGTATCCCGCAGTTCACCCTCATAGCTTTGCGACCATAAGTGCTTGTCCGTAGAGGCATCGATTGCGCCGTGATGCGGACCCGGTCGCCGAAACGGAAAACGGTGCCCTCCACTACGGCGTCCACATTCAGCTCACGTGCAATCTGTGGCAGAGGCTTGCGCGCTCGTTTATAGGCCATCACGGAGGTACGCGAGATCACACGTAAAGCACTGATCTGGCCGAGATCCGAAATCAACTCGTCGGTCATTCCATCAGCGAAATAATCCTGAGAGGCATCGTTCGAGAGGCTTTCGAGCGGAAGGACAGCCAAGGAGCGAATCGCAGGGGGCGGGCGGTTCCAGGAATGCAGTTTCCAGGTGGCGAGTGACGCCGTCAGAAGAAGCAACACGAATGCAGAAACTTTCCAGGCAAGGTACGGCTGAAGGTGTTGGGGTTTTGCAGATTGCCTGCGAGATCCGCGCGATCACCAGATTCTGGCTGGGGATGAGGCTCGGTTGCAAGTTCAGGGCTGCGAACAGGGGCCACTTCGTCAGGTTTTACTTCCGCGACGAAGCGGTAGCCGCGACGCGCAACAGTTTCTACAAAGCGCGGACTTTCGGCGGAGTCGCCAAGAGCCTCGCGGATTTTGTTGACCCCTTTATCGAGCCCGTGGTCGAAATCGACAAAGGTGTCCTCAGGCCAGAGTTTTTTCCGAAGTTCCTCGCGAGTTACGACCTCGCCGGGGTGCTCAAGCAGCATCGCCAGGAGCTGGAAGGGCTGTTCCTGAAGGCGAACTCGCAGGCCGTGCCTGCGCAATTCGCCAGCGCGAAGATCCAGCTCGAAAACGCCAAACCGGAGCGGCCCGCGAAGCTGATGAGTTTCTTCCATGGAGGGGGTCTAGTTTGAAAGGGAGTGTACCACCAAGTAGAGTCATCTGGACTAAAAAGCGGGGAGAATTTCCTGTAAGTCTTCTATTGAGTGAAAGTTACCAGGGGACCTCCATTCCAGCGGGAGAGTACTGCCCGTCCATTGCACTGCTTTTAGGAGCAAACCATAGTGAGGGCCTCAAGCGCACCCGTGGGACGGTCGCAGGGAGGGTTCAGTGCTGGAACACAATGATGTTCCGAATTTTGAGCAGGCCGTCATGCCGCATCTTGACGCCGCCTACAACCTCGCGCGCTGGCTGATGCGCAATGAGCAGGACGCCGAGGACGTCGCCCAGGAAGCATACTTACGCGCTTTCCGATTCTTTTCCGGCTTCCGCGGCGGCGATGCGCGCGCATGGCTCCTGAAAATTGTCCGGAACACTTGCTACACCTGGTTGCATGCAAACCGGCCACTGCAAGACGCCACGGAATTTGACGAAAACCTTTTCCGTCTTGATTCTTGCGCTGCCAATCCAGAAGAAGCCGTGCTCCAAAACGACAGCAACACTCTGGTGCGAACAGCCTTGGAGAAGCTCCCACCGAATTATCGGGAAGTCCTCATTCTTCGCGAGCTCGAGGGGATGTCTTACAAAGAGATTGCAGATATCACGGGCATGCCCGCAGGCACCGTAATGTCGAGCTTGTCGCGTGCGCGAAGCCGGCTTCGTCGGATTCTGACAGGTCCGATACGCGGAGATACGGCGCCAAGTTCTCGGCGAATAGCAGCGGCGGTGAACGCATGAGTGTGTGGGGGTGGCTCATCAGTGATTTGCGGATGCCAACTTAGGCAACTGTTTGGCAGATTCAGAAATTGGAGCAAGGTTATGAACCAGCGTTTATCAACATGTTTGTTGTTCGGGGCTCTTTTGTCGTTGCCGCTCACGACTCGCGGTCAAGAGACAAACTCAACTATCGCGCGAAGAATCATTCTCAACGGGCCATCATTCCAGACGGAGGGCCCGGCTGAAATCTCACGGGAAACTAGTCCATCCGTTTCCGTGCGCGAGCTGAGTATTCCAGAACGCGCAGCTAACTCGTACAAGAATGGGATGGATCGCCTTTCGAAAAATGACCCGGCAGGCAGTCTTCTTCATTTCCAACGCGCCGCTTCCGAATTTCCGAACTTTTATGAGGCTTATCATGCGATCGGTCTGGCTCAACTGCGTTTGGGGCATGAAGAAGAGGCTCTACAGGCGTTTCAGAAATCCATCAACGCTAGTGGCGGCCATTACGCAGAACCGCATTTCGGCTTGAGCACGCTTCTTTGCGATCAGCAAAAATTTGCGGAGGCTGAGCCGATCATCCGAAAGGCCGTGGAACTTGCCCCTGACTTCGGCCCGGGCCATTTCATACTGGCTTGGGCGCTATTTGGGCTGAACCGTCTGGACGAAGCCGAAAAGATCGCTCATGAGGTGTCGATACGAGATCCCAAGCTCGCTCTAGCTCACCTGTTGCTGGCAAATATTTATACTCGTCGGAGTGATTATTCGGAAGAGTTGGTCGAGCTCGATGCTTATCTCACGCTCGAGCCCGACGGGCCATTGAGTAACCAAGCACGCGAAGCCCAGGAATACGCTAAGCGGAAGCTTGCCGGGTCTGTCGTCATCATCGAGACGGCACAGGCCAAACCTTGAACGGATCCACTCATCGGTCAGAAGGAATGCGGGTAAAGCGCTTGATGAAGTGGACCGGCTCATCGAGGCGATTCATCCGTTATTTCTCCGCGCGGGTCCGCTGAGAAAAACAGTCATAACTTGGCGACCGGAATACAAACAATTTTATTCCCGCCGCCGAAACGTCCCTGGATCGCGGAATTATCCAAGAGCATGCGGGGTCTTACACTCTGAAGACAATGAAATGTCTCGTAACTCAAAACCGCATCGAACAAGGAGATTTGAAATGATCTGGGCTCGACATTTGAAAGCATTTACGAAGGTAGGCGTGGCCGCTCTCGCGCTGGGCGCTTTGGCGACTAGCGGGAACGCGGAGAATGCATACCAAGGCAAGTTCACGCTGCCATTTGAGACTCACTGGGGAAGCGCCACGCTGCCAGCTGGCGACTACACTTTTGCGATGTCATCCGCAGGCTCTCACTACACACTTTACATCCGGGGTGCGCAAGTCAACGCCATCATCATGCCTGCTTCAGCCGACGTAGCCGTTCCACCCCACGCGCAATTGAACCTGGTGAACATCGCCGATGTGCAGACCGTCCAGACATTCGATGCCCCGGAGCTAGGAAAGACCTTTGTCTACTCCACTCCCACACAAAAGCATGCGGGACACAAAGAAGCCCATCAAAAGACGGTGCCACAGACCGCACCCGCGACCCAGGCCAGTGAAAACCGAACTTCCATCGCAGTCTACGCTGCGGGTCGCTAAGGAAAGAAGTCATGCAGGTCACTGCAAACGCCGGGGACAGAAAGCTAGTGGCTGGGTCCCTGGCAAGGCCCACAATAGAGAGGCGGCGTAGCCTAAACGGAGATGTGCATTCCAGGACGGAATGCATCCCGAAGAAGGCTGCGCCGGCAGTCTCTCCTATCGCCAGCGGTGAGTTGAGTGAAGCAGAGGCTATCCAGCGAGCCCGCGACGGTGATCGGACCGTGTTTGAATTCCTCTATCGACTGCATAGCGGGCGTGTGTATGCGCTATGCCTGCGCATGGTAGGAAACACGGCCGAAGCGGAAGATCTGACTCAAGAAGCCTTTTTGCTTTTGCTCTGCAAAATACACACCTTCCGCGGCGAATCGGCCTTCTCTACCTGGCTGCACAGACTGGTGGTTAACCTCGTGCTCATGCGTCTGCGCAAGAAGCGTCCACCAATCGTCTCGATCGAAGCGATTCCCGACCTGGACGATGAAACCGGTTGGCCAAACATGGACATTGGAGCGCCTGACTTGTTGCTGGAGGGATCGCTTGACCGAATAAATCTCGGACGCTGCATTGAGCGCTTGCCCGTGGGCTACCGCACGATATTTGTTCTGCATGATATCCAGGGATATGAGCACCACGAAATCGCCGAGATATTGGGACGCTCAGTGGGCGTTTCGAAATCGCAGTTACACAAGGCTCGCACGAGGCTGCGTGAACTGCTCCACGAAGTTCAGCGTGAAAAAGCCCGCGATGAGCGCATGAAAGCAATTGAGACGGCTGCCTTGGCCAAGGAAAGTACCTCATTCCGAACGGCGCAAGCCGAGTATTCTCTTTCGCTCCTGGAAATCGGCCGGCCTGCGCAGTGACGAATCTCTCGTCTCTCCGCTTTTATCGTCTCGTAGGTGTCGCGCGACGGGAACCATGAAAGGCTTCGGCGCTTCGTCACACACTTTTACGATCAAACTGGAATAGATGACGAGCGGATGTGGTCTTACATTTCGTGGAGAAGCGGAATACGGGGATGCGCAGATAAATGTCGGTTCCTAGTTTACTGCTAAGCGTAATGCCTCTTGGTTGCCGGGAATTGCACTTCCGTTTCTTTCGTTTACTGGGAGAGCTTGCCCGAAATTCCCCTTGGGCACACGGGGGTTAATTTTTTTTCTGGAGGTTTTCTTGAGCCGGCTTAACAAAAAATTGGTCTATTGTTTATTGTTGGCGGCACTGGGCACGTTCTGCGGATCAAGAATATCTGCTCAGGACGCTACTGGACGCATTACTGGTGTTGTTTATGATCCGAGCGGCGCGGTCATAGCGGATGCGCATATTTCCGTGACGAATGTTGCGACCCACATTTCTCGCAACACATCTTCTGATTCGACGGGCTTCTATCAGGTTCTCGCCTTGCCGATCGGCTATTACACCGTATCCGTGCAGCGGCAAGGGTTTACGTCCGTCACGACCGCCGAGAGCAAGCTGGAGATCAATCAGACTCTGAAGATCGATATCAAAATGAATGTAGGTTCGGCATCCGAGACGGTCAGGGTGGAATCTGATGCAGGGACGGTCGAGACCATCAATCCGACGCTCGGTTCCACAGTTTCAGACCGCGCCGTGCAGGACATGCCCCTGAACGGCCGCAACGCTCTCGATCTGGCGGCCCTTCAACCCGGCGTCCTCCCGGCCGACAATCCCGGGAACGGCCAGGGGAATCTTGGCACTACTCTGGCCTTCAGCGTCGGAGGTGGACGCAGCGATTCGAACACTTTCGTCTTGGACGGTGGATTGAATAACGATCTGCTCACTAATGGCGTCGTTTATAACCCGAATCCAGACTCGATCCAGGAATTCAAAGTGCTCACTAGCAACTTCACCGCCGAATATGGACGAAGCGCCGGGGGCATCATCACCGAAGTAACCAAGTCGGGGACCAACGCCATCCATGGAACCGCTTATGATTTTGTCCGGAATACCGCTTTTGACGCCAACAATTTCTTCAGCAATTTGAATGGAGAGCCCAGACAAGTTCTTCACCGCAATCAGTACGGAGGAACCGTTGGGGGACCCATCAAGAGGGACAAACTGTTTTTTTTCATTGCTTATCAAAAACAGCAGGAAAGCGAACTTGAGGTCGGTGCGGTAGCGACTCTTCCCACACCCGCCGAGCTTCAAGGGAATTTTTCGGGTACGCGGACTCAGGCAGCTGTTGCCAGTTTTCTGCAAGCAAATCCCTTCTTTCAACCAAATCCGGCGCTGGCAGCCCAAGGCATTATCAACCCAGGAAGCATCGATCCAGTTGCCCAAGCATATATAAAGGCTAATTTAATCCCGACGTCGCCCACAGGCTCAGCATCGTTTCAGAATCCGCTTACCGACAATCCGGATGAGTTAACTGGAAAATTTGATTACGAGGCTTCCGCGAAAGACCACTTTACTGTCACACTGGGCCGCATTGTGGAGCCTCGATTGGACCCCGGTCCGGCCAGCCCAGGTTCCACAAACTCACTGCCGGGCTTCGGAGCAGCTTCGACCATTTATAGCCGCTTTTTCAATGCTGCCTACATTCACACATTTTCATCCAACGTTTTGAACGAGTTTCGCGCAACGGCGCAGCGCAACGACACGCTTCAAGACGTTCCGGCCACGAATCAACCCACATCAACGGCGCTAGGAATCAACATAAAGTCGGAGAATCCCACCGGTCCATCGCAGCTTGAATTCCCCAATGCGGTTGTTGGCTTTAGCATTCAAGGCCCGTCCCGGTTAGTGGATAACACCTTCGCTTACTCTGACGTGTTCTCATGGACCCGCGGCAGGCACAGTATGAAATTCGGTGCGTCCTTCTCCGCCTACCAAGACAATCAAGTATTCGATTTCGAGGTTAATGGCGTGTTCCAATTTTCAGGTCAAGACGGCAACGGCAATACCTTGGCTGCTGGAGATCCGTTTGCGAACTTCCTTGTAGGTGTACCCGGCGCCTATTTTCAATCTCCGGCTGCGCCTTCCAACATTCGCACGAAAGCCACCTACGTCTTTGCTCAGGATGAATGGCACGTGACTAGGGATCTGACTCTGACCTACGGGTTGCGTTATGAGTACAGCACCCCAAAGTCCGACACGTTGGGGCGTACCTATTCCGTGATTCCGGGCGCGCCTCAATCGGTGATATTTCCTGGGGCTCCTCTCGATCTGCTTTTTCCCGGCGACAAGGGCGCACCCACGGGAGTCAATTTCCCGGATAAAACGGATTTCGCCCCACGCTTCGGCTTCGCGTGGCAGCCGTTCCACGACGGAAAGACCAGCATTCGCGGAGGCTGGGGCATCTTCTACGACGTGCTCAAAGCCGAAGACAACTTCCAATTTAATGGGCAAGCGCCTTTCAATCCTACCGCCAACATCGGCATCAATGAGCCTCAGGTACCCACCGCAAATACGGCGGGATATAACTTCTTCAGCGATCCCTTTGGTTCTACCAACACTCCGGACCCATTTGGACAGCCGCTGAATCACAATCTGAATTTCCTCAACACGTTCGGCACATTTACGAGCCTCAATACAGGGGCAACCATCGTGGATCCGCGTCTCCGCACGCCCTACACGTATCAGTACAATCTGAGCATCGAACGTCAAATTTCCCATAAACTGATCGCTCGCGCCGCCTATGTCGGCAGCTCCTCGCACGGTTTGACGGCTCTTGTAGACATCAATCCATTTGATCCCGCAACCCTGAACAGCGCCAGCCCTCAGCGTTTCTTGAACGAGCGGACCGGCAACGTACTCCAGAACGACACGACGGGCTTTGGAGGCAGTTTTGGCCAGGAACAAGAATTCAAAAATGCTTCCAATGCCAACTACAACTCCCTGCAACTCAGCCTGACGCAGCAGGCCGACAAGGTCTGGAAGCTGGGCACCATGTTCTACACCTTGGGCTACACCTGGGCTCACAGCATTGACGATGCCTCCGGTTTCCGCCAGGGCAACAGCACGGTTCCCTTCTTCACTCCCGATATCTTCCGGGCTTCGTCGGATTTCGATGTTCGCCAATATTTGACCTTTTCTGGAGGATGGGATCTCCCTTTCACCCGTGGACCCCAGCGTCTTGTCAAAGGCTGGAGTCTCTATCCCATCCTCACATGGCGAACTGGATTTCCGTTCACCGCAATCGACGGTCTGTTCACCTCCAACACTGCGCCCGGACCATCCGGGGCTGGCGACGCTGGGCTAGTCAATGCCAATTTGACTGGGCCGGTTCAGTATCTGAATCCCAAGACGAATGGATTGCAATTCTTCAATTCGGCGTCTTTCAGCAATGTGATCACGACGGGATACGGTACCGCTCCGCGTAACGTATTGCGCGGACCCGGACGTACGAACCTCGATTTATCCCTGGCGAAAAACACGCCGCTGTACCGTGAGCGCATCACTCTCGAGCTTCGTCTCGATGCGTTCAACCTCTTGAACCATACTGAGTTCCAAAACCTTGATAACAACGCTCAGGATATCGGTTCTACCTTCGGGCAAGTCACAAGTGCTTACGATCCGCGTATTCTGCAGGTGGGGGTTCATATCAGGTTCTGAACCGTCGGGGGCGGATCGGTGTCGCTACAACCGCAATACAGGCGGCACTTGGTTTTCGCGAAGCGGACTTCCATGGAAAACCTGCGGCAAGATATTCGATACGGTGCGCGGACGCTGAGGAAGAATCCTGGATTCACAACGGTCGCGGTTTTGACCCTGGCGCTGGGAATAGGCGCGAACACCGCCATCTTCAGCGTGGTTTACAACCTCTTACTGCGCCCCCTCCCGTATCCAAAAGCCGAACAGCTGGTGGAGATCGCCAACACCTACTTTCCGCAGATCCCCAAGGGAGGCTTGACGCCCGGCGACTATTCGGATTGGCGCCGGCAAAACACCAGCTTCTCCGAGATGGGCGCCTACACGAAAATTGTGCAAGGGTTCAACCTTTCTGGTGATGGCGACCCGCAGCGTATTCAGGTGGCCTACGCCGATTCGGGACTTTTCCCGATGCTAGGGGTTCGTCCAGTCGTGGGGCGCAGCTTTTTTCCGGAAGAAGACCGCGTCGGAACTGCGCCAGTGGTCATTCTGGGGCACCGTTTGTGGATCAGCCGCTATGGCGGCGACGCGAACGTGATCGGCCGGGCAATCACGCTTGACAATCAGCGCTACACGATCGTGGGGGGGGCTGTCCAGTGGAGTTCCGCTGGTGCGCGGCGCTGACATGTGGATGCCTATCGGCCAATTCAACGACGACCTGACAGAGCATGTGCATCACAATTTCGATGTCCTGGCGCGGCTGAAGCCGGGAATGAGCATAACTCAGGCTCGCGAGGAGATTGGCCGCCTTCATCAGCAAGAAGCCATCGCGTATCCGGACGCGCACAAGAATTTTGGCGTTTTGGTCGAGCCGCTGCAGGATCCGTCGGCCGCTTCTCTGCGTACAACACTCCTGGTGATGTTTGGGGCCGTAGGCCTCGTGCTGCTGATTGCCTGCGCGAATATCGTGAGTCTACTGGTGGTTCGAAACGTCGTACGAGAGCGGGAAGTCGCGGTTCGAACGGCGATGGGAGCCAGCCCGTGGCGCTTGATCCGGCAATTCCTGACAGAGAGCACGCTTTTGTCGTTGTGCGGCGGCGCGATGGGATTGCTGCTCGCGTTTGCCGGTCTAAAATTATTGCTCGCGTTTGTGCCCGCGGAGCTCGACGTGCTGCGCGAAGCAGGCTTAAACGGCTGGGTGCTCGTCTTCACCATCGGCGTTTGCTTCTCCGTGGGAATCGGGTGTGGCATCTTGCCGGCTTTTCGAATGCTGCGAAGCGACTTGGCTGGCGTACTGAAAAAAGGAAGTAAAGGCACCGGCGCTTCCGGCCATCACCGCGCGCACAATTTGCTGGTCGTTTCGGAAATTGCCATGGCCCTCGTGCCGCTTATAGGTGCGGGCTTGCTGCTGCGTAGTTTCCGCCACATGCTGGAAGTGGATCCGGGTTTCCGTCCGGACCACGTCTTGACGATGGAGATCCAGCAGCCGAGTATTTCGTTCGCGGACTACAACAAGATGTCCCTTGAGGAACAACTCGTCTACGGGCGCAGGCAGGCCATTCAGTTTGAGCAGATCGCTGGACAGATTCGAGCGCTACCGGTCGTAAAAGAGGTCGGCGGTATCGACGACTTGCCCCTAGGAACATCCTTGCGCCAGGCTACGCGCTTCGTCATCGAGGGTCAGCCGATTCCGGAAAGCGGGGGTCGCCCTATCGCTGAATTTCGCTACGTCAGCCTGGGTTATTTCTCAACGGTAGGCATTCCGCTTCGCGCGGGACGGTTCTTTGGTGAGCAGGATCTCAAGCTGCAAAGCACGGTCATCAACGAAACCATGGCGAAGCGTTTCTTCCCGAAGGGCGATGCGCTTGGCAAGCGCATAAACTTCTGCTCGCTCGATCTTCATCCGTGTTGGAACACCATCATCGGCATCGCCGGAAATGTGCACCAGTACGGGCTCGACCACGCGCCTACCTACGACGCTTATTTCTTTGGAGGATGGACACCCTATTTCATTGTGCGCACGACTTCCGACCCGCTGAGCACTGCCCGGGCGGTTGCCGAAGTGGTGCACCGGCTTGAACCGAATCTGCCCATAACCCACGTGATGGCCATGGACAATTTGATTTCGGATTCCGTTTCGCCCCGTCGGTTTTCCTCGGTGCTCGTGGCCATCTTCGCGGGATTAGCGCTGCTGCTCGCAGCGGTTGGCATTTATGGCGTGACGAGTTACACGGTCAGCCAACGCACCCAGGAGATTGGATTGCGCATGGCCCTTGGCGCACAAACGCATGCGGTGCGCCGGATGATTCTCGGCCAGACGCTGAACTTGACCCTCATCGGCGTGGCCGCCGGCCTGGTGGGCTCGTATCTTCTGGCGCAATTTCTCGCGAGTCTGCTCTTCGACGTGGGCATTCACGATCCGCAAACGTTTCTGGGTGTATCGGTGCTGCTGATTGCCGTCGCTTTGACAGCTTCCTACATTCCCGCGCGGCGTGCCATGCGCGTCGATCCCATCGTCGCTCTGCGGTATGAATGAAGGCCGACATCGCTACCTCACAAGTGGAATGGAAAAAGGGCAGCGCCGAGTTGCTCATTCTTTCGCTCGTCGAAGTCCGTCCGCGTCACGGTTAGGAAATCAGCAGGGCGCGGGCTGTATCGCATAAAGTGAACCCGACCGCGCCATACAGCAGTCGCCCAGCCATTCCGGCGGCCACAAAGCAGACATGACCGAAAGGAATAGGTGTACTTGGCCACGGAACGGCTATTGTGAAGGCAAGTTCCCGGCGGGCCGGCTCCCGGATTGTTCAAGCCGGAAGCAATTTGGTAGCCTCCGGATGGCCCATCCGCCCGCAATCTGCTACAAGCAGCAAAGCAAGTTTGCACAGATAAAAGGTCCGGACGGTCTTGGCAACCCCAACCCCTGTATGAGCGAGATCGCCTCATACAGGGGTAGAGGGTTAGTTGGATTCATCGCGCCAATCTTCATGTGTTGTCGACCGTTAGCGGCCGGACTATTCCACGAGAAACTGTTTGTTGCCGACAGTGGTGATCACGCTTCCAGGATCTTTGTTGATCGCTCGAAACTCCTTTCCTCCGCTAACAATCACAAAATCGACCTGGTTTATGAGATGCTGGTCACCAGCGGAGATAGAGAGTGTCATGGACCCTGTACAGTCGGGATTCACCCTATACGTGCCCGTTATGCCTGCCTGATAGATTTCGCCGTTAACGCTTACCGTCGCGGTAGCCTCCGTGTTGCCCTTCCCGTCGAAGGTCTGCCGGCCAACACCAGCGAAAAGACCCAGGGGAGGAGTAATGACAGTGCCAGTGTTCGTAAATCCGAAGCTTCCGTTCAGGGTGGCGTTTGAGCAACTTGGCTGAGCCTGGGCGTTCGTTGCGATGCTCATAACCGCAAGGGTAGAGAGAAGAATAGTTGCAACGGCCTTTGCTGCAATGTGTTTCATGGTCCGTCTCCTTTTTTGTCATTACACGGCTGTTTTCGCCATGCGTGATGAGGATGCAGAGGGGAAACCAGGCTTGGAAGTACGGGAGGGCTACTACAACGTATCGTACGTGCGCGTACGTTCTGGACTCAAAGGCTAGGGAATACCGCTCATCGGGGAATGACCGCGGTGATGGCACTTGAAGCAGCTTGCGAAACTGGTCGGTTGATAAGGAACCTTTGGCCGCCGCGCCCAACAGCATACTGATTCATCCAAAAACTGTAAAACATCAGGTGATGGCCGGTCGCGAAGAGAGGTTGTGGAGCATCGAATTCAAACGTTGCCCGGGGCTTCACCTCAACGGTCATGAGCGTTCCGTCGGGAGCAAGATAGAACAACTCTTGGCCGTCGTGCCGCCAGTGCGGCAGAAAACCGCCCTGGGTGGAAACTTGCCACTTGAAGGTGCCGCCGGGAAAATCCCGAACATACACTTCGTGGCGTCCTGTTTCATTAGAGGTGTAAGCGATCCAACGCGGGACAGCGTCTTTTGCCTCTGTGGGAGAGAAATATGCGCTTAATTCTTCGCAAGAATGCTGCAAGAACGGGCAAGGTTTTTCTGGGTCAGACCCCTTGAGTGGCAAAATCCAAGTGTGCAGATTCCGGTAGTCAGGCCACTGCGAACCGTAGGCAATGTATCGTCCATCCGTAGACCAGTCAGTGGGAAACTTGGGGCCCGGAGTGTCTAGGAGGCACTTGGAGGCTCCGCCGTTCAAGGCTTGGCGAAGGAGGCGCATGCCCCGGTCGTCGCCACAGCCAAAGACGATTTCTCTACTGTCCGGTGACCACACGGGAGTCATCTCGGCCGCCTCAACACCGGCGTCGCCAAGACGGAGAACGGCACCCTCGCGCGACAAATCCATCATCCAGATCTTCGCATAAGGAGTGTCAGGGTCCTCGAACCTCCCAACGGCCACATATCTTTCATCTGGCGAAAGGCTGAAGGTCCCGTAGTTGTTGCGCGGCCCGACTTCCGCAAGCAACTTGCCTTGCCGGTCGAACCAGGAAAACTGCTGATTCTCCGCGCTTCCACTCTGATAGAGCAGGAGCCCGTTGCTGGAAACCGAGAAGCCCCCCTGAAGCCAGCGGCGATAACGGACCTCCGCCACAACGACGCTTCGCTCTCCACTCAGTTCCAGATCCTTCCAGTTGAACCGCTGCGACATCAGCGCGCCGTGACTTACGAACAGTAGACAGTCGCGCTCTCCGGGGATAACCGGAGCATAGGTTGAGCTGGCATCCGCAATCACGATAACTTTAGAGGTCGTTGAATCGAGCGAACCGGAACGTATGCAAGAATCGCCGGGGTGGCAACTGGAGGCCAGATACAGGAATTGACGGCCGTCAGGCAGAAACTGAGGGAAACCGTGGGCGATCTCGCCGCGTGCACCGTCGAGCGAAGTCACCGGCACAGGCGTGCCACCCGTTGCGGCAACTTGACACAAAACGCCCAACGGCCGGGGGCTGAACACGATGATTCCGTCGGGACTCCAGGTTCCTCCCCGGCCTGCTACGGCATCGGCGATGTCCCGAGCGGGTCCTCCGGTGATCTCGATGGTCTTGAGCTTATTCTGGATGAAGAAGCCAATGAACCGATTGTCGGGCGACCAGAATGGATACGTGGCGTGCTCCGTTCCGGCAAGCGGCTTGGCCTCGAGCGAATCGAGCGCTCGGACCCAGAGCATCACCTTCCCCCCGGAAGCGGCGGTGAAGGCGAGTTTGCGGCCATCGGGGGAGACGGCGAATGATTCGAATGAGGCGTTTTCGGGCGGCAGGATGGAAAAGCGCAGCACGTCAATTCTCTTTGAAGATGCCGGCGGTTGCCGCTCCGAGAACTCGGGCACATATCCGCCTTTGGGCAGAGAGATCAGAACGCGATCCGCTTCCCCGGCGCCGTGGTAATAGGAATTAAGGCGGTCGCGCAGGCGGCCTGCCTCGACTCGGACGATGGGATCGGTTTTCGAATCAAAGGAAGACGCGTTGCGGCCCAGGACTTCGACGGCGATTACAGATTCTTTGATCTCGCCGCTGCGACCCTCCAGCGCGCGCTCAACGACAAAGCGCAAAAAACTGCTGGCCCGTTCGGCGTCAGCAAAGGCTGCGCTGTCCAGAATCCGCCTGAGTTGTGTGCGCAGTCGCTCCAGGTCCATCGTGGATGGATTTTATCATTCAGCGACGATTCCTGACGCATCGTCGGCTACCCGCAAGCGATCCAAAAACGGCAATCTCGGAAGTTATTTGACGTCAGTTCGAGACCGCAGAAGCAGACTGCGCAAAATCCTGTTCTCGCCACCGCTCACAAATAACTGATTCTAAGGACGCGAGTTTCCGGGATATCACTGCCCACAAACAGATGTTTTCGACCGGCTTCTTCGCGCGCCCGCGACGCTACGTCTATGCAGGAAACTGCTGTTTCAAGGCGCGGATCAGAGGGCTGATTGCGATGCCTTCTACTTTGATGTCCCGGCCCCATGCTCGCTCAGGCACAGTATTCTGGGAATGTTCCAGGACAACGCGTGACCAGTCGGCGTAATCAGCGAACGGTTCTCCGCGGTCCTTCATTTCCGCCGCACCTAGGATTCCCAAATAGACCAGAACGACTGGAACGCCCATCGATGCGAGCTTCCATGCCCAAGCAAATCCGTTCGCTAATTGATAATGCGAATCACGCGAGATATTGCAGCCGTCCATCGTATCCTTCAGTCCCAGGGACGCCTCACTTATGGCGCGGCCAATCTGGGCGTGATTCCTCTTGGAGTTTTCGGACACGTTCTCATCTAGATCCGTACTGAATCCGATACCCCGCTACTAAGAGAACCTTGTCCGCATACGCGCTGGTCGGGTCTCCAAATCCATTGTAAGCGTGAAGGCCCTCACGAAGTCCGTAGAGCCGAACGTATCCAGCGAGAATCTTCGAGCCTGCACGCACGTTCGTCTCCGGATCGAGGAGTTGCTGCCGGGTATACTGGCGCCAAACGCGCCAGTTGACTTGCGTCGGCCCTACCGCGTCTTTACTCGACACCGCGTTCGTCCGACAAGTAGACTCGACAAAAATGAGCGCCGTGAGGATTCGGATGTTCAGGCCAAGGTCAACCGCGCTACGCGCCGTGGCCGGAGCCAGGTCCCCTCGGCAACCGTAGGAACGGAAGAGCTTCCGTGCGATGTGTTCCACTCGGTCGTATTCCTTCTGCTTCTGCTCGCGGGCAAATTCCGCGCGTATATCCTCGGGAGAGTAGGCGCGCACGTAAAGAGGCTTCGGAGCCGCGACCGGAGAAAGCAGACCAAACGGAAAGAGGACCACAATCATCAGTAGGCTGCTGAACGCTAATCCGTGAGCCTGTCTCGTTCTTTTCATTCGGACTCCTGTACCACGCTCATAAGCCTAGAGTTTGCGAGCACCCTGGCCAATGGGTGAGCTGTACCTTCGTGGTTGGGCTGGGCGTACCACGCCGAGAGTAGTACCCCCGTCTTTGACTTTGGCGACTAAAGTGCGCAAGGCGCAAGGTTTCTACTTCCGGCATGCGATCCAACCCTACGATGCGGCCCCAATTCCTCCGGGGATATTCCTTGAGCGCCTCCGGGCGTGGGATTCGGAGAAGGGCTAACAGAACATAGGCCACCAGCGTGGTGCGCAGGCCATAGAAGGAGGGGCGGAGGCTTCCGTAAATCTTCTCCGTCGCCGACAGCAGTCCACTGGCGACCAGTGCAGGGATGGCCAACAAAACTCCGGCGCGGGGCAACTCTGTGCCGCTGCAAACAGGGGCAGCGCGTCGTCGAGCAGCCCCAGGGCCGCCAAGAGACGATCCATGGAGCGGTCCAAAGGATTCTGATCGAAGCTCTTAGCCGCCGGTTTGACCCCTGGCCCTTCTCTCTGAAGAGGTGGCGGTGGTGCCGCTGGAAGTGGAATGTGATCCGATGGGCTGTGAGAAATCGTGGCGGGCTCGGTAGAAGAAGCGGGCGGTCCAGGCGCAGCTTTGTCGGCTCGCGGCGCGATGTGTATCCGGGGGTGCATCGTGCGATGGGTTATCTGTATCTGAGTGCAGTGTTTCTCGCGGGTAGCGCAGGCTTGTGGCTTTCGCCAGACACGCCTGTGTTCGCCGCTCACGGGTTAACCGACCCCACTGCTCTCGATCTTTCAATGCTGGGGCTCAGCCCATCTTTTCTCCCCTACAGCGCCTCTTCGAGGTTTTCACCGAACAGTTCTTTCTCGTAATGGTTGGGTTCGGAACTCTCGCCGTAGTGTGGTTGTTGACAGCCGCCTTGGCCTTGGCCTTCGCCCGCGCGCGTCAGCGCCGCTTCGACGAGCACCGTGCGTGGATGATGCGCAGTTATTCCTTGACTCTCGCTGCTGCCACTGTGCGCCTGGCTGGCCTTCCGATCCTCGTTCTCACGCGTGACCCGATCGTCGCCATCACCTGTGCGTTTTGGAGCTGGATTCTGAGTCTTGTAGTGGCTGAATGGCTCATCCGCCGTCGGCCCGCTGTCGATGCCCCGCAGACAGCTTCGTGACGCGTTTCGGGGCCACCCTGGCAAGCAACGCGACGCCCGTGAGGTCAAAAATCTCCGTATTCTCAACACGCTGCGATGGGAAACGGGGCTCTCAATTCACTTTGAGGCGAACAGTCTGCGCGAGTTTTCGCTGGTGGTGGTCAAAGCTATAAAGGCAGTCGACACCCAGTTCGAGCGCCGCAGCTACGTGCAAGACGTCGGCGGCGCGTGTGCCAAGCTTAGCCGTAGTTTGGCCGGACAGCTGGCGAGCACGCTCGAAAACTGGGTCGGGCAGTCCGCGTAATTGGAAGAGGCCGTCGCGCAAATCCTTCTCAAAATCACTCAATGATGATTGTGCCTGCGCTTCGGTCACTTCCTTCCTAAATACGCGGAGTCCGAAGGCGTTGAGAAGTTCAAGCTCGCCAAGAATGGTCACGAATCGTTCCCCAGCAGAGGCTTTCACGGCTCGCACCGCCGCGGCGGAGTTGGCGTCGGGGCTATACAACGAAACCAGAAAGCTTGTGTCAGTGTAGATCCTCAATAGCGGCTCCGATCCTCAGCCACCAGTTCAGCGCCACTGACCTTCAACAACTTGTCGCCATAGGTGGAGCGCAGTCGTGCTAGAAAGTCCGGCATCTGCGCCGCATCTCGCACGCCTTCAGGGATCAAGCGGGCAATCACGCGCCGCCGCTTGGTGATCTGAATCTCTTCGCCCTGATACAAAAGGCGCTCTATCTTCTTGAAACTGTAGCGGAGATCGCGAATCGAAGCTTTTCTCATGTGATGCATTTTAGCATCACATCGATCGACTTACAACCTCTCGGAAACAAGTCGGGCCTCCGGAATAACTGGCCTGTCAAGAATGGCGGCGGGAGGCTGATCGGGCTTCGTCGATTCTACTGGTTCGAGCCGATGCGCCTGTCGTTAATCTTCAATTGGCCCAATGTTGTCTGCACGAATCTGCCTAAGTCTTCAGATGCTTGCTGTGACGCCTGATCGCCGTTTGATGCTTGATGTCGGATGCATTGCAGATCTCCACTGGTCTTGCTCGCATACGTAATCTGAGTGCGCGTTCCAAAGGAGACCGATTTCGCGCAGCCTCCAGTCGGGATCTTGCTGACATCCCCAATTTCTGTAAGCAGGCGCCGCAGGGTCTTTGTATCGATCGCTCCCGGAGGAAACTGTTGCGAACGCGATGGTTCGGTACGAAGGGCAGAGCTGGCGCCACGAATTTCTGCTGTGGCGCTGCCGTCATTGAATATCACAATTCTATAGCCAAGGGTGTTGGTAGAGCGCGATTGGGTTATGGTAGCCAGAATACCTTTAACGCCCGTTTCCTGTTCCGCTGTCGCCGTGGCCTGGTGGTTCTCTGGCGTGATTGCCTGCAGAGCGGCTAAGGGGTTGTTTGGGAGCAGCCCTGCGAACACGAGAACTAACCGAACGGACAGCAGGAAAGCATTCGTGGGCCCGTTCCCATATTTCTTTTCAATCTGCATTCGCGCCTCTACCTTACTAATGGTGCGCGTTTGTTCATACCACGACCGTTACGGAGCTAGAGCGTTGATCAGGCCAGTGCCATTCGGACTGCCCCAGCCAGTGACCAAGTCGTAGCCCGGCTCTGCCGAATACGTGCCATTGCTGCCGCTGGTGATGTCGTGGAAGGCATCGTGGTAGCTGGCTCCCTTACCAATCGTGTAGACAGTTGGGTTAATGAACCCCAAAGTTGCGTTCCCGTTGGCCACCACTTGTTGATTGACGAGCGCAAGAAAGCCAGCCCATCGCGGCGCGGCGAAGCTGGTGCCGCCAAAATCTGCTGTGCAGGATCCTTGGTCGCAGGCATAGTTGTCCGTATTTGCTTCCGCAGCCACATCCGGGACATTGCGTATGTTCGTGGAAGCGCGGTTGGAGGAATTGGCCACGCCGACCTGCCAACTCGGAATCGCGAAGCCATCGTCGGCAGGGCCGCCGCTGCTGTCGAGCCACGCCGTTTCCGATTGCCAAGGACCGCCCGCGCCTTTCGTGGTCAAATCCGTTCCGCCGACGGCCACCACGTAAACGGATTCGGCCGGATAGCTGTTGTCTGTAGAGTTCAACCCCGTGTACGCTCCCGCGTCTCCAGATGCCACGAAAAGGTTCTGGCCTTGCGCCGCAAATTCTTGGAATATGGGGTCAAGCTGCGCAGTGTCAGCCGGATTCCATCCCCACGAGCAGCTTAGTTGCTTGGCGATATTTTCGGTTGCCATCTGATTGAATATGTCGACGTCGCCGACACCGATTTGCGACGTACCTGGAGCGATATATACGCGAATTTGGCTCATCCCGGGAGCCATGGACGCCGCCTGCACGATATCCAGAACTTGTT
>Ga0210407_10001758_pt1 | contig 19666 bp, 15 predicted proteins | sample IncBWC27MmetaG_FD_150860 | JGI IMG/M metagenome (GOLD analysis project Ga0210407, IMG submission 150860) | Forest soil microbial communities from Barre Woods Harvard Forest LTER site, Petersham, Massachusetts, United States - Inc-BW-C-27-M | ecosystem: Environmental > Terrestrial > Soil >... | reverse complement strand
CGCGCAGGGAGAGCCGAGGACTTGGATTTACAGTCGCCGCACCGTTCTTTGCCAACGTCGATCTCCTAAACTCTTCCCGGTCCCAGGGCCACAAAGTCGCCGCCAGTGAAGCTCAAACGTTAAGGCGAGTTTCCAACGTGGGAAAGATATGCAACCCGCCTGCCAGGACCTAGACGGCAGTTAAATTACTGCAATAGAAAGAGTTAACGGAATGGGGTGCCACTGGCCAAAGGGACAACTTGTCCTGGCGGCCAGGGCCTGCGCACCGCTGGAATGGCTAAGCGGTTTTTTTTCTTAGGATTAGGGAATGTGGCCAACTTGTCACCCGAAGGCCAACCCGCCGCTTCTCGAAGTGGAGCGCAACTCATTCAAAAATAAAACTTTAGAGTGCTGGGTGGACGGATCGCCGGAGCCGCCAAAGGAAGGGCACAGTCAGCGGCGAGCTAACTTAACCGGGTGAAGGTGATGGAGTCGCTTAGCAAGCAGCGAGAGCGGAAGTACCCTGGACTGCGTAAGATTTCAGTTTGCGGCTCAGGGTGCGCCGTGAGATTCCCAGCGATTCTGCTGCTTTAGCCTGCTGTCCGCCATTGCGATCCAAGGCTTGCAGAATCATGCGGCGTTCGACTTCTTCGAGGGTGCCATCCGCCGCCGTCGAGTTCGTAACCGAGCCGGCCACAAATCCGTCGGGAAGATTTTTGAGTTCGATGCAGCCATCCGAAGCGAAAATTGCGGCGCGAATCACCACGTTTCGCAGCTCCCGAACATTTCCGGTCCAGGAGTGAGCGAGCAGGGCCGCGCAGGCCTCGGGAGAAAACCGCAATGCACAGCCATGCTGCGCCAGGAAGAATTCAGCCAGTGGAAGAATATCTTCGAGCCGCTCTCTGAGCGGTGGAACGTGAACTTTTACTTCGCACAAACGGTGATACAAATCAGCGCGGAAGCGGCCAAGTCCGATGGCCTCTTCCAATTCCTGGTTGGTGGCGGCGATAATCCGTACCTTCACGGCGGTTTTCTTGGTGCTTCCCAGCTTGTAATACGGGGCGCCGTCGAGAACGCGGAGCAATTTGACCTGCATTCGGGCGTCTAATTCGCCCACTTCATCCAGGAAGAGCGTGCCCTCATGCGCGAGTTCGAAAAGCCCTTTTTTCGCCACGTCGGCGCCGCTAAAAGCGCCCTTTTCGTAGCCGAACAGTTCACTTTCCACCAGATGTTCCGGCAAGGCTCCGCAATTGACGTCTACCCAGGGCATGTTGCAGCGGAGAGAATGTTGATGAATGGCCTTGGAGACGAGTTCCTTGCCGACGCCACTCTCGCCCGTAACCAGGACGGCGGCGCCGCTTTGCGCGATGCGGGGGACACGTTCCATTAACTGCAGCATGGCTTTGCTGCGGAGGACCACCGGAGTTTCAAGAGAGGAGAGGCTCTCCGGGACTTCGATCGTGCCGTTCATGAGGAAGACAATATGGTCCGCGTAGTGGGCCGTCCATAGTACCGAAAGGGGGTGTGCCTAGAACCTAAGTACTGCCCCTAACCCATTCAAAGCAAACGGTATGTTTGCTCTTGGGTGGCAGAGTCCGGGCATAGGCGGGGACAACCTGTCTCACCGGTCTGGACTCTTTGTCCAGGTTTGCGACGTTCTGAGAGGTCCACAGTGGTGCAAAGAGTGCTAAGTCATTGACCCTGCGGGAAAAGCACAAACCCGGAATTTTGCTCGTCCGTGGCAGCAGACATGCACTCTCCCTCGGCAGGAAAGACTGTCTAATGAAACCGCTAACGACCTCTGCGCGAGTATTCATTGGCGCCACGATCTTGTGTGGCCTCGCAGTTCTTGGGTTCGGACTATACCGGGCGGTGTGGACCGACCTGGGGCCTTTCGCCTGTTATTTCGTGCTGGCGATGCTGGCCTCGGGGATGAAAGTGAAATTGCCGGGGGTGACGGGCACGATGTCCGTCATATTTCTATTTATCCTTATTGGAATTCATGAACTGAGCATAGCCGAGACGCTGCTGATCAGCCTGGCGGGCACACTGGTGCAGTGCTATTGGAAGACGCGCTCGCGGCCCAAGCTCATTCAGGTGTTGTTCAATGTGACGAGCATGTCCACGGCCGTGGGCGTAGCCGCATACGCCTACAGGGAAAGCGCGGGATTTCTGAGAAACAGCCCGCCGCTCATGTTGATTTTGGCCGCGACGGTTTTCTTCGTGCTGAATACCGCGCCGGTATCCTGCGTGATCGCGCTGACGGAAGGCCGGTCGATCCGGAAAATCTGGTCGGAATGTTACTTCTGGTCATTTCCGTATTACCTGGCTGGAGCCGCGATCGCAGCGCTAACGAGTCTCGTGCAGCACTATGCGGGGTGGCAGAGCTCCTTGCTGGTCATGCCGGTGATCTACTCGATCTACCGCTCTTATAGCGTGTATCTGGGACTTTTGGATGGCGAGAAGAAACACGTGGAAGAAGTGGCCGCCCTGCACATGCGGACAATTGAAGCGCTGGCGCTGGCGATCGAAGCCAAGGACCAGATGGCGCATTCGCACCTGCAACGGGTGCGCGTCTACGCCGTGGAAGTGGGCCGCGAACTGGGCTTGAACGACAGCGAACTGAACGCGCTTCGTGCGGCGGCGCTGCTGCACGATATCGGGAAGCTGGCCGTTCCGGAACATATTCTCTCCAAGCCCGGAAGACTCACGACGGAAGAGTTCGAGAAAATGAAGATCCACCCCATCGTGGGAGCCGAGATTCTGGAACAGGTGCAGTTTCCGTATGCGGTGGTCCCGATCGTCAAGGCGCATCACGAGAAATGGGATGGAAGCGGCTACCCGCTGGGACTGAAAGGCGAAGAAATTCCCATCGGTGCGCGAATTCTGGCTGCGGTTGATTGTCTGGACGCAGTAGCATCGGATCGCCAGTACCGCAAGGCCTTGCCGCTCGAAGAGGCCATGGCGGTGGTGGCCGCAGGCTCGGGAACGCAGTACGAGCCGCGCATCGTGGAGATTCTTCAGCGGCGATATAAAGATCTTGAGCGCACGGCCAGTTCGAAAGCGGGAGAGCGCAGCAAACTTTCCATCAACTTGAAAATCCCCAACGGCAAGGCGCCCGCGGCGGGTTTCGAGCGCATCCTTTCCGCGCCGCGATCGAGCAACGGAAGCTCGGTCGACTTTTTGGCGACCATCGCGGCAGCCCGGCAGGAAGTCCAAATGCTGTTTGAGTTGAGCCATGATTTGGGAAACTCGCTCAGTCTGGACGAAACGCTATCGGTGCTGGCGGCCCGGTTGAAGCACCTAATTCCGTACGACTCGATCGTTATCTACGCATTCGACGAAGGCGAGCTCCTGCCTCAATACGTCGTTGGCAACAATTCGCGCGCGCTCTCTTCTTTGCGCATTCCGCTGGGCTCCGGGATTTCCGGCTGGGTGGCGCAAAATCGAACACCAATCGTAAACGGAGACCCGGCGCTGGAGCCTGGTTACGTCAATGATTCAAACGCCGCTGGAGTTTTGCGGTCGGCGCTGGCGATTCCTCTTGAAGGCACGGAAGGCGTGGTGGGCGTGCTCACGCTCTACCGCACCGAGAGCGATGCATTTTCGCGGGACCAGTTGCGCATTCTGATGGGCATCAGCTCGAAGCTGGCCTTGACCATGCAAAACGCGCTGAAGTATCGCGTGGCGGAAGACTCCGCTACCACGGATTATCTTACGGGGCTGCCGAACGCGCGCTCGCTTTTCCTGCACCTCGATAGCGAACTGGCGCGGGCCAAGCGCAGCAAATCCGGACTCACGGTATTTGTTTGCGACTTGAACGGTTTTAAACAGGTCAACGACCGCTTCGGCCACCTGGAAGGGAACCGCGTACTGAAGCTCTTCGCGGACAAGTTGAAAGAATCGTGCCGCGAATACGATTACGTGGCGCGCATGGGCGGAGACGAATTTGTACTGGCGATGCCCGGGCTGAGCGCGGAGGCAGTGAAGAAAAAGGAAGCACAGCTCAGTTTGCTGGCGGCGGCCGCGGGACGCGAGGTCTGCGGCCAGGACGTCGTGTCGCTGAGTATCGGCGAGGCGCTCTATCCGGATGATGCGGGAGACGCCGAGCAGCTGCTGGTGGAAGCAGACCGCCGGATGTATGCAAAAAAACAGCAACATCGTAACGAGTTGCGCACTGCCAACCCGCTGCTGAACGCCCACTTGCAGTCTCTCGCCGTACACTAATCGGGAGAAAACCGGTTGCGAACCCATGTGGATACGCGCGCTCCCGAAGCACTTTTTGAGGTTAGGCCTCACGATCCTCCTGGGAGGATTGCTGGGGGCGACGCTGGTGCGATTTGCGCCGGGTTTCGGCGCGGACGAACGGGAACTTGATTCCCGGCTGAGTACGCAAAGCATTCAGGTTCTTCGCGAGTCTCACGCTTCCCAACGGAACATTCTGGGGTATTACCGCGGATATCTAGGGGGATTGCTCCGCGGTGATTTGGGAATATCCACGTCGCTGGAACGGCCGGTGGCGGAACTTTTCGCCCAACGGCTTCCGGTCACGTTGCGCAGCGTAGGAATGGGTGTCGCAGGCGGATGGCTGTTGGGATTTTTTCTCGCGTTGCCGGCGGGCATGTTTCGCTGGCGGAATTACGAGTTTCTTACCGCGAGCCTGAGCGGATTGTTTTTGTGTTTGCCCGCCGCGGTGCTGGGATTGGCGATTGTGTATGCGGGTGGACCGGCGTGGGTGGCCATCGCGCTCGTCGTCTTTCCGCGGGTTTTTCAGTACGCGCGAAATATTTTCGTGCAGTCCAGCGAACTTCCTCACGTTCTCGCGGCGCACGCCAGAGGATTGCGCGGCGTGCACATTTTCATTTGGCATGTTTTGCCAAACGCCGCGCCTTTGCTTCTGGCGCTCGGCGGAATTTCGGTGAGCATGGCGTTTGGCGCGGCCATTCCGATCGAGGCGATCAGCGACCATCCGGGGATCGGGCAATTGACGTGGCAAGCGGCGCTGAGCCGGGATTTGCCGGTGCTGGTGAATATTACGCTGCTGATTACCGTGATTACGCTGGCGGCAAATTCCGTTTCGGACTTGGCCGGCAGGGCGCTGGCAAGGCAGCGCCCATGAAAAAGGTACGCATTTTCTCGATCGTGTTTCTGGCGATTATTTTTTCCGCCGTGCTGCTGGCGGACGTTGTGGCTCCGGCGCCCTATGCGAAGCAATTTCGGGAAGCTCCGAACGCGGCGCCATCGATGAAGCACTGGCTGGGAACGGACGATCTTGGCCGGGACGCGTTGTCACGGTTGCTCTATGGCAGCCGCGTTTCGCTGCTGCTGGCTCCCGCGGCGGCGCTGGTGAGCACGCTGATTGCGGCGTGCATCGGCGGGCTCGCTGGTTATCTTGGCGGATGGTACGAACGAGTGGCGCTTGCGGCGACGGATTTGTCGCTGTCGTTGCCTTGGTTGTTTCTGTTGCTCACGGTGCGCGCGCTACTGCCGCTCAACGTCGCTCCCCTGACATCGGTCACGATTACGTTTGCGCTTCTGGGTGTCTTGGGATGGTCGTCCTCGGGGAGAATTATCTGTTCTGGAGCGCGCGCGATTCGGGAAGCGGATTTTGTGTTGCAGGCGAAAGCGCTGGGTTGCTCTCCGCGCCGATTGTTTTATCGCCAGGTGCTGCCCAATTTGAAGCCGGTGCTCTCGGCGCAATTTTGGACTTCGATTCCGATTTTTATTATTGCGGAGGCTAATCTCGGAATTCTTGGGCTGGGAGTCGCGGAGCCGCTGCCTTCCTGGGGAAATCTTTTACGGGGACTGGAGAATTGGCCGGAGGTGAAGGCTAGTCCGTGGAAGCTTGCGCCGGTTGTCCTGCTGATTGCGGTGGTGAGTTGTTTTCAGCTGGTGTTTCAAAGGCGGGAGGAGATCGCGTCGTGAGCCGCCGCGGATACATTGTTCTTCTTTTGGGTTTGAGTTGCGGGCTATTTGGTTGGAGGGCGGCGGCGCAATCCGGCGGGGAACTGCGTTTTAGCATCAAGTCCGAACCGAAGAGTCTCGATCCGATGCTGGCGGACGACGATTCCGCGGAGACGGTTCGATATCTTACGGCGGGAGTTTTAATCCGGCTGAACCGGCAGACGCAAAAGCTGGAACCCGAGCTGGCGACATCCTGGAAAGTTTTGAGCGGCGGAAAATCAATAGCGTTCGAATTGCGCAAAGGCGTTTCTTTTTCGGATGGCACACCGTTTTCCGCGGAAGATGTGGCGTACACGATGCGGACGCTTATGGATCCGAATCTGCATTCGCCATTCGCGGATCCATTTCGTTCGGCGACCGGCGAAGTAAAAGTGGAAATCAAGAACGCGAATGCCGTAACGCTGCAATTTCCCGCGCCGGTGGCCAATCTCGAACAACTTTTTGACGAAGTGGCGATCGTGTCGGCTAAATCGCTTCATCGCGATGTGGCGTGTCTCGGTCCGTTTGTCGTTGCGGAGCACGCGGCGGGGGCGTCGATCGTGTTGCGCCGCAACCCGAACTATTGGAAGCACGATGCTTCCGGGAAGCCTTTGCCTTATCTGGATGCGGTCCGCCTGGATATTCAGCAGAACCGCGACTTGGAAATGTTGCGATTCCGGCGCGAAGAAATTCAGCTGATCAATATGATTGATCCGGATGCTTTCGACCGGCTGGCGACGGATATGCCGTCCGCGGTTCATGACGCCGGGCCTTCTTTTGATACGGAACAGATGTGGTTCAATCAGGTGGCTTCCGCGCCGATCGCGGATTACAAGAAGGCATGGTTTCGTTCGCAGAATTTCCGGCGGGCAATTTCGCAAGCGATCGACCGCGGGGATATGTGCCGGATTGCGTTTGGAGGACATGCGCGGCCCGCGGCGGGGCTTTTGTCGCCGGCGAATCATTTTTGGTTCAATCAAAAACTTCATGCGGAAGAAACCGATTTGACCGGAGCGATGAAGCGGCTGGCGGACGACGGATTTCATTTGGAGAAGGATGTGCTTCGCGATCGCGAAGGGCATGCGGTGGAATTTTCGATCATCACGAATGCGGGGAATAAGGTGCGCGAGCGGCTGGCGGTGATGATGCAGGACGACTTGTCGAAAATTGGGATTCGATTGAATGTGGTGACGCTGGATTTTCCGTCGTTGATCGAACGCATCAGCCACAGTTTTAGTTACGAAGCATGCCTCTTGGGACTTGTGAACGTGGATTTGGATCCCAGCTCGCAGATGAATGTGTGGCTCAGTTCGGCGAGCAATCATCAGTGGAACCCGGAAGAGAAATCGCCGGCAACGGAGTGGGAAGCGGAAATCGATAAGTTGATGCGGGCGCAGGCTTCCAGCACGGACAACAAGAAGCGGAAAGAATATTTTGACCGGGTGCAGGAGATTGTGGCGGAGCAAGCGCCGTTCATTTACCTGGTGAACAAGAACGCGCTCTCGGCGGTTTCGCCGAGTGTGCGGAATGCCGCGCCGGTGGTGCTGCGCCCGCAGACCTATTGGAATATCGACAGTCTTTACCTGGCGCCGGCGAGCGCAGGCGGCCGCCCGTGAGGGGCCGCGAAAAATTACTGTCGTTGCATTTGAGCGTGGACTATCCCGGAAAAAAAGATGTGCTGCGCGATGTGGCGGTGGAGATCGAAGAGGGAGAGATACTCGGGCTGGTTGGCGAAAGCGGCTCGGGGAAGAGCACGTTAGCCCTGGCAATTCTGGGATTAATTAGTTTGAAGCGCGGCGTGGCGCGGGGGCGAATTGTATTTCGCGGCCGCGATTTGACGGCGTTGTCAGAAGGCGAATTGCGCGCGATTCGCGGGAAAGAGCTGGCGCTCGTTTTGCAGAGCCCGCATTCGTCGTTGAATCCCGCTCTTAAGATTGGCACGCAGCTTTCGGAAGCTTGGAGGGCGCACGCGAAGGGAACTCGCGAGGATTGCCGGCGCGCGATTTTGGACACGCTTGAAATGGTCAGCCTCCCGGATGGTGAAGCATTGCTGAATCGCCGGCCTTCCGAACTGAGCGTTGGGCAGGCGCAGCGCGTATTGATCGCCATGGCTATCCTGCATCGGCCTGCGCTATTAGTCGCGGACGAGCCAACGAGCGCGCTGGACATGATTACGCAATCCGAGATTTTGCGGCTTTTCTCGCGCTTAAACCGGGAACTGCGGATGTCGATTTTGTTTGTTTCCCATGACCTGCTAGCGGTGGCGTCACTGTGTCACCGAATCGCGATTCTCAAGGAAGGGGAACTCGTGGAAACCGGGACCACGGAGATGATTTTTCGCCACCCCGAGCATTCGTACACCCGCCGATTGATCGAATCGTTGCCGGGCATGCCGGCCAGATTGCAGGAGCCCGAGGTTACCGAGTGGTCTCTTACTCGGTAAAATTCAGGTGTGCGCCAAGGCGTTCCCGGGCCGCGATTTGATTGCGATTTTTACGTATAGAGCCGCAGCGTGATGTAAAATCCCTCTCATATCACCGGTCTATCTTGGGCACAGCAGACTCAGGGCTGCTGAACCGCAAGATCATCTATGGCTCCGAACAGCAGAGAATGCCCAAATTGTCACGCACCCAACGCGTCGTTCGCGTCGCAGTGCTCCGCTTGTCAGACGCCGTTTCCTGGCGGAGCTGCGAGTTTTTTTGGGGATCCAAACCCGGATGATGCAGCTACCTTTGCCGGCAGCCCCAACGCGGGAGACATGACGGATCTGGCCGCGCAACGCGGCTGGTCGCAGCCGGTTCCTCCTCCCAGCGGGACCGCGTTCCGAACGGGCCGGCTTGCGAACGGCATGTACCTGGGGAGGCGTTACGAAATTGTGTCGATGCTCGGGGAAGGTGGAATGGGCGCCGTATACAAGGCGCGGGACTGCGAACTGGACCGACTGGTGGCATTGAAAGTGATTCGGCCGGAATTTGCGCTGCAGGAAGAGGTGCTGCAGCGCTTCAAGCAAGAGCTCATCCTGGCGCGTAAAATCACGCACAAAAATGTGATCCGCATTTTCGATCTGGGCGAAGCGGACGGCGTCAAATTCATCACCATGGAGTTCATCGAGGGGAAAGATCTGAGTTCCCTCATACGTGAAAAGGGGCGGCTCAGTTTCGAGCAATGCGCGGATACGATCTACCAGGTGTGCACGGCGCTGGACGCGGCGCATTCGGAAGGAGTGGTGCACCGCGACCTGAAGCCGCAGAACATCATGGTGGACAAGAGCGGCCGCGTGATCGTGATGGATTTCGGCATCGCGCGCACGATGGAGCAAAGCAGCGGAATGACGCACACCGGCGCGCTGGTGGGCACGCCGGACTATATGTCGCCCGAGCAGGTGATGGGCGAAAAAGCGGATGCGCGGTCGGACATTTTCACGCTCGGAATTATCTTTTACCAACTGCTGGTGGGCCAATTGCCGTTCCGCGCGGACACCGTGCAGGGAGCGATGTTCAAGCGCACGCGGGAACATTCAAAGCGCCCGGCGGAAGTCGACGCAGCGGTTCCGGTAATACTCAGCGATATCACCACAAAATGCCTGCGACTCGATCCGGCGCTGCGCTACCAAAGCACTTCGGAAATTCAACAGGACATCGATGCGTGGCGCGGCGGATCCACAAAACGCGTCGAGAAAGCCGCACCGGTTCAGACTGAAAAAGCCGGACCAGCCCGCTCACATGCCGCCCTGCGGGTTCTGGCGGCGGTGGGGCTGGTATTGGCGGTGGCGGGAGCTTTTGCGGCGAAGAAATATATTTTTCCGCCTAAAACGACTTCCACGCAATCCGCGCCGCTGAGCGCGCTGGCGATTCTTCCTTTTCGGAACGCATCGTCGGATGCAAAGCTGGATTGGCTCGGCACGAGCATGGCGGAAATGCTCAGCACGGACGTCGGACAATCGGCCAGCGTGCGCATGGTGTCGGCGGACCGCGTAGGGCAAGTGCTGAAGGATCTGCGCATGACACCGCAATCGGAGCTGGACGCGCCCACGGTGGGGCGGATCGCGAATTTGAGCAACGTGGATACGGTGGTGTGGGGCCATTACGCGCAGTTTGGAGAGCACATCCGTATCGACGCGACGATTCAAGATTTGAAACGCGGACAGAGCACCACGGTGAAAGAAGAAGCCACAAGCGAAAAGGATATACTGCCGGCGGTCGACCGGCTGGCGTCGCAGATTCGGCAGAGCCTTACCGTTCCGAAGAGTTTGCTGAAGGAACTTCAGGAGCACGCGTTCAAGCCCTCGACGTCGTCGATTTCCGCGTTGCGTGCTTACGACAGAGGGTTGCAGCAAATTCGGGGTGGAAATTACGCGAGCGCGGTAAAAAATTTCCAGGGCGCCATCAGCGAAGACGGGCAGTTTGCTCTAGCGTACGCCAAGCTCGCGCAATCGTTTGACGAACTCGGGCAGGACGATGAGGCCGAGCAGGCGGCACAAAAGGCCGTGTCTCTGAGCGGGGCTCTTCCGGCGCAGGAAAAATATTTAATTCAGGCGAATCGCGACCAGATCTTGAAGGATTATCCGAAGGCCATCGAGGCTTATCAGAATCTGGTGAAAGTTTCCTCGGACAACTCGGACTACCTGTTCGATCTGGCGATGGCGTATGAAAGCAACGCGGCCTACGACAAGGCCAAAGAGGTTTTTACCAAGGTCGTTAGCCTGGATCCCAAGCGCGTCGAAGGACTGCTGGCGGTGGGCCGGGTGGAAATCGAGAGCGGCAACACGCAAAGCGGACTTGAATTTCTTGCACGCGCTCAGGCGTTGTCCATCGAATTGGGCGACGATGCGGGACGTGCGCAGGTATTGCAAGCCATGGGCGTGGCCTATTCCATGCTGCAGCGTCCGGAAGACGCCTTGAAGAATTTGCAGGAGTCGCTGGACATTAAGACACGTCTGGGCATGAAGAAGGGAATTGCGGATAGCCTGCAGATGATGGCGAACATTCAAGACGGCATGGGGCAGGCGGGCGAGGCGTTGAAGAATTACAATCGCGCGCTGGCGCTGCGGCGCGAAATTGGAGACAAGCGGGGCACGGCCAACTTGCTCAGCGATCTCGGCGATTTCTACGTAGAACGCGGAAAGTACGACGACGCTTTGCGGCTATTCAAGGAGTCGCTGCAATCCCAAATCGACGTCCACAACGATACGATGCAAGGGCAGGTGTTGAATAATATCGGGAACGCGTACCTCGCCAAAGGCGACTTTGACAACGCGCGCACGTATTGCGCGCAGGCACTGATGGTGCGGGAGAAGCTGAAAGTCCCTTCGGACATCGCCGACACGCTGCACAATCTCGCGGAAATCTCGATGCGCACGGGTCAATTCGATCAGGCACAAGAGCAATACCTGAAAGTGCTGGACATCCGCCGCGCGGCGGGTGACAAGCGCGCCGCGGCAATCGAATCGTCAGGCTTGGGGATGCTTTTCGGCTACCAGGGCAGATTCGGCGCCGCGGTGAGCGCCCAGCAGGACGCGGTGAAGGGCTTGAGCGACGCGAACGAAAAAGGTTTTTACTCGACGGCGGTGCTGACCGCGTATGGCCACGCGCTGGCGCAAGCGGGACGCGGCGACGAGGCCGCAAAGTATCTAGCCGATGCGCTGACCGCTGCGCGGGCGGATAAGAGCCAGCCCCAAATCGCGGAAGCGCTGAGCTACCAGGGCGACAATGCCTTCTACCGCGGAGATTTGAAGGGGGCTTCCGCTGTCTATGCGGAAGCACTGCAAACGGCGGCAAAGGCGGGCGACGCTCATCTGGTGCTACTGACGAAAATCAACATGGCGAAACTGGCGGTGACCGAAGGAAAATTTGCCGCGGCGGCGCCCTCGTTGCTCGCGCTCGGCGAAGAAGCGGACTCGCTGGGCTTAAAATATCTTTCCACGCAATGTCTGGTGTTGCGCGGACAGGCGCTCATCGGGAAAAAGGATTATGCCAACGCTCAGAAAGAGCTGAAGACTGCCGCGCTGCGCAGCGACAAGCTGGGGTTGCGTGTCTTGCGGGCCCAAAGCCAATATCAACTGGCGCGCGCAATGGAACTCTCTGGAGACAAAAGTGAAGCCGCAAGTCACTATGACGAAGCCCGCCGCGCCGCTGAGGAAGTGCAAAAGGAAGCCCAAACGGAAGCGGTGAGCAAACGTTCCGACCTTGCCCCCATTTTTACCGCGAAAACTTCCTAATTCCAGATTCCCCCGAGTTTGAATCGCGCGCTTTATGGAAGCTATGTATAGGGACTATGGAGTCACATCTGTCTGGCCGATTTCCTTCATTGGATTTGCCAAGCTGACACTCGGGTCGACGAACAACCACGCGAACGCGCCCGTGACCGCGAATGCCGCGGCCACGTAGAACGAAGCGGTCCAGCCAAAGTGCGAGGCGATGATGGGCGTCAGCGAAGTGGTGACCGCTCCGCCTAGTTGCGCCCCCATGTTCATGAAGCCAGACACGGAGCCTGATGAACCGGCGGCGATGTCGGCAGTCACCGACCAGAAGGAACTCTGCGATAGATAAAGAGCACCCGCACCGCCGGCCAGGACGACACTCGCGAGCCCTGGGCTGTTCGCTTTTGAGCCCAGAATGAGAAAAACAGAAGCCAGGGTCAACGACACCACCGCTATGCTGGCGCGCCCGAAGCGTTGGCCGCGACGCTTGACGAGGGCGTCGCTGATGAGGCCGCCCAGAGGAGACATTGCGGCCATCACCAGAAAAACAAGCGTCGAGTAGGCGGCGGTGGCTTTCAGGTCCAGGCCGCGCACTTTTGCCATGTAAATGTAAAACCAGCCGAAGAAGATCCAGGCGACGTAGCCGAAGCAAAAGTAGCTGAGAGTGATGGCCCAAACGTTCGAACTGTGGAGGATCGCGCTCCACGGAACAATTCGCTTGCCGGCCGGAGCCGAAGATGGCGCGTTCGAATTTTGGATAAGCGCCAGTTCCGCGGGGGAAACCCAGGGATGCTGCTCCGGAGAATCGCGCGCGATCAAGAACCAAATCAGACCGGCGAGTAGGCCGATCGCGGCGCTGATCCAGAACGACCAGCGCCAACCCAAGGTTGTCATGATGTAGGTGATTAGAATCGGAGTGGCTCCGGAGCCGACGCCGACACCGGCGAAAATCCATCCGTTGGCGATGCCGCGTTCTTGCGAGGGAATCCACTGTGCCACAAAGCGGTTTGAGGCCGGATAAATAATGGCTTCGCCGGCGCCAAGAAGAAAACGTACGGCGACAAAAACCAAAACCGCAAGACTAAATCGTGGAGGGACCAAGGCCGTGAGCGCGGTGAAAACTCCCCACCAGATAACGCCGATGGCGAGAACGCGCCGCGGACCGATGCGATCGGCGAACCTGCCGCCGGGAATTTGAAACAGCGCGTATCCCAGAAGAAAGGCGCTGAGAACGTTGCCGAGCTGTATGTCCGTAAGTTGAAATTCGGCGGCGATGAATTTGCCGGCGATAGAAAGATTGACGCGGTCGAGAAATGCGACCGCGCTGAGAATGAATAACCAGAAGATGAGGAGCCAGCGCACGCGCGTCATTCGCACCTCAGGCATGGTGGGAGCCTGGATTCGAAATGCGCGTATAAGTGCGCTGGGCCATCATCTTCACCGAGCTTCCTTGTGGATCAGGCTTTTTTCTCACGTCAAATGCGACTTTAAGAGTTTCGCAAGATTCTCGGCGATGATCTTTTCTTCGCCGGGCTGCAGCATGAACGAGTTCATCGATAGTCCCTTGAGGCCATCTTCGCCCGCAGAAAGAACGATAGACGGCTTGGACTTGCGAAGCGTTTGAGCGGCATCGCGCGGCGTGATCGAAATGCGCTGCGTGTCCCAAAGGATGTGAATGTGCGGAACGTGATTGGCCATGTCCGGAACGAAAAAATTGGCTGTGACAGTTGGAATTTTCGAGACCTGTCCGACGATGAATTCCAGGCGGCGTTGCCACTCCTTCGTCAATGCCTCGTGGTCTTCTTTCAAATAGGACTCGAGCGCCTTGACCATGCCGACGATTTCTTCTTTGCCGACTTTCTGGCTGCGCCCGATGGTGTCTTCGTGCGGGCTGTTGTTCAGAAACGCGTTGGCGACGAGGTCTTTCTTGCCGACAAGCAACCCGGCACACTGCGGACCACGAATGGCTTTGCCGCCGCTGAAGGCGATCAAGTCGTAGCCCATGTTCGCGTAGTCCCACAAGTGCGACACCGGCGGAGTGTCCGCCGCGGCATCGATGAAGGCTGGGATCTGATTGTCGTGCGCCAGTTTCACCCATTCGTCGACTTTGATCTGGCCGCTGGCGTTTGCGAAGTTGGAAAAGTGCATCATCGCAGTTTGCGGGTTGATGGCTTTCTGCACGTCGTCGCGGGATTCGACGACGATGAGTTTTGCGCCGGTGTTGCGGAGTTGGTGATCGAACGGATTGCGATGCGATTTCTGGATGATGACCTCGGACTTCATTCCAGTCAGGTCGGGAATTTGTTCGATGAACTTCGGATTGTCGCCGGTGAGAATTCCGGCCAGGCCGGATTGCATGGCGGCAGCGGCGCCGGAAGTCACGATGGCGCCGTAGCCGTCGGGCAGTTTCAGCATTTCGGCGATGCGTTTGCCGGCGGCAACCTCGAGATCAGGCACGCTGACGAAGTGCTTTCCGGCCAGCGCCATCACTTCTTCCACTTCCGGCCGCATCAGCGAACCGCCCAGCACGGTCATGGTTCCCTGGCCGTTGATCACGGTCGTCACGCCGAGTTCCTCGTACACGTTTCCCGTGGCGCCAAAACCTGTGATGCCTTTATTGGCCGCCGGGACCGGCATAGCGCCGAAAGCTTTTCGCGGACCTAGCAGTGCGGCGGTCAAGCCGCTCAGAATTCCCAGAAATGTTCGGCGATTCCATTGTTCTCGGAAGGACATGCGCTTATCCCTTCTTCCCGCTGCGGACCACCGCGGCAGTGCAGTTGATTTCAACGAGCGAGTCTCCCGGAAGTGCCGCAACTGCAACTGTCGTGCGCGCCGGGCCGCCATTCGGAAAATAAGTTTTGAAAACTTTGTTCATGCCGTCGTAGCTGTCGATGGTGGTCAGGTACACGGTGAGCTGCAGAATAGTATCCATGGTGCCGCCGCCGGCTTCGACAAGCGTCTTCACGCTGTCCATGACTCGCGTCGTATGATTTTCGATGTCCTTGGGGAACTCGGCTTTAGAATCGTGAGAATGCGCGCCCTGTCCGGCAATGTAGATGACGCCGTTGTGGATTATCAGCGGCGTGATGAAGCCAGTGCCGGCTTTCTTGCCTTCGTAATCGAGTTTCTGAACTCCGCTCGATTCTTGCGCGTCTACGGATGTTGCGGCCATTCCTGCAATGCCGACGCCTGGAAAGAGTGCAGCCAGGCGAGCCGCAAAGTTTCGTCTCGAGATGAAATTCGAAAGCATATTCTGTTTCTCCTTTTGTGAATCGTTTGAAGAGCCCACGCTTCCTCACGGAAGCGCAAAACTGAAAATGTCGCTGCCGGCGGCGATGGCCACGTATTGTTTGCCATTGACCGCGTACGTCATTGGAGATGCTTGGATCGATTGGCCAACCGTAAAATGCCAGAGCGGCTTGCCGGATTTTCCTTCAACGGCCTCGAACGACTGCGCGGCGTCTCCGAAGAACAAAAGGCCACCGGCGGTTGCCATCACGCCGCCCGAACCATGCCCGTTGCCGGACTGCGCATAACTCCACGCGGGTTTGAGTGCATCGAGGGTAAACGCCCGGAGAACTTTCTGACCGCGATCGCTGGGATTGTGCTTTACTCCGGTCGAGTAGTAAGTGCGCCCTTCGGCAAATTCCTCCGGCTTTAGAAAAAAGATGTCGCAATTCTCAAGGGCGAAGAAAAAAATGAGGCTCGTAGCGGGATCGAACGCGGGAGCGAACCAGTTCGTCGCACCGGAAAACCCCGGGCAAACGCGCGTTCCGTCTTTGGAGGGCATCACCTCGGTGCGAATCGGCCGGCCGCTCGCGTCGATCCCTTTGGCCCAATTGAGCTTGCCCACGAAGGGCACCGCGGCAAGAAATGTTCCGTTCGTGCGATCCAGGACATACAGAAAGCCGTTGCGATTGGCTTCCACGAGAAGTTTCCGCGGCTGCCCTCGAAAGTCGGCGTCAACCAGCATCGCAGTTTCCGTGGCGTCGTAGTCGAAAAGATCGTGGGGAGTAAATTGAAAATGCCACTTGAGCTTGCCCGTGTCTGGATCCAAAGCCAGGACGCAATCCGTGTAGAGGTCGTCACCCGGGCGAGGGGCGCCGTCGAAATCAGGCGAGGGATTGCTGGTCCCCCAAAAAAGGGTGTTCAACTCGGGGTCAAAAGTTCCGGGCATCCATGTTGTGCCGCCACCGTGTTTATAAAGTTCGCCGGGCCAACTGGACGCGCCGAATTCGCCGGGACCTGGGATCGTCCAGAAGCGCCAGGCGAGTTTGCCGGTGCCGGCGTCGTAGGCGGCCACGAATCCGCGGACACCGTCATCTCCACCGGAAGTGCCGACGATCACTTTTCCGTTGACGATCAGCGGCGCGCTGGTCGCGCCATAATTTTTGTTGCCCTCGGCGTAGGCAACGTCCCACAAGAGATGGCCGGAGCGCGCATCGAGGCAGAGCAAGTGCGCGTTGTCGGTCTCCATGTAAACGCGCGACTGCAAGACGGCAGCGCCGCGATTGTGATGCTGCGCGGCATCGTCGATCAGGCCTTCCGAGACGGCGCGCGAATAATGCCAGACGGCGCGGCCCGTCTGAGCGTCTAGTGCGTATGCGTCATTTGCGGAAGTCACCAGCATGAGGCCGTCCGCAACCACCGGCGTGACTTCCATGCTGTCGGAATTTGGAACGTGAAACACCCACTGCGCGCGGAGGTTTTGCACGTTGGAGGTGTTGATCTGATCCAGCGCGCTAAAGCGTCTGCCCGTGTAGTCGCCATTGTAGGAAAGCCAGTTTGCACCAACCGGTTTAGCGAGCAGCGCGTTGGGCTGCACGTCCGGCATCGTGGATACCGACACGTTAGAGGTTCCTTGCGCGAGCGCGAATGCGGGGGCAATCGCACTAAGCGCGAACAGGTGAGCCATGTGTCTCCGGATCCGCATCGGTCTACGATTTTCTTCCGCCATAGTTGAGCCAACGGTCTTTCGCCTCCACCGCTTTTGATGGCGCGCTTCCCAGGCAAAGAGAAGCCACGCAAGGGACGGGCAATGCCAAAGCGTTTAAGACCGCTGATCGCCCAAGCGCAGAGTCATGACGAATGCGAATTGTGACCCGTGTGTTCATTCCCCCGCAGTTTCGCGCGCGGTCATCACAAGCGCCCGAACTTCGCGACCGCTTCTTCGATGGATTTCAACTTCTCGATCGTTCCGTACATCGAGTGTTCCTTATAGTCCAACTCCTGCGCGAGCGCGAGCACCCGCGCCGCTTCCGAGCGGGGAACTACAACGACACCGTCTCCATCAGCCACCACGATGTCCGCGGGACTCACCGCTATGCCATCGCACAGGACGGGAATATTCGCGCCCGCAAATCGATAGTGACCCACGGAAGTAGAAGGAACGATCCCCAGCGCGAAAACGGGAAACCCGATTTTCTGCAAATAGCTGACGTCCCGCACTCCGCCATCGATCACCGCGCCGGAAAAACTCCGCGCGGACATTGCCGTTCCCATGAGTCCGCCGATCCCCGCGATGTCCGCTCCGTCTTCGACCACCATGACGTAGACGGAGTCGGGAGCCCCTTGGTCAATCGCGGCAAGCATGCCCTTCAGTGCGTCTGGATCATGATTCGTTTCCTTTTTCAACTGGACGGTCAAAGCAAATCCCGCGAACTTCGAGGGAAATAGTGGTCGCATGCGATGAGACATGTACATTTTTTTTCCGGTCAACTGCTCGATGGCGTCAGAGACGGAGGCGGCCTCCAGATGTCGAAAGCCATTCAGAAGCAAAGCATCGCTCGCGGAAACGCCTGCCGCTTCCTTCTCTTGTGGGAGCCGGGACGCATGCGACCGGCCGAGCCCGGCCGCTGTCAGCGCAAAAAAAACAAAGACCGCCACGCCCGCGCCCACCCGGCCTCCGCGTATCAGGCCAACGATTCGGTACATAGGTGCCTCCTCAGAGTGACGGCGGAATTTAACATCATTGGTGCATGGAAGGGAACAGAAACTGCGAGCCGGACCGTAACAAATGCGAATGTTAAATCGCATTAAATAAATTCTCGAAGGAAGAAAGTGGTTGACACCCGGCAGGTGGTGAGTTATCAGCAGTGTATGCCGCGCCGGGGCGTGTTCGATGCGGTTCGCGGACGGTCCATCTTCTAGAGATTTTGACGGGGCCAGCGAATGCGCTCAGTTGGCTAGGGTGAAAAGAGCGGTCCGGGGAGGTTGTCAATGCGTCGCGTCGTGCCCTTTTTTGTCGCGCTCCTGCGGCCGGGCGCCAGAATCAATCTCTAAGAGGTGTTTCTTTTTGCGAAGGCCGCGAGAAAACTTCAAGATTATAAAGGCCATCCGCCGAGTCCATGAACAAAACTCTTTGTTTGTTGAGCGCGCCGCACCATTTGTTTCTCGCCGTTGTCGTGGCACTTCTTTCTCTCGCAGGCGTACCGTGCGCCGGATTTATGGCGCAAGTGCCGGCGCAGTCGCAACCGCAGCGAAACGGCGCGGGTGCACCCGCCGGGGACGCGAAAAAGACATTCGAATCGATCTGTGCGGGGTGTCACGGCCTGGACGGCCGAGGCGGAGAGCGCGGTCCGGACATCGCGACGCGTCAGGAAGCGCGCCAGCGCTCCGACGCCGAACTCCTCGAAATTCTGGAAAAGGGCAGACTCTCACGCGGAATGCCGGCGTTTGTTTCTCTTGGCAGCCAAAGGCTTCGCCAAATGTTGGTCTACCTGCGCGCTCTTCAGGGCGGGCGAGAAGCTTCCGTGCTTCCCGGCGATGCCAAGCTTGGAAAGTCGCTATTTTTCGGCAAGGCTGGTTGTTCCGAGTGCCACATGATCGGCGGCGCGGGTGGATTTCTGGGCAGCGACTTGTCGGTTTACGGAAATGGCCGTTCGGCATCCGACATTCGTAACGCAATCTTGAACGTCAACGTGGACCCGGATCCGCGTGCTCGAGTGCTTCTGGTTACGCTGCGCGATTCGACCGCGCTGACCGGCATCGCCCGCAACGAGGACAATTTCTCCCTGCAATTGCAGTCCTTCGACGGCGCATTTCATTTTCTGAGCAAATCCGATATCGCACGTACCGAAGTGCAGCCGCGCACTCCCATGCCCTCCAATTACGATGCGCTTCTCAGCCCGGCCGAGCTGGATGATCTCGTGAAATATCTCGCGCAGGCGGGGAAAGAAAACTCGCAATCGAAATCGGAAAATGCGCGAAAGAACGACGATGGGGACGACGAGTGATCCCCGCCCGCTTTCCGCTTAGTTTCATACTCTCCGAATGGTGGATATCCAGCGGCTTGGGAGCTCTCGAATGAAATGCGTCTCGTCAATTTGTGTTCTCGTCCTCTCTACCGTGTTTCTCGCGGACGCGCAAGCGCCTCCGGCGCATCGCGAATTTTCGCTGCATGCCGAGTCGCCGCAATTTTGGAATCTGGTCGCGCGCGACGCCAAACTCAGCGTCGTGGCTAAGGATTTCGGTTTTACGGAAGGGCCCGTATGGGATCCCGCGGGCTTTTTGTACGTGAGCGATGAAGAAAAAAACAAGATTTTT
>Ga0210407_10001757_pt1 | contig 19667 bp, 7 predicted proteins | sample IncBWC27MmetaG_FD_150860 | JGI IMG/M metagenome (GOLD analysis project Ga0210407, IMG submission 150860) | Forest soil microbial communities from Barre Woods Harvard Forest LTER site, Petersham, Massachusetts, United States - Inc-BW-C-27-M | ecosystem: Environmental > Terrestrial > Soil >... | reverse complement strand
GACACCGACACTCTTCTCCCGCCTATCTCCACCGCAATGGAAACTACCGTTCCAATGCGCTACTCCGCAGCGTCTATCTCGCCACCGCCGAGCCCGCTTCGGCAACTCCGTGGCTTCTCGATCTGGCTTCGGCCGCTCCGGACCCCACACGGGTCCTCGCGGATATTGCGGACGCGTCCTGGATTCCGCGCGGGCAACGCGCGCCGATCTATCAGCGCATTCTGGAAAACAAGCAGGACGCTTTTTCCCGCGCCGAAGGGTTTCAGAAAGAAAACGCGCAGGAAGAACTGCGCTCGTGGCAAGTGCTCTGGGTGAAGTATCTCATTCAAACCAAGCAGTTCTCCCAAACCGCCGATTACCTGGCCGCGCTCTCCGTCGAAACGCAGCGCGCTCGCGCGGCCTCATTCGTTCCATTCGAATTGCAAGCAGCCGCGCAAATGGGAACGCTTGACGCGAAGATCGCCGGCTACCGCGCGAATTCTTCCTCAGCACCCTCGCCCGAAATTCTTCGTGCGGCAGCGCGCCAGCTTTTTGACGCCGGCGACAAACAGTCGGCTCGCAAGCTGATCGAGTTTGTCTTTGCTCGTGAAATCGAGAATCACCAGCTGGTGGCCTCCAACTTTCTGGGGCTCGCCGAGATACGCATCGCGGCCGGCGACACCCCCGGGGCGCTTGAGCTCCTGCGTCGTTTGGTCGTCGTCGTAGGCATCCCTTACGAGAATCTCGATCCCGCCGCGGCGCTTCTCGAAAAAACCGGCCACCGCGCCGAAGCCGTCGAATTCCTCGACCAGCTGGTGAAGTCCGCACCCTGGCAAGCTTCCTACCGATTACGACTCGCCAAGGCCCGGCTCGCCGCAAAGGATGCGAATTCTTCTGTGGATGCTCTGGCGAAAATTGCCGCAAGCCCGGAGGCCGCGTACAACGTTCGTGTCGAAGCTGCGATCGCTCTCTCCGGCGCTCAGACGGCCGCAGATCTTGGGAGCGCAGAGCTCGAAATCCTGTCCGGCGGCCCACGCGCGATTTCCAGCGTGGCAGCAGACCAGGCCTTTTTCTATGACGCCAGGCTGAAGGCTGCCGAGAACGCCGCCGATGCTCACGCAAAACTGGAGCCTCTGAGCAAGGCTCTTGCCGATTCCCCGGCGCGTGGCGACGCTCGCATCCCTCTTTTCAAAGCGGCGGAGAGCTTCGAATCGGACGGACTGGCCCTTTTGGCCATCGAGCCATTGTTGCGCGAACAATTGCTGCAACGCGGCTCGCGCGACGAAAGCAACGAAGAAGAAATTGTGAGCTCCGGAGAAACGGAAACGGACGCCAGCGACGAGGAAGCACCAACCGAAACCTACCAGTCGGGCAGGTTGTCGCCCGCGGAGCAAGCCCAAATCTCGCTGGCAGTGGCCAACGCCCTGGTCAGGCTCGATCGATGGAGCGAAGCCCTGCCCTACCTCGAGGTCGCCCTAAAGCTCGAAAAGGCTGCCGCGCGCCGCAAGGAAGTCATCGCCAAACTCGCGGAAGTAAGGACCGTGCTTCGGCGCGAACGGCTGAATCTCGCGCGGCAGCCGATTCTCCATCAGGAACTCGAACAGGACCGCGTGGTTCGCCCGCGTCTCGTCGCTCGAGCCGCTACGCCGGCCAAAGCAAGCGCCAAGGGAGGTGAAAAACCATGAAACGTGCCGCCATTCTCCTGCTGGTAAGTATCGCCTCCATCGGCGCGAGCTGGGCCGCATTCGAAGCGCTTGTACCAGAGGGGCGTCCGCCTTCTCGCTACGTTCCAGCGGGCTCGTTGCTTTATCTCGAGGCTAAGGATTTTTCCGCGCTGCTCGGCGATTGGAGCTCCTCGCCACAAAGGGCCAGCTGGGTGAAGAGCAAGAACTACGAAGTCTATTCCCGCTCACGGCTTTTCCTGCGCCTCAAGGGCGCCGGGGAGCAGTTCGCCGCCGCGGCCGGTCTTCCTCCGGACGAGAATTTTCTAACGCAGGTAGCTGGTACCCAGAGTGCGCTCGCGCTCTACGACATCGGCAAGCTGGAGTTTCTCTACATCACCAAGCTGCCTTCGGCCAGTGCGATACAATCGGCGCTTTGGCAGACGCGCGCTAAATTCGAAACACGCAACGCCGCTGGTCTCACGTTCTACGTTCGGCGCGATCCGGAATCCGAGCGTGAAGTGGCCTTCGCCGTCAACGGCGACTATCTGATTCTGGCAACGCGCGAAGATCTCCTCGCCGGCGCGCTCCAACTCATGGCGGGTAGCAAGGACCGCAGCATCGAAGCCGAGCAATGGTGGTCCCAATCCGTGGCGGCTGGCGGCCCCGTGGGCGACCTGCGCATGGTCCTCAATCTCGAAAAGATCGTGCCCAGCCCCTATTTCCGTTCGTACTGGATTCAGCGCAACATTACGGACATGAAACGGTACAGCGCCGCGGTTTCGGATCTCTTCCGTTCCGGCGGGCATTACCGCGAAGAACGTGTGTTGCTGAAGAAATCCGCGGCTGCTGGCAATCTAAGCGCCGATGATGCGGCAGCCGCGGTCGCGGATCTGGCTCGGCTGGTCCCCGCCGATACTGGCACTTACGAAGTGAGGGCCGTTCCCTCAGCTGCGGACTGCCTCGACGTGCTGGAGGCCAAGATTCTTGCGCCTCACAGGGGCCCGGCCGTCGCCCAGCGGACCGCTCCGAACGTGCAACTCTTTTCGGGTGAAACGGGCAGCAGTTCCGACCTTGAAACGCGGATCGATCAAGCCCCGTTGAAAACCTCGGCCTCCTCGGATGCCGCGACTCCGCTAAAGGAAGTTTTCCAAAAATCCCAGGTTCGCGCCGTACTGCAAGTGCAGGCCTCAGAGCGCGACAAGGATGGCGTTTTCGTTCGCATCCATTCCGGCGTCGCTTTTCTCTCTGCCGCCGACTGGCCGGAAGCAGCCGTCCGGTCCGCCCTTGTCGATTTCTTACGGCCCTCTTTGACCACAGGCAGCCTTGGATTCGAATGGCAGCCCAAATCCGGTTATCAAGAGTTCGATGGTCTCTGGAATATCGCCGTCGCCGTTCGGGGAAAGTATCTGCTGGTTTCAGATGATTCCACGGTTCTGAGAAATATGTTTGCGAATATGAACCAGAAGCCGGCGCAAAAGCCTGCGGTGCTTGTCGCGGGAGTTCATCATGCTCGGGAACGCGAAAACTTCGCCCGGCTCACCGGTCTCCTTGATCGCCCGAGCGCAAACCCCGGCGGCGCTCCGGCATCAGAACCTAATCCGCAGTTCTTCTCTGACAATCTCGCGAGCTTCAGCGCCACGCTAGCCGGCGTTTCTCGAGAAACCATTGTGGTCCGCGACGCAAGTGATAAAGTCTTCCAGACGGTCACCTACGAATGGTCCCGCTGAGAATATCCGCAGGTCTGGTCATCGGGGTACTCGCGATCACACACGGTTTCTCCGGGCGTTCCGACCTGACAGCTTTTCGACGCCAGGATTCCTCCGCGCCGGCGAAATCTCTTTTTAGCCAGTCCGCTGTTCTGCTTCTCGAACGGGAGTTCTCCAGCAGCGACATTTCGTATCTTCTCTTCGATGCCCGCAGTGGCGCGCTTTTGTCCTCCCGTTGGGACGACCCCGCCAAGCCCATCCCTCTTGGCTCGCTGGTGAAACCGTTCGCGGCACTTGCCTACGGGGAGACCCATGAGAATCAGTTTCCAAGCCATATTTGCCGGGGCGAAGCCAGCGGTTGCTGGCAGGTACACCCGCACGGGAAGCTAAACCTTGTTTCCGCCATTTCGGTTTCCTGCAATTCCTATTTCCGCGCACTGGCGGAAAATCTGACGGGCGAACAGTTGATTCCTATAGCAAAACGCTTTGGCATTGACGCTCCCGAACCTACATTGTCCGGGCCAACGCTGATGGGCCTTGGAGATCGCTGGCCCATCGCGCCTGTCAAAATGGCTCGCGCGTACCTCGAGCTCTATCACCGCCGCGATCAGCCTGTCGTTCGCGAAATACTTGCCGGAATGGCGCAGTCGGCCCATAGCGGAACCGGGAAGGGAGTAGGCAAGGCGCTAAATCATCCGGACGCTCTCGTGAAGACCGGGACAGCTCCGTGCACGCATGCGCACCCCGCTCCCGGTGACGGCTTCGTCATCGCCATGGTCCCCGCGAACCAGCCAGAGCTACTGCTCCTTGTCCGCGTTCACTCAGTACCCGGAGCCACCGCCTCGATCGCCGCAGGCCGTATGCTCCACCGTTTGGAGGAATAGCTAGGTGTTGGCCAGAGTCACCCTCCTGCTGTTTCTCGCTCTGGCCTCAAGTCTTCATGCAAGTGCCCAGGATGTTCGTATCGGCGTCTTCGGCCTTTTTCATCCTCGGCAACTGACCCTCGAGGCTTCGCGCCAAGAAGCTGTCATCCTTCAAGCCGCGGGCCAGACGCTTATCCTCGAGCCTGGTTCACGCACCGTCGCTTCCCTGCGCATTTCCAATGGGGCCTTGCTCCTCGATATCGGTGAACACATGGTTCGGACTACGGAAGTCCACGCTACCGCTCGCAACCATGGGGCAGTCACTTTTCTCCTTACTGTTCCCGGGAAAATCACTCGCGCCTATCGCGGTACGCTTGAGGTAAAGGTCTCTCCCGGAGAAGTGGTTCCCATCATCACCATGGACAGGGAAACGGCGGTCGCTTCCACGGTTGCGGCAGAGTCCAGTGTAGATACAACATCAGAAGCCTTAAAGGCCCAGGCGGTCGTCGCGCGTTCCTACTTCGCCGCCGGAAGAGGGCGGCACCGCGACTTTGACTTTTGCGATCTCACTCATTGCCAATCGCTCGGCGAGCCACCGCCCGAGGACAGCCCCTCAGCGATGGCCACCCGCGAAACGCGCGGGATCGTCCTCGCCTTTCTGGAGAAACCTTTTGCGGCTATGTTCTCGCGCAGTTGCGGCGGACGTACGCGCACCCCTGCCGAGTTAGGCCTTCCCGGCAGCGCTTACCCGTACTTCTCTGTCATCTGCGACTTCTGCCGCAAGAGTCCCGATCGTTGGACCCGCCGATTGTCCTTCGCAGACGCCGCACTGCTCGGAAAAGGCGAATCCGGAAGACTCGCCGTGGACCGACGTCTCGGCTGGAATGCTGTGCCCAGCAACAATTTCACCTCGCACCAAGAAGGCCAGGAAGTGATCCTCGAAGGCGTCGGCCAGGGACACGGCATCGGCCTCTGTCAGCGCGGTGCGGAGGCCATGGCCAAAGAGGGCAGCAGCTTCCGGCAAATCCTCAGTCACTATTTCCCTAACGCCGCGCTCATACTGCTCGGAGAACAGGAACGGGCTTTTACCGACATATTCTTTGAGTTTAATTGGTCCGGAAGGGAATTCGCCGATTCCTCAGAAGTGAAGGAGCGGAAATCCCGGGGACGACCGGACTTGAAGACGCAGCATCTCTACTAGCCCGGCAGTTCGTCACAAGGCGGTTTCCAGCCGTTCAATGCGCGCTCGAGCCCTCGGGTCATGAGAACGCACAAGAACATGTGGCCCGTTGATGCTGTGTGACTTACGCGGTGTCAAAGGTTTGAGTTCTTTCCCAAGACTTTGCCAAACACGCAGGGACTTGCTGCCGACAGCCGACTGCACTTCACGGATGACGGCTGGCCCAGTTCTCGAGCTTGAGGCCGGAGATCCGCCGTCTTTGCGCCGACGTTTTGGAGAGGTCCGCGCCAAATAGGTCTTACTTAGGGCACAGGGACTTTACGCTAGACAGCGAATCCGTTGCGCCACGCCGGGTGATGCGCCAACGGTTCGCGGCATTGCTGGAGGGCAATGTTCATCGGCGGTGACATTCGATATACTGCCGCCGATTGGCCATGAAGGCTGCGTTGAGTCTTGGAGTTGTTCTCGCCTCCGCCTGTGCCGCACCTTCGGCGCAAATGGCGGAGCAGTGCAAGTTGCCGGCGCACCAAGCGCAAGTTCTCCGCGACAACGGTACCGCCAAAGCATATGGAGAAACCGGCGCCTGGTTCTCTAAGCAAGGAAATCTGACGTGCGCGATAGACGCGTTTGAAACTGCCGTCCGGTTGGACCCCTCCTCTGCCGAGGCCCACTACAACCTCGGCACGGCGCGGGTCCGCGCACACCAGCTCAACGCCGCGGCTGTGGAATTCCGTAAAGCGCTCGAGCACAAGCCCGAAATGACCACGGCGCACAACTCCCTCGGGTCCGTGCTGATGAATCTGGGGAAGGCTGCCGAGGCGGAAAGCGAATTTCGCGAAGCCCTCAGACGGGACCCCCAACTCGTCCCGGCCCTGGTCAATCTCGGCAAGCTTTGCGCCGATAAGGGTGAGAACGAAGAGGCCGAAAAGTTGCTTCGCCAGGCCGTTGTAGACGATCGGAACTCCGAACAGGCACACCTCAATTTCGGGCTGATTCTGGCGAAACTGCAAAAGTTCACCGAAGCCGAAGGCGAAGTCGATCAGGCCCTGAAGTTGGCACCGGAGGACTCGCCGGCTCTCGCGGCGGCCGGCAGGGTGAAAGGCCGGCTGGGGAAGAGCGCCGAAGGAGTGGCACTGCTGCGCAAGGCCGTGACCCTTTCGCCGCAATCCGCCGTCATGCATCTCGACCTGGGAATGGTTCTAGCCGAGAGCCACGATCTGCCGGGAGCCTTGGCGGAAAACAGCGAAGCGGTTCACCTGGCGCCGGATTCCGCTCGAGCGCATCTCAACCGCGGCCGCGTGCTCTTCGATCTCGGCCGCAACGCCGAGGCGAAACCCGACCTCGAACTCGCCAGCCGGCTGGCTTCGCAGATGCCGGAGCCTTACTATTTTCTGGCGGTCATTGAGAAGCAAGCCAGCCACTACGATCGCGCTGCCATATTGCTGCAGAAGGTGGTCAAGCTGCAGCCGCGTAACGCCACCGCGTGGAATTTGCTGGGACAAAGTCTGGAATACCAGTCGCAGTCGCAAGCGGCCGTCGCGGCCTGGAGACACGCGATAGAGATCGAGCCTGACAATACCCAAGCGCTTTGGAGCCTGGCGCGCACCGTCAAGCCAGACTATCCGGAGGAGGCTGCGCGGCTCGTGGCCCACTACAGGGAAGTGCAAGAGAAACACCGCATCGCCGATGAGGCCGGCACGTTAGGCAATGATGCGCTGGCGGCCGGCGCAGCGCATGACTGGCCCGAAGCCATCCGCAAATTCCAAAAAGCAATCGAAGAGTGCGGCGAGTGCGCCATCAAAGCGGACTTGCACAAGAAACTCGGCCTGACCGAATGCCGGATGGGCGATATCGAGAACGGGGAAAGAGAACTGCAGTTGGCCCGAGCGTTGAAGCCGGAGGACCCGGACATCAAACGGGCGCTAGAGAGGATCGCGGTGACACGGGCGAAGGGAGTCTCGCCCCGCGCCGATTCCCAGAGGACGCATTGATGCCCAGGTCCTCGAGCCCTTTCAGGTTTTTCACCCGGGGGACAGTCGGAGCTTTGGTTGTGCTTTTTGCGGCGTCATTCGTGCGTCAGGGCCTGGCGCAAATGACCTCTTCAGGTGCAAAGGATCAGCCCGTACGCGCCCTCCCACCAGGAAAGAAAGTACCAGCGGTCAATTTCCGGGATGTTGCGGCGCAGGCGGGTCTGAGCGCTGTGGTGGTCTCCGGCGAGTTGGACCAGACCGCCGTGGTGGAAAATACGGGCACCGGCGTCGCCATCTTCGACTACGATAACGATGGGTTGCCGGATATTTTTCTTGTTCAGGGTGACCGGTTGAAGCCAGGCTCAACGAGTCTAACACCGCATCTGTATCACAATCTCGGCAGGCTTCGCTTCGAGGATGTCACGGAGAAAGCCGGCATCGGGCACATGGGATGGGGGCAGGGCGTGTGCGCCGGTGACGTGGATAACGACGGAAGTGTGGACCTGTTCCTCACGCAGTGGGGTCACAACGTATTCCTGCACAACACCGGAAAAGGCACCTTTGTCCACGAGACCCGCGAGCGCGGTTTCGAGCGTCCCGAACCGCGTTGGGCCACTGGCTGCGCCTTTATCGACTATGATCGGGATGGCTGGCTCGACCTCGTGGTGGCTAACTATATCGATTTCGACGCGCAGCAGTCCCCGCGAGCGCGCAAGATCAGCGGCTGCAAGTGGAAAGAAATTCCCGTGCCTTGTGGACCGCGCGGCCTCAAGGGCGAAACCGTTACCCTGTATCACAACGACGGACACGGCCACTTCACCGACGTCACCAGACAGGCTGGTATCCAAACGCCGCCCGAACACCACGGCTTTACCGTATTGACCGGCGACTTCGATAACGATGGATGGCCCGATTTTTTTGTGGCCTGCGATTCCAGTCCGAGTGCGTACTTCCACAACAAAGGAAACGGGACGTTCGAGGAGATGGGCCTCAGCTCCGGACTGGCTGTCAATGAGGATGGCAGGGAACAGGCCGGGATGGGAGCGACCGCGGGCGACTACGACGGCGATGGTTACCTCGACATCTTTAAGACCAATTTCTCCAGTGACACCAATACCCTTTACCGCAACCTGCGCGATGGAACCTTCAACGACGTCACCACGCGCGCCGGACTAGCCGTGCAAACCCGTTACGTAAGATGGGGCACGGCGTTTGTGGACTTCGACAACGACGGCTGGAAGGATCTTTTTGTAGCCGCGGGACACGTCTACCCTTTCGTGGAAGAGCATGACCTTGGTGAACAGTTCCGCCAGCCCCGCCAGTTGTATTGGAATCGTGGAGACGGGCAGTTTTTCGATATGTCTTCCACCGCAGGCCCCGGAATTACCGACAAGCACTCCTCGCGCGGAATTGCCGTGGGCGACCTCGACAACGATGGATCCGAAGAGATTGTGGTGGTCAACCTTTTTGAGCCTCCTTCGCTGTTGAAGAACTTTGGCGCTCGCGGCAACGCCTTGCTGGTACGCGCGCTGACTGCATCCGGCCGCGACGCCATCGGGGCGCGCATCACTGTGACCTCCGGGCAGCGCAAGCAGATCGATGAGGTGCGGAGCGGCGGGTATTTTATTTCGCAGGGAGACTTTCGGGTGCACTTTGGCCTGGCGTCCTTCAGCAAGGTGGACGTCACCATTCGCTGGCCGCAGGGCTCCGCGGAAACTTTCAAGGATGTCGCGGCCAATCAGTGGATCGTAGTACGCGAGGGTAAGGGCATTGTTGAGCGGCATGCGCTCGAGGCTCCCACGAGCTCCACCGTTCGACGATAAGTCGCAATCGCGATACATTATCACTTCCGCCGCTTCAACCCAGTGGATGAGGCCTTGCGTCATGCGGCGAACGAGGCGCACGCTTTCCGGCGCGGCAACGCTAACGGATGCTTTGGGTGTTCCGCGGGAACCAAGGCAATAGCGGATAATCTTCCCTTGTTCTTGGACGGTTTTCTTCAGGTCGGCGGCGGAAATATGGCCCCGTTCGTAGAGATGCCCGGTTACCTCGCAGTAATACCACGGCCCATTTTTTGAAACCGTTCCATTTCATACAACCGGTGTGATTGTATTCTCGGGCGACCAACCGGCCGGCAAGACGGTCGGCCGCGTATTTACCAATAAGCATCAGCTTTTTTTTTGCATCTGGACGCGTTTGTTTCACGTGGCAGAATCTCTCCCACGTCGACTCGGCGCACCCTAGCTAAGAGTAGTGCCTCGTTGCCGCAGAGTTCATTGTCGTTTCTGGGCCAGTCCAAAATCCACTGGGCTGGGCTCAACCTAAGGAATCCAGCCGTGAAAACACTCCAAACTGTAACGGGCCGCGCATCGGCCCAATCGGCGCGTACAATTCTCTTGACGATTGGTTGCCTGGCCTTCGCCGGGCCGTTGCTATCGCAGCAACCGGCCGCCGCGATGAAATCGGGTGGAGACCCCAACAAACTTTATCTGCAGGGAGAGCTCCCGCTAAGCGTGTCGTACGCTGGCGCACCGGCGACGGTCGCAGCACTTGCGTCCGGCCAGTTGAAGCCGCTGGCGCTGGCCAGCGGAGATCTTGACGGGGATGGCGTCGACGATTTGATCGCGGGGTATGCGAGCGCGAACGGCGGCGTTCTCGTCATTCATCGAGGCAACCTCGATGCGTTTGCGCCGCAGAGCCAGGCCTCCTGGCAAGCCATTGCTGAAGGGCGCTTCCCGAGTCCATTCCTGCCGCAGGCGAAAGTGATTGAGCTCCCTGAAGCGCCGGACTTTCTGATATTGGGCAACTTTACGGGCGAGGGGCAATTGGATGTGGCCGTTGCGGCTCGCGGGAGCCACACACTTTATATCCTTGCGAATGACGGAAAGGGCGGGCTGCTTGCGCCGCAGTCCATCGCGCTCTCAGGAGCGCTGAGTGCACTTGGCACCACACATTTTGATGGTGGCACCGCTTATTCTCACATTGTGGCCGGAACTAGCGGGCAAACCGCTTCGCAATTGACTGTATTGGAAGCGACGGCCGTTGGGATCAACGTGATTGCCACCGCACTGCTGCGGGGGCCTCCTACGTCTCTCGCATTTGGGGGGCTTTGGGGTGATGCATTTCCGGATGTGGCGGTTGTCGCGGGCGGTGAGCTGCAGATAGTGCATGGGCGGGATGTCCACGCTGCGTCAGCTGGCGAAGGCCCTGCTACCTTGCAGGCGGAGTCTGTCTCCATTCCATTTGTCGCGGCTTCGGTCGCGGTGGGATCTTTCATACAAGACCGGGCTTCTCGGCTGCAGATGGCCGTGCTGGGGACCGACGGAAGCGTGCATATCGTCACCAGAGCAGGGCTCGATACTCGGCCGTGGAGTCTTGCTCAGATGCAATCTCGGCGGCGCGCGCTGCATGATCACAAACCGGATCCGCTCGCGGTCCCAGTGGACCCAGGGGAAGCGTGGCAAGTCGCAGAGTCTTTCCCAGCTATCGTCTCTACGGCCAACCCTAGTCAGCCTCCCGTTCTATTCCGCACACGGATTTCGAGCCGCGGCGCTGATGACGTGATGGTTTTGGATTCGACCTTGGCGCAGATGCACGTTCTCGGACACGAAAGAATGTCCGATTCAGGGACGTCGGCGTCGAATCTGACTGCGTCATTTCATTTCACGTTGGCAATGAGCGCTTCTGGTGCAACGGTTGCGGGAATTCCGATGCGAGTAAACATTGATGGTCGTCCCGGAGTGGTGGTACTGAAACAAGGTCAGATGGCGCCTCAAGTTATGATGCCCCTGCCGGACCCGACCTTTGTCGTCAACCGCACGGACGATCCTACCCCGGCTTCCCCCATTACCAATGCGTGTAACACCCCAGTGAGCACGGATTGCAGCTTGCGTGAGGCGGTTCTGAGGGCTAACGCGCTTGCGGGAACTGACACAATTATGGTGCCCGCGGGCACGTTCGCACTCACGCTCGGCCGGGCGGCGAGTCCCGCATATGATGCCACCACCGGCACCTTAAACATCAATGACTCAGTAAATATCGTTGGCGCCGGCCAGGCTTCCACCATCATCACTTGGGGAACTCCCTCTGTCGGCACGGTTGACATGCTTATGGCGGTAAACGAAGACATACCTCCCCTCCTTACGAACGCGACGGCCAGCATCTCCGGCCTCACTCTCCAGAACGGACACAACCTGGGAAATGATTCTACTATTGGTGACGGTGACGGCGGCTGCATGGAATTTGACACCGGTTCCAGCGGCACAGCCAATCTAACCCTCACCAACGTCACGTTCAACAACTGCGACACCACGCAGGGCGATGGCGGTGGACTGGTGATCTTCAACTTTACGACTCCAGGACCTGGCTTCGCTACAGTCAGCAACAGCATCTTCCAGAACAATTCGGCAGTAGACGGCACGTTAGGCAATGCTGCGGGTGGCGGCGTCTGGGTGACATCAGGCGCTCGGATGGTGATGACCAACAGCCAAGTCATCAACAATAAGGCTATGCAGGCAAACGGAGTCGGCGGTGGCATCTTCATTATTGGTCCGTCCGCATCAGCCAGGACGGCTATTCATGGAAGCACGATCTCCGGTAATCATTCGGCCAGCGACGGTGCGGGTATTTGGACAGGTCAGGGTGTGCTCATCGACCAAAAAACAGTGATAAGCAACAACGTTGCGGGTGGATTAGGTGGGGGAATCTGGGCCAATGCCTTGAGCCCCGAAACAGTTACCCTTTCCAAGGTCACCATCACTGGCAATTCTGCCGCGGGCAACGGAGGAGGAATTGCATTACTGAACGGCAGCGGCACCGCAAATCTGACCATGGGCTTCAGCAGGCTCGCAGGAAACACCGCACCTTCAGGAAGCAACCTCAGCAACGCGGGTGGAACAGTCATAGCGACAAACAACTGGTGGGGAACAAATTCTGCGGCTGGCACCATCAATATCGTTGCCGGGTTCACCACCACATTCGATCCGTTCATCGTGCTCACTAATGTTGCTAGTCCCAGTCTGATTAGAATTGGCGATACATCCACTGTTACCGCCAGCTTCCTCCAGGATAACCATGGGACTCCTATCGCCGTAGGCAATCTCGATGTGCTGCTCGGCCTGCCCGTGCCACCGCAGTCGCCGCTCACCATCTTCCCTGACTTGCCCGTTCATGGCACGCTCTCTAACGTCCAGACAACCATCCAGCCAAACGGCCAGGCCACCGAAACATTCACCGCTACCTCGAGCGGCATTGAAACCATCCATGCAGTCATTGATCAAGCTAGTGTACCGGCCACCATCACCGTCCTTTTCCCGCCAGCCATCAGCAAGGCCTTCAGCGCGACCCACATTCCGGTCTTCAGCACTAGCCCTGTCACCGCCACGCTGACGTTCACCATCACGAATTCCAATACCACGAACGCTCTCCATGGGCTTGCGTTTTCTGACACCCTGCCGGCAGGCCTGGCGGTGGCGAACACGCCAAACGTCATCAACGGCTGCGGCGGGACGGTTACGGCGGTTGCGGGAGCGGGAGTGATCACCCTCTCGGGCGGGACAGTAAACCAGAACACCAATTGCACGGTTGCCGTGGACGTGAAGGGCGTTACCGACGGAGTGCAGAACAATACCACCAGCACCGTGACGGCCACAGATGCTGGCGGCCTCACCGGCAACATCGCTTCCGCCAGCATCACCGTCATCAATCCGCCGCACATCGTCAAGGCGTTTGGAGCGGCGAGCATTCCGCTTGGCGCTACTACCAGTTTGACCTTCACGGTGAGCAGCACAAACGCTAGTTTGCCCCTGAACAACGTCGGGTTCACGGACAGTTTGCCGCTAGGTGTGATCGTAGCGACGCCGAATGGCCTGACGAGTAACTGCGGAGGCGCAGCTACTGCTACTGCCGGTGGCAGCTCCGTTAGCCTTTTGGGCGCCACCTTGGGCGCTGGGGCTTCCTGCACGGTTTCATTGAATGTGCTGGGCGTTACAGTCGGCGTAGTGAATAACAGCGTCACTGCAAGTGACACGACCGCCGGCCCAGGCAATACCTCCAACGCCAGCCTTACGGTGGTGGCACCACCGGCCATCAACAAGGCTTTCAACCCGACGAGCGTTGCTCTGAATGCCAGCAGCACGCTGAGCTTCACCATCACCAATCCGAACACTGCCAGTGCACTGACTGGAGTGAGCTTCACCGATAACTTGCCTGCCGGCGTCGTCGTGGCTGCAACTCCCAACGTGACCGGTTCCTGCGGTAGCGGCACGATTACTGCAATAGCGGGAAGCAGCACCATTAGCCTATCTGGCGGCACGTTGACAGCGTCACCAGCGGCGGGTTCATCATGCACATTATCGGTAAGCGTGACGGGCACGACTGCGGGGAGCAAGAGCAATACCACCGGGAACGTGACCTCGACGGAAGGTGGAACAGGGGCGACGAGCAACACTGCAGTGCTGACAGTAGTGGCGCCGCCATCGATTGCTAAGGTTTTCAATCCGACGACCATTGCGCTGAATGGAACGACTTCGTTGCAGTTCACCATTACCAACCCGGCAGGTAACACAGGAGCGCTGACGGGCGTGGCGTTTAGCGACACTCTGCCGATAGGGCTGACGGTGGTCAGTAGCGCGGCCAGCACGTGCGGGGGGAGTTTGACGACGACGGCTCCGACGGGGATCACGCTAACAGGCGCATCGATTGCGGTGAACAGCCAATGCGTGTTCAGCGTGACAGTGACCGGCGCGGCATCGGGTCAGTACACCAACACGACGGGCGCAGTGAGTTCGACTAACGGCGGTACCGGCAACACGGCAACGGCGAACCTGACAGTGGCTAGCCCGCCGACGATTACCAAGGCGTTTGGCGCAGCTGCGATTCCGCTGAACGGAACAACTTCTTTGACCTTCAACGTTGCCAATCCGAACGCAGCAGTCACGCTGACCGGAATTGCTTTCATAGACAGTTTGCCGGCAGGGTTGGTTGTGGCAACGCCTAACAATCTGAACAGCACATGCGGCGGCACGGCCACCGCTGTGTCAGGTGCCGGCTCGGCGAGCCTCTCGGGCGGTACTCTCGCGGCCAGCGCTTCCTGCACCGTCTCGCTGAACGTGCAGGGCACGACGGCAGGAGTGAAGAACAACAGCGTGCAGGTGGCTTCGACGGAAGGCGGCACGGGAAATACTTCGAATGCAAGCATTACTGTGATCGGTCCGCCGGTAATTATCAAGGCGTTCGGCGCGGCGAGCGTTCCGCTGAACGGCTCGACTTCGTTGACTTTCACGATTCAAAACAATAACACCACGCAGACTCTCTCTGGCGTGGGCTTTAGTGACACTCTGCCAGCTGGGCTAGTGATTTCGACGCCGAACGGCCAGCTCGGGACTTGCGGCGCAGGAACGATCACCGCGATAGCGGGTACCAATGTGATCAGCTTGACGGGAGCGGCTCTTGCCCAGAGCACTTCGTGCACCTTCTCGCTGAATGTAACCGGCGCTGCTGCGGGAACGCAGAACAATACGACAGGCAATGTGACGTCGACCGAAGGTGGGACAGGCGGGACGGCTTCCGCATCGATTAATGTTGTGGCTCCGCCTTCCATCGCCAAGGCTTTTGGCGTAGCGGCGATTCCTTTGAACGGTACAACCTCTCTGACCTTGACGGTCACGAATCCAGCGGCTAACGGCGTTGCGGAGACGGGCGTAGCCTTTACGGATACGTTGCCCGCCGGAATCGTGGTGGGTACACCCAACGGACTGACTAACACGTGCGGCGGCACGGCAACGGCGGTAGCTGGCTCCGGGAGCATAACTCTGACAGGTGGAACCATTGCGACGGGCAGCAATTGCGTGGTCCATGTCAATGTGACGGGTACGGCATCGGGGAACTTCACGAACACCACGGGAAGCGTGACCTCGACGAACGGCGGTACCGGCAACACGGCGTCAGCGAACCTTGCGGTAGCCACGCCGCCGACGATTGCCAAGGCGTTCGGCGCGGCCAGGATTCCGCTGAATGGATCGACTTCCCTCACTTTCGACATTACCAACCCCGTTTCTAACGCCATCCCGCTGACCGGCATCGCGTTTACCGACAACCTGCCTGCGGGCTTGGTGGTGGCCACGCCCAACGGATTGTCCAGCACCTGCGGCGGCACAGCCACGGCGGTGGCTGGCGCAAGCTCGGTGAGCTTGTCTAGTGGAACATTGGCGGTCGGCGCCTCGTGCGCGGTTTCGGTGAACGTTACGGGAACCACCGCAGGAGTGAAGAACAACGCCGTTCAGATAACCTCCACAGAGGGCGGCAACGGCAACACTTCAAACGCGAGCATTACGGTGGCGGCGCCTCCGGTGATCATCAAGGCCTTTGGCGCGGCGAGCATTCCTCTAAACGGCTCGACTTCGTTGAGCTTCACGATTCAGAACAACAATACGACGCAGAGTCTCTCGGGCGTAGGTTTCACTGACACGCTGCCGACGGGACTGGTAATCGCAACGCCGAACGGTCTGGCTGGCACTTGTGGTGCCGGAACGATCACAGCGACGGCGGGCACGAACGTGATCAGCCTGACTGGAGCTGCGCTTCCGGTGAGCAGTTCGTGCACCTTTTCGGTGAACGTAACTGGCGCTGCGGCGGGAACGCAGAACAACACTACTGGTGCGGTGACCTCGACCGAAGGTGGCACGGGCGGAACGGCATCGGCAAGCCTCGCAGTTGTGGCACCGCCGTCGATCGCCAAGGCATTTAACCCCACTGCTGTGGCTCTTAATGCGACCACTTTGCTGACCTTTACGATCACGAACCCAGCAGCCAATGCGGTTGGCGAAATCGGAGTCGCGTTCGCCGATACATTCCCGGCCGGAATCGTGGTGGCCACACCTAACGGGCTGACCAACACTTGTGCGGGTACGGCAACAGCCGTAGCGGGTTCGGCCAGCGTTTCGCTAACTGGCGGAACGGTTGCGGTGAGCAGTAACTGCATTCTCACGGTGAATGTGACCGGTACCGTATCCGGGAACTACACCAACACGACCGGTGCTGTGAGTTCCACGAATGGCGGGACGGGCAACACGGCCACGGCAAACGTGACGGTGGCTAGCCCGCCGGTTATCACCAAGACGTTTGGATCGACAACACTTCCGTTAACGGGTTCGACCTCGCTGAGCTTTACGATCAGCAACCCGGTGGCGAACGCAGTGGCATTAACCGGCGTAGCGTTCACCGACAATCTGCCTGCTGGCTTGGTCGTATCCACGCCCAATGCGTTGACAGGCGCTTGTGGCGGGGGAACTATCACTGCGCTAGTGGGCTCTTCCACGGTCAGCCTTGCCGGCGCAACCCTGGCCACAAGCAGTTCCTGCACCTTCTCCGTCAGCGTGACTGCGGTTACGGGCGGGGTAAAGAACAACAGCGTTCAGGTGACTTCGGCGAACGGCGGCACCGGGAATACATCGAGCGCCACGGTCACAGCAACCACCGCGCCCGTCATTACCAAGACGTTCGGTGCGGCAAGCATTCCTCTCAATGGCTCGACTTCGCTGAGCTTCACCCTTCAGAACAACAACGCCACGCAGAGTCTGTCTGGTGTCGGCTTTACTGACGCACTACCGGCAGGCCTTGCGGTTTCCACGCCCAATGGTCTGGCGGGTACCTGCGGTGCCGGGACCATTACGGCCACGGCGGGGACTGGCGCGATTAGTCTGACGGGAGCGACTCTGGCAGCGAGCGGTTCGTGCACGTTTGCGGTGAACGTGACCGGTATCGCTGCGGGCACCGAGAACAACACCACCGGAAACGTGACCTCCACGGAAGGTGGAGCGGGTGGTACGGCCTCGGCAAGCATCGTCGTGGTTGCGCCTCCGTCCATCGTGAAGGCCTTTAATCCGACGGCCGTCTCTCCGAACGGAAACTCGACCCTGAGCTTCACCATAACGAATCCAGCTGCGAATACGGCTGCGTTGGCCGGAGTCGCATTCACAGACACGTTGCCCGCCGGAATCACGGTGGCGACGCCGAACGGTCTCGCCGGATCATGCGGCGGCGGAACGATTATTGCGACGGCAGGCTCAGGCGCTGTCAGTCTCACTGGTGCGGCCATCGCGGCGGGAACATCCTGCACGTTCAGCGTGAGCGTCACCGGCGCCAACGCGGGGGTTTCAACCAACACCACCGGGGCGGTGACTGCGACTAACGGCGGCACCGGCAACACCGCGACCGCAAACTTGACGGTGGCCACACCACCCAGCATAACGAAGGCCTTCGGCGCAACCTCCATTGGGCTCGCTGGCTCTACGTCGCTTACTTTCACCATCTCGAATCCCAATGCATCAATCGCGCTAGCTGGCGTAGCGTTTACGGATGTGCTGCCAGCCGGTTTGGTGGTTTCCACGCCGAACGGACTCGCGGGCACTTGCGGTACGGGGACGATTACAGCCGCGGCTGGCTCAACGAGCGTCACCCTGGCTGGCGGCACGATTGCGGCGAGTGGCACATGCTCGTTCGCCGTCAACGTAACAGGCGTGGCCGCGGGCAATCAGGTCAACATCACCGGCACCGTGAGCGCCACGAACGGAGGCACGGGTAACACGGCAACCGCTTCCATCAACATCCTGGCTCCTGACCTAACCATCACCAAGAGCCACTCTGGCAATTTCTTCCAGGGGGAGACGGGCGCCACCTACATGGTCACCGCGAATAACATTGGGCCCGGGCCTACAGCCGGAACGGTTACCGTCACGGACACCTTGCCTGCGGGACTGACAGCAACCGCGATGACAGGAACAGGGTGGACTTGCACGGTAGCCACGCTGACATGCACTCGCACGGATGCCCTGGCTTCCGGCGCGAGCTATCCACCGATTAACGTAACGGTCAGCGTCGCTGCCAATGCGGCGGCCAGCGTAACCAACATCGCGACGGTGGCCGGCGGCGGCGAGATCAACACCGCCAACGACACCGCCATGGACATCACCACCATCACTATTCCACCGGACTTCACTCTGGCGGTCACTCCAGCCTCGATCACCATCAGAGCCGGGCAGCCAGCACAATACGGAATTACCGTCACTCCGATAAACAATACCTTCACGAATCCGATCGCCTTTACCCTGACGGGATTGCCGGGCAGCACATCGTTTGCGTTCAGTCCGGCCTCGGTGACTCCGGGTCTGAACCCGGCGACATCCACACTGAAGATTTTGACAACGCCGGGCGATCCATTCCTCGCGCAGAACTCCGAGAGGACTCGACTCCCGCTCTACGCTATGTTCGTGCCGTTTGCGGGACTGGTCCTTTCGGGAATCGGCTTCGGCAAGCGGAAGTTGGCCAGAAAGTGGGTTTTGGCGGTGGCGATATTTGTATCGAGCGGTCTGGCTTTCTACGGATGCGCCAGCGCCGGGAATTTCCAGAAGCTGGGAACTCCGCCAGGCACCTACACCGTTACCGTCACGGCGACATCGGGTAACCTGCAGCATTCCGCGCCGGTCACACTCGTGGTTACACCGTAAGAGTAGCGACAAGCTCGAAACGAGAGAGAAACCAAAGTTATGAACAAGAAATGCGTGATGGTGCTGGGTTCTTATGCAAGATGGATCGTAGGAGTTGTGGGGTTTGGTTGTGTCTCTCTAGGCGCAGCGGATGCCCAACAGGCCCCAGCTGTGACGCCGCAGTTCGAAGTATCCGGGACCTATTCCTACGTTCGTGCGAACGCCGCCAATTCCGGTGGAGGGTACAACCTGAATGGCGGAAGTGCGTCGTTCGCGTACAACTTCAATGACCGTCTCGCCTTAGTGGCCGACGGTGGTATCTACCGGTTTGGCGGCTTGCCCGCTGGGATCGACAGCACCATGTACACCTATCTCTTCGGACCGCGCTACACCTTCCGAAGAGTCAGCCGCGTAACCCCGTTCGCCGAGGTACTTCTCGGAGATGGCCGCTTGAACGCGAGCGCCGGCGGTATAAGCGCCGGTGAGAATGGATTTTCCATGGCCATCGGGGGAGGCCTAGATTGGCCGCTTCGCCGCCGGTTTTCGATTCGCCTCATTGAAGCCGAATACCTGCTGACCCGGTTTGACCGGGTCACCGGCACGTCAGCAACACAGAACGATGTGCGTATATCCGCTGGGCTGGTATTCCGCTTTGGGAGCAAGTAGCCGAGCCCGCGAACGTGAAAATCGACCTTGAGTTTTAGTCCGCAATCGCTGGAAACCGATATTGAGAAAAGTAGAGCCATCCTTTCATGGCACTCAGAGATAGCGAAGCGACCTCACCCGGAAGAATCTGCTTGCGGCCAGCCACCGTCAATGACA
>Ga0210407_10001756_pt1 | contig 19674 bp, 13 predicted proteins | sample IncBWC27MmetaG_FD_150860 | JGI IMG/M metagenome (GOLD analysis project Ga0210407, IMG submission 150860) | Forest soil microbial communities from Barre Woods Harvard Forest LTER site, Petersham, Massachusetts, United States - Inc-BW-C-27-M | ecosystem: Environmental > Terrestrial > Soil >... | reverse complement strand
GTTTACTTCTAACTCCCTTTAGAATCAACACTTGCAAAAGTGTATCAAAACAAAGCACTTTAACTATCTTTAGAATCAACACTTATGAAAAAAGGGGGGGAGGGGGGTGTTATGGTTAACCCCCAATTCCTTGAGAGGCTCTAGCCTCCTCGAATCCCTCGGCGCCGGTTTGCCCCGAGCCGCACCGAGCGACTCCTACAGACTTCTTTAGGGGGTCGGACCTTCAGGTCCGACATAAGGCCTGCCAAACAACCCAACTACCTCTGTTCTCCCCAAGCCCTGAGGATCCAGCCAACGCCATCAACCCAAACAAAAAGAGGGGGCCAACTTCGCCCCCTCCTCTTAATCCAAGCGCCGCAACTGGCTACTTGTGGCCCGAGTGCGTGACTCGCCCCATGATGTCGCGGCGGCTGTCCGGCACCGTGGCGCCCGTGAATTCCGCGCGTTCCGCCGGACTCCACTTCGCCATCGTCGTGTTGATGGCTGCCGCCCATTTGTCCATACCCTCGGCGTCCGGGTAGTCGATCACCACGCAGCGCAGCGACTGCGCCCCGGTGTTTACGTACTGCTCGTCAACACCCCAGAACGTAGCCGCGCCCTTCTTGAGCTGCTCGTCGAACGTCGGCACCAGCAGTTTCTTCAGCATCGTCGTGTAAGCTTCTGGCTTGTCGGCCTTCGCCATCTGGCAGACCACTCGAAAATACGTCGGTGTTCCGCTACCTGTGCGGTACATCGTCGACTGCATAAGCAGGTCTTCGTGCTTCGTAGCCGCGATCTGGCCCGGCCGCGGACCATTCTTGCGGACTTCGTCCAGCACCTTCATCAGCCCTGCGATGGAGGTTGACGACCACGCCGACCCGTGCGTATATCCCTCGGGTGTATGTATGATGTGCTCGAAGGTAGACCAGCTGACGATGGTCCCGTCCGCTAACGCCTTTTCTGCAATGGGAACAAACGTCTTGTCGGTATCTTCAGCGTAGGCCGCCCAATTCGCCCGCGGAACTTGGAACTGGCCCACATACGTGTACACCCGCTGCGTCGACTCCATCTGTGAAATCGCCGCCGGCACAATAACCACCGCCAACACCACTACAACCAGGCCCGTTATCCATTTCATCATCGTTCTCTCCTTGAACTGACTGGCAGGCCGCAGCGCAATACCGTTCCGAAACCACAGAAGGAAAGTGCTCTTCGCCGTTCCGCACGCAGAAACCCGCGCAGGCTGGGGGGATACGGCGTCCAATCTTCATCTTGGGTAACCTGGAAAAAACGGCTTACGCCGGGGATTCCAACTACGGTTCCGGCCAGTGTGCGCTGACGATATGCTCTCCCTCTCCCGCTGTCAAGCCATTCGTCGGTGTCGGGTACCGCAGCCCATTTTAAAGGCTGCCGTTTTGACTTTGACCCCATGCAAGGGGTAAAGCAAGTTAAGGCGGAGCACAAGAACGCGGAAGTTAGAGAGGCTTGCCTTTGGCTATCTGGCCTTTGAGAAGGAACGTTCTGGGGAACTTGCCTTCGCCGCAGATTTTGAAGGTGCCGAAGTCCTTGTACCACAAGCCATCGGGCGCTTCCGGGTCGGATTCGCGCCAAAGCTTTAGCTGGTAGAGGTCCGCCGCGGTTATCTTGCGTTCTTCAAGACGGTCGAAGAGGTGTTGGCGCAGGGCAGGCGGAAGATTGGTCCATTGAATCTTCGGCATGACTCATGCGCCGAAGGTCATGCGTGCCAGTTCTTTCTTGAGTTTTTCGCGTTCGGCGGGCTCGGGAGATTCTGTGAGGCGATTGGCGAGTGCGAAAAAACGTTCCCGCTCCGCTTCTCTGGAGGCGAGGCCGGCCTCAATCAAGTCGACGAGAACGCGGTTGGCGCTGGTTTTCTCCGTCTTGACAAGAGCCTTGACTCGCTTGGCGACGCGCGGCGGCAGCGAAACGCTCTGACGGACGGACTTGTCTGTGTTGGCCATGGGTGCATTCTACACCAGATTGCACCACTGTGCATCATAGCAGGCGCAAGGGGAACGATCGGCGAAATGCCAGCGCTGGGCGTGTTTCAAACCCAGATGGCGCGGAGGAAGAGGAGCGGGCGCGGAGCGGAGGCTTCGGAAACATTCTCGGGTGAGAGCGATTTGGAATCGGAAGAGGAGGGCGGGTGCCCACCCTTGACTTGAGGGGGAGGCGGGCACCCGTTGTTGTCAGCGAGGGGTGTGTAACCTCGCTTCAGCATGCTGATAAGAAACTAGCACTCGCAAAGGAGCGAAGCTGTCGCTATTGGGACACCTTTCTCTTCGCTTCGCCCAAGCGGAGAAGGCAGATTTCACCGCAGAGAGCGCAGAGGAAGCGGTTACGCCCGGGACGACATGGTGATGCGCGCGGGGGTGGCGCCGATGGCGATGGGATGCAGGGGGCCAATCAGGTTTTGCGCCTGGCTTTCCTGGAAGAAGCGGAGGAGGCCTTGGAGGTTTTCGCCGTCGAGGGTGTAGTCGATATTTTTTTCGAGGTAGAGGCGCAGCTCGCGTTCGGGGAGATGCAGTTGCCCGGCGGCTTCGGCGCAAATTTCAGGGAGCTGGCGGAGGCCGAAATCGCGGGAGGCGAGGAAGTCGGCGGCCAGCTCTGGCGTGACGATTTCCGTGCGCGCGGCCCAGACGGCGAGGACCGCGGGCTTTTCGGTGAAGTGCCACCATTCCTTGACGACGTCGTAGATGTGCAGGTCGCCGACACCGGAAACACCGGCAGTGGCGCCGGTGGTGAGCCATTCGGCGTCCGGGCCGGGAGTCATTTTGTTTTCGGCGGCTATGGCGATGCGCAGAGCGGCGTCGCCGATGATGAGCGCGGCGTCGGAGCCGGCGAGCATGGCGACAGGGTCGGGATCGCTCTCGAAAAATTCGGGGGCGATTTGCCAGCGGCGGGCGGCCAGGATTTTGACGAGCGCTTGCGTGCTGCGGGAGCCGCGGTCGAGCGCGATGCGGCGGGCCTGGCGGATGGGAACTTTGCTGAGCAGCAGGAGGCTGCGCACGCGTTCCTTGGAGGCGATGGCAAGGCCGGGGAGAACGGTGAGGGCGATGCCCTGGCCGACGATGCGCTGGTACTCGATAGCGGGAATGATGGCCACGTCGGCGGCGCCGGTGCGCAGGGCTTCGGCGCATTGCGCGGGGACGGTGAAGGAGAGGTCGTATTTGCCCTGCAGGGCGCCGTGGGTGAAGCCGCGGACCAGCGGAGCGGTGTTGAGATATTGCACGACGGAGATGCGGAGTTTGGCCACGGCTGGTTGCGCGAAACCTGAACGCCAGTATAGCAGACGCGATTTTGCGGCGCGCGACCTGGATTTGTTGTAAAACTCTTCAGCCAATTTGAAACTTGCGAATTTGGAGGCTCGGAAAATGTCGAAGCGGGTGATGTGGCTGGCGGCAGTGGCGATGTTGTGCTGCATTTCGCGCACGCAGGCACGCGCGCAGGCGAAGGGCGAGGCGGGCGCGGAAAAGACGACTTCGATCGCGGAAAAGACGAAATCGATGGAGAAGATGCCGGGGTATTTCAATATTTATTGGGACGCGAAACAGGGGAAGCTGTGGCTGGAGATCGACAAATGGGGAACGGAATTTTTGTACCAGAGTTCGCTGCCGGCGGGGATTGGTTCGAACGACATCGGGCTGGATCGCGGGCAATTGGGCGGCACGCACCTGGTGCGCTTCGAACGCAGCGGGCCGAAAGTGCTGCTGGTGCAATCGAATCTGGAATTTCGCGCGGTCAGCAACGATGCGGACGAGCGGCGGGCTGTGCGCGATTCGTTCGCGGAGTCCGCGCTGTGGGGATTTGCCGTGGCGGCGGAGGAAGGCGAGCGGGCGCTGGTGGACGCGACGGAATTTTTCTTGCATGACGCGCATCACGTGCCGGAAACGCTGCGGCGCACGAAGCAGGGCGCATACCGGCTGGATGCTTCGCGTTGCGCGCTATATTTGCCGCGGACGAAAAATTTTCCGCTGAACACGGAAGTGGAAGCGACGCTGACGTTCACCGGCGATGAGCCCGGGCCGTGGGTGCGCCAGGTGACTCCGCAGGCGGATGCGATTACCGTGCGCGAGCATCACTCGTTTGTGCACCTTCCGCTGGCGGGCTACAAGCCGCGGGGGTACGATCCGCGGTCGAGCTTTTTCGGAATTTCGTACCTGGATTATGCGACGCCGATCAGCGAGCCGATTGTGAAGCGATTCGCGGCGCGGCACCGGCTGGAGAAAAAAGATCCGAACGCGGCGGTCAGCGAAGCGGTGCAGCCGATCGTGTATTACCTGGATCGCGGGGCGCCGGAGCCGATTCGCTCAGCGCTGCTGGAGGGCGCGCGATGGTGGTCGCAGGCGTTCGAAGCCGCGGGATTCAAGAATGCGTTTCGCGTGGAGCTGATGCCAGAGGGTGCGGACCCGATGGATCTGCGCTACAACGTGATTCAGTGGATTCATCGCGCGACGCGAGGGTGGTCGTATGGGGCAACGGTAACCGATCCCCGGACGGGGGAAATTATCAAGGGGCACGTGTCGCTGGGGTCGCTGCGGGTGCGGCAGGATTATTTGATTGCCGAAGGACTGCTGGCGCCGTATGCGGAAGGGAAGGCTTTGCCGGCGGGGCAGGATAAGGCGGCGCAGATGGCGCTGGCGCGGCTGCGGCAACTGGCGGCGCATGAAGTGGGGCACACGTTGGGTCTGATGCACAACTACTCGGCAAGCACGGTGAATCGCTCTTCGGTGATGGATTATCCGCCGCCGCTGGTGAAGCTGGGCGCGGACGGCGTGCCGGATGTTTCCGACGCGTACGCTACGGGGATTGGGGAGTGGGACAAAGTGTCGATCGCGTGGGGCTACAGCGAGTTTGCGCCAGGGACGGACGAGCGCGCGGCGCTGAATAAGATTTTGCTCGATGGGTTCGGGCGCGGGTTGCGCTACCTGACGGACCAGGACGCGCGGCCGGCCAGTTCGTCGAGCAGCGTGGCGCATTTGTGGGATTCGGGCGCGAATGCGGTGGATGAGCTGAACCGGCTGATGCAGGTGCGCGCGGCGGCTTTGCGGCGATTTGGCGAGAAGAATATTCGCGAAGGCGCGCCGCTGGCCACGATGGAAGATGTTCTGGTGCCGATTTACATGCTGCACCGCTACCAGGTGGAGGCGGCGAGCAAATTGGTCGGCGGGATGGATTACACGTTTGCGCTGCGCGGCGATGGACAGAGCCCGACGCAGATTGTTGCGGCGGCGGAGCAGCGGCGCGCGCTGGCTGCGGTGCTGGCCACGTTGAAGCCCGAGGCACTGACGCTACCGGAATTGCTGCTGAAAATGATTCCGCCGCGCCCGCCCGCGTACGAGCGGGGGCGGGAAGATTTCAAGATTCGGACGTATCCGGCGTTCGACGCGCTGGCGCCGGCGGAAGCGGCGGCGCAGCACACGCTACAGTTCCTGTTTAATCCAGAGCGCGCGGCGAGGCTGGTCGAGTTTCATACGCGGGATAAGGCGAATCCGGGATTGGAGGAAGTTTTCGATGCGGTGTTGGCCGCGACGTGGAAGGCTCCGCATGCGAGCGGGTACGCCGCGGAAGTCGGCAAGGTCGTGGATAACATCGTGCTGTATGACTTAATGGTGCTGGCGGCGAATGACAAGGCCTCGGACGAAGTACGGGGAGTGGCATGGCTGAAGTTGCGAGAAGTGAAGGAGTGGCTGGATTCCGGGCGAGCCGTACCGGAAGCACTTTTGGATCCGGCGCACGCTTTCTTTGCCTCGAAACAGATCGAGCTATTCGAGAAAGATCCCAAGCGGCTGGACCTCACGCCGCCGGCAGAGCCACCGGATGGCCCGCCGATCGGCAGCTTTGGTGAAACAGAAGATTGGGAGTCGAATGTTCCTTGAAGACATAAAGCATGGGAAGCTCGTACCTGTTCCTAGTAGGCCTCTTTGCGATGACGGAAGGAATGGAGAACAACTTCGTTTCCGAAGATGTCATAGCGCAGACGGTAGTCGCGCCAACGTATGCGCCACTGACCTTCGCCGGGTCGCAAGCCAGCGAGTTTCTTGATATTTTGGCGGCCGCTTCGGTTATGAGGGTCGTCAGAGAGAATTACGATTAGCTCTTCCAGCGCGTCGATCAGGGATAAGCTTCCGAGGGACAGTTTTCGGAACTCGCGTTCAAACGCAGGGGTGGTGACGACGCGGAAACTACCAGGCATGTGCTAGCCCTTTTTTTTCGTTGTGTTACGGAGGTCGCTTAGGAAGTCTGCCGCATCCCGGCTTTTGCCACGGCGGTGCTCCCGAGTGCTTTTCTGGATCTGAGCCCTAAGGCCGGGTTGCTGAAGCTCGAGATAGTCCTCCAATTCATCGGCGCTAAGGATTCCGGCAACCGGAATGCCGTCCTTTTCCAGAATAAAGTATTCGCGGTTCACGTGCGCGCGCCGCGCCACCTGGCCCAGATTAATGCGCGCTTTCGTGATGGGCACGCGATGGACGGTCTTTCTCATCTTTGGGTCGTCCTTAATCAATGTTAATCAATGTTGAGTATACGCCTTTTCCTTGCTATTTCCAAGGGCTTCGTCACGGTTCTGCCGCCGGCTAGGCTCAGGACAACCAGAGGTCGCGAAGAGGCGGTTGCGGCCTCATATTGGGGCAAGACCGTTTGGGTGGGTGCGTCGTCTATAGCTGTGGGAGGGGATGTCCATGAAGATGCGCACAACGGTTGCGATGGTTGGGGCGAGTATCGCCTATGTTTTGTTGATGTTGCCAATGGGACGGGTTCGGGCACAAGGCCCGGCGGTTCCGGCGACGCCGGCCGCGCCTGCTTTTCCGGCAATGCCGGCAATGCCGGCGATGCCTGCATTTCCAGCGGAGCCGGCGGCTCCCGCTGCACCGGGCTGGGGTGATTACGGGCTGCACGGGTCCACCCATTGGGGCGACGGGCCGGCAGCGGACTGTTCGGACTTGCTCATCCGGCTGGATGGCGAGCGGCCGACGATTCAATCGGAAGAGCGCACGGTGAGCAAGGCGGAGGCTCCAGTGCTTCGCGTCCGCGAAGTGGAAAACGGCGGAGTGCAAGTGCAAGGCTGGGATAAAGATGTGTACTCGGTGACCGCTTGCAAGGCTGCCGTGGGTGGGGATGCGGCGCGGCTGCTCGCACAGATTAAGCTGGCGGTGCAGGGCGGCGAGGTTTCGGTAAGCGGACCGCACGGCGACCGAGAGGACTGGACGGTGTATCTGCTGATTCGCACGCCGCGCTCGGCGGATATCGAAGTGACGACGCACAACGGTCCGGTCAGTTTTTACACCGTGGACGGGAAGATCACCACGCGGGCCACGAACGGGCCCATCAGCATGAAGGATTGCTCGGGCGAGGCCAATATTTCCGCGGAGAATGGCCCGATCAGCTTTTCCGGGACAAGCGGCAAGCTGCGGCTGCACACGCAGAACGGGCCGATCAGCGTGTCGCTCGGCGCGAATTGGAATGGTTCGGAGTTGGTGGCGGATGCGGTGAATGGTCCGCTGACGCTGCGCGTGCCGTCTGGGTTCAATTCGAGCTTCCTGGTGGAGTCCAACGGGCATTCGCCGGTGAGTTGCCACGCGAGCATTTGCGCGGATGCGCGGAAGACCTGGGACGACGATCATCGACGAATTGAATACGGTGCCGGGTCACCGGTGATTCGCCTATCGACGGAGAATGGCCCGATTTCCGTCGCGGATTAGACTCGCTGTGGAGTGCGGCGGTCTTGCCGCCGCTTTCACGGTGTAAGGCCACTCCAGACGAAAGCCGTTCACGTTGCGATTGGACGGGCAGACACGATGCGGATAATATTTCCGCATGCTGCTGGAAGAGCGCGTTGCGCGGCCGACGACCGAAGCGGAAGCGGTTGAGCTTGCGCGTGAACTCTATGGGCTTGCGGTCTCAGCTGACTCGCTGCCCGGCGAGTACGACGACAATTTCCACCTGACAGCGCTCGGCGACAACCCACCCCACGCAAAAGATGAAGCTGCCGGTTTCGTGCTGAAGGTGATGCACCCGGCGCGCGAGCGGTCGTTCATCGACATGCAGTGCCGGGCGTTGCAGCATCTGGCGCAGCGCGCGCCGCAGCTTACGTTGCCGCGCGTGAAGCCCAACCGGAACGGCGAGGCGCTCGCCGCAATTACCTCGGCGGATGGAGCGCAGCGGCTCGTCTGGTTGCTCAGCTACGTGCCGGGCACGATGCTGGCGAAGGCACGGCCGCACTCGCCGGAACTTCTGCAAAGCCTAGGGCATTTTCTCGGGGAAATGGATGCCGCACTGGCGGATTTTTCCCATGATGCCGCAAGGCGCGAGCTGAAGTGGGATTTGGCGCGGGCGGGCTGGATTCGCGCGCATCTTCATCACATCCGTGACGTGTCGCAGCGCGCGCTCATTGAGAAATTCCTCTCTCTCTATGAAACAGAAGTTGTGCCGGCGCTGCCGCTTTTGCGCCGCAGTGTGGTCTATGGCGACGCCAACGATTACAACGTGCTGGTGGGCAAAGCGCTGCCGCTGCCGAGAAACGTGGTCAGCGTCATCGATTTCGGCGACATGCACGAAACGGTGACCGTTTCGGAAGTGGCGATTGCCGCGGCGTACGCGATTTTGGGAGAGGAGAATCCGCTTCGCGCCGCGGCGGAAGTGGTTCTCGGGTATCATCGCGCGTTTCCGCTCACGGAAGCGGAGCTGAACGTTTTGTTCGCGCTGATCGGAACGCGGCTGGCGGTCAGCGTGGTCAATTCGGCGCAGCGCGCCACAGTCAAGCCGGATGACCATTACGTGCGAGTCAGCGAGAGACCGGCGTGGGAAGCGCTGGAGCGGCTCGAGAAAATTCATCCGCGCTTTGCGGAGTACACGTTTCGCGAGGCCTGCGGACTGGAGTCTGTTCCGCAAAGCAGCGCGCTGAAGAAATGGCTCGCGGAGAACGCTCATGCGGCGGCGTCCATGCTGGACGCGGACCTGCGCGCCGCGCCAAGCGTCGTATTTGATTTCAGTGTCGGAAGCAGATTTCTGGGCGCCGATCCCGCGGCAGCTGACCCGGCGTTGATCAGTGAACGCATTTTTGCAGAGATGAAACGCTCGGGCGCTTCCGTCGGCGTCGGGCGTTACGACGAAGCGCGCGCGATTTATACCTCCCCGCTGTTTGGCGCGAGCGGGAATCCTACCCATGAGCGGCGCACGATTCATCTGGGGATCGATTTGTTGGTGCAAGTCGGGAGCGCCGTGCGCGCACCGCTCGACGGCGTCGTGCACGCGATGGCAAATAACAGCGCGGCTTTTGATTACGGCCCAGTCGTGATTTTGCGGCACGGCTTTGACAGCCCAGGCGGTGCTGAAGAGTTTTTCACTTTGTACGGGCACCTCACGCTGCAGACTCTGGGCGCGTTGCGCGTAGGTCAAAAAATTGCCCGCGGCGAGAAATTCGCGGAAGTGGGGACGACCCAGGAAAACGGCGGTTGGATGCCGCACCTGCATTTCCAGATCATCAGCGACTTACTGGAGCTAGGAACCGACTTTCCGGGTGTGGGCCGCGCGTCGGAACGCGGCATGTGGAAGAGTTTGTCTCCCGATCCGAATTTATTGCTGGGAATTCCCGCGGACCGATTTCCGGAAAAAGAGACCGGCGCAGGCGAAACTTTGGCCGCGAGACGTTCGCTCTTGGGCAAAAGCCTGAGCGTTTCGTACCGGCAGCCGCTGAAAATTGTGCGCGGCTGGCGGCAATACCTTTACGACGATTCGGGGCGCGCCTACCTGGATGTTTATAACAATGTGCCGCTGGTGGGGCACAGCCATCCGCGCGTGGTGCGCGCGGCGCAGGAACAGCTTGCGCTGCTCAATACCAATACGCGGTATCTGCACGACGACGTGCTGCGCTACGCGGAACGGCTGACCGCGCTTCTGCCCGATCCGCTGCGCGTTTGCTACTTCGTGAATTCGGGGAGCGAGGCGAACGAGCTGGCGTTGCGGCTGGCGCGCGCGCATACCGGGCGCGAAGACGTCATCGTTCTGGAACACGCCTATCACGGCCATACCAACACGCTGATCGATATCAGCCCATACAAATTTAATGGGCCGGGCGGGCGCGGACAAAAGCCGTGGGTGCACGTGGCGCCGATTGCGGACGATTATCGCGGTTTGTACCGGCGGGATGATGCGCAAGCGGGCGCGAAGTATGCCGCGCACGTTGGGGAAATCCTGGAGCGCGCGGGGCGCGAAGGCCGCGGCGTGGCGGCGTACATAGCGGAAACGCTGCCGAGCGTTGCGGGACAAATCGTGTTTCCGCCGAATTATTTGGCGGAGGTGTATCGCCGCGTGCGCGCCGCGGGAGCCGTGTGCATCGCGGACGAAGTGCAGGTGGGTTTCGGCAGACTGGGCACGCACTTCTGGGGATTTGAAACGCAAGGCGTAGTTCCGGACATCGCGGTGTTTGGCAAACCGATCGGGAATGCATTCCCGCTGGCGGCGGTGGTCACCTCGCACGAGATCGCGGCCTCCTTTGCGAATGGCATGGAATTTTTCAGCACCTTCGGAGGCAATCCGGTGGCGTGCGCGGCAGGATTGGCGGTGCTGGATGTGCTGCGGGACGAGGCGCTGCAGGATCGCGCGCTGCGCGTTGGGAAGTATTGGATAACGGAGTTGAAGAAATTGCAGGAATGTCACCGGCTGATCGGCGACGTGCGCGGTTCCGGACTTTTTCTGGGGATTGATCTGGTGCGCGATCCGGAAACGCGCGAGCCGGCCGCGGAAGAAGCGGATTACGTGGTGAACCGGCTGCGCGACTGCGGGATCCTGGCGGGCACGGACGGGCCGCATCACAACGTCATAAAACTGCGGCCACCGTTGATTTTTTCCGAGGAAGATGCGGACCTGTTTGTGGCCACGCTGGAATCAATTTTGCAGGAGGATGGCGCGCAGCCGGGTGAGGCGATTGGATGATAGTGCGCGCACTGAGTGCATGCGCTGGTGCGTACGTTTAGCGCCTGCGGCGCTCGGGGACGCGCTAAAGCGCGCCCCTACAACTTTCCTAGTTCTTTCGACAGGATTCTCCATTTGGCTAGTTGACATTAGCGTTATTCTGCGCGTAGGCTCGCCATGCGATGGAGCTAGACGCTTCCCTCTCCTGGCTCGCGCTGGCGCTCACCCCGGGGCTGGCTTCGCGGCTTTCCGCCCGGCTGCTGAAGGAGTTTGGCTCGCCGGAAGAAGTGTTTCGCGCGCCGCTGCCGCGCTTGGAAGCGTGCAACTTGCCGGGGCCGGTGGCGCAAGCGGTCTTCAAGAAGCAATCCTTTAAAAGAGCCGAAAAAGAGCTGGCGCTGACGCGCCGCATCGATCGTTGCCGGCTGTTGAACTGGACCGATCCGGAATATCCGCAGACGCTGCTGCAAATCTACGATCCCCCGGTGATGCTGTACGTGCGCGGGGACGTGGAGGTACTGAACCTGCCGAGCATCAGCATTGTGGGCACGCGGCGGCCAACGCTTTATGGCACGCAGATGGCGGAGCGGCTGGGGCGTGAGTTGGCGGCGCGCGGCTTGGTGGTGGTAAGCGGCTTGGCGCGCGGGATCGATGCCATCGGGCACCAGGGAGCCATGGCGGTGAACGGGCGGGCGATCGGGGTGCTGGGTACGGGCGTGGACGTCTGCTATCCCAAGGAAAACAAGAAATTGTACGAGAAGGTGCTGGAGCGCGGCGCAATCATCAGCGAATTCCCCTTGGGGACGCACCCGGCGCCGGAGAATTTTCCGGTGCGCAACCGCATCGTGGCGGGTATGCCGCTGGGGGTGGTGGTGGTCGAGGGGGCGCAGTACAGCGGCTCGCTGATCACCGCACGGCTGGCGATGGAGTTTGGGCGCGAGGTGTTTGGCGTGCCGGGGAACGTCACGCAGCCGGTGAGTTTTGCGCCGAACCAGTTGATCAAGCAAGGCGCCAAGCTGGTCACCAATGGCGCCGATGTGATCGAGGAGCTGCCCACGCCGGTGCGCGCGGCGCTGGTGCAGGCGGAGCAACCCGAGGCAGAACAGCGGAACCTGCTGGCCGCGGCGTCGCTCAATTCTTCCGAAAAGAAGATTTACGACCTGCTGAGCACTGACGAGCCAAAACACATCGACGAAATCGTGGAACAATCGGGGTTGAACTCTTCCGAGGTTCTGGCTACGCTGTTTGACTTGGAGATGAAGGGGATCATCCGGCAGACGCCGGGGAAGCGGTTCAGCAGAATCCTGCTGTAAGCTGCTCGGGCCGTTTTTTGTGCCGCTGGAAATCATTGAAAAACAGGGTTTTAGCGAGCGCGCAAAGAGCAGAATGAATCCGTAGAGCGCGTTTGCGCATCTTCATTAAGGTAGCGAGAAGGACACACCCTCGCCGCATGGGCCTTCCTGCGAAGGAATCCGGGGTTACAAAGACAAGATGGCACGTTCGCTGGTCATAGTGGAATCGCCTGCCAAGGCGAAGACAATCAATAAGTATTTGGGAAAGGGCTACACCGTCAAAGCGTCCATTGGGCACGTGATGGACCTGCCCAAAAAGACGATTGGTATTCGTTTGCCCGATGAAGAGCCGAAGAAAAAGAAAAAAGGCAAGAAGGGCAAAGCCGCACCCGAGAAATCCAACAGAAAGCCGATAACCCTGGACGATGCCAGGATTTTCGAGCCGACGCTGCAGATTATTGCTGGCAAGGGCAAGGTTATCAATGACCTGAGGAAATCGGCGAGCACCGCAACGGCGGTGTATCTGGCGGGCGACCCGGACCGCGAAGGCGAGGCGATTTCAGCGCACCTGGCGATGGTGCTCTCCAAACCCACTAAATACGAAGAAGAAGCGGCCAGCAATGGCAACAAGGCCGCCGAAGCGAAGGAAAAAGAAGAGGCCGAAGCCAAGACGGATGCCAAGGGCAAGTCCAAGGCCGGCAAGAAGAACCGCGACGAAATCAGCATTCCGCCCATCGACCCGAAAAAGATTTTCCGGGTGACATTCAACGAGATTACGCCCAAGGCCATTCGCGCGGCGTTTGACAAGCCGCGGCAAGTAGATAGCAACCTGGTGGACGCCCAGCAGGCGCGGCGCGTGCTGGACCGCATCGTGGGCTACAAGATTTCGCCGCTGCTCTGGGACAAGGTGCGGCGCGGGCTTTCCGCGGGGCGTGTGCAGACCGTCGCTCTGCGGTTGATCGTCGAGCGGGAACAATTGATACGCGCGTTTATCCCCCAGGAGTATTGGACGATTCACGCCATGCTCGACGCCGGCGAACCGCCTATCTTCGAAGCCAAGCTCAGCAAATACAAGGGCGAAGACATCGAGGTTGCGAATCAGGAAGCGGCGGACAAGATCGTCGCCGCAGTGAGCAAAGCGAAATGGCAGGTCGCTTCGGTAACGCAGAAAGAAAAGAAGCGCAACCCGCCGCCGCCGTTCACGACATCGAAGCTGCAGCAGGCGGCATACAACCGGCTGCGCTACACGGCCAAGCGCACCATGGGGCTGGCGCAGCGGCTTTATGAAGGCGTGGAACTCGGCGAGGAAGGCTCCGTCGCGCTGATCACCTATATGCGCACGGATTCCGTGCACGTTTCGAATGATGCGCTACAGCAGGTTCGCGATCTGATTCCGGAGCGCTTTGGATCGAACTACCTGCCGGAAAAACCGAATTACTACAAATCGAAGAAAGACGCACAGGAAGCGCACGAGGCGGTGCGGCCGACGGACGTTTCGCGCGCGCCGGAAGATGTGCGCAAGTATCTGCCCGACGATCAGTTCAAGCTGTACCAGCTGATCTGGCAGCGTTTTGTGGCCTCGCAGATGCTGCCCGCGGTTTTCGATCAGACGAGTATCGATATTTTCGCTGGCGACTACACGTTTCGCGCGACGGGGTCGGTGCAAAAGTTTGACGGCTACCTGCGCGTGTACCAACTGCCGGTGGCCGCCGCGGACCGCGACGACGATGAAAAAGATGACGAGGGCGAAGGCAAGGCGCTGCCGCGCGTCACCGAAGGGCAGACGCTGCGGCTGGATCAGATTCGTCCGGACCAGCATTTCACGGAGCCGCCGCCACGCTACACGGAAGCGACGCTGGTCAAGGAACTGGAAGAAAAAGGCATCGGGCGGCCTTCGACGTACGCTTCGATCATTTCGACCATTGTCGAGCGCGAGTATGTGCGCAAGGACCAGGGGCGATTCACGCCTACGATGCTGGGCGAGCGGGTGAGCGCTTTGCTGGTGAAGAGTTTCGACGATGTGTTTGACGTCACTTTCACGGCGCGCCTGGAAGAAGAGTTGGACGAAATCGAAGAGGGCAAGCTGCCGTGGCGCGATGCGGTGCGGGAGTTCTGGGAAAAATTTGTCGTGGACCTGGCGAAGGCCGGCGACGAAATGGTTTCCTACAAAGCCGGAATCCCCACCGGGAAAAAATGCGAGAAATGCGGCGAAGGCGAACTGCTGGAGCGCATCAGCCGGCACGGATTTTTCCTGGGCTGTTCGCGCTATCCGGATTGCGATTTCATTCAGGATATGGCGCCGGAATCGAGCGACGATGCGGGCGGCGAAGGCAAAACCGAGTATTGCGACAATTGCGGCAAAGAAATGGCCATCAAGCGCGGCCGCTTTGGCGCATTCCTGGCGTGCACCGGATATCCGGATTGCAAGACCACGCGGCGGCTAGTCGCGGGAACACGCATCGCGCACGAGCCGGACGAGCTGCTGGACGAGAAGTGCACGCTGTGCGGCAACCAGCTGGTGAAGAAGAGCGGGCGCTTCGGTCAGTTCATCGGTTGTACGGGATATCCGAAGTGCAAGTACACGCGGCCGATCACCATGGGCATCAAATGCCCGAAATGCAACGAGGGCGAATTCGTGCGGCGCGGCAGCGCCGGCAAGGGCGGGCGCGGGCGGCCACGCGTTTTCTACGGATGCTCGCGGTATCCCGATTGCGATTTCACGACGCCGCATATGCCGCTGGCCGAGCCGTGCCCGAAGTGCGGCGCGCCGTTCATTGTGGAGAAGAAGACCAAGATCGGCATCGTGCGCAGTTGTTTGAAAGAAGGCTGCGACTGGGAGTCCGTGGTAGCCGACCCCATGCCGCCGCAACCAGAAGAAGCCGCAACGCCGGTTGGCGCAAAGCCGTAAGTTCCCACTAAAACCTAGGCGATTTTCCCCCTTGACGCAAGGTAGGTGTGCTTGATAATCCCGACCTATGCGTGGACTTAGAAAGTTAGGCGGTTCTGTATTATTGGTATGGGGTGCAATTCGATTCCTTCCCGATCTGCTCGAAAGCGTGCAGGCGACGGTGAAATACGGAAAATGGGTTTACGCGCACCTCTCTGCGCCGCAGGGATTCCCGTTCACGATTGCGATTATCGTCATCGGTATCGGCTTAATTTTTTCGGAAACCATTCAAGCGAGATTGCATCAATGGATGCCCAAGGCCGAGATGGCCGGAGATGAGGGGCCAGACCTATCACTGGAATGGATGGAGCGAAAGGAATGGCCGCATTGGGACCTTATTCGCATGAGAAACTTTGGAGACGGTCCCGCATTCAACATCGGTTTGCGGTTTTCGTGGGACGAACTATCATTTAGCCCGCCATTTGACAAAAACGTACTCCACCCGAATCAGGAGATTACGCAAGAGGCACACTTCAGCGAAACGACGGGGCCTCAAAGTAGCAACATTGGGCGCATGGACGAAATTCTGAGGATTGCCTTTCTGAGCGATAGGACACCACCACTTCAAGTGATAGCAACATTTTCCGATGGCCGCCTAAAGTTTGAAAAGCCGTTTAGCTTTGAACTGGGTCCTGGCGGACAGAACGCAGAGCGAATCAGAATTACGCCTGGACCGCGAAAGAAGATTTAGGCCGCATCTTGAATTGTGGCGGTGAGCTGCTTGTATTTCGGAGAGTGGCTCCGAAATCGAATCCTTCGAGGAGCCTCGCGAGAGACGCAACCAATCCCATCAATGCGCCCTTAAGAACTAGCAACATCCGTTTGTGATTGGAGTTCGCGCCATTCTGCGCGACTATACTTTGGTGTGCCCCGGGAGCGGCTCAGCGGAAATGAAGCAGGCCATTGGAAAATATTTGCAGTACCTGCAGTCCGTAAGGAATTCCTCGCCGCACACGATTCTGAATTACGGGAAGGACCTGGAGCAGTTCGTGGCGTACCTTTCGCCCCCGGGCGAGCAGCCACCGGCGCTGCAGAAGATCACGCATCAGATCATCCGAGAATTTGTGGGGCATCTGCACGAGCGAGGGCTGGAAAAAAGCTCGATTGCGCGGAAGCTGGCGGCGCTGCGCTCGTTTTTCAAGTATTGCGCGCGCGAAGGGATGATCAAGGAAAATCCGGCCCGGCTGGTGCCGACGCCGAAGCTGCCCAAGCGCATTCCTTCGGTGCTTTCCGCGGAAGAGATGAATGGATTCCTGAACGAACTGGCCGGCACGGGGCCGGCTGCGGCGGGCGGACGTTTGCCCGCGAAGAAGGGCGCGCGTGGCGCTGCGCCAGAGGGCGAATCCACCGCGAGCGAAGGATTGCTGCTTCGCCGCGACCGCGCGCTGCTGGAACTGCTGTATGCGGCGGGACTGCGCGTGAGCGAGCTGACGGGCTTGAACCTGGAAGACATGGAGCAGAACGAGCGGATGCTGCGCGTGCGCGGCAAGGGCAACAAGGAACGCATCGTGCCGTACGGGAGGAAAGCGCAGGAAGCGCTGGAAAAATATTGGCCTCTGCGGGAGCAGCTCCTGCTGCAAACCTCCGGCAAAGGAGGGGTGCGGCGAGCGGTGCCGCGCACCAACGCGGTGTTCCTGAATTACGCGGGGACTCGGCTGACGCAGCGTTCGGTAGGCCGGATCGTAAAAAAATACGTCAAGTTGGTGAACATCAATTGGGACTTGCATCCGCATTCGCTGCGGCACGCATTTGCGACGCACTTGCTGGCGGATGGCGCGGACCTGCGGGCTATTCAGGAGCTGCTGGGGCACCAGTCGTTGTCCACCACGCAGAAATACACGCACGCGTCGATCCGACAACTGATGGAGATCTACGACAAATCGCACCCGCACGCGTGAGTGCGCGCAAAGATTAAGACCAAACTGGGCGCCGCGAACGAATCGAGGCGCCCGTTGAGTTTTTCAGAAGGCTAGAAATTCAGGCGCGCGCCGATCTGAATTTGCCGCTGCGCGAGAATACTATTGCTCGACTGCGTGGGCAAACCGAACAAGGTCCGGCCACTCTGTCCGTCTTGAAACTGCAAAGTGGACCCGGAGATGGCATAGATGGTGGTGTTCACACCGGTGATGTTGTTGTGGTTGAGGGCATTAAAGGCATCGCCGGTGATGATGAAGTCCATCTTTTCGCGGATGTGGAAGCCCTTCTCGAGGCGCAAATCCACGTTGGCCGTGCGCGGCATCTGGAAATCGTTGGGCGGCAAATTGGGAAGGCGATTGGTGCCGCCCGCTCCAAGGACACCGGAAGAGATGGCTGAGAAGCAGCCTGGTGTGCCCGCTTTGCACAGCGCGTCCGTAGCATCGACGGCAGGCGCCGTGCCGGAGACCAGGCCGGTATAAGGCGCGCCAGCGGAGATGGTGATGAGCGGAGAGATGGTGAAGCCGTTGACCAGCTCTTTGAGAATAAGGTGCGAGCCTTTATAGAGTTCAGGCGTCCAAACGGCGCTGAAAGCGAAGCGCTCGCGAATGTCGAAATTGGAGCGACCTTGCTCCTGCGCCAAATCGAGCGGGTTGAGCACGTTATTGGTGGCGCTAAAGGTTTGCGAACTCTGCCCCGCGTCGGACGACTGTGAATATGTAAAAGATGTTTGGATTTGGAAGCCCTGATAGAAGCGGCGGTTCAGGGCGACGACCATTGCGTTGTACTTGGAGGTCACGCCGTCGGAGATGTTGGTAATCGCTCCAAAACTCTTGTTCAGACGGGCGGTATAGACCGGAACGGTAATACTCTGGCCGTCGAACGGGCCACCCAGGAATTTATACGTGTCAGTCAGCGTCGGCGGCGCCAGGTTCGTATCCACGAATCGCGGAAGGTTCCTGCCCAGGCTGCCAAGATACGAGACGGAGACCACAGTGTTGGTGGCGATTTGGCGCTCGAAGTCCACGTCGAATTCGTGAACCATGGGATTGCTGGTGTTGGGAGCAAATTCCACGGCTTGCAGTGCGCCGAGGGTCCCAGAGGATACAACGTTGGGATAGGAAGGCTCACCAAGCGCGCCTTGCGGGAAGAAGAAGGAGAGTTGCGAGCCCTGCGGGTTGGCGGTGTTGGAGATGGCGTTGGCAATGGTGGAGTTGATGATCCGGCCGTAGAAGATGCCGTAACCCGCTCGGGCGATGGTCTTGCCATCGCCGGTGATGTCCCAGGCAAAGCCAAGGCGCGGACCGAAATCCTTGCGATCTGAGGGGAACTGGTTAGTAAGAGGAAGCGCCGAATTGGGGATTTGCGGCGACGGAAGCAATTCTGTTTCGTAGCGCAGACCCATGTTCACCGTGAAATGCGGAGCCACGCGCCAGTCGTCTTGCACAAAGAAGGCCAGGTCATTCGTTGAAAAGGTGTAGGTCGTCGGACCTGTCTCCTGGGTGAAGCTATTGAAGCACGGGAGGGTGCCTTTCATGGTGGCGTTGCTCAACGCGCAGACGGGACCGAGGCTGTTGGTGGCGGTGATGTAGTCGCTGATGTAATCGGCGCGAGTGTTGTAGGTGTATGCGCCGGCGCCGCTGAACAAATTGTTCTCAATATCATTCACGTGGTTGATGTCGAAGCCGAACTTGAGAAGATGAGTGCCGCGGCTCCAGGAAATCGTGTCCGCAAACTGGTTGCGCATTTCCTTGGGGAATGCGGGCCGGTCTAGGAAGTTGGGTTTTCCGAAGACAAAGGTGCCGACACCATTGACGGTGATCTGCGGAGAAGAGCCCTGAGCAGAGACCGGCTCGCCGGAAATTGGAGGCTGTGCGAACTCGTACTCAAAGTCGCGGCCAATCTGGTAACGGAATTCGTTGGCGATGGTGTTGGTAAATGTCGAAGTAAGGCGGGCGACGCCCCAATCTTCCTTGACGAAGTCGTCCCCAAAGCTTTCCAGGCCGCGGTTGACCACGCCGGCAGTCTGAATTCCGGCGGGAGAAGCCCAGCGCAGGCGATTGTAGGTAAACGAGGCGTGGTGCTTGGAGGATATGTTCCAATCGATCTTGGGCAGCAGGATCAGTTGATCGCCAGTGCGCGGAATCTGGCCGGTAAGATTGGTGAGGAACCCGAGAGAGGAGTTCACTTGGGCCTGGCTGAAGCCACGGCAGAAAAGAATATTTCCCTCTGTGATTCCCTTTGCCGAGGGAGCGGAGGCGCACGTATTCGCGCCTGAAGGCGCGGCAACGGTGATGGGAGCGAAGATCGCGCCGGGATTTCCGGAATTCGCCGTGGCTGGGAAGGTGCGGAGTTGCTGGTCGCCGCTGAAGAAGAAGAACAACTTTTGCTTTACGATCGGGCCTCCGATACCGCCGCCGAATTGATGGCGCTTGTCAGGGGGAAGGAATGGAACAAGGGTGGTGGTGCCGTTGGCCACGACTTTCTGAAAGGAGAAGGGATTGATGGCGCCGAGGTCGCTGTCGCGGTAGTACCAAAAGGCTTGGCCGTGGATCTGGTTGGTGCCGCTCTTGGTGACGGCATTGACTACGCCGCCCGCGGAGCGGCCGTACTCCG
>Ga0210407_10001755_pt1 | contig 19675 bp, 14 predicted proteins | sample IncBWC27MmetaG_FD_150860 | JGI IMG/M metagenome (GOLD analysis project Ga0210407, IMG submission 150860) | Forest soil microbial communities from Barre Woods Harvard Forest LTER site, Petersham, Massachusetts, United States - Inc-BW-C-27-M | ecosystem: Environmental > Terrestrial > Soil >... | reverse complement strand
CGGGACGGTGGACTACGATTTGCGTGGTCTGACGGTGTTGCCGGGCTGGATTGACGCGCATGTGCACATTACCTGGAGCTTCGGCACGAACGGGAAAAATGCGGGCGGAGGGACGGCCCAAGAGGAGGCGTATGCGGCAGCCTCCAATGCATGGGTGACGTTGATGGCGGGCTTCACGACGGTGCAAAGCGTGGGTTCGCCCGCTGACGTTCCCTTGCGCAATGCCATCGCGAAAGGCATGCTACCCGGCCCGCGCATCCTGACGGCGAACGAGCCTCTGGATGGCCGCGGCGAGCAGACCGGAACGCCCGATGAAATCCGCGCCTTCGTGCGGAAACAGAAAGAAACAGGCGCGGACTTGATCAAAATCTTCGCGTCGGGAGGCATGCGTCAAGGCCCGATGACGCTTTCCCAGGAGCAGTTGAACGCAGCTTGTGGTGAAGCCAAGAAGCAGGGCCTGCGCTCGCTTGTTCACGCCTATAGAGATGCTGTCCGCGCGGCAACGCTTGCCGGGTGCACGGAAATCGAGCACGGTCTGGGGGCGTCGAATGACGATTTGAAATTGATGTCCGACAAAGGGACGTATTTTGATCCGCAGGCCGGCTTGCTGCTTGAAACTTATCTCCGCAACAAGAAAGAAGTACGCCGGCACGCCCTACTACCCTGCGACCGAAGAGGGTTTTGCGGTATTTGAGAAGATCCTGCCGATGAACCACGAATTGCTGCAACGTGCTGGGAGAATTCCAGGATTGAAAATTGTTTTCGGCACGGACGCCGTGGCGGGCGCGCACGGGCACAACGCTGAGGAGTTCATTGACCGGGTGCGCGACGGTGGAGTGGACCCCATGGCGGCGATGATCTCCGCCAACTCACTGGGGGCGGAAGCGCTTGGTATGGCCGATCAGATCGGCTCGATCGCGCCCGGCCTGCAGGCCGACATCATTGCTCTCGATGGGGATCCGTTGAAAGACTTCACGGCCGTTCGGCGCGTCGTATTTGTGATGAAGGGCGGCATTGTTTACAAGAACGCCGTGCGTGGCGCGATTCCTGTATATGCAGGCGTTCAGCCTTAATTGTCACAAGGCTGTATCACGCCCGATCCGTAGGATGACGGTTCAGTACCAAGAAACGCCCCTGGCTCCGCCGATGTTGAGAACACGGACTGGGCTCACGTTCCAGTTGCCATGCCGACGTATCGGGAGTAACGTCTCACAGCGGCGAGCCTATTGCAATGTACGATAGGTAAATTCATGGACCGAAGAAATGGCTGTGGGTACCGAAAACAGGGCTATGTTATCAGCCTCTTAGTGCGCAGCCGACGTAACATTGTTAAGCGGCTCGCTTTGGGCGAACGACCGCACGCGTTGACCAGCCGGGCCAGGACGGATGGTTGCCGCGAACCCGTGCGTTCTCAGTGCGTTCGGATAATTTGGCCATACGGGGTCCGTATCGTCATGCCCATCCTCGACCACGACTCGAAATTCGATGTCGATGTGATTGCATTTCTGAAGGTTACTGGCTTGGAGCCGAAGCGCACAGGTCTGCGGGCGCCGGCTCCGCACCCAAGATTGAATAAGCAAAGGCGGAACCGCGAGCGCGCAGAAGCAACTGCCCCCTTGAGCGAGGCGTGGGCGGCGAGACGGTGTCGCTCGCCCTTGCTGATCCGCTTCTCAAAATCTGAACCGTAACGAGAACTGGAACGTGCGGCCGTCATTCAAAGTGTTCGTGATCTGCCCGAAATTGGACGATGCCAGTTCATTACCGGGCGCGGCGAACTGCGGCGTGTTGAAGAAGTTGATCGATTCCACACGGAAGGTTAAGCTCTTCTCACCCGAGACCTTCCAAGTTCGGGTCAGCGACGCATTCACGTTTCCGACTCCGCCCTTCCGGAACACGTTGTGGCCCAGGTTGCCGCGCGCATCTATGGGATTCATGAACGCGAAGGCCGATCGCGGCAGCATCTCGGTTGCAGTATCTGGATTCCCGATGGTACGCCCGAGAATGGCGGGATCGAGCAGATTCGGGCGGTCTCCGTTGGCGCCGTCCACGTTGCCATAGCCCGGCCCGTCAGAACCGCTCAGCACATCGAAAGGCGTTCCGCTTTTGACGAGCGTGATGGCGCCGAATTCCCAGCGTCCGATCGCGCCCGCGAGCCAGTGCCGGCTGCGACTCCACGCGGGCGTAGTCCAGGTGAAGCGCGTGAGAAACGCATGCGTCTGGTCGAAAGAACTGAGTCCTTTCAAATCCTGCAGCACGTAGAACTGCGATTGCGCGCGGCCTTGTTTGGCGTCGTCATTGATGGCGGAGTTGGTGTAATTGGCGCCGGTATCGATGGCCTTGCTGAACCAGTAGGCCGTCTCGAGCATGAGTCCCCGCCAGTTCGGCGTCACCAGCGAAACGCGTGCCGCGTCGAAGTAAGCGTGCGCCCCGTTTAGCACCCGGCGAACCTCGTAATAGCGCAGGTCCGGCCGTCGCTCCTCGATGGTCTGCGTGACTTGTGGAATCCCCGTCACGGGCAGGGCGCGGTTTTCGGTCCAGAGCATCAAGATTTTATGGCTACGGCTGCCGACGTAACCGAGCTGCAGTTTCCACCGGGATGAGGGCCGCGGCTCCCAACTGACGTTGTACTGATGCGAATACGGCGTCGACAAATTCGGCGAGAGGACGAACAGTGTGGTTCGCGTTTGCGGTCCGAGATCCGCCGCGGTCAAGCCGCCCAGCGGATCGACCAGACTCGGCGCCTGGAACTCCATTTTGTAAAACAGCGGCGGATCGAAACGGAGCTGCTGGAATGTGGTGGGGAAAATCTCTCCGTACTGCAGGCCGTATGCACCGCGCAGAAGGCCCCATTCGTCCGGCAGCCGGTAAGCAAATCCGAAGTGCGGAGCGAAGTTATGGCAGTCGCAGCCGTAGGGGATTTTGGTCAGGCCGTTGACTTCGGTCGGCCCGGTCACCGGCTGATAGCGGAGGCCGTAGTTGATCGTGAGATTCGGACGGGCGTGCCAGTCATCACCGGCGAAGACCTGCGATTCCCAGTTACGGAAACCGCGGCGGGAATAGCCGATTCCGGTCGAGAACCGGCTGGGGATGCCCATGCGAAAGTTGGTGATGGCGTCTCTGCCGAAATCGTTCCGGAAGTAAATCACGCCGCGCTGGCTGCTGGTTTCATCGCCATTAATCTGACGCCGCCCCAGTTCGCCGCCGGCGCTCCAGGTATGGCGGCCGCGAGCCTGTTGGATACGGCCGGCGTAATGAAAACGGTTCTGCACGCGATCGATGGGTATGTCCGAACCAGGCCCCAGCGGATCGAGCACGGCGCCGAACGAGACCGAAGGCCCGACGGCGTTGGGTTCGGGCACGATGAGCGAATGCACGCGATCGAAACCAGTCGAAAAATCCGTCACCGTGGCCGCGCTCCAGCTTCGATTCCAAGTGAGCCGCGCCGTGTGCGCCCTGGTGGTAGCGTCCGGATTTTGACCGGCGATCAGCTCGAACGCATCCACCGCCTGCGACGTGAACAGATAGGAAAGCGAGATCCGGTCGCGCGGGCCCAGGCGCTGGTCGAAAAGGCCCGCCGCATTGTTGGTGTTGATGTTTTGCGGCGAGTTCGTGTTGAGCATGCGCTCGTTGATATCGGTGCGGTTCGGAAGAGCGGCGGGATAGGCGGCTAGGAAGCGCTCGACAATGCGACGCGTGGCCGGATCGGTAGCGAGTGGAACGCGCTCTGCCAGCGTCGGCACTAGCACGTTCCCGTTCACGCTTCCGCGAACCTTTTGCTGGCTGGCGTCGACCGAGAATGTTGCGCCGCCCCAGAGAGGTGTAGCGAATGAAAACCCGTAATCGTTGGTGTGTGCCGGCTGTACGTCTCCAACCTGGAAAAAAGATCGCGCGCTGAAGACGCTGTTGTTGTGCGTCTCGTAAATGGATCCGTGCAGAGTGGACACAGGGTTTGCGGCCACGTGGATCTGGGCGGGTATACGATCGCCAAACTCGGCGCCGAAGTAATTCCGGTCCGGGCGAAATTCCGGAACAATTGTGGCTGTGGTCCCCATGCGAAGCAACAGATCTTTGAGCGCATTGTTCTCGATGAGGTTGAACTGGACGTTTTCATTCCGCTGGCTTTCGCCGGATCCGGTATCGGTTTGGCCGAGCAGATTCAGCTCGGTGCGGCGGTCGGGCTTAGCGGGTTGAGCGGCGGCCGGGTCCACGATTTTGGTCAGGTGCCCGGTCTGATCGGCGTCTGTGGCGACTGCTTGGTCTACCGTGGATTTTTCGGATTGCTCAGCGCCGGCTGCGGCCACCTGGATCAAAAGAACCGCAAGGAATGCGTTTCGCACGGGTACCCAAATGAATCTATCGACGTTCAAGAAAGATTGTAATCGAAGCCGATGGGACATTCACTCAGCCCGTTTGCTATTCACATTTTCCCGATCAAAAATCTCCCGCAGCACGCGCCCCACCGACCCGCTCGGTGTCTCGATGCTCAGCAGCGTGGCCAGTGTCGGTGCGATATCGTTCACGGCGATCGTCTCGTCGAACCGACCCGCCTGGATCCCCGGGCCCATGAAAATCACCGGCACGTGCGCGTCGTAACCGTAGGTCGTGCCGTGCGTGGTGCCGTGCGCCGAGAACATCCAGTACGGCTCGAGCAACAGGTACACATCGGCTCCCCTGCGCTCGTAGAATCCGTTCATCACCCCCCGGCTGACCTGGTCCTCCAGCACGGCGCCTCGCATCAGTTGCTCGCGCGTGAAGACGCGGGCCACGTGCGCAATGCCCATCGCCGCTTCCGCCGCCGTCTGGTTGACCTCCGCGCGGTCCAGCTTCCTCTCATGAATCAGTTCCAGATTCAAATACAGCGAATGCTCCGACGGGCTCGATATCCAGTTGCCTTCGCCATACTTTTTGGTGAGCGCCGCCTGCACCGTATCGCGCACGATCCGCGGCGGCATGCGCCCGCCCGGCATCTTGCGTGCTTGGTTCACTTCGGGAACCGGCGAAACGCCGTGATCCGCCGTCATCACTACCAAAATGTTTTGCAGGCCCACGCGCGCATCCAGGAACTGAAACAGCTTGCCAAGTGTGCGGTCGGTGCACACCGAAATGTCGTGCACCTCCGGCGAATCCGGCCCCAGAGCGTGGCCCACGGCATCGTTGGACGAAAAGCTGATCGTCAACAAATCGGTCACGCCGCGCTGTCCTAGCCTCTCGGAGTCCACTGCGCGTTCGGCGAACGCTTCCAGCAACTCATTGCCGAACGGGCTGTCATAAACCTCGTTGTAGAGCTTCTCGCCCGATTCGTCCAAGTGGTGGTCCAGCCATGTGGCACCTTTGTAATGGTCGGCGGGATGCGCGGCGTTGAATTCTTTCGCCCAGTCGGGAAGTTCCTTGAAATAGTACGTGCTGCTGATGAAGACTCCCATCCTGTGATCGAACCAGAATGCGGCATCGGCCATGTGGCCCGAAGGCAGGATGGCACTCCGGTCTTTCATCGAGATGCCAATCACGCGCGAGCGGTCGCCATTGGAAATTTTCAGCTCATCGCCGACGGTGCTCACCAGCAGGCGATGCGGCGAGGCCCCGCCTTCACCCGCACCACCCAGGATCTTCACCGAATCGTCGGAAACGCTGGTCACCGACTTGCCGGTCTCGCGGTCGAACCAGTCGTTGGCTACGATGCCGCTGATCGCGGGCATCGCCCCCGTCAGAAATGTACTGTGACCAATGGCAGTGACCGTCGGAAAATGCTGGTAATACGCATTGGTGAACACGGCACCGTGCGTGAGCAGCCGGTCCAAACCCTGTTTGTACTCCGACCGGAAACGCAGCAAATAGTCGTAGCGGAACTGGTCAACCGCGATGGCGATCACCAACTTCGGCGTTTGGGCTCCAGAGGATGCGGCCGCCATCGCGAGAACGGTAAAAAGAGCGAATATTCGTTTCATTATCTCCTCTGGTTTGAAATGTAAGCGTACGCAGGACGTGATGTTCCTGCATATCACGGGACAGCCCGCTGCTTTCTAGGCCTACTGAAAATCCGGTTCACTGCAGAAAGATAGCCGCGATCGTAACGCTCAGTTACGCTCGCGGCTCTTCACAAGCAGGTAGCCTCGCCGCTCAGAACTCCAGGCGCAGCATGAACTGAATGCGACGCGGCGTGCCGATCCCAGTGGCGCCGGAGTTCAGCACGCTGGTGATGATCCCGAAGCTGCCCGCCGAGATATCGGACGCGGGATCGCCGTAAGTCGGATGGTTAAGCAGGTTAAAGGCCTCGACTCGGAACTTCACGGCCAGCCGTTCCGTAATGGACGTCGCCTTCTCGAGCGCCGTGTCGATTTCATAGTACCCGGGTCCACGTCCAACGTTGCGTCCCAGGTTCCCCCACGTCTCAACAGCCGGTACCGCGAATGCCGCCGGATTGAACCAGTTGTTGATCGTTTGATGGGCCGGGTAAATGGACACGCCGGGGAGCAGGTCCGGCCGCTGATTCCTTGTTTCGCCGTCGGGCAGGTCCGAAGGGCTCCGGTCTACCAGGATGTCAATCGGGCGGCCGCTCGTGGCCGTCGCAATCCCACTCAGCTGCCAGCCGCCCACCAACTTCCCAGCAACACCGCCGGCCTTTAAAAAACGCTTGCCCGGGCCAAATGGGAGCTCGTAGACCGAGTTGACCGAGAGGCTGTGGCGAACATCAATGTCCGAGTCGCTATAGGAACACTTGATGCACGCAAAGTTTTCAATGTGCGGGTACTGGCCCGCTCCGAACCCGTTGTCAGACAGGGCGTGCGACCACATATACTGGGTCTCCCACATCCATCCACTGGTGAGAGGACGTTTCAAGGACACCTGAAGCGAGTGGAAGTTGGCGTTGCCGTGGTTAGCTTTCTGGTTGAACTCGCCAAACTCGGGCAATGGACGTGTACCCGTTAATGGATCTATGAGATTGACCCGAGTGGCGGAGAACAGCCTGTGTCCCTCGCTGCCCTGGTAACCAATCTGCCCCAGAAAGCTATGCGGGAGCAACCGCTGGACCGTTAAATCCCAGTCTTCGTCGTACCCGTCCTTGCGATTCTGATCCCACGCCTTTGGTGAGTATGAGGGGGCGGGCAGCAGGGACGGAGAAACCGGCCACGAGAGGCCTGGCACACTGGCTGACGAAACATCAAATCGTTGCCCCGTACTCTCGTGCCCGTCGCTGAAGTCGTCCATCTGGTTCGGGCTAAAGTACATCCCGAACCCGGCGCGGATGACCGTTTTTCCTGCTGGTCCTCCGGGAACCCATGCCAAGCCCAGCCGCGGCATGAAGTCCGTGCGGTCCGGAAAATAGAGCGGCGTGCCCTTCGGGCAAAAGCCTCCGCACGCAAGCGTCACGACGGCAATGCGGCCAAACACCTCGTGCAAGACAGTGTAATACTCGTATCGCAATCCCAGATTGAGGGTGAGGTTGGAGCTTACCTTGAACGTATCCTGCACATAGGGCATGAAATAGGTGCGTCGATTGCCGCCGAGGGTCAACTGCCCGACGAAGCTATAGTCAGCAAGAACGTTGTTCACGAAATCCTGCGGGCTATTGTATGAGAGTACCCCCGCAGCGATCCCCTCGGACGAATTGTTCAGTCGATGGCGCTCGACGCCTATCCCCATCTTGATGGTGTGCCTCCCCCTGACGATGCTCAGATCGTCGTAACCGTCGATCGTGGTGCCGACCTCCGTGTCGAGGTAGTTTGAATTAGGACCATCGAAGCCGGACACGCTGACCGCGACATAGCCGGGCTCACCGTTGTTCGTCGAGAGGGGAGAGGTTCCATTCTGGTAATGGTGCAAGGCGGAGCGGTTGAATCCCCCTCTGACCTCGTTAACAATCGTCGGCGAGAAAACGTGCGTCAACTGGATAACCAGATTGGACGGGCGTATTAGAGGGTTATCACGGCCACCCACGGTGTCCAGCGGTGAGCTGACGTTGGCGTCGTCAATGGAGATGCGGCCAAAAATGGAGGTTCTATCGGTGAAGGTGTGATCCAAACGGAATATCCCGCTATCCTCGCGCCGGGAGTCCAGCCCTACCGTAGTCCATTCGTCGGTCAGTGAATCGAGGTGCGTCTGGCCAATGGGCCAGGAATCGAGAAAGGGTTTGAGAATGGGCGAGGTCGCCGCTACGCTGGCTCGATACGCGGCGTTCGGCACAAAACCGATTATGGTTGAGTGCAGGCGCTGCCGGAGTGCTTCGTAATCGAGGAAGAAGAAAGTGCGGTTCTTCTTGATCGGCCCACCCAGGCTGCCGCCGAACTGGTTCAAACGGAACGGCGGGACGCTCGAGCCATCGAACGGCGAGCGCGCGTCGAATACGTCGTTGCGCAAGAACTCGAAAACGCCCCCGTGAAACGCGTTCGTCCCTGCCTTCGATACGATGCTGACTTGGGCCCCGGCCGACCCGCCCTTCTCCGCTGTATAGACCGAGGAACTCACGCGGAACTCTGCGATCGATTCCAGCGAAATGGCCAAGCGCACGCCCACCTTCTGGCTTTGCTCCTGGACGCCGGTGGCATCGAGTCCATCGAAAGTGTAGTTGCTGTCGTCTATGGCTCGCCCAACGAATCGCGTGTCCCTCTGGCCGCCGCCGCCCAAGTTGATGGCGCCCGGGGCGAGCGCCATGAGAACGGCCCAGTCCCGCCCGTTAACGGGGATGTTTTGCACCTGTTGTGATTGGACGACGCTACCGAGTTCGGCGTTGGAGTTTTCGAGCGCCTGGATTGTAGATCGCACCTCGACCCTCTGTATGGCCGCGCCCACCTCGAGCTGCGCGTTTATGGTGCGGGTCTGGCCAACGAGAAGCGCGATCCCTCTCTGCTCGAAGGTCTTAAATCCTTCGTGAGAGATCGTGAGATCGTACGTCCCGATTGGCAGGCCGGTAATGCTGTAAACTCCGGCATCCCCGGTCTCGACCTGCCGTTTGAAACCAGTGTTGGGCGAGCCGACCTCGACTCGCGCCTTCGGAACACTTGCTCCACTAGTGTCCGTTACAGTTCCGTTCAGGTTGGCCTGGGTGGCTTGGCCGTAAATCAGGCAAGTCGACAAGGCGACAAAAGTCACGAAGAACAAGACCATGCGGAAATGTGCAAGCGAGGATTTCATCTTCGTATTAGTCCTCCAAGCCCGAAGAATGGCGGTGCATGCCAGTTTGAAGCTACGTGCGTCGCGCACATGAATGCTCCGCCGACAGCCAACCGGCACTACCACTGGAAAAAACGTTCGCCAAGAACCCATACTCCCTCCTTGTGGCCATAGTTTCCAGACCCTCAAGTCTGGACATGAGAGCACCTCTTGATTAGCGATGATGCTATGGCAGCCAAAGCGCATTGTCAATCAAATTCGAGCACGGCTCGACAATCTGTCCAATACGCTGAACCTTCAGCCCGGTGCCATTTCCCCCCAAGTCACTGCCCTAGGGATTCAATCTTGCCCGCTACGTAACACAGCGGGGCAGGTGGCCTGCGCGACCGTTCCAACGGCAACCGGCCGGGGTCACCATGGTATTTTTAGCCGGAAATTGTATCAGGACTGCGTTCAGGAATCGATCAGGATTTGCGGCAGAAGAAAAAGATTGCTGTAACGCCTGTTATGGCTCTTATAACTCGCGTTACGCAAGTACACGCCTCATACCGCGTGGCGGCTCAAGATGAAAATCAATTCGTTTCGAACCGAAAAGGGCGACCGCGCCTACCGTGAGTTGTCCGGTTCAATGAGCAGCTTCAACCCGACTGGTTCCTTCACCTCGACCAGCCCATTCTCCGGCGTCGGCTGGTCGCTGGAACCCGACAACTTGTGAAGCTTCTAACCCGCAGCCCCGACCCCCGAGATGCTTCAGAGGAAGAACAGTATCATCGTCTCATAAGTAATCGCATCCGCGCCTGGCATTTCGGCGCGCTTTCCGACCTGCCGCTATCAGGCCCGTGGCGGGAAGCAGCAGGAATACTGACGCCGGTTCAGGAACAGGATCAAAGAAAGCTATGTCGAGCACCTGCGAATTGTTGGGGTCTTTTCGGAACCCGCAATCCGCATATGCCGCACCACCGCACTGGTAGAATTTGTCATCCACCAAGTCCGTCGTTATTAGGAGGTTGTGAAAGGTGTCATCCGTGTTGTGGAAAGTAATGAAGCCACCCCCGTTTGCGTTCGCTTGGAACGAAAAAGGCGAAACGACATCGGTGCTATGACCATCGAGGTTGATGCGAATGATAGGATCTGGGAAGCACGGCGATTCCGGGTTAGTCTGGTCGCAGAAAACATTGTTTTGGAAGTCGGCAGGATTAAAGACCTGATTCGCCATGGCAGTGAAGCCCTGGTTCGCCACCCAACCGCCTACCGAATTGCCGCAAGTTGCTACCGTCTGATCTGGGCAGGTAACATTCCCCAGATCGATGCTGAAATGGGCACCCGAGATAATGTCCGCACGAGCCCCTCCTCCACATAGCAGAACGAACACACCCACCCCCGCCAACCTGCTAATCGTTATGCCCAAATCGATAAGCCCTTGCCAAGGTGGAACCTCTCTTTTCATGTACCCTCCTTTCATGGAAAAACAGAATTTCCATTTTAGCTTCCTGGCCGCCGTCTATTGTACATCCAACCGCCTCCGTTGAGCTCACCAGGCGGTAAGCAGAATTGCGCATCCTCCAAACGAGCCCGCCGCCAGGCGGGGTACCCGGGGGACACGCCAAAAACACGGTTTAGCAGCCGAGTAGCGGTTGCGGCACGGGGAACGCATGTGGAGAATGGGTGCCCGGGCCGTGTTCCGTTCGAATCGAGCCTCAGTTCGGCAACTCATTGAACCCACGCCCACTCAGGATCATTGGCACGCACTTTTCCGCCCGCGCTGCTCTGGTTTTTGCCTGCTTCGCAGATGAGACGTGGAAAATGTATGACTTCCTCCGGCCTGGTGTGAGCGTTGCGAATGCCGACCTGAGAACCGCGTTGTCATCCAGCCTCCTTCGCAGCCATCACCGGAGTCCTTTTATTGACTGGATTCTCCGGCACGCCGGCATTTGGCCAGCAGACGTCTTCGTCCCCCGTGTGGAGTCCCGTTAAAGCTGCAGCCTACCTGGACACGAGGTCGACGTGGTGGATTTCATGGCCGATGTCCGCCAGCGACCACGGCACGTTTTGCGTCTCCTGCCATACGGCGACGCCGTTTTCGCTGGGCAGAGCCGCACTGCGCGGCCCCTTCTTTGCGTCCTGGTTAGGATTATGCCCTCACAATGCTAGCAGCGGCGGCAAGGTGCTGCGCCGCGGAACGCGGAAGGTGGTGAAGCGAGCAGCGACGGCCTTCCGCATTGCAGGTTCCACGCTGCGGCGTAGCAACAGCTACTTGGGCGCGCAGCGTTGGTTCGGTTTCGCCGACAGAATTGTTTTTGCAACACAACCACACCGAGCGCTCGCGCGATCTCCGGAAGTGATGAGGTGGTCTCCCGGTACTTGCTTGCAGTGATCGAAAACATAGCCGCCGCGCCACAGATTGGCGGTGTTGATTATGATCTCGCGATATCGCAGCAAGCCTCCCATTCGGGCGATCCTCGAAATGAGTGAGGGGCAGAAAGTCACTGCCGGTGCCGTCCTCTATAAGTCTTCCCAACCTTCAACCACCCTCATCAGGATGGTCGGTGTGGCGTGGGGAGGGCGGCATTACTCTGTCTATTCGAAAGATCTGAAGGGGAAGACTGAGCGGGTCTCAGTCGCTTGATCCAGGTTCGCAGGCTTGGCGCGAACGGCTGCTTAGATTAGCAATGTATCTTACGGCTGCAGGCGTTAAACGTCGTGTAAAGCTTCCAGCCGGTGCCGTACTGGTTGAATCTGTCCAGCGCTCTGGAACTCTCAAAGGAATGATCGGTGTGTACTGGGAAGGGCGGATTACTCGTTCTTCCTACGCGACCTACTCCAGAAAGCCGAGCGCGTATCCACTACTTAAACGTCTGCAGCACTACTGTGCTGCACCACAGGTACCGATGCTAGGCCCATGGGCCGTGGGAGAAGATTTGACTCGGCATCGAGCGCCTCAAAGCGTCGCATCACTGGAACCACCCGATTATTTCCCGGATCAGTCTGATTATTTCGGGCGCAACCAGTTGGACAGCCGCGATCACAAGCAAGACTAACGCGGTTAGACGAATGACGATCAATTCCCATTTGGCGAATGGATCGTTGCGTGGCAATTTCGCCCCTCCTTTCGCAGCGGCGCGGTTTGAAAAATCCAGCCGTCTTTAAAAGAAGGGATTAAGAACCTAACAACTTGCACTGCAACCAGATAGCATGCACCGGGACAATAAATCACTAACCCCTGGGCATCGGATTTTTCTGATTATAACACGCGATTATGTCAGAAATAATACGATATATCCGGAGAGGCTCGAAGCCAACTTTTTCCTTGCTGGCGCGGGACCTCTAGGCGCATCTTCTTTTCAAAGATGGCCAATAGTGGCACAGCATTTGTTTTCATTTTTTTCCAGCGGCCCCTAGCTTTTGGAGATGGCTCCATCCTTCACGGGACCAAGACCCGACTCTTAATTAAGTTGGGCTTCCGGCAGCTCGGCCTCGGACTGAACGCGACGAACCCACGACAATAGTTGGTCGCCCGGCCGCGTTACGAGACCCGTTTGGCGGTGTATTCGATGGGCTTGGCGGCGCCGGGGATTTCAACGGTGAACGTGATCGTATCGCCGCTTACCTTGCCCTTGTACTTCACCTTGGCTTCATTGCCCTGAAAGCTCACGGTGATTGTGAACGACAGGTTGTCGCCGTCGATCTTGCCGTCCTCGATGGCGGATTTGCCGAACCGGTCGCTGGATGTCTCGCCGGTGAGCGTGTTGCCATCTACCTTGAACACGAAGGTCCGCTCGACGGTCCCGAACTGGGTTTCGGCGGTCCCTTTCCAGGTGCCGCTAACATCAGCGGCCATCAGGACAGAAGCAAAAACAGCGGTGAAAACCAGGGCACATTTCATCGTGCAGCCTCCCGCCAACGGATGTTGGTCTCCTTACTTTGCGGCATTGCCGGCTTCTGGTCAAGCGGGGGCCCAGACGAGTTCGGGTCAGGTTTACCGCCGCCCTCGACTTACGCAAGCGTACCGACCCTGCGGGTCCGGCGACCGCACCGGCGACGTCCTTGAGCGTGCTCGTCAAACCGGCCAGTTGCTTTCATAGACCAGACGGTCAAATCCGAATGGTGTCCCGAAAGCAAGTCGTTTTGGTCATATCGTATTGCGATATAATAAAGGCAAGTGACTGCTTTAGATCGTATTGGCGACAGAGATTATCGCTCGCTTGCGGAATTCCGGCACCAGATTCGCCGCTTTCTCCACTTCAGCGAACAGGTAGTGCGCTCCGCTGGAATCGAGCCGCAGCAGCACCAATTGCTTCTCGCGTTGCGCGGCCAGCCGGGCGGGCAGGCCGGTATTGGTGTGCTGGCCGAGCGACTACAGATCCAGCATCACAGCGCGGTCGAACTGGTGGACCGGCTGGTCGATCGCGGCCTGGTCTCACGCTCTCGATCGCCTTCGGACCGGCGCCAGGTGTTAGTGCATCTGACCGCCCACGGAGAAGGGGAGCTGGAAAAACTCGCCAAGTGTCATCTGGATGAGTTGCGCAATAACGGTCCCGCCCTGGTCGAGGCATTGGAAGCCGTAATTCGGAGGAATGATGGCACCAACTGAAGTAAAAAACGCCAGGCGAGCATCGAGCAAGCTGGGTGATTTCACTATGACGCCGCGCTCGATCTCCATCTCGCTTCTGGCGGTGATCATCGGCGCCGTGAGTGCGTTTGTCGCGCTGGGTCTCTTGAAATTGATCGGCCTATTCACAAACCTGTTTTCTTTCAACGCTGGAGCACGGCACTGGTATCGCCCGCCGGAAATCATCTCGACGGGTGGGAAATTCTGGTGCCTGTGGCTGGCGCTGTGATCATCGGCTTAATGGCGCGCTATGGCTCGGAGCGGATCCGGGGCCACGGCATTCCGGAAGCGATTGAATCCATCTTGATCAACGGCAGCCGGGTAGAACCGCGGCTGGCGATTTTGAAGCCGCTATCCTCAGCCATCTCGATCGGTTCGGGCGGCCCGTTTGGCGCGGAAGGGCCCATCATCATGACCGGCGGGGCATTCGGCTCGATGATCGCGCAGTTCTTCCATCTCACCAGCGCCGAGCGGAAGACGCTGCTGGTAGCCGGTGCTGCCGGCGGCATGTCAGCCACCTTTGCGGCGCCACTGGCGGCGGTCCTGGCTGGCGGTGGAGCTTCTGTTGTTCGAATGGAAGCCGCGCAGCCTGGTTCCGGTAGCGCTGGCGAGCGCCACGGCATGCGCAGTCAGGAGATATATCATCGGGCTCGGTCCGTTGTTTCCGGTTCCGGCGCATAGCGTATTCATCGGCCCGCAGGGTCTCGCCGGGTGTGTCATCGCGGGATTGCTTGCAGGCGGGCTCTCGGCGCTTCTCACGCTCGCGGTATACGCCTGTGAGGACCTGTTCCAGGATCACATACGCATTCACTGGATGTGGTGGCCTGCAATTGGGGGACCGGCTATCGGGCTGGGCGGTCTCGTCTTCCCACAAGCGCTAGGAGTTGGCTACGACACGATAAGCGCGCTCCTGCAGGGCAACGTGGCGCACAACGTTATCCCTGCTGGTGAAGTCCTTCATCTGGGCGTTCTCGCTGGGGTCGGGGACTTCAGGTGGAGTGCTCGCACCGCTCCTCATGATGGGCGGCGCGCTGGGCGGGCTAGAGGCCATGATACTGCCCAATGAAGGCGTGGGCTTTTGGCCTTTGATCAGCATGGGCGCCATTCTAGGCGGCACCCATGCGGTCGCCATTTACGGGCATCGTATTCGCATTCGAGCTGACGCACGACGTGAACGTCATTCTGCCACTGCTCGTGGCCTGCGTGATCGCTCACGCGTTTACGTCACTGACGCTCAAACGCTCGATTCTGACCGAAAAAGTCGCGCGCCGCGGCTACCATCTGAGCCGGGAATACGCGGTGGACCCTCTGGAAATTCAGTTCGGGCGCGAGGTGATGCGCACTCACATTGCGGTGCTATCCCCAAATCTGTCGCGCCACGATTTGCCGGCTTCGCTGCATAACAGCCGGCGTGGCCAGGTTCTCTATCCAGCGGTCGGCCCCGACGGCACGTTTCTGGGAGTCGTTACTCGAAAGGATCTACAGAAGCTCGCGTCGAACGAGATGCCGGGTGAGGAGCTGGCCGATGTCATTCACAAGGACCCGGTGGTCGCTTATCCCGATGAGCCCTTGCGCGTAGTGGTTTATCGCATGGCGGAGACAGGGCTCAAGATTTCCGGTGATCGATGACGAAAACTCGAGAAAGCTGGTAGGCATCATCTCGCTTGAAGATCTGCTCCACGCACGGGTACGTAATCTCGAAGAAGAGCGCAGGCGGGAGCGCGTGCTGCGGATCCATTTGCCGTTTACAGGGGTGCAAAATGTGGACGAAGTTCAGGGTTCGGGCGTCTCGAACGGTGCGGCTACAGGCTCGTCCGAAATCGCGGATTGAGCCGGCCAGCATTTCGCAATATGACAAATTTCATCTTCTGCTTCCGGGCGACCTTCAGCAGGTGGGACGGGTGCCTGGATTGTGACACCGTGCTAGTTTGCCGCGCTGATCGCGTAGCGAATCGCGGCCCGGAGCCGGGTTTCTTTCAGTTATAAAAAGACCGAATTTGCATGACGCGAGCGCTTCTACAGAAAGGCCGGGCCAGCTTCGCAACCCCGGACGACATTGCATCTTCAGACCCCGGTTGGCTCGCTTCCATTCCAACAACTCGCAGATCGTGCAAGAGATCTCGGCACTGGTGCACGCCTTAAAGACCGACTTTTGTCATGCAATTTCGGTCTTTTTATAACTGAAAGATATTCGGCTTTTGAACTGTAAGTCCTAGAAAAGTAATTAGATAGAGGCTGGCCAAAATGTGCCTGGCGCACCTCGCCCCTTTCGAAACAAAAAAGATTTCCTCCGGCGCGCGTAAATGCCTGTATTCACAGGGTTTGTTAAGTCATTGCCGCGCGGCGCCAGGATACCTGCGGTGGCTGGAGCGGACCTTAGTCGGTCGGAGGATGGCATGTAAACACCATGAGAATGTTTGTCTTAATGCGAGAAAACTTCCGGTGGGAGTGATGTCCAAAATAGGAGCGTGGAAGCGCGAAAATGGCGGCAAAAGCCACCCATTCCACGTCCAATAGACGGGGTTTCATCCAACTTCGCCGCGGGTTTACGATCAGTGGTTCGTCCAGGCGCTCGCTATTGCGCACGAGGATCTTGCAAGTGCCAATTCTCTCTGGTCGATACAACATGACCATTCTATCCGCCAACCGAGGCGAAGATTTCGGGCTTCTCCCTTGCTTCAGAGGAACAGTCGAACGAGCCCCTGATTTGCCGGCGTTATGTGCCGGCCTCGTCCGCTCTCAGATGGGACTATCGATAGGCACCGACTCTACGGTGCCGTGATCATACCGCCGTCTTCCAGCTTTTCCTTCGTTTCTGCCGCTCTCAGTGCCTTCTGGTATTCCACTTTGGCTTGCACCGCCTGTTCGGTCCGGCCTGCGAGCTGGTAGGCGCGGAGCAGCCCAAAGTGGACACTGGCATCTTCATCTCTAGGCAGAGCGGCTTTCAAATGAGGAATAGCCGCCTCCGGCCTGGAGGTTTGCAGCAACGCCCGGCCGAGGGCAGCGTGAGCGGGAAGGAAGTTTTCGTCGAGTCGAATGGCAGCTTCGAGTGGCGGAATGGCTCGCTCGGGCTCATCGAGATTGACCAGGGTAGCGCCGCATAAGAAATTCAGCTCGCGGGAGTCGCGCTCCTTTTGCTGCAGCTCTGTCAGAACGGGTAGTGCAGCGCTAAATTCGTGAGCGCGAAAAAGCGACCAGGCCAGGGCTGTTTGGATTCGCAGATCTCCGGGCAGTAGTTTCAGCGCCTTCCGCCACTCGGCCGCCGCCTCATGAGGGAGCCCTTCGTCATCGAATGTTTTCGCCTTGTGCAGGTGTGTTTCGAGGGACGGCGGCAACTCCGAGAGGCGAGAGTACGCGCCGTGAGCCATCTCTGCATATGCTTTGTAAACCCAATACAGCGTTTCCGGAGTCGTTGCCGGTCTGGCGAACTGGATGATTTCGCGAAAGCGGCGTTCTGCGAAATCACAGGGCAACCCTTCCTTATTACAGTCTGGCCCGGTTTGGAGCTCGCGTTGTGTTTCGATGCCGGCCCAGGCAGGGTGGCCTGTCCGTTCGTACACGGTCGCAAGACCCGCGTGAACGCCGCGCAGAGTGTCGTGGACTTCCAGTGCAAGGCGGTACTGCGTGAACGCATTCCCATATCGCCTTTGTCTGAGATACTGATCGGCCACCAGAGCATGCCAATATTGCGATTCGGGACCGGCGTTTTCGAGCTGGCGGAAAGCATTTTCGGACAGCGCATCGAAGGCGCGGCCAAGCCCATACCAGACTTTCGGATTTTCAGGAGCTAGCTCGCTGGCCTTCTGAAAGTGAGCCGCCGCCTCTTCATAGCGCTCCAGATTGAACAGTGCTTCGGCCAGCATCAGCCTGGCGTTGCGTTCTTGCGGGTTCCCGGCAAGCACCCTTTCGAGCGGAGGAAGTGCGAGCAAGTGCTCACCCAATTCTTCATAGCTGGAGCCAAGGAACAAATTGGCGGCGGGCGAATCAGGCTGAAGCCTGAGGGCGGCTGAGGCGTGCGCGGCGGCGTCGCGGTAATGCTTCGCTTTGAATTCGGCGATGCTGAGATTCACAAGGATGGCAGCGTTATCTGGAAACTCCCGCGCGAGCTCGAGATAAATCGGTATCGCCTCTTCGGCTTTTCCGGCAACGACAAGCTCTCGGGCCCGTTGGGAGTTGGCGGCTGCGTCCTCAGGCTGCGCCCATAAGACGGAGGCCGCGAGAACAACCAGAATTGCCTTCATCCGATTCAACGCCTGGTCTGCGGATGTTTTGCTTTCACTTCGCGAAATTTCTCGAGCGTCTGCCTTGCCAGCTCGGGCTGCCCCACGTCTGCGTATGCCTTGGACAGCAGATATAGCGGCTCAGGATAATTCGGGTCGAGCGATACAGAACGCTGCAGCCAGTTGACGCAGAGATTGAGTTTCTGTAACTTGCAAAGTGCTTTGCCACCCAAGTAGAAATTCCGAGCGGCGTAAGGATTGCGATCCGCCGCCTTGGATGCGGCGGCGAATGCCTCTTGAAATTTGTCGTTTTCCAGCAGAAGGTCAGCAAGATTCGCGTACGGCCAATCGTATTCCGGGTGATCTTTCTCGACCATCTTGATCGCCGTCAGAAAATGCCGGATGGCGAGTTCCGTCTCGCCTTGCGCTTGATAACAAAGCCCGAGGTTGTCATAGGTTTTATAAGATTGGGGATTTATCTTTAGAACTCGCTGGAACTGGCCCGTCGCATAATCGATGCGTCCTTGCATATAGTAAATGCGGCCGAGCATGTAAGCGGCGTCTTCGTCATTTGGATGGCGATCGAGGAGGCCGACAAATGTGTCTTCGGCACGCCCGAATTCACCTGTCAAATACTCTATATTGCCTTTGAGCTTGAGCGCCACGGATTCCTTAGGGTCAAGCCTCAGTACTCGCTCGCACTCGACTTTACTCTCCGAGAACTTCTGCGCCATGAAGTAAACATTAGCGAGCGCCAGCCTACCGGGGATGGAATTAGGTTCCAGTTCTAGAAACCGCTGCGCCGCGTGAAGGGCCTGCGGAAAATCGCGATTGTGAGCCTGTGCCTGGGAAAGATCCAGCAGTATTACTCGCTGCGCTGGGCAGGCGTCCAAAGCTTTCTGGAATTCTTGTGCAGCAAGCCCGTACTGGCGTTTTTCGAGAGCGGCGTCAGCGCTCTTGCGGAACGACGAGCTATTGAGAGGATCGCAGTCGTTATCGCCGCCAAATGCCGCGGCCACACACCACAGCAGAAGGCTAAGAACACCTATCGGAATTCGCTTGCATCCCGTGCGGACGTGGGGCATACAGTTCCAGTTTAGCCCCAAGGCGCCCTACCGTAGCTCAGCTATCGCGTCTTGGACTTTTGGAATTACGTCGCCATACTGCGCAGGCGATGCCCTAGCTAGAAACTTTTCGAAGCAAGCTCGCGCCTTCGCGCTCTCTCCGCCCATCCGGTAAATCAGGCCGAGGTTAAGCTGCGCCTCAAGTAAGTCGGGATCGAGTTCTACGGCCTTTTCAAAGTTGCTGCGGGCTGTCACAGCGTCGTGTCGCTGAATCGCGATCAAACCCAGCCCGTTGTAAGCGGCTGCAGAAGCCGGGTCGGTCATGATCACCCAGTTAAAGACACGCTCTGCGTCCGGAAGCCGCCCCTTTTCCATATATGCTGTTGCAAGATTCGTCTGGCTCGCGGTGTCAGCGGGATTCATCTGCACCGCTTTCTCATACTCGGGAATGGCATCATCCTTCTTGCCGGACCGGACCAGCAGATCGGCAATGCGCGAATGGAAGCGCGCATTCTCAATGCCCCTTCCCAACGCGGTGCGATACAACTTTATGGCTTCGGCGTACCGCCCCACTTTTTCATATTTGCCGCCAAGCTGGTAATACAGATCCGGATTCCGGGGATCCTCCTTCACTGCCTGCTGCAAATACTCAATACGGCGCGAGTCTGGAGTAC
>Ga0210407_10001753_pt1 | contig 19686 bp, 35 predicted proteins | sample IncBWC27MmetaG_FD_150860 | JGI IMG/M metagenome (GOLD analysis project Ga0210407, IMG submission 150860) | Forest soil microbial communities from Barre Woods Harvard Forest LTER site, Petersham, Massachusetts, United States - Inc-BW-C-27-M | ecosystem: Environmental > Terrestrial > Soil >... | reverse complement strand
CGCCATCCAAACCGTGATCGTCAACTGCTGAAATGAAATAATCAACCTTGTCGTTATCGGGTAGTCTCACAGCCATTGCTTTGTTCCTCTTTTCGTTTTTTGTTTTTCTACTGCTGATTCACAGCACCGAAGACGATCTTTTGACTTGCTATCGTCCCGATTACTGGGGGCGTGACCGCAACAACAATTGCTGCTACAGATACGGCGATTGCTTTTTCTGTAGCAACAATATCCTTCAGAAGGGTGTCTTGCTCCAACTGCTTTGCTTTGATGTCTGCAACGTCCTTGGCAACAGTTCCAAAATTTCCAAGATGTAGCACGGCGTTGTAGATATCATTACACCTTCTAAGGATTCTTATCAACAATTCAAACATGGGCACCTCACTTCTTACTACCCCACTCAATTATACAAGAGCTTAGCATGAGTCGTCTGTAAGAAACGACACAGGGCTAGAACCAAACCCAGATACCCACCATGTTCAAGAACAAGAAAAACAAACCCAGCCAAACAAGAAGCGTAATTACTTGCTGCCATCCTACTTCCAACCCAGTCTTCGGCAAAAGAATTTTCAAAATCCTCCAGGCAATAACGGCCACGACGATGAACACAAGCAACCCAATCAGAAATCCTACCGGGCCACGCATGCCCAAAAACCCGACTCTTGCAAACGTCTGTGCTAGAAAACTAGTCCACATCACGACCTCCTCGTACTCCATCACTTCACTTTTTACAACTAGCGCCACCATAGGCGCTCCAAGCAAAGCAATGACGGCCACGACAACAATTGTGCGACCTCTAAGCCGTACCTCCGTTTCTATTACCCTCACTTTCGAAAAGCTTTTTGGGCTGGTGCACCATACACTTAGTCCAGTCGACTTTTACACGTATATGTTCAGCCCAGTGGCCGTTTTTAACTACGGCGTTTGTACAACGCGTTCCGTGCTTCACTGTCGTAGCGTCACACCGCATTCGCAAACAATTCTTACACTTTCCTTTCACCCATGCATGGTGCTTTCCACATTTCATGGCTTCGATTTGAAATAAATAGCCAAAAAATATAATGCGCCTAGCACTATTCCCATTACTACGAGCACCTGCTGAAAGTTCCATTTGTTCTGCGTGTGCCCGGCCGCTGACGCTTCCTCTTTTCCGACGCCTCTCTGTCCAACCAGTTCCAAATCAGCAATTCGTTTTCTAAGCCCCTCAATCTTGTCTTCTTCAGTTTTCTGCATCGCAAGAGCTGTGGCTGCTATAGAAGCAAAAGCTGCTTCAACTTCAGCTCTCATCATCATTTTTGAAATGATATCATTCAACGTCGCTCGCCACTCATTCGACGCTGTCTTGTAAGCCTCCAATTGTATCTTGGCCTCAGCCAGCGCTTCTTTTGCCGCAGCGAAGGCTGCACTGGTCTGCTTGTTCTGCGACTCCAAAGCAGCAGCAATTGCTTTATCAGAAGTAGTCATCGCGACTGCGATGGCTTTTTCTGCCGCGACACTTCGCTCGTCCATCCGCACTTGCATGTCTGCAAGAGCACGTTCGAAGTACTCACGCAGACTTACAACAGTTTCGTTGGGCTGAGCTTTTTCCACGATTTACTGCCCCATGAATCCAGACTGGAAGCTATTCGGATTCTTCTGCTTTGGACCACCACCCGCCGGCTGACCGCCCATTCCCGGCTGGCTACGCCGTTGGCCCGTTCCACCCGGCTGAGTACCCATCGACCGTCCACCACCTGCTGGCTGTGCACCCATCGGCTGACCGGTCATCGGATCAATGGCGTTTGGATCCTGCATTGGAAGCCCAAATGACTTCTCCAGGTGCGTTTGCAGATCTTCCCAGTCCGTTCCCTGCGTACCGTCAGACAACGACCAACCAGACGGACCTACAGAAAGCGTTAGACCGGCCGTCGGATGCTGGTAAACGGACATACCAACATGCTTAAAGCCATGGGTTCTGGCCATTGCGTGCAGCTTCTGGTGGTTTGGTGAGATAGGCGACTTGCCCTTTGGCAAACCGGCTCCTGCTTTGTTTGGCGTGGGCTTGGCACCGGGTGCTGCGGCTGTTTTCGCACCAGACGACGGTTGCTTGGCAGAACCACCGGATTTCGCGCCCGTATTTCTGGAAGAATTATCGTTATTTTTCTTTGCAGGTGCAGATGCTGCATAAAGTCCTGTGTGCAGCTTCTCACGCTCAATCAACTGTCCGATTCTCATGACTTGTTCTCCTCGAACTTAATCTTGTACGCCGAAATTGGCGTATCGAAAGCGTTCAATGGCAGCTCGGTCTCGAACCGCTCAGTGTGCGTCTGCACGACGAGCTTCATGGACTTGACAACTTTGCTGAAAGCGTCGAAGCCCATTCCTTTTCTTAATCCGAAGCTCAATTGACTTAGCTCCTCTGCCCCGAATCCCAATTCGGAAACATGTTTGTCATCTTTACATTCGGTGCGCGCACACCAGAAGTCTTGGCGATTTGCTGCATGTGTGAATCGAACGCTTTGGGATGAACATTTGCGTCTTGCAGCATTTTTCCTACTGTTGCTTTATTCGACATGTAAATCTTATTCGCCTCTTCATGCTTACCAGCGCCTCGAAGACGGTCTTCTTGTACTCTATTGGCATTTCTGACCATGCCAACCTTACCAGCGAATCCCGTAAACTCTTTGTCAGTCATCCCCGTTCCCGGGTGACGCCCTGAACCGGGACCGCCACAGCGAATCTGCTCCATTCGAACCGCGTCGTGTATCGTTGTGATGGCCATTTTTACTGCTCCTCGTGTTCGCTACAAAAGACTTCGGTCTGCTGGTCGTCTTCACAGCACTCGTCTTCGCACTCTACAAGAACTGTGCAACCCTCTTTAGAACATTTGTGCAAATGCTTCAAGACTTGTTCTCTTGGCTCCAGGCGATCTTGTAAGCGCCCGGAACGCCAACCTTTTTCTTCAGCGCCTTGACTTGGTCTTCACGACCCGGCGGCGCCACCGACTTCAGATTCGGCAAATACTTCTTGACGTTCAACGTCTTGAGAATTTTGTCGGCCATGACTAAATACCTCTTCACTTCTTTACCGAAGTAATTTCGTACTTGCTACGCAAAAAGTCTTTCGCACTAGCTCCGGTACCTATGTGCTTAGTCATACCATTTTCTTTTACTTCGTTTCCTACACCCCGTTCACTGTTTGTTACCCCCAGAGATACGTGCGTGCCATTTCCACCTATCCAATGTTGCATACCTGCTCTATAACCTGCATGTTCAAACGTACCAGCTTCAGGATGTCTGCCCGAACCTGGGCCACCCGCAGCAACTGACTTTGAACTAACAGAAAGCTTTGTTCGATGCTCGAACGGTGTCGAAGCGGCGATTCCGATTGCTTTACCCGGCTTCACTTTCATCTTTTCAAGTTGGTCTTCGATGACAGTCATCGCCTCTTCGCCTACCCAAGCCAGAATATGGCTCTCGCCTCGCAGGGCAGCTGCTTTGAAACGATGCTTGCCGTCCAGAACGATTACCGGCGGAACGAACCCGACACTCTTCTTCCCGACGTTGTTCTTGTTCAAGTCAACGACGATAGGATGGTCCGCTTTGGCATGGATTCTCGTGGCCACCCACTCTTCGTCTCTCGGCGAGCACGGAGCAGCAGCGCACGTAATGGGCATATTGACGAGGACAAATTTCTTGGACGGGAGCCAGCGATGCTGCCAGTCGCTAGGAACCATTTTGTAGAACGGTTCATGTTTCAGCTCGGCTTGAGCAAACACATACTCGGCGATTTGCTCAGCAGTCCAGACTTTCTTCGGCACTTCTTTTTCCCGGACTGTTAGCTGTGCAAAACTGGCAGCTTGTGTCAAGTTCATGGCTTGCTCCTAGCTCTTCCACTCGTTGTAAATGTCGATGACCTTCTGACCACGGTTCGGGTCAGTGCTCCACGTCTTACTGACATCCGTTACGTACGTTACAGCGTCTGGCGCAGCTAACGCTGCTGCATAATTCGGATACCGCACAGACAGACGACGCAACGTGTTCATTCGGTCCTGGAAACAAGTTGCCAAGTCAGGATACTTGACCCAACTCGCTTGTACGACTTCCCACTCACTGTTCTGCCACTCTCTCGTTGGCAATACTTCCGTTCCGTAAACAGGATGCGTGTGCTGCTTCATACCGAACAAATTGTTGTCTCTTGTGGCAAGACCCGACTTACCGAAATTCGATTCTTCGCCTGCCTCGCACGCGGCCATTTCAGGATAAATGTGCTGGGCGGTCGTTGCCGCGGCAGCTGTATCGGTCAACCACTGCTTTTCTGCGTCGGTCAATGGCATGGCTAGCTCCTACTTACCGTACTGTTCTTCTGGAACAACGTCGGCCTTGCAACAGTTGGATTCACCTTTGGAGTACTCACCTTCTGTCATATCTTTACCACAACTGGAGCAAACAGCTCCAGGATGCATCTTTTTCATTTCCGCTGTGCCGCCTTCAGGTCTACGACCGCTACCGGGACCGCCAGCTCTGAGCTGTTCAACAGCTATGTGCTCACGGATGTTCATAACTAGCTCCGTAACTTCCACAAAGGAACTGCAATCGTTCTCGTTCGACCCGTTCTGTATTTCACGACGACATCTTTCTCTTGTCCGTTCCATTGTATAGACTCTACAGTAAACGGACCATCAGATAGTGCCCGCTCCATCACGTACTCGAGTTCGGCAGGATGCAACTGCTGGACGATTTCGGCTGTGGCTAGGCTCATTTGTTCCTCGGAAGTGACCAGCTTACTCCGTAACGTGACTTCAAGAACCCCGCCGCCTGCCCAATGTTCGAAAACTTAAAAACGTTCGTGTTGCCAATCTCTTTGTACTGTTCAGTCCGAATCTCCATTACTCTCGCAGACATCTTCCCGACGTCGCGTAGTGCTATGACGGACGTCGCAGCACCTTCCGCTCCCCCGACTTTGTTCGCGGTCCAGATAGTTGCTGTGCCTTTCCAACCCATGCCTTTGACGTTTTCTTGCTCTAGCTTGAACGAACCTTTTTGCGGGCTCTCTCGGTTTAACAGATTCCATGTTCCACCTCCCGAACCCGTCGGACGACCTCTAGTCGGCGTCTTCAACTGCGTGATAATGAAACCCGCAGGAGCATGGGAAACTGTTTTGACTTGTGACCTTGGCGGCGCTTGCAAAGGAATAGTAACGCGACCTGTTTTACGCTCGACCTTCAAACCTTCCCTTTGTACTACTTTTCTGTCCCACGACAACTGTCCACCCGGATTTTTCGGACGACCACAATTGTCGCCACGGCAACCGGAACCGGGACCGCCAGCATGAATCGACGTCAGATGCTCTGATAATGCTTTTGCTCCATCCCCCTCTCTAATTACATGGCTCGTGTGCGAGACATGCTCCCAATGACCGTTATCAGCTACACGAACTTGCTGCTCTCCTTTTCTGTAGCCCGGTCTAGGGTCTGGTTTACTATACACTGTCTTCAAACCGCCACGATTGTCCCAAAAATTTTGGCGTCTTCTTGACTCTCGCTTCCAGCCGTCTTCAGGTTTCAACACACCGTCAAACTCCTTGTGACGACCGCTACCCGGGCCACCGGCGTGCATCCAGTCTTTTGGCTCGACAGGATGCAATCTTCCTTGCGTGGCAAGCGCAACAGCAATGGACGTGTCGCCCAGACGCCACCAGTTACGCGGCTCTCTGGCTGGACCTTTTATAGACGGCGCTGGCGTGTCGTCCAGTACTACTGGCGCTAGAACGTTTCTCTTGCTCTGCGCGTCGATATAGTTTCTCAGATTCATTTCATTCTTCCCAGCATGATGAGCAGCATAACAAACTCGAGCCCTACCAACACGGCCATCAACGAAATCTCAACGAACATGGCCACCAGCATAATCTCTCTGTAGTTCTCCTGAGACCACCGCTTAATCTTTCCGAACAGCATGCGCCGTTTCCTGTCTGATGGCCCACCCCGTGTTTAGAACTATTACAGGATACGACAATGCGTTGCACCAACGACTGTTGTCGAAATCGTCTCTGCACATATAGTACAAGGCGACAAAGGCAACCGTCGCTACATGTCTGGCGATTTCGAATCCCACCAGACTACCGTAATGCTCTTCGCACGGTGCTGGACCCAAGCGATTTCTACAGCCACGGGCTTCAACTGTGGCATAGACTGCCGACCCTTCCATCGCAGCTACCGTTATCCAAAACTCTCTGTTCGCTGCGTGCGGCTTCAGGGACAATTGCTGGTTCAACGTATTTTGTAGCCGGACATGCTCGACAGTTGCTGGTGACTGAGCAACCTTGGGCGTGGGCATGTCCGGCTTCTCCTGGCAGAGAACCAAGCTTGGTGACAACAACAAAAACAGGGCTAGGACTTTCATTTCAATCTCCTTCACTGATACGGCGCAACTGGTATCAACTCGCCGTTTACCAAATGCCCATGCCAATTCGGCGACTGAATTGAACCACCACCAGCTGGGCATGTTGCTCCTATTTTTCCTGCTGTGACATTCGGCGGCGTTCCCATTCTACCCCAGCACCTGTGCGTCCGGTCGTTCGGCAACGCGCAATTGTTACACCGACTGTCGATGTTCCAGTCCGTTCCGTCAGGCAGCTTCACGCACAAGCTGTCGTCCTCTTTGTTGTCCCAATACATATTTTTCGGCAGCCAAAGAGCCCACCACATGGAACCTACAGGAGCGTTTCTTAGCGGAAACTCATCGCCTGTGTCAGCTCTCTTGTAAATAGAGTCAGTAAACACCTGCCACTGGTCTTTTTCTTGGAACTCGTAGCCACAGGCGCATACTTTAACCCACCGTGGGTCGTCGTGTGGCAACGGGTGAATGTCATCGTGAGTTGCATCGTGATCCAACACGTCCAATTCGACCATGGAATTGTGATAAGAGTACTTACCCGGAACCAACGGACACGGATTTTCTCCTGCCGACGAATCGGTGTAGCGACGCAACCACCGCTTGGTCTTGTGCGTGTCCTCGATCAAAAAGCATCTGGTGCTCATCAGCTGACCCTCGCCACAACGACCGCTGGAATTTCTAGAAAAAGGTCGACAGTGCTGTCACTTCCTTGACCCGGAGCCGACGCTGTAATCTGCAAAGTATACCCCGTACCCAACGTTGGATTGAACGTCTGCTCAACAAGTCCTCGATAGTTTCCACTCGTACCGGCCAGAAAATTCAACGGAATGGCCATGCAACCCGCTACAGGTTGATTAAACTGGTCCACCAACGTCGCAAGGACTATTGCGTTGTTTATGAACGTTAACGTAGTAGGATCTTGCAATCCATCGATTTCGATGAACTGGTCGTTCTTTCTCGTGAACACCATTCGTTGCGGAACGCCCATTTACTCACCCACAATAACGTTCTGCACAACCAACCCCGGCGTTACCAATGCGTTCTGAACTACGATACCCTGCAAAGAAAGCACAGTCTGTACTACAAGAACCAACGCAGAAGTAAGCGCTCTGGCTTCATAATTCGACAAACCCAACGGCCTTACTTTGCCTGCAGCTTCTTCAAACGACCGCAAGAACCTGGCAACGCCTAACAAAACTTCTTCGTTCGTTACATTCTGTCGCAGCAAAATTCCCTTGAGCGCTTCTTCGTCGTGAATCAACTGTCTAAATACTTTCCCGCTTGCTTCGTAATTTGACAGCAGCTGCTTGAGCACTGTTCCTTTGGCTTCATAGTTCGACAAGCGCGGCGGCAAAATCGACTTTAGCGCCTCTTCGTTGGACGTTTTTTGCTGTGCCAAACTCTTCAAAGATTCATAATTTGACGACAACCCGCGAAGGATTCTACCCAGAGCTTCCTGATTACTGGTCAGCCCACGTGCGACTAGACCACGCGCTTCTTGATTACTGGTCAACGCTCTCGACACGCCAATGGCGGTTGCCAACGATTCGTAGTTTATTCTCCTCAGCGTTTTAATCAGACCCAGCACTTCATAAGTTTCTACACGTAACTGGGCAAGACTTTTCAACGCTTCGTAGTTCGACAAGCGCAACTGATTCAAAGACTTGAGCGCTTCCTGATTTCCCCCCCTCCCCGACGATACTAAACCTAGTGCCTCTTCATTCGTTTTTCCCATAGAAACAATTCTACCCAACGCTTCATAGTTCGTTCTCAGCGCTCGACTGACAGCTATTGCACTGGACAACACTTCGTAGTTCGCAGTTCGCTGCCGCAGAATACTGGCGAGTACTTCATAATTGGACGTCCGCCCCCGCGTGACCAGTCCTTGCGCTTCTTGATTTTCTCCTCGCACACCTCTGAGCTGAGCTAAAATTTCTTCGTTCGTTATGCGCCCCGTTTTTATCGTACCCAACGCCTCTTCATTGTGACCTCGAACCAATCTTAGTCCAGAAAGAATTTCGTAGTCGCTGGGCTTGAGTGACTTTACTATTCCCAACGCTTCATAATTCTTTACGCGGCTCCCTACTATACGACCCACCGCTTCGTAGTTTTTTACTTTACTACCAACAATCCTCCCTAGAGCTTCCTGATTCGTACCTAAAGAGTTCGACACAGGCACACCAATAACCTGAAACGCGGGGAACCCCGGCTGCGTCAAATCATTTTGAAATGTGTCGGTCTGAAAAGCCACAGCTATTCTCTCCCCGCAAATAGTACAGGAGCAGGTGCTACGATTGGTATAGTTGCCGCTTGATACGCAGCAGTACGATGCGCCCAAACTCCTTCGGCCTGACCACATGATTCGCCAATTGATATATTCAACTGGCTAAGACTGGAATTGAACGCATACCACCAGAAATTGTTCTCGTCGGTCTGCGTTGGACCGTCTATGGTATTACCATTGAACCAAGCTGTTGCAAAATGCCCCCCACTCGGCAAAACTAACGAAGTACCTGTACAAAAGAATTGCCCACCACCCCCGAGTATGAAATCGTTTTGCTTTGTTGGCGTCAAACATGTCGACGTACATATAACTAAAGTGGAAACTTGAGACGCTTGATTGGCGGTCAATCCTCCATCGTCTACATCCAGATTACAAGTCGCACCCAGAACAACGTACACCATGTTAATCGTATCATTTGTGTTTGCTGTGCGCTGTATGCTAATCAGTACCGTACCTGGCGGCGTAGTCCATTTTGCACAATAAATATTATCGTGGTTGTGCCCGTTTGAACCCGCAAAATCAGCACCACTCGCCGTCCATCCAATATCAGGCGAAGGCGTTGACGTGATGAAAGGACTACTGAGTGCGTCATTTCCAACGTAGTGTATATAAACGGCTGTGTTTGGCGTGTCGACCACGACGCCCAATTTCCACGGATTGGCAGCTACTTTCGGCGTTGCATCATGCTCTTGATTTATGACACGCGGTAGAACTATTGGAACACTACCCGCTACATTGGGCTTTAGTGCTACAGCACAACTGATGTAGGCATCCGACGCTGCTTGCGTGAACGTTGGATTTATCGCTGACGTAGAATTGTAAACGCCTGACTGCGTAGCCACACCATCGCCTAGTAGCTCAGAAAGCAAACCCCAAGTGATATTTGCTTGCGACCCCGCTGTGAACGAAGCTGTTTGCGACGTCTGCGTAGTAGAGTACTTCGCTTGGAAGATAAAGTCGCCGCTCACAGTCGGAGTCATACTACCAGCAGTAATCGTTGCGGACGTGGCCGTGTTACAAGAAGAAACGTCTAGCGTATTGGCGTCTTTGACAACCGCAATGGAAATCTGCCAAAGAGCGTTCTGAGTTCCCCCGGTCTGACGTACGTTTACGTAAGAAGCGCCCGCCGTGACATTTGTTGCACGGTACATCTTCATCGTTTTGGTGTTGAGCACCGCCGAAGTCACGTCGTTGACGTAGCTATTCCCTTGGTCATCCGTTACTGTGAATGTTTGATTCGCTCCCGTGCTGTCATATGAAAACGAAACAAGAATTGTGCTACCACTGGTCACTGCAGTGGAATCGACTGGCACACGATAGCACCAAGACGCTGTCGTACACGTTCCGTCAAAGCTCCAAGAACTACCCGACGCAATAGCCAACGGAGCTGCAGTCCTATAGATAACTGTTGGCGCCTGTGCCTGTGCTCTAAACGGCAAAGACAAAACCAACAAAATTGCCAACAGAATGGCAAAAACTTTCATCTTTGCACCTTTGCTGGTCCACCTAGTTTTGCCGGTCCGGCAACTTTAGAACCCACAGTCCCTGCAGCAGCAGGATTCTGTACAGCGACAATACCCATAACCAAATCATCGTTGAGAGTAAAACCGCCAAACGTGGCGGACTGCGTACCTGTGCTAGACACGGTTTTTTGAAAATCCGCAGCTTGGGAATTTAATGCGCCTAAGTCGCTGCTATCAACCAAAGTGTACCCAGCCGCTGTTAACGTAAAACCGCCATTAAAAAAATCTAGAACAGCGCCAATAACCAAATCTGTGGCGTTCGTAGTGGCACCGGACGTCGACGCAGTACCCTGACCACTACTGTTGGCAAGTGCGTGTGCATTACCGGAAGCATCGATTGGGCTACTAGTACTCTGTCCAGTAATCTCTATAACCAAAATATGCATATCGTTGGCCGTGCCTGTATCAGTTGCTGTTACTGTGTTTTGACCGCCCACGGCACTGGCTACGTAATAGCACTGAATTTGGCCTGCATTTGAAACTCCATTGTTAGATGCATTAGTAAGATGCACAAACGTCTCGCCCGTCATTGTCGGCGTATTTATCGTGGAACGCCCCGAATCTTGTGCACCCACAAATACCAAAATCATATTTCCAGCCGTGACGTTACCTGGCAAACCCACCAAAACTGTATTGGTAGCAGCGGTCTTATTTTGTGCATGCTGCGCGCCACTGTTGGCGATAGACGGTGCAGTTCCGCGAACGGTAGCTGAACAAAGCAATAGCCCCAGAGCAAAAATTACTGCTTTTAGCATATGCTTCATTGCAGTCTCTCCACGACGATTCTCACTGCGTACGTTCCCGTACCACTCGTGCACGCTGTATACGTTACACCGTAACCTATCTGGCTGGCGCCTGTGGACCAAATAGATGCTGTACCCGTTGCATTGTGCGTGGTATCTCCAATAATCATTGTCGCAGTCAGTGCCGTTGCACCATTTACGTCCAACGGAACAGACTGGGCCGTTTTCGTTCCAATCTCATCTACCCACGTCAAGTTGAAACCAATCGCTGCCGGTCCCGGCGTCGCACAGGTTACTGTGGAATCAAAATAGGCTGTAATTCTATACTGACCCGCCACGTTACAAGCGCCTGCAGCTGCGGCGCAGAGCACTGTTCCATTTGCAATAGCAGCTGTTTTTCCTGTAAGGGAAATCGGAGACGGTTGACTACGAACCATCATTCCCGGCGTAGCTGTACTTGCGCCGTTCGTAGTACCCATGAATTCATGCGTTGTCGAATCTGGATATAACGCCGACGTGCTGGCTACGTTTGTTGGCGCTGTTCCTTCTGACGCACACCAGAAACCCGCTGTACCTACAGTGCAAGCTGGTGGCGATGTTCCCGTTTGAACACTGACAACTTTTACGCCTGCTGTGTCTGTACAAGTCAAAACGTTCGCTGTCGTAATTCCCTCGTCACATAAGGAATTTACGATGGACGTCGCACTACCGGCCTTGGGAATGAACCCAGTCGTCAGACCCGAAATACCCCCAGTCCGTACGACTGCAAAATAGTTTATATTGTCAGAATAAATCCAGGCGCACTGCCCCGTCAAAAGCGCCAGAGACGCAGCAGCACTTGTGTACGCCGACCCGTTAGTAAAACTAATGTTCGACGTCGTTGGCGTGATCGTCGCCGTCCCTACTCCTATGTTGCACGCCAACGTAACGAAATTAGAACCAAAGCCCGCCGAGTTAGCTTGTGGCAACGTTACAGCAATCGCACCGGCGTTGCTGAAACTAACATAAGTGGCTCGGTCCGTAGCAGCAAACGTATAGGTCGTCCCCGTCTGCGGATTCGTTGGAACGCCACTCAATCCAAACTGCGCATGACCGTAACCACCACCCGAAGGCGTTGACGTAAGCGTAAGCGGTACACCGTTTGGACTAGTCGGAATATTACTAGAAGACGGTATCAACGACCACTGAAACGTACCCGTCTCATTGTTACAGAAATAGAGTTCGGCTGGCTGTGGCGTCAAAATGAACAAACCAGCCGTGACCGAACTACATGTCGGCAGAACAGGACCGCCTCTGACAGTTGTTACTTGTCCACCTTGCGGTGCAGCAACTCCTGCGCCCGTCAGAAGCAGCAAAGCGCTCAGAGCTAGTTTTCTGAACAGTTTTTCAAACACAAGCGTACCTCAATTGTTGTCTATGACGAACCAATTCTGTCCGTCACAAATCATCTCGGCATACTGGTACTGATTGGCAAGAACGTAGTACGGCTGCCCGTTAATCGTGACAGACGGCACCTGTCGCATGTCGGCAGGATTCGGATATATGTTTACAAAACCCGGGTTTCCGTCCTTTCTAAAGAACGAGTACACGAAACTCGTCCCATTCGAGAATGGCAAACCCGTCTGCGATGCAGGAATGAATGCGCCGGAAATCGCTGGCAGATAAACAGAAATGGCGTTTGCATTTGCTCCACTTGCTGTTCCCGTAGCTGTTACAAATAGAACACAGCTACCTGTTGGACCGGAAAAGCATGTGAAACCGCCCGACACACTGTACACAGAACAAGAAGTAACGTCAGCTGTACCTACGTGCCCATCGTTCCAATTCGACGGTTTTACGAGTGTAGAATTTGCACCGTCTGCAAGACCTGTTATGAACTTGTGCTTGATGGGCAAGACAGTTTACCCCGTCTTAATAGCTGATTGTGAAATTCGACATCCCAGCCCAAGCTCCCGTTGCTTTGGAGAAAACTATTTTTGCTGACACACCGCTGAACGCCGACGGTAACTGACTTGGCGTTAACTGCGTTCCCGTGTTCCAAAGAACTGTTCCAGACGCATCGCTTACAACAACAAGATAGACAACGCCTACCGTAGCAGTCCAACGAAATTTTACGCCTCCGGTGGGCGTAACTTTCGTGACGACATCGGTCTGCGTTAGATTAGTGCCTGTTAATTCTGAAATGCTTACAGAGCCACCCGGCGTGTAAGCAGAACCATCGTCGTAGACCAGCACGATATCAAACAACTGACCCGTAACGTTTACAGAAACAGAAGCGCTGGCTGAATTGCCGGACGTGTCGACTGCTTGTGCGCCAACTGTATGCACTCCTGTTGATAACGTGGACGTGTCTAACGTGAAAAAATACGGCGAAACGGTCAACGCAGGACCGAAATTGACGCCGTCTATTTTTGGTTGCACACTGGCAACAGCTACGTCGTCTGTCGCACTTATTGTGACGATTTGCACGCCCGTTACGTTCTGCCCACTAACCAACGTAACGACAGATACAACTGGCGGTGTCGTATCTGCAATGGTAACCGCAACATTTGCAGAAGCTGCTGCGCTTCCTCCCGCACCAACTCCCGTTGCTGTATACGTAGTTGCCACTTGTGGCGTAACCGAAACCGAACCACCCGCAACTGGTGTGACGGAACCCACGCCGTTGTCAATTGTGACAGACGTGGCGTTTGAACTAGTCCAAGACAATACAGACGCTGTGCCCTGATTGACACTTGTCGGTAACGCCGACAATGTAACACTCGGAACTGGCGGTGGAACAACCGCAGGAGCTGAAAACCCGACAACAGCAGCGGCCCACAAATCAGAACCGGACAACGTAACGTTTGCAGCGGCCGTTCCCGACAACATAAAAACTTTGCTACCCGCTGATGCAATCAACGTTTCGTTGGGCACGACAGTGACTGAGTTTCCATTGGCGGTTGAAACAGCCCCTATGCAGAAACTGGTAGGACAAAGACCACTCACAGCAGTTCTCGACGACCCGGCAGCTGAAACAAAAACAGGCACCTTTGTAGTGTCCCACGGACCTGCAAACGATGCACCTGTCACCCTCAACGTGCTCGCTCCCGGAGCGGCTACAGTAACAGGTACAGAACCTGCGCTACCGGCATATTGATAAAACAAAGCCAGTCTATGCGGGTCTGAGGAGTCTACTTGACCCGCTTCTTTAAACCCGACAAGAGAAATTGTAGGCAACTGCCCAGCACGCACAACAATTACAACCAAATCGCCTACGGCGACGTTTGGAACGGACACCGAACAACTAATAGTGGCTCCACAATCTTTTGCGACTGTGTCGGCAACAGCAACGTTGCCCAGCCCCAACAAACCAATCAACACAAGCAACAGTCTCATCCGCATCACGTCTTTTCCTTTCTTCAATTCACGCCCTCGCCACGGCAGGTAATAGCTTGCACTATCTTTCTGTCTTTCTCCACACCAAACTCGATAAGCAACTTTGCTTCTCTGGCCCCCACGACCTTCGGGAAAAACATAAGTATGAACTCCGCGGTCTCTCCCGGCCACAATACTTTTTCTTTTGCCGGCGCCACAGCGCCAAACTCAGTCACAATAGACGAGTCCTTACTCAGCGTCCTTACAAATCCGGCAGACGTAAGAACCACCGGACTTGTGCCGTTGTTTTTGACTGCGACTTTATGCGATGCAGAACCATTCAAATGCACCGCACCAAAGTCAACAACAGACTCTGACCAATGTACGCTCAACTTTGCTTGCGCATAGGAGCACACACTCAAGACCAGAGCCACCATCAACAACAACGCGCTACGATTCTTGCTAATCATTTCATCCTCTCCTGGCAGAAGTTTTGAGTTCGATGACGTTTTTTCTGGCCCGGAAAACCTTTATCTCTAGTCCATCCAACTCCAATGGCTGTTCATGCAACTTGCGCTTCAAAACAAATTCGGCCAGCCTGTACTTATTTCCCACCCGAAGAATCTGATAGATGATATACAAAGTCTGCCTCAAAGACGATTCGCTCATTCGTATTTTGTGTAACACCGTAGCCCAACTCCCTGTCGGTGCGAACAACCTGGCAACGTTCCTTTGCAAAGGCGTCAATCTGCTCCAATCATTCATTGCTTCTTGATCTGTAACGTAAGCAACACCCATCTCAGAGCGCCTAATAAGTTCCTGCGCGTGTAGTCTATCGTAAACACCTAGTTTCGAATAGATAGCACCAGCATGATGCTTGACCGCAGATGGACTGACGTTGAGCTTTGCAGCTATTTCTTTCCACGACAGATTAGACATCATTTCTGCCGCGACAACCTGCTCACGCTTGCTTAGCGGCTGGCCCAACAACTCATCGCGCAACGTGAGCTTCAAAACTTTATTCTTGTCCATACACGCTCTCTTACTGAATCGTGGCCGTCAAGCCCGTTACCATTCCTGGCGCTACCGGCACAGTCACCGACACTTCATTGGAATTAGGACCCTCCACACCAAAAAGGTCGATCACTCTCACAATGTAAAAGTACGTCGTCCCTCGCGTGAGACCAGAAATTGGATCGACAAAAATCGTAGCGTTGAAATTTGGCGGCGAGACAATGACATATGGTCCACCAGCAATCGTTGAACGAAAAATTGTGTACCCTGTTATTCCTGAAACAGGAACCCAGCTCAAACGAATGCCGTGCACTATGGGCGGAGTCTGTGCAGCAGCTGGCGTTACGTGTAACGCAGGCAAATTTATAGCGCCAACAGCGCCGACAAACAAAGACAGCATCAATCCAACTACAAATGTACGGATGAAAAATTTCATTGCAGTACTCCTTGCAACGTCGAGACGCGCTGTACTGGTGCAGCTGCGCTGCACGTGAGCAATCCAGTTTCAACATTCTTCGAACAGTTACTTGGGACTATCGGCCCGTAAAAATTGCTTGGCAACGACTGGTCAAATGTGGCTCCTGTTGGACCTATCGCTACCCAATGACCTGCGTCCGGCATGGACAACGTTTCCCCTTCACACCTATAGAAATTTCCGTCACTGATAGCTATGACCACCATTTGGTCAACACAACTACCCGTAGGAACGTTCGAAAAATATCGCACGCCCGGAAACTGCTGACACAAAGCAGCGCCAGCAAAGAACAACAGCAGAGTAATAGCCGCTAGAACGATTCTTTTCATCTCACGCTTCTTGTAACTCGAAATACGGCGCCCGATACGTTCCCGTTTGACCACACTTGGGACATTTGTAATCGTGATGCTGACCGTCGTACGGACCGGCTACGATTATGTCGTTGAAATCCACGCCACAATCCATGCTGTGAGCGAAGATGGCATCAGAAGCTCGCGCTGACAAAGTCTGCCAGTCTTCGTGGACAAAGTCGGGGCGATACGGCTTGTTGATTGCCTCTTCTGCTCTGCGCACAACGTCGGTCGCTGCGGCGATATCCAGATTGGCATGTGCTGCGTGCCAAGCTGTATGCAGCTCCACGCGCTTCTCTTCTGTTAGCAGTGGAAGACCCCGACAGATGCGCTGGATTTTTCTTACCTCAGCGTTCGCTTCTTCTCTGTTCATCTTTTTCCCCACATTCTTGCGACACGGTACTCACTTCGTTTTCGATTCGTTCCCACGTAACGATACTCTCGAACCTCATCGACTCGTACAGTTGTTCCGGCACCCACTCGTCATCCGACTCGCACCTATATATCGGTACTCTTGCACCGGGCGGCTCATTCCTCAACTTTAGCACGACGATTCACTCATTCACACCGAAACAATCGGACGCCACGATCACTTCTATTATACAGATGTTCCTGCCAACTGCGTGGTAAATGTCGACTTTAACGGCGCGTCGTTCGCCAACAGGGACTGCTCAATCCATGTGGCGATTTCCGAACCCGCAGGAACAGCGTTAGTCGGAACGTTTTGTGCTACGCCGACACCGACAAAGGCGACGCCTGCAGGAACAGCCAGTCTGTTGGCGACGCTTGTGGCGTCGTTTAGTACCGTCTCCAACCCAATTGTTATTTTACTACTTGGGTCAGCCGTCAATGTGACCTGTGCGGAATTCAACGTCAACGACGCATTGGTATTCTTCCAGTAGATCTTTTCGAAGCGGTTGGTCGGCGACGCTTGGCTCGCTGCGTTGATAAACATGCAGTAGAACCCGCGCTCGTTCGGAAACACTTGTCCCAAGTTACCCACGCCCGAACCACCCACTGTGACCAACTGGGTACCTGACGCAGACAAAGAGACAACAAGAATACGTTCGAATACTTGTGCGCCCGACACCGGTGTCGCACCGTTCAGCGCAAGCGACTCGGCGACAATCACACCCGCCGCATTTCTACCCGAGACGGTAATGACTCTCGCGTCTGCCGCGTTGGACGTGTACACGAGCGTTGAATTGGCAAGCAGCTGCGTGAACACTGGACGATTCTGAATGTCGATTGAGTTACCACTCAAAGACACATCGTCCAACGGACGATTCAGTGCACCGTATGCAATCAAATCCCCTGTAAGAATCGACATCGCTCACTCCTTTTTTACCAGCTGTCTGCCGCAGCAAAATTGTCTTGACGCTTGTAACGATTTCGGATTATCCAACCGAACGCCGCTAGACCACACAACGTCGGAACCCAGTCGCTAGTCAACAACCACCAGTCAGAGAAATTGACTACGAACACGTAGTCGAAAAATGCCAGCACCAACCAGAATACAGCTAGCGTTCCGTACACTAGTCGGTCCTTGGAAAACGGTACGCGAGTCAACAACAGCAGACCCACGAACGTGAGCAGCATACCCTCTACCAGACAAATGATTGTGTCTTTCTCTACGACCATTTCTTTGTACGCCAACCACCCAAACAACAAACTAGGCGCCATCGATGCCAACACCGACAACGCTTTGGGCTTTTCTTTCCAGCCCACGAAAAACGACGCTACCAGAATAGCTATCGTTCCTGCGCTGTAGACGATTCTGTACACGTCTGACTCTCGATCTACCAACAATCTCGACGACTCTATTACCGCAGTCGCCACAACGAACGTGTCAAAATACAGCTGCAACGCTTTAGCTTTTACGCTTTGACCCGCCCATAGACCTGCCGCCAACGTCAGGCAAAATCGTGTCCACGTAATCAATTCCGAATTCATAATACGACGCCTCTTCCTTTGGAACGGTAATCGTTCCCGTTGCTGCATACTTGTTGTCAACAGAATCCACAGTGGCCCACGACACGACGATTTTCTCTGGGTCGGCAATGGACACGTTTTTTCCCACTACGCGAAACCTGTAAGCAGCTCCTGGCTTTCCTCCGGTGCTCATACACCCTCCTGCTTCTTCGTGAAAACTATGACCTTGCTGCTCGGACCTTCTTTTTCTTCTTTCACCAACTTGTCTTTCTTGACACGATAGCAAACATACAGCGCAACGAACACGGCACTACCCAACATGCAGGCAATCTGCATCAATGCGATGCTGTTGCACAATTTCAAATCTGAACCCCCATCTTACGATTCATACCTGCAATCGTACCCCGCAACTGCACCTGCTCAGCCAATACCTTTTCCATTTTCGTTGGAGTAGTGGCCAACGCGGCTACGTTTTTTCCCAGTTCCAAAACTAAACCTATACTCGCTACAGCAGCCACTGCTTTGAGCAAGGTCAACTCCCAAGTCCATGACCCTATGGTAAACAATTCGAACAAATGCACCAAACCACAGCAGGTGGCGAACACAGAAAACCAAATGAGCATTTTCTTTGTAGCCCAGCACGGCCGCACATGCCCTTTTCTATACCACACATGAAACAACAACAAGGGGGCTACAAAGTACGAAAACCAAATCAAGAGGTCGCTTACAGTCAATAAATAATTCATTCGTCTCAATCCTACAGTAGATTTTACCCTCTTGGCCGGCGGTCTCTTTCTAGCAGCAAAACACGGTCTGTAAGGTCGTCCATTCTCCGATCAACTCCTTGCACAGTAGACGTTAACGACCGTACATTACTGTTCATCTCTGCTACAGCTCTCATGGCATTTTCATGTTCGGCTTTCATATTTGCTTCTTGCAACATGGACTGGAACTTGTCTAGCTGGTTCTTTCCGTTTCCGTTACCGTTTTTCTTGTCCGTCTTGTCTCTCTGCATGATATATATCGCATACGCCATGCCCAAATTAAAAATAAACTGAATCGCGGTCAACGCTTGCGTGGTCGAAATTGGAAACGATGTCTGCATCATGGGCTGATTTCCTTTTCGCAACCACTTCCCTACATCGGCTTTTTATGCACAGGCTCAACGTCTATTGCTTCTAGATTCGGCAATGACGTTTTATACAACTCCGAACGAGCAATCGCAACTTCGGTCATCTGGGTGATTAGATGCCGTACATTATCCGGTCTGCCAGCGTTCAACGGAGACTTCAATTGATCTCTAAATACCTGAGCCGCTAGCGTTGCGACAACTGCGTTTGGGCCACCCACAGAAGTCTGTACGCTAGTGCGTACCTGGTCCATCAAATTCAACAACTTCTGCTGCGCCGCCAGAATGAAGCGCATTTCTTTTTTGGCTTCTTCTCTGACGCCTTTCGATGCACCCGGCTTCACTCGCTTGAACAATTCGTGGCCCGAATATTCCATCAACTCGTCAAGCCACGTTTTCAACTTGGACATCTCGTCGATGTAATACGACGCTAGCGAATACGAAATCGTTGCAGCGTCTGCTTGCTTCTCTAACGCTTTGGCTAGAACATTTGTGCGTTTGTCGG
>Ga0210407_10001752_pt1 | contig 19691 bp, 13 predicted proteins | sample IncBWC27MmetaG_FD_150860 | JGI IMG/M metagenome (GOLD analysis project Ga0210407, IMG submission 150860) | Forest soil microbial communities from Barre Woods Harvard Forest LTER site, Petersham, Massachusetts, United States - Inc-BW-C-27-M | ecosystem: Environmental > Terrestrial > Soil >... | reverse complement strand
GAATTGGTCCCTGTAGCCATCAGAAGAACTTAGATGGCACCTCAACCACGAGACTCTACCGGTAAGCGCCGCGTTTACCCGGCATGGTGATCTTCAACTGGTCTGCGAGGAGGAGCGTCTCACCGTCTGAAAGGGTTCGCTACCCGCCCTGGTATCCGGACTTGCGGTAAAGGATTAAGCGGGCGGCGGACTTGCCGACCTGGAAGCCGGGCTGTCCATGAAGCCGAGCATGGCCTGCTTCAATTGGGAATCCACTTCGTCTGCGATGGTCATCACGTCGAGCAACACAGAGTTAAAATCCACCGATCGAAGATTGTTCTGTAGAGTACCAAAGATGCTGACCTGAAGGATTCGCGACTCTTCCACGGCCATGGCGACAGTGTAACCTTGCTTGCGCCGCAGGATCCCGTGTTCGCGTGCGGCGCTGGAATTGGGAAGCTGGGCATTTGGAGCGAGGCGGAGGCGGCGGACCAGGTCGCCGAGGAGGAGCGGAAGATGGCCGGTGCGCTCCTGGTAGCTGAGCGAGACGCCGGTTAATTCCTCGTTTCGCTCCACTTTGGACATCCAATCCCGTATCGTGGGTTCCGCGTCGCGCTCCAGAATCTCGGACCATCCCACATCTTCATGGCTTTCTGGTACTCCGAAATCGCTTCCGGAAGCTTGCCGGTGGCTTCGTCACCGACGCCGAGAAGGTAGTGTAGGAACGCATCCTCCGGGTCCAAAAGCAAACCTCTTTTGCTTGCTTCCACCAAGCCGGTGTAATCCCGTAACTCGTAATAGGTCACCGATTCGGCCATCGCCGCGCTGAAGCCGTAGTCCATTTGGTTGATTTTGGCGATCTCCGCAAGAGCTTCGCCCCGCCGGCCAATGAATCCCAGAAAGATGGCGCGATCCTCATGCGCGCAACTGTAGCTTGGCGCCAGAGCAATGGCGCGGTTGAGCTCGCGTTCGGCGGCCTCCCAGTTCCAGTCAAACCGCCAACTCAGCACGCCGAGGGCGTTGTGGGCTTCGCCGTTGGTGTCGTCGAGTTGCAGCGCTTTGGCGAGCGCCTGCTTGGCAGAACGGTAGGCGAGATCCTTTTGTAGAGCTCCAGTGAAGGCCAAATGGAGGTAAGTGTCAGCCAGGCCCGCGTAAGTGTGGGATCTTGTTGGATTGAAGCTTCGAAGTCCTGGTGCGCCTTCTTAAGCGAATCAGGTTTGGCGAACTCCGTGGTAAGTAAAGACGCCCCTTGATCGCAGTTCCTCGCGAGTGACCACTTCGCCGGCACGATTCAGCAAAACGGCCAGAACCTGCAAGGGTTGCCCTGCAGGCGGAGCCGGACACCGCTTTTTCGCAACTGACCTGCGCGAACATCCGGCTCGAAATCGTCGAAACGCAGTCTACGCGCGACTGGTGCGGAGGTAGGCATATCAACTCCCGAGGGGCGGGCAAAGTTTATCACGGTCGAACGCTGTTACCGACAGGCCCGGTTCTGCCGATAATGCCCTTTTCTTCAATAGTTTACGAATGGAGATAAGTTTGGGGATTTAAAGAGGTCGCAGGGATTGACTCGTTCACAAACTCCATTAAGAGTGGCCGACACTTCGTGCTCGCAAGCCCGCGCACTTAGAAGCCGCGCACAGTTCCCGGGCGGATTATAGGTAAAGAGAGGAAAACCATGACGAATGCACTCGTGAAATTCGGTCTAGTTCTCTGTTGTTTTCTTTTTGTTGGAGTGATGGACCAAGATGACACTTTAGTTCCCGCCCCGGCACAGGTGGTGGCGTTGGACGAATGTGATCCGGCAACCTTCAATGCACCAACCGCGGTTGGGCCGGATTCTTGCAAGAACGTGGCGCTTGGAGCGTCTACGACGTTTTCGGCGTTATTTGCGAAAGCGGCGGCCGGAACTCCTGACCCGAACTGGGACTTCGAACCTGACACCCTCACTGTGCACAAGGGAACGCCGATCCAGGCAGTGGACCAGGGCGGCGAGCCTCATACCTTTACAGAAGTGGCTAAGTTCGGCGGAGGCTTTATCCCTGGGCTCAATAATGGGCAGGCTACCGTTCCCGAATGTGACGGTGGTTTTTCCAGGGTGGAGGTAGCAAGAACGCGCATCCTTCAGGGCAGCCAACTCCAGGTGACGGGTCTTTCCAAAGGCGAGCATCTTTTTCAGTGCTGCATCCATCCCTGGATGCGCATGAAAGTCGAAGTCAAATGACCTCTGTCAAAGGTACGCATTCAGGTCGTGGCCCAGCCGTTGCGGAAGCACTTGTGGTGGGTAGCTCACAGCAACAAGCCGTTGTTCGATGGCGTGCTTAACTTCGACGGTTGGGCCATAGAATCGGGCCAAAGTCCCGATTACGGGCATTGCTGGCCAATCATGATGCCCACGCAGGCTTAACTCGTTCTCCGCGCAGTATTTAGCAGCGCGTGCACAGATTGGACCAGCAATGTCGAAAAATACCGGCCAAACTGTTTGATCTTAAAGTGCTTACGCGCGAATCAAGGTCCAACCAGATTTGGCCGATAATTTTTGGGCTTAACCGGAAGTAATTCAAGGCTTGCCAGCTTGCTCCTTGACCACGCTTCGCGGGTTCTTGTCCTCGCGCAATCGACCGAACTTCGGGTGCCGCAACCTGTTGATTTACGCTTCACACTGCACCTGTTCATGGCGTGAGCCACCAAATCACGGGCGCAAAGACCGCTCCGGTGTCGACCAAGCGCAACGATAGCACGACTTTCAAACGTTGTACGCGAATCCCGCCGAAGAGTAAGGCGTAATTTGGATGGCTATGAATCGCGCCAGCGGCAAAGGGCGTACTATGAGCTACCTTTCCGATTTGGCGACACGAACTGCCGTTGGGTCGCCCGTCTGGTGCTCTTCAATCTGAAAACGCAAGAATCGATGGACGGCTTCAACAGCCTCTTTGTTCATGGAGGAGATAACAACACGTCCACCATTGGCAGTTTCTTCGAACGAATACTGAATCTCTTTCTGCAACCGTTTCATTTCCGGTACTCCTGGCGGAACGGTATTGTGAACGAACATCGGAATATCAAAGTCTCCGCTTTGAAATGCTTTTGCGATGTGCCCCAGGTGCATTCTAATTTGGTTTCGACTGGTCGTATCGGCGGAGTCCTTAACTTCAACCTGAATCACTCCTCCCTTCGCATTCAATAAGAAGTGATGCGTTGTGGCGGTTTGAGAAAAGCCCATGCCTTTTTCGCCGCGTTCATTCATTTGCGTATGCGTGGCGCGCATAGGACACTCTGTCTTTGACTCGGGCTTCTGGCTTGATTGAGTGGAAATTCCTGCTGCTGTGAGCGCGATCAGAAGAATCAGTTTCATAGCTCTCCCCGTCTGCGAATGCCGCGACCCAAGTGTCGTGCATGAGTCTTCGGGTGAGTTTTGAACTTTTCCAGCAGTCGAGCCTGTTTGCCGCGAGGAGTCTTGGAAAGTATCCGGTCCCATGCTGAAAGAGTCGAGCGCAATTCGCGCCGCCAAGATTGCAACTCTCGAAGCCCCTCTTCGAGGGCTGCAAGTTTTTCAGCAGCCAGCTTCCGAACACGGTGACAAGGTGCGCCTCCGCTGTTCCGTTCGCTGAAAATGTCTGCCAATTCACTCACGGAAAATCCGATAGACAGCCCCGCCCGAATCATCCGCATTCGAGCGAGACTGTCAGGCGAAAATACCCGGTAGCCAGCGGCAGTTCGGGCGGCTGGGAGCAAAAGATTCCGCCGCTCGTAGAAACGAACAGTGTCCGTGCTTACACCAGAAATACGGGCCAGTTCGCCGCAATACAGGGGTCGAGTTGTGGAAACTTTAGAACCCACGGGATTAGCCTAAACCTTGGAATTGGTTCCAGGGTCAAGCCAATTCTCAGGCTTATTTTCGTTTCGATTCGAAGAATTCGTCAGCCGCGCGCTTAGTCTCTTCGTGACTCTGCTCTTTGACCTGTTGGTTGATTCCCCACTCGTGGCCGAAAGGATCGACGATCTTTCCGTAGCGTCCTCCCCAAAACATGTCCTGCACGGGCATGCTTACGCGCGCACCAGCAGCTACGGCACGCGCGACTACTCCGTCGGCATTGTTAACCAGTAGCGTGATGCGCACACCCGTTCCCCCGAGCGTCTCCGGTGACTTGCAGGTTCCGCCTTCGCTCGCCGGAAACTCATCGCAGACAAAGAACTTGTGTCCGTCCAAAGTCAATTCGCCATGCATGAGCTTCTCGCTGCCAGGTTTCAACATGCGGTCTACCTCTTCTGCGCCAAAAACACTCTTGTAAAAATCGAGCGCGGCGGGTCCGTTATGCACAATCAACTCCGGAATGAACTGGTCCTCTCGATGCATGGTACCTCCAATGACGTATTTGCAAGAGAATGATCGTACTCTTTCGTCTAAGTGAGTTCTAGTGCTTGGCCGACCCCGTGAGGGTAGCTCAGGTCTTATGGCGGAGTACTCGGAAGTAATTCACATGCCTGATAAACGCTAGGGCTTTATCGGACGCGCCTTTTGGCGGGAGTGCAAGCGCGGGCAGGGCTCTCCGGGCGCGTTTGATAAAGCCAAACGCCGCTCGCGGTAACTTAGGTCACGGTACCGCCAACGGCGGTTTGCGGACTTGTATGACAGGCAGCGACAGGATCCCAAGCGTGATTAGTCTTCGCCGGCGTGCTCCTTGATTACTCTCGGGGATCTTTGTCGTCTCGCAAACCAGCAAACTTTGCATGGCGCAAATGGTTGATTTACGCTTCATACTGCACCTCTTCTTGGCATAGCAGCCAAACCGGAGACCATAGGGTCCCCATCGTTCACAACAAACTCCACCGTTGCACCTGGAGAGCCTACCAAACTTTCTCGCTTGCGTTGTTGTCGAATTCCTCGAGGGACCGGTAACCCAAGAGCCGAGTGCAGTCGCTTTCGATTGTAATACTCCTCGATGAACTCCCCGATGTTCGCTCGCAGGTTCTCCAGATTCTCGTACTTGTTGGCATAGATTTTTTTCGCGCTTCAGCGACTTGATGAAGCTTTCGCAGCGCCTCCGGGTCGTGAACCGCGGGAGGTCTTCCGCTTTGCAAGAATTGCTTCGCAAGCTGCAAGGTGACTTTTGACTTGCGCCGGATCGCCGACGTCGAACTCAGAAGGGCTGATGACGCTCCGATTTGGGATAGCACGCCAAACGCGAAGACTCTTCTCATACCGGGACGTAGCTTCTGTCCTGTGGGAGAGCTGCTTGATAGGATCTTTGATTCGGTCTGCCAGATACACTGCGACGTCCCCCAAGCCTGAGTAAGCATCGGCCAATGTGTGCTGTGCCTGCAAATTGGTTGGGTTGCGGCCCGCGGGCGGCTCCGAAACTTGCAGCGCACGCCAGTATGTTTCCCGCGCTTCATCAACTCGTCCAAGCCGGAGATAGGTGGCTGCGATCTTACCAGCGGTTGGCACTTCGCCAGTTTGGTGGAGAGTGTGTTAATGCCGATCACCCTGAATCCGTTGGGGGACACGGAGCTTCTCGCTGGCAATTGGCGCCAAATGTCCATGCTCCTGCGATACCAATCGCAGGCCGAGCCGCCGACGGAAGTGCCGCCGTGGCTTGCAGGATCCGATACAAGGTCGCCCATGCCCGCATAGACATTGAGAAGGGCATACTGAACCTCCGTCGGTTGTTCTGAAGCTGGCTGTGATCCTATGAGCGCGAGCGCCTTGCCATAGGTTTCGCGAGCTTGGTCACGGCGCCCAAGTCTGGCGAGAGCGCGCGCGACCTTCGCGTGCGCGAAGCAACGGAAAGGCTTCAGCACAGGTTTGTTAGCCGAATCGGAGGACTGGAACGTGGCTACAGCTTCCTCATAGGACCGCAACGCTTTGGATTCGTCGCCAACTTGTTCGAGCGCTTCCCCCTCATAGAGGAAGCCGCGCACGAACAATTGGGTCGTGCCGGCATCCGTAGGATCAGTTGCATCGTGCGGCCCAAGGGTGTCCATACCTTTCTTGATCAGGCGTATTCCATCTGCGGCGTTTCCTGCCAACGACTCAGCGTGCCCCAGATCGAGGAACCCTAGGGCGACGGAGGCTCGGGAATCGGGAACTTTGGGGTCGTACATCTCCTGAAAGAGCGAGAGCTCGCTTCGGAATTCAGACTTTGCCTCTTCCCATTGGCCGCCGAACAGCAGCGCATACCCTAACTGAGAATGTCGCGAGGCTTTGTCGCCCTTTAGCTGAGCCGTAACTGATGCGTCAGATACCTCCACACGACTCAGCATCTGGAGGGCTTCTCGGGCATATCGCGTCGCTTCCTTATAATTGCCAGACGCCAGATACTCGCTTGCAACGACTCCATCCAGAAAAGAAATCTGCCTTTGCCACAGCTGTGGGACCAGCTTGCCCTCGAGCTTTTGAAAAACCTTCAGGGCCCCGACGTGGTATTGGAGTGCAATTGAAGTGAAAGTTGCCGCTTCCGCATTTTGAAGGCTTTCCACGTCGACGTTTCCGATGGTGAAAAGAACGTTGCCAAGTTCCCGCTGTGCGTTGACGTTATCCGGATTGGCTTCCGCGAGCGGTCGAGCGATTTCCAATGCTGTGTGCACGCTCTCCCGACCTGCACGTGTGTCACCCATTTTGCACTGTAGAGCGCCGATGGTTCTGTAGGTATTGGATAAATCGATCTGATCTGACAGGTTGTGCCTATCGCTGTCCACCAGCCTTTGACGCATTTGGAGGGATTTGCGATAGCTGGCCAGAGCCCCCGGGTAATCTCCCAGGCCGCCTCCGTAGGGGAAGCCTTGCGAATCACCCAGCCGCTTGTAAGCCGCGGCAAGCTCTCGCTGCAGCGAAGAATCTCCCTTCGCTTCTTCTGCAAGACTATCGAGATATTTCAGCCCATTGTCATACAGCATCTTCTCTACCGTGGCCGATCCCGGAATCGCGTGGATCGGGCCAGGCAAATCAAAGATCATCGAGTTTGCGAGTTTGCGGACATCGTTAAACCGGTGCTCGGCACGGGTTCGTTCATCACGCGCGATCCGGTTCGCGCGAAGGGTCACCAGAAGCGCTGCCAGTAAGGCGATGGCAAAGACACCGGCAGATATGACACCGAAGCGGTGACGGTTGACAAACTTACTGACTCGATAGCTAAAGATATCTTTGCGCGCCAAGACAGGGAGACTAGCGAGATGCCGCTCGATGTCGTTGGCAAATTGCTCGACGGATGCGTAGCGACGCTGTGGTTCTTTGCGCAGAGCCATCAAGACAATGTCGTCCAGATCGCCGCGCAGTCTCTTGCTGAGCTTTTCAACAGAGCCTTCCCGTAACGCGGCAAGGTCCGCCGGCGCGATTCGTGTCGTCTCCTTTCCGTCGGCAATCGTTCTGCGAACCACGGCGCTTGGCTTTTCCGGTTCGACCTCGCATGCGGCACGTGCAATCTCCTGCGAAGTAGGTTTCGTAAGTTCGTAGGGAGAACGACCCGTCAGCAGAACATACAACACCACTCCCAGAGAGTAAATATCGCTGGAAGTGGTGATCGCTGCGCCGTTCACTTGTTCCGGGCTGGCATATCCCGGAGTCAAGACTCGAAAAAAGGTCAGCGTGGGCTCAAGCGGAGCGACCACAGCGCCTCCTTCCAGAATCTTGGCGATGCCGAAGTCAAGCAGCTTTGGGACACCCTCTGAGGTCACCAGAACGTTGCTAGGTTTGATGTCGCGGTGGATGAACAAGTGCTGATGCGCGTACTGCACGGCTGAACAAACCTGAACGAAGAGTTTCAGCCGCTCGGTAATGGGAAGCTCGTGAGTGTCGCAATATTGCTCGATAGGCAGGCCTTCGATCAGCTCCATCACAAAGTAGGGCACACCATTTTCCGTCGTGCCACCATCGAGCAGCCTTGCGATGTTTTGATGATCGAGGCTGGCGAGGATCTGCCGCTCGTTCTTGAAACGATTGACGACGAAATCGGAGTTCTGGCCCGCCCGGACCAACTTGATGGCGACCTGCTTTTTGTACTCATCGTCCGCACGGAAGGCTCGATAGACCTCACCCATGCCGCCAACGCCGATCTGCCCCATGATCTGATAGGAGCCGACACGCCGGCCAAGGAGTGCGTCAGGCACAACCTGCGATGCAAGAGCGGAAGCGGCTTGTGCCCAAGGTGCGTTGAGGAAATCAGTGCCGGTCCGTTCGTGAAAAGCGATGAGCGACTCGAGTTCTTTTTGCAAATCGGGGTCGGTAGCCTCCACTTGAGCAAGATAGGTCGCCCGTACCGCAGGCTCAAGTTGCAGAGCCTCGTGCAGCTTGCTTTTGATCTCGCTCCAGCGTTCCGGAAGCATCGAACTGACTCCTGATGTTTGCAATCAGCGTGTCCCAAGCCGCACGCCCTAGGATCAGACTTTCTCTGCGCGGTCCATCTGGCGATACAACCATGCGCGAGCCGTAGTCCATTCTCGTTTAACAGTGGCCGGCGAAACACCGAGAACCTGCGAGGTCTCGTCAATCGTGAGCCCCCCGAAAAAGCGGAATTCCACAATTTGACCCTGCCTCGCGTCCAGTGCGGCTAGCCCGTTCAGGGCATCGTCCAGTGCCACCAGCTGCAGCTTGCTCTTCTTCGGAAGCGCGATTGCCTCGTCGAGGCTCAGCGTCAAATTGTTTGCGCCGCGCTTAGCGGAGTGGTGCTTCCGCGCATAGTCCACCAGAATTTGCCGCATAAGGTGCGATGCCACGGCGAAAAAGTGCGCGCGATTATCCAGCCGCAGTGGCTCTTTGTCCGCCAGCCGCAGATAGGCTTCGTGCACCAACGCCGTGCTCTGCAAGGTGTGATTATTGCGCTCGGCTTGAAGGTGATGATGCGCCAGACGCCTCAGCTCGTCGTAGACCAGAGGCAGTAAAGCTTCAAGAGCTCCCTGGTCTCCGCCCTTCCACCGCACCAGCAATTCGCTAACCGGCTGGGACGAATCAGCGCTCACGGCGTCACCCACATACTTTTTCTGTTTATTCCCGGGACAGTAGGAAACCTGGCGCAGAGAATACTGCTGGTCTCTCGCCCAGTCAATTAGCAAGCGCAAGTAGAACGGGAAATGCAACGGCTGTTGCGTCGCCTCGCGCCACAAATTACGAGCCGGAGTTTCTGTCGGCGCGGTAGCTGCCTCATGGCTTGTCCCAAACGGTTGATTCTCAAAGGTATAAAGTAAATTCAACGGAATAATCTCCCCTGCTTGTTCTAGCAGTCCTAGCTCCGTCGTTTTTGTAGTGTTTGCAAAATGTTTTCGTTCCCATGAGCCTTTTTGGCCGCCGTTTGCGCTTTGAAGACCAAGAAGAATCACACCGCTTCGCGGAGGTGCCTGATGAAAAGCGTCACCCGTCTTCCAGGATGTGTGGGTTTTTATCCCCTACTACCGGTTCTGGGTCGAGAGTTGCGAAATCGATTGCTCCTTGCACTTTTTCTCGGTGTTTTGGCCGCTACCTCCGCGTGGAGCCAGCAGGCCTCACACGAAACGACGACGAATCAACAACCCAGCGGCAAAACCGAGACTGAACTCTCACCGGCCAGCAAGCAACAAATTCTAGCAAGCTATGGACGGTTGCCACTGAGTTTTGAGGTCAATCGGGGACAAACCGACGATCATGTGAAGTTCCTTTCTCGGCGCCCCGGTTCTTCCCTGTTTCTGACCCCGGCCGAGGCTGTACTGGTCGTAAGCAAACCGCTAGAGGAGCGGAATCCAAAAACATTGCCAGGCGCCTGGCCAGTCGCGCCGCCGAAATTTCTCATGAGCGCGCTGCATATGAAGCTCGTTGGCGCAAATCCCGCGCCAAGCGTTTACGGGTTGGAAGAATTGGAAACTAAGAGCAACTATTTCATCGGCAATGATCCGAAGAAGTGGCAAACGAATGTACCCAACTACGCCAAGGTAAAGTATGTGTCCGTATATCCAGGCGTGGACTTGGCGTATTACGGTAATGACGGAAAGTTGGAGTATGACTTCATCGTTTCTCCGGGTGCCGACGCGCGCGCCATCACTCTGGAATTCAACAGAGGGGAGAAACTGAGGATTGATGAGCGTGGCGACGTTGTGGTAAAGGCCAAAATTGGCGACGTGCGTCTCGAAAGGCCGGTGGTCTATCAGGAGGTGGGAGGAGTCCGGCAGCAAGTGGCTGCTAGATATGTAGGAAGGGGCAGGAATCAAATTGGCTTCCGAGTGGGCAAATACGATGTGACCAAGACTCTGGTGATCGACCCAGTGCTCAGTTATTCCACCTATGCTCCTGCCCTACTTTCTGGTGGTGCCGCAACCACAGGTATTGCCGTGGACTCGGCCGGCTCCGCGTACGTGGTTGGCACTACCAACTCCGCTAATTTGTCCACAACCGCGGGTGCCTACCAGACGACCTATCTGGCGGGCCTTACTTCCAGTGATCTCTTCGTAATAAAGCTGAATGCTGCGGGTTCTGGGGTGATGTACTCAACCTATCTTGGGGACTCTATTTTCAACAGCGGCCAGCCTGGCCCTGGCATTGCGGTGGATTCGGCCGGGTCCGCCTACGTAACTGCCAGTACTAGATCGACTTCCTTTCCCACAACCCCCGGGGCCTTCCAGACGCGTAACAACGGCGCGAGCGATGTCTTCGTAACGAAGTTGAATGCCACCGGTTCTGCGCTGATCTACTCCACACTGCTCGGCGGCTACAGCGATGATCTAGCGACGGCCATTGCCGTGGATTCGGCCGGTTCGGCCTACGTAACCGGCACAACCCCCCGTTCCAGTTCCAACTCTTCCTTTCCCACTTTTCCCACTACTGCTGGGGCCTTCCAGACGCTTTTCGACATCTACTACGGCTTCAACACGTTTGGTGCTTGCTTCGTGTCGAAGCTGACTGCAGACGGTTCCGGGCTGAGCTATTCCACCTTTCTCGGAAGTAACGCCAACAACTATCTTAGCGTCTGCAATGCCATTGCGGTGGATTCGGCCGGGTCAGCCTACGTGACTGGCTACACAGAGGGGGGGCCCAATTTCCCCACAACTCCCGGCGCCTTCCAGAGCGCGGGTGGGCCCTCAGCATACAGCGCTTTCGTCACGAAGCTGACTCCAGACGGTTCCGGGCTGAGCTATTCCACCTTGCTTACCGGCAATAGTAATGGTGATGTTGGCGGAGGCATTGCGGTGGATTCGGCCGGCTCAGCTTACTTGACCGGTTTGATCGGCTCACCCGACACCACCTTCCCCGCAAGTACCCGCTTCCCCTCAACTCCCGGGGCGTTCCAGACGACTTTCTCTGGTCAGTCCACTGATGTGTTCGCCACGAAGCTGACCGCAGATGGTTCCAGGGTGATCTATTCCACCTATCTTGGTGACTCCGGCATGCCTGGCGTGTTTGATCTTCCCGCCCCCAGCATTGCAGTGGATTCGGCCGACTCCGCCTGCGTCACCGGCGTTACGAACTCGACCAGCTTCCCTATAACCCCCGATGCCTTCCAGACGAGCTTACCCTGGTATCAAGGGAGTGCTTTCGTCACGAAGCTGACTGCAGATGGTTCCGGGGTGATCTATTCAACCTATCTTGGCGGCTCCGGTCTGGCTCAGGGCTGGGCCATTGCGGTGGATTCTGCCGGCTCGGCATACGTAACCGGCGCGGCCGGCTCCAACAGCTTCCCCACTACCGCCGGGGCCGTCTACCCCACCGGTGGTGGTACAGGCTTCGTGGCCAAGTTTGCCTTTGACCAACCGAGTGTGCTTCTCTCTCCCACCTCGCTCACTTTTCCTGGCACCGGGATTGGCCAATCGAGCAGCCCACAGACCGTCACATTTTCAGCCAGCGGCAGCGGTGCGCTCGCGTTCAGCAGCATCGTGGTTACAGGAACTAGCGCAGGCGACTTCGTGATAACCAGCAACACTTGCTTCCCGACGTTGGCCGCCAATGCGAGTTGCCAGGCGCAGGTGGCGTTTACACCGACAGTCGCGGGAACACGTTCCGCCACGCTGCAATTCACCGATGACGTGTCCGGAAGTCCGCAGAGCGTGCCGCTGAGCGGCACGGGCCTGAGCCAAGTGTCCACATCCACAGATCTCAATTCGTCGTTGAACCCAGCCCTTTTTGGCCAAACCGTGACGTTCACCGCCCTAGTGAGCACAACTGGTTCGGCAGCAATCACGGGCACGGTGATGTTTTACGACGGAGCTACCTCTCTTGGCTCGAGCCCTTTGCAGCCTGCCAAAATCAAGGGTATAAATGCGGTGGAGGGCCTGTTCAGCACCAGCTCGTTGTCAGTGGGCACGCATTCCATTACCGCCAGCTACGGCGGAGATGCAAACTACAACAGCAGCACGTCAGGAGCTCTCACGCAGACGGTTAACCAGGCCATACCAATGATAAATTGGCCTGTGCCAGCCGCTATGACTTATGGAGATATCCTGTCACCCACACAACTAAACGCCACTGCGAACGTTGCTGGCACATTCACTTATTCTCCAGGGTTCAAAGCGTTCCTAGGTGCCGGGTCGCAAACCTTAACTGCCACCTTCACGCCCACGGATACCACCGACTATACGAGTGCGACTGCGTCCGTACAACTTGTGGTCTACCCGGCGACCCCGACTATCAATTGGCCGCCGCCTGCTAGCATCACGTACGGGACGGCGCTGTCGTCAGCGCAACTCAATGCCACGGCGAACGTTTTGTTGTCAAGCCGACTCAATGCCATTAACGTACCGGGGACGTTTTCTTATACACCAAGCTCAGGAACACAGCTGACAGTTGGCACACAGACCCTAAGGGTATCCTTCACGCCGACGGACAACACCGACTATACGAGTGCAACCGCGTCCGTCCAGCTCGTGGTCAACCAAGCGACGTCCACGGTGACGGTGACTTGCCCGACAGCGCCGGTGATGTTTACGGGTTCAGCGCTGACGCCTTGCACGGGAGGGTACACGACCAGCGATGCACTGAGCGGAGCGCTGACGGTTTCCTACACGAACAACACGAATGTAGGGACAGCCACAGCCAGTGTCAGCTATGCGGGTGACGGCAATCACGCGGGGAGCAGCGGGACGGGAAGTTTTGTAATCAACAAAGCAGCTGCCACGGTCACGCTGAGCAACCTGACGCAGACTTACACGGGTAGTGCGCTGACGCCGACAGCCACAACCACTCCCGCCGGCCTGGCGACCACTTTGACTGGTGCCCCGGATACCAATGCGGGCAGCTATGCTGTGACCGCCACGGTGACGGACCCGAACTACACCGGCTCCGCCAACGGCTCCTTCGTGATTAACCAGTCGCCCGCCACTGTCACGCTGGGCAGCATGTCGCAGACCTACAGCGGCACGGCGCTCTCGCCGACGGTCGCGACTTCTCCCACTGGTCTAGCGACCACTTTGACCGGTGCGCCGGATACCAATGCGGGGACGTATTCTGTGACGGCCACTGTCACTAACCCGAACTACGCGGGTTCCGCCAGCGGCTCGTTTGTGGTCAACAAGGCTGCATTGAGTGTAGGAGCAAACAACGCCACGCGGCCTTTTGGCGCGCCGAACCCCACCTTTGGCGGCACCCTGACTGGGGTCCGAACCGGGGACAACATTACCGCCTATTTCGGCACGACGGCGACGGCGGCAAGTCTTCCAGTGGGGACGTACGCGATCACACCTTTTTTGTCGGATCCCGGCGGCAGGCTGGGGAACTACACGGTGAGCTCGACCAACGGGGTGCTCACCGTGACCCAGGCCGCCACGACGACGGCATTGAATGTGGCGCCTGATCCCTCTAACTTTGGGCAATCGGTCACGCTTACAGCGACCATCGCACCGGTTGCACCTAGCGTCGGAACTGCGACCGGCACGGTAACATTCCGAGACGGGAGCGCGACGCTCGGCACAGGCGCACTGAACAGCGCAGACGAGGCGACATTCACGATTTCGTCGCTGGCGGCGGGAGCCCACATCCTGACCGCCTCTTATGGGGGAGACCCCAATTTTACCGGCAGCGCTTCCTCCACCATCGGCGAACAAGTGAACTGCGGTCTTGCCATCTCCGTGTCGCCGACCACAGTGGCTCGGGGCGGGTGGATCACCGCCACGGGAACGCTTCAATCTTGTGCGAGCACCACACAAACTATGAAAATCAAGTTCACACTAACCGGCCCATTGGCACCTAACAGCTGTGGCAGCGCAGATACAGATATGTTTACGACCCCGCCGTTTATCGTGCCGCCGAAGACATTGAAAACGATGTCGTTTCCCTTGCTTGTCCCGCGGGGAGTCTGCGTCGGTACCTATTCGGTAGTCGCCACAACATTGGTGAATGTGAATGGGACATTCGTACCTGTGTCCACTTCAGCTGCCTCGCTGACAGTCACGCAGTAGGAGTACGGATGGGCCGGCGGGAGCAATTTGAACGACACCGTCTACGCTGCCGACAAGGCCAGACGACCGTAAACACAACTTCCAACCCGACTGCCAATTTCGTCGGAAGCAATACCTCGTCGACGCAAACAGTCAATTGAGTGAAGACAACCGCTCGGTAGAAGCACGTGCCGATGCTACTGAAAAAGGGAAAAGTTATCGTGGCGAGGAGTCTTGCGAATTGCTCCACGACCGCTGATTAGGCTGTAATCTGTAATCTGCTTTCCGTGGATACCGTTGACCATAGTCGCAGCGATAGGGGGTTCAAGTGGTGATGGGTCGCGGTTGCCGCTGGGGCAATTGCCTTGTGGGACATGTACACCCGTTTCGGGCGGGTTGTTACATAGGGCCAACAGAGCGGTAGCTCCTGGCCCTAGAACGGACGGAGAGGTTGGAGCCATCGACCGGTTCGCAATACTCTGCCGACTAGGTCCGGACAGAAATCAGCCCTCCGCCGGCGTTCGTGCACCTTTGTTTGGTCGATTCGGCCCCGGATCTTGAAAGAGAAATTGGTTTCGATCGTTAATGGCATGCGCACGGATTCGACCCTTGCGTCGCCAATCCGAAATTGTGTTTGTTGAAACGCCGCACTGCCGTGCAATCTCAATGGGGGTAAGCATGCCTCGTTCACGAAGCCGATCGAAGCGGCTCTTGAGTCCATAGGCCGTTCGAATGTAGCCGACGGCTGGTGATGTCAACGGCAAACCGTCGCCTGTTTTGAACCCCTTCTCGTTGAGAATGCGAGCTACATCTGCGTAGTTGTGATCGTCCAAGAGGTGGTCCATTTCGGCTACCATTGCCGGATTCTGCTTGTGGCTCTCGCAATAACTCAGCGGTCGAGGCAACATCAACGTTTTCGACATTCCCCCGCGGAAGCGAACGTCAAGCTGGATCTGCTCGCCTTTTCGCACGGTGACGTCTTCGATGAGGAGACGAACCATCCGCTTGCGTTCGCGGTCGGCAGTGCCAGGATCGTTCCACAGTTGGGGGAAGTTCGTGGCTAGGGCCAGCACCTGCTCTCGCTGCACAGTGCTAACCTTGAGCTGATCTGCTTCGCGCTGGCGCTCATAGTTTTGCTCCGCCTCGGAGAGTGCACGCAGCTTCGAGTTCCATTCTGCCTCCAACGAGGCAGCTACGAGTCGATTCTCGGGATCGACACGGAGAAAGCGGCGGCGGGCTAGTTCAGATTCGTAGCGAGCCCGATCCACTTGAATACGGCGAAGTCGATCGGCTTCATCCCAGCGTGACTGTAGCTCTTGTTGAACGTTGAGAGCGACCTCCAGCGCCAGAGGAGTCACCGTCTCTACTAACAGCGCTCCGATTGCTTTGTCGAGGCTGTACCCGGAGACTCGTTGACAATAACCCTTATCGATCCGATCTACCTCGCGAGGTCCCTGGCAGATATAGAACGGAGCAACTCCCGCTTTGCGCTCCCGATAACCAACGGTCATGCGGCTGCCGCATACTCCACAGATCGCAAGGCCTTGTAGCAATGAAGGACCTTCCCGTACTGCTCCTCGCTTCTCTATTCCCTGAGTTTGCGCGTTTTCTTGCAGACGGCGGAGATTCTCTTCATAGTCTCGCCAAGTGATATATCCCGGGTGTGCGTCGAGAATCAACGTGTGCCATTCCTGTCGGGGTAAGTCTCGACTGCGTCCCCCTCCTTGGACTTTCTTCTGAAAGCGCGTACGGCCGTAGAAAAAAGCGCCGGCGTACCGAGGGTTGCGAAGAATACGTGTAACTCGGTTGTGCTCCAGATCGCCCCAGCCGATTTCGGCAGGACCTCCGGGTGGCCGAATCAATCGAGGAAACTGCCAACCTTGTTTGCGAAACTCTTTTGCCACTCCAAACGCTGAGCCGGCCTGGCGGAACACGTCAAATACAGATCGGATTGCTTGCTGGATTTGTTGGTCTGGATCAAGCACGACACGGCCCTCGTCATCGTATGCAAATCCAAACGGCAACGGAGTGGCCAGTTCGCCGCGCTTAGCCTTGTTCAGGAGTCCGCCGCGCATACGGGCGCGGATCAGGTGCAGTTCCGCTTCACTCATGGTGCCCTTCAACCCCAGGAGGAGGCGATCATTGAAGTCTGCAGGATGGTAGATGCCGTCCTCGTCCAGGATAAGGGTGTGAGTAATGGCACAAATCTCCAGCAGCCGGTGCCAGTCGGTCGAGTTTCGAGCGAGGCGCGAGACTTCAAGCCCGAGAACGATGCCGGCTCGGCCCATGCTCACTTCCATCACGAGCTTTTGAAAACCTTCGCGGTCCGCAGCGGACGCACCCGATTGGCCCAGGTCACTGTCTATCACAATGACTTGGTCATCCTTCCAGCCGAGGGCAACGGCGCGTTTTCGTAGCGCGTATTGACGGGCAGTGCTCTCGGTATGCTCCAGCACTTGGCGAGGAGTAGATTGACGAACATAAAGGAAGGCACTGCGTTTGAGTTGGCTTGCAGTCACCTTCTGGCTGGTTTCGGTGCTCATCGATAAACCTCCGGCGCTTGCTTGAGAGCCATTGCTGCCATTACCAAGACGATTTCCCTGCGAAGCTCATTCGGCAAAGGTCCGACGGCGATCGGACGCTGACGCGAGTTGTCTGGATTGGTGGACGGAACCCAGGAGCACGCAAGCATCCATGTCACCATCCCCTGGTTAAGCAGAATAGCCATGCCCAGTCCACCAGAAGTCGGACACTCTGCGGCTTGCCGACGCAAATCTTCGTAGGCGGAGGTCAGCGTTTCCGGCTCTGCTGTCTTGCGTGCGCCAGTGCCTGGATTTAGCGACGTTTTTTTTCCTGACGTCTCAGTGCGCGTTCGATACTCCGTGGATGAGCATTCACAGCGAATTGTTTCTGGATAGCAGCGGCCAAGTCCGGAAGGCGCAGCGAAGGATCGCTCGCCTGGAGTTGCATAGCGAAATCCAGGACGTCCGGCGTGAGTTTGTGGGCTTCTCGGGGCCCTCGCTTCTCGGGCAAAAGCCCGAAGAGGCCATCTCGCTGAAAGTCCGCTTCTGCTTGATAGTAGGTAGGCCGTGAGAAGCCGAATGCTGTAGCGGACTGAGTGACTGACTGCTTGTCGACTGTGACCCGACGAAGCATCTCGTACTTGACTTGCACGACGTCCTCGCGATCGAAGAAATCGCCAGTTTCGAACAGAGGGTCTGTCACCGCGTTCGGATGGGGATTGAGAGTGCCGTGCCGCTTGAGAGCTTCTCGCTTGGACTTTTTCGCGGCCTTGCTGGGCATTTACCAAATCCCCGTACGGTCGATCTCTACGTGTAAATATAATTATGTACACCTCCGAGGATTTGTCAAGCTCTTTCTTCGCGCTGCTTGCGTATTCTGTGACAGTATACAGCCACAGACAGGTGCAAGGCGGTGATTGCGACGGCATAATTTCTTTAACATACTGGACGGAATTAACTTTACACATCATCGACGCAGTCCTTCGACTAAACGAACTAATTCCACGAGGTCTGCTGCACGGAACCAGGTCTTTACGGAAGCCAAGATGACAACGGGATCTTCAGCAGCTAGATCGGTCCAGCTCAGTGGAATCTCACACTGGCGGCCTTTCTTGTCGAGGAAACAAACTCTCTGTTCGCCACTGTATTCTTTGCGTGCTAGAGCTTCGAATTCGCAGCCAGAGAGCGGATGAAAGGGATGCGTGATCCGAAACTTCTCAGGTTGTGTTCGGCGAACGGGTGTAGTCCGATGCCGCTTCCTTTCCCGCGGTGCATTCTAGGAATTCAATCTGAGCGACGGCCTCAATGCTCCCTTATGCTCCCTCGCGAATCTGCAACTCACTGTCAAAGAAAACTAGCTCAATCGGCTAGCTGTTCGAAACAACTTGCGGACGCCGGAACAGCGAGGTTTTAGGTAGGTGCTTGAGCATAAAATACAGACTTTGCTGTACATCGTGTAATTTTGACGCGACGGATTGTCAGTGTCAGATGAATCATCGTTCGGACTCTGTGCCGCTGTTCGTCCAGAGCTTCTCGTAACTAGCGTATTGGGCACACGAAAACCGAGGTCCTATTTCTCGTGGGAATGCACGTCCATATACTGAAATCAAAGCATGCGGGTTAAGGGATGTTTTCCCGGCTTGAACGTCCATTTGTCGCGGTGTAAACCTGATGATTGCTGGACCACAATTCGTTCCCCGCATACTTATCGCCGAAGACTCGCCCATGTGTCGAAAGCTTCTAGAAAGCATTCTTGAGAAGAGGCCCTACGAACTATGCTCCGTTGCGAATGGACGCGAAGCCTTGGATGCCTTCGCCCGTTTTTGCCCTGACATTATCATCACGGATTGGATGATGCCCGATGTGTCGGGTATTGAACTGTGTCGTCAGATCCGCAAGGCACAAGATGGCCGCACGTACATTATCTTGGTCACCCAGAAGTCCGAGGAGCAAGATGTCATCGAGGCTTTGGACGCCGGAGCGGACGACTACGTCACCAAGCCATTTAACACCGGGGAACTGTTGGCCCGCATTCGAGTAGGTTGCAGAACCGCTCAAATGGGCCGCGAAATCGAGGCCAAGAACGCTCTCCTTGAGAAAGCTGCCAGAACAGACCACCTCTCAGGATTGGCGAACAGGCTTGCCGTTGAAGAATTCGCTGCTAAGCAACTCAGCGCGGCAATCCGGCACAAATTCAACCTATGGATTGTCGTCGCAGATTTGGACAAGTTCAAGCTCGTAAACGATACTTACGGCCATCTTGCCGGCGATGAGGCAATCAAGCGCTTTGCGACGATCCTCGAGGCCAACACCCGCGCTGCCGACATGTGCGGACGGCTCGGCGGCGATGAGTTCTTAATGGTGATGTCTCACGGCAACAAGAAGGCGATTGTTCAAACGATTGAGCGCCTAAGATCGGACTTCGCCGATGAGAAGGGCAATTTGAATGGCCAGCCAGTTTCCTTTACGGCAAGTTTCGGCATCGCTGGATTTGATGGGACTGAAAAAGTAACGCTTCGCGATCTGCTGATGCGTGCCGACCATGCTTTGTACCTTGCGAAGGAATCCGGACGAAATCAAGTAAGAGCTCACATACGAAGCGCAGTCCTGAGCGAATTGGTCCCTGTAGCCATCAGAAGAACTTAGATGGCACCTCAACCACGAGACTCTACCGGTAAGCGCCGCGTTTACCCGGCATGGTGATCTTCAACTGGTCTGCGAGGAGGAGCGTCTCACCGCCTGAAAGGGTTCGCTACCCGCCCTGGTATCCGGACTTGCGGTAAAGGATTAAGCGGGCGGCGGACTTGCCGACCTGGAAGCCGGGCTGTCCATGAAGCCGAGCATGGCCTGCTTCAATTGGGA
>Ga0210407_10001749_pt1 | contig 19704 bp, 17 predicted proteins | sample IncBWC27MmetaG_FD_150860 | JGI IMG/M metagenome (GOLD analysis project Ga0210407, IMG submission 150860) | Forest soil microbial communities from Barre Woods Harvard Forest LTER site, Petersham, Massachusetts, United States - Inc-BW-C-27-M | ecosystem: Environmental > Terrestrial > Soil >... | reverse complement strand
CTACCCAACTGTGGTTGAAGGGGGGGGGCCATTTGGAATGGTTGCGCCGGGCGACGGTGAATTAGGCGTAGGCAGGCGACGATGTGAGGGGGGAGCGGATGAGATCGAAAATTATGGCAAGACAGGCGCAGCGTGCTGCGCAACTACAAAGGCATGTTGTTGCGGCGTGGCAACAGACGGGGCCAGCCCTGCCCTTACGGCACGGCGAGGCGTTCGATGAGGGAGCAGGCGATGTGGCCGATGGTGATATGGGCTTCCTGGATGCGCTGGGGGTCGCGGGAGGGGACGTTGAGGAGGAGATCGACTTTGCCGGCGAGCGCGCCGCCGGTTTCTCCGGTGAGAGCGACGAGGAAGGCGCCGCGAGCGCGGCCGGCTTCGACGCCGTGAACGATGTTGGCGCTGGCACCGCTGGTGGAAATTGCAACGAGCACGTCCTTTGGTGCGACCAAGGATTCGATTTGGCGAGAGAAGATTTGGCTAAAGCCATAGTCATTTCCCGCGGCGGTCAGGACGGAGGGATTGGCGGTAAGAGCGAGGGAGGCAAGGCCTTTGCGATCCGTCGTCAAACGAACGACGAGTTCGGCGGCGAGGTGCAGCGCGTCGGAAGCGCTGCCACCGTTGCCGAAGAAGACGATCTTGCCGCCAGCGCGCAATGAGGCCGCGGACTTTTCGGCGAATTCACCGATCCGGCCGACGAGCTCCGAGGAAAAGTTCAGTTTGACGCGAGCGCTTTCCTCAAGTTGACTCCGAATCTCATCTGCGGATGAGGGCATGGCGGCCTAGCAGAGCACGATCTTGTTGCGGTGGCGCACGACCCGGCGCGTGGCGTTGCGGGTGTCCACGACAAGTTTTGAGCCATCGACGATGGCGGCGTAGTCGTAGCTGGAGTGGTCGGTGGCGATGATCACGGCATCGTAGCTGGCCAGCGTTTCCGGGCTGAGGGGGACGGACTTCATATTTTCGTAATTGTAGTGGCGCATTTTGTGGAGCTGGGGGAAATAGGGATCGTTGTAATCGAGCAAGGCGCCGCGCTGCTTGAGAATTTGCATGATTTTCAGCGTGGGCGATTCGCGCAGGTCGTCCACATCTTTTTTGTAGGCCACGCCGAGGATGAGAATTTTCGCGCTTTTGATGCTTTTCTTGTGGTCGTTGAGCGCGGAAGCGACGGCGTTCACGACGTGGTAGGGCATTTCGGTGTTGACTTCGCCGGCTAGTTCGATGAAACGCGTGGAGAAATCATATTCGCGGGCCTTCCAGGAAAGGTAATAGGGATCGACGGGGATACAGTGTCCGCCGAGGCCGGGCCCCGGATAAAAGGGCATGAAGCCGAAGGGCTTGGTGGCGGCGGCGTCAATGACTTCCCAGATGTCGATGTTCATGCGCAGGGAGAGTTGCTTGAGCTCGTTGACCAGGGCGATGTTGACGCAACGAAAAATATTTTCGAGGAGTTTGGCCATTTCCGCGGCGCGGGTGGAGCTTACGGGAACAACTCGTGCGACTACTTGAGCGTACAGCGCAACTGCCGCGCGGCCGCTGGGAGGGTTGAGTCCGCCGACGACCTTGGGAATTTGCGCGAGACCAAATTGTTTGTTGCCGGGATCTTCGCGCTCGGGAGAAAACGCCAGGAAGAATTCGCAGGCGACATTTTCGTTTTCAGGGCCGGCGGCGATGGGGCAACGCAAGCCGCTCTTTTCGAGAATGGGGAGGACGAGTTCTTCGGTGGTACCGGGGTAGGTGGTGGATTCGAGAACGACAAGCTGGCCGCGCTGAAGATGCGGATAGATGGAGACGGCGGTGTCTTCGACGTAGCTGAGGTCGGGCTCGCGGCGTTCATCGAGAGGCGTGGGGACGCAGATGAGGATGGCATCGACGTCTTTCAGCTTGGTAAAATCGGTGGTGGCACTGAAGTGCTTGCTGTTGACGAACTGCTGAATTTTATTTTGCGGGATGTGCTCGATGTAGGACTTGCCGGCGTTGAGCATGGAAATTTTGTTGGGATCGGTGTCGAAGCCGGTGACTTTGTGGCCGGCTTCGGCAAAACGCAGGGCAAGGGGAAGGCCCACGTAACCACATCCGATAATGCCCACTTTGAGCTGGGCGCCTTTGAAAAATTCGGGTCTACGGTCGCTTGGCATGAGTTGCGTCGCACTCCTCGTTATCTGTGGCCGCGATGCGGCCAACGAATTCTCGTTTTGCGGGGAACCAGCGTCGTTGCCGCCGCGCTATATGGAACGACAGCGGTAAACAGCCGCCAGCAGGGCACAAATCCGGCCTGACAAAGACAGTTAAATATAGCAGGTTCCGCGCAGACAAAAAATGGCGCGAGTTTCGTAGTGTTACAGCTTATTCACGGGAGGTTGCCGGGCCGCCTTGGAAAGGGGATGATCAACGGGACGCGCCCGGCGCGGCAACGGAGCGGCGGAGAAAGCCGCGCAATCACGATGATACTTGTCATTCTTTTCTTAGGGCTCGGCGCGGGTGTGCTTGTGGGCCTGCTGGGGATTGGGGGAGGCGTGGTGCTGGTGCCGGCGCTGGTGTATTTGGCGCATATGGACCAGCACACGGCGCAGGGGACCTCGCTTTTTGTTCTGCTTCCGCCGATTGGTTTGGGAGCATTGCGGGAATACTGGAAGGAAGGGCAAGTTGATTTGCGCGCGGGAATCTTGTGCGCGGTGGGAATGCTGTTGGGAGGTTATGGCGGCAGCTTGATTGCGGTTCCGCTGGGGTCGCGGCAGTTGAAAGGATTTTTTGGGTGCTTCCTGATGTTTGCGGCGCTTTTGCTGTGGATAAGATCTGGTGCGGCGGAAACCTCGAGTGCTTCCAGCCGAGCGAGAATTCATGGATAACGAGTTGAGCCGCGGCGCGGGAGTTCTGGCGATGGCTTGCGTCTGCGGGATGGCCTCCGGATTGTTTGGGATCGGGGGAGGAGTGCTGCTGGTGCCACTACTGGTGTTGTTGTTTGCGTTCAGCCAGCATCGCGCTCAGGGAACGAGTTTGGTAGCGCTGATTCCGCCGACGAGCGTGCTGGCGTTGACGGCGTACTGGCGAGGAGGATATGTCTCCTGGCGCACGGGAATGCTGCTGATTCCCGGGCTATTTTTGGGAGGAATTCTGGGGGCACACCTGGCCAGACACGTCGAGCCGCGCGTGATGCGCAGGCTGTTTGCTGGGATAATGTTCGCGCTGGGGGCCTGGCAAGCAATCGGCGCGTGGCGGCGCTAAGGGGTCTGGAAAATACAATTATGGTTGATTTGCACTGTCACATTTTGCCGGGCATCGACGATGGGGCGAAGACGATGGAAGAATCGCTGGCGATGGCGGAATCCGCGATCGCGGACGGGATTACGCACGTGGTGGCCACGCCGCACTCCAGCAACGCGCACACATTCGACTACGAGCGAATCCGGAAAACGCGCGACGAGCTGCAGGAAAAAATCGGCGACCGGCTAGTTTTGGCGACGGGGTGCGACTTTCACTTGAATCCCGAGAATTTGAATGCGCTGCGCACGGCGGCGGCACAGTTCTGCGTGAACCAAAAGGATTACCTGCTGGTGGAATTCAACGAGTTTTCGATTCCGCCGGCGATGGACCACACGCTTCACGATATACAACTTGCGGGGTTGCGGCCGGTCGTAACGCACCCGGAGCGCAACGGAATTTTGCGGGCGCAGCCGGAGCGTTTGAAGAATTGGGTGCAGCACGGTTGCTTCGTGCAGGTGACCGGGGGCTCGTTGACCGGGGTGTTTGGCCCGGGCGCGCAGGCCGACGCGCTGCGGTGGATTAGCCAAGGATTGGTGCACTTTGTGGCGAGCGACGCGCACAACACGAAAATGCGTCCGCTCTGCCTGCAGCCGGCCTACGAAGTAGTGAAAACGCAATTTGGTAAAGAGAAGGCGGAGGCGCTGTTTCAGGAGAATCCATGGGCGGCGTTTGAAGGGCGGGAGCTTCCGCACGTGCCGGAGGTGATCGACAAATCATTCCTGCCGCAAAAGAGGAAGAGGTTCTTTTTTTTCTAGGCGCGACACACGAGCAATTTTTTTGGCGAAACTGCTTTTGCGCTTCAGGACCCGCCGAGTGGCAATCCCGCCCAGGCATTGAGCAAGCCGAGGACTTCACGGACGACGTCGAGGGCGTCGCTGCTGGTTCGCCACCAGCGGGCGGGTTCGAACGGGTCGGCCGAAGCGGCGCGGATGATGGCGCGGCCCTTGTCGCGGCCCAGTCTTCGCCAGAGAGCGCGGACACGGCGGGTGTGGGCTTTCGTCGTAACGATGATTATCGTGTGGCTTTTTTCATTTCTTAGAGCGTGAGAGATTGCTTTCATTTCATCGGCGGTGTTAACGATGGGCTCGGGGAGGACGCGGATGGCGTCCAGCGGAACGCCTTCATGGACTAGAATGCGGAAATTGTAGAAGTCTTCGCCGACGTATGGAATTCCCAGAGACTTCATTGTGGCTTCGGGTTCGGCTGAGCGCGTGAGCCAAATTTGCGGCGCGTAGCCAGCGCGGTAGAGTTTAGCGGCCTCCAGTGCGCGAATGGGCATGCGGCCGCTGAGAACGATGATGGCCTGCGCTTTTTCCAGCGGATCTTCCACGACCAACCAGCGTCCCACCTCAAAGAATGCGCCCACGGCGAGGAGCGCGAGTACAGCGGCTGCTGCAGCCGAGATGCGCCGTCGGCGAGAATGCGGCTGCGAGGTGGGTACGATATTTTCGGGTGAGGTCATAGAGTGACGGGCGCATGGTATAGCGGGGCGCAAGAGTGGTCAATCGGCGCGGCACACGATAAACTAAATTTTCTCATTTTAATGGAGGATGCATGCGAGCTGTCGTTACCGGCGGTGCGGGATTTCTAGGGTCGCATCTTTGCGACCGGCTGCTAGCGGAAGGGTGGGAAGTGCTGGCGCTGGACAATTTCATAACCGGCAGCGCGGGAAACATCAGCCACTTGAAGGGCAATCCCAAATTTCGATTCGAAAAGGCCGATGTCAGCGATGAGCTGAACGTGGATGGCGAAGTTGGCTACGTTTTGCATTTTGCTTCGCCGGCCAGCCCGCCGGATTACTTGAAGCATCCGATTGAGACGATGAAAGTCGGGTCGGTGGGGACGCAGAATGCGCTGGAGCTGGCGCTGGCCAAGAAGGCAAAGTTTTTCATGGCCTCGACAAGCGAATGCTACGGGGACCCGGAAGTTTCTCCACAGCACGAGGAGTATTGGGGGCGGGTGAATCCGGTGGGTCCGCGGAGCGTTTACGATGAAGCAAAGAGATTTTCGGAGGCGCTGACGATGGCGTATCACCGCCATCATGGCTTGGATACGCATATCGTGCGAATTTTTAACACGTATGGGCCACGCATGCGGCTGAACGACGGGCGGGCATTGCCAAATTTTGTGTTCCAGGCGCTGAGCAACAAACCTTTGACGATGTATGGCGATGGCAAGCAAACGCGGAGCTTCTGCTATGTTTCGGATTTGATCGAGGGGATTTTCCGGCTGATGATGTCCGACGAGCATCTGCCAGTAAATGTGGGCAATCCGATGGAGATTACGCTGCTGGAATTTGCGGAGCGTATCCGTGCGCATTTTGAAAATGCGCCGGAGATTGTTTTCGAGCCGCTGCCGCAAGATGACCCGAAGCGCCGCTGCCCGGACATTGCAAAAGCGAAGCGCTTGTTGAAATGGGAGCCGAAAGTTTCGCTGGAAGAAGGGCTGAAGCTGACGCTGGCCTACTTCAAGCAGGAATTCAGCAAGAAATAAAAGCTAGTGCCTGCCGAAGGAATGGTATTCGAATCCCAAGTCTTTCATAGACTGGGGTGAATAGAGATTCCTGCCGTCAACGACCAATTTGCGGGCCATAAGTTTTCCAGCGCGTTCCCAATCGAGCTTGCGAAAGGCGTCCCATTCGGTGCAGATCAGCGCTGCGTCGGCCTCGCGCAGGGCTTCGTAGGGATCTTCATGAAAGTGGACCTGCGGGAACAGCGTTTTTGTTTTCGCCATGCCTTCGGGATCGCTGGCGTGCACGTGCGCGCCTTCTTCGACGAGTTTTTTTACGACTTCCAGCGCGGGAGCGAAGCGGATGTCGTCGGTGTTGGCTTTAAATGCGAGACCGAGCACGGCGACATTTTTCCCTTTGAGCACCCAAAGAGCCTGACGGATTTTTTCGAAGTAACGGTCGATGCGCTGTTTGTTCACGCGTTCGGTGGCTTTCAAGATGTCAAAGTCCACACCGACCGAGGCGGCCAAATGAATGAAGGCTTGCACGTCTTTGGGAAAGCAAAAACCGCCATAGCCGAGGCCAGCCTTGAGAAACTGCCCGCCGATGCGCGGATCGAGCCCCATAGCATGAGTGACTTCTTCCACGTTCGCGCCGATTTTTTCGCACAGATCGGCGATGACGTTGGCGTAACTGATTTTCAGGGCGAGAAAAGAATTTGAGGCGTGCTTGATGAGTTCGGCGCTATTGATGGTGGTGACCAGGAACTCGCCCCGGTTTCCCGGCGGGCATCCGTTCTCGTGAACGGGACACTGGAAGCGGCGCTCGAGAATCGGCCGGTAAATCTCGCGCAGCTCGGCGGCCGAGGATTCGTCTTCCACACCGACGACGATGCGATCCGGGTGGAAAAAATCCTCGACGGCTGTGCCTTCGCGGAGGAATTCGGGATTGGAGGCCACGCGAAACTTTACGTTGCCGCCTTTCGTGTAGGCGTGCAACGCGCGGCTGAGCTCGAGCCCGGTGCGGGCCGGCACGGTGCTCTTCTCCACGACCAGTTTTGAGGTGCGCGCTTCGTTGGCGATTTGGCGAGCTACGTTGTCGATGGCCGAAAGGTCGGCCTCGCCGGATTCCTTGGGCGGAGTTCCGACGCAGATGAAAATGGCGTCGGCGGCGCGAATCATTTCCGCGGCGTTTGCCGTGTAGGAAATGCGCCCGGCCTTGTGCGCGGAGGCTAAAATCCGATCGAGGTGCTGTTCGTAAATGGGGACGATGCCGGCGTTGAGCTTGGCAATACGGTCCGCGTCGATGTCCGTGCAAATTACCTCGTGCCCCGCCTCGGCAAGACATGCCCCCGTTACCAACCCAACGTAGCCACAACCAATCACTCCAAGGCGCAAGACGATTTCCTCCTGAACTTTTGTACGTGCAAGTTAGCTCTTTAAAGTTTTTCCCATCAGTAGGCCTCGCAATCCAAGCAAGACCAGCCGCGGCTGGCGGCGGACGACATTCCAAAGCAGGCGTGTGGATTCATCGCGGTTGATTTCACCGAGGGACGCGCGCGTGGAGGCGTCCAGAAGGTCGACGAGCTCGGAATAGTCTTTCTGCTGGAAGTGATGCAGCGTCCGGCGAATCAGCCAGTGCGTGCCCAGTTCCCGGCGCAAGGCGCTCAATTCCGAACTCCGTCCATTTTGCAGGAGCGCTTGAGCCACGCCGAGCGCGCCGCGAAAACCGGTGACGATTCCTCCGACTGTGGAGACTTTTACTTGGGCGGCGGCGTCTCCCACGAGGTAGACCTCGCCGTTCCCGACCTGGCGGCGTACGGGAATCCAGCGTTTGTAGACGGGGATGCGCGCGCCCTGCCATTCCAGCGGCTCCATATTTTTTTTCTGCAGAAAGCGTTCGATGCAACGCTTGGTGTCGCGGCCATCCTCGCCAATAATTCCCAGCGCCCCGCGCTCCGGGGATTCCGGCACCAGCCAATAGAAATAAGGCGTGTCGTCGGGAACGAACCACACCCGGGTTGTGTCGACGGGGCAGTCCTTTGGCAAGCGAACGATGGCCTGCATCAGGGGAACGGTTTCGATCGGGGGCCAGCCGGACGCGCGGGCCACGCGGCTGGTGGCGCCATCCGCGCCCACGACGCTGTCCGCATGCAATTCCTCGCGGGTTCCGCCCGACTCCACTTCCATTCGAATGCCCCGGGCGTTTGGGGAGAGTCCCAGGAAACGGGTGTCGAAAGAAAGATTTGCGCCGGCTTGCTGAGCTTCCTCCGCAAGTGCGGGGATCAGTTGCGAGCGCTCGATAATGAGGTCCGGCTTTTTGAGAGCGACTTGAGCAGAGCGGCCGTCAGTGAAGAGTTCGAATCGCCGAATTTCATTGACGATGCTTTTTTCGGCGGAAGCGCCAAGCTGGCTGCGGAAATGGTCCGTAACGATGAGAGTGCGCGGCGCGGGTTCAAACTGGGGTTTCGATTCTAGCAAGCGAACCTTACGGCCGCCGCGTGCCAGGGCCGTAGCCGTGAAAAGTCCGGCGGCCGACCCGCCCACTACGATAACTTCGCCATCGCCCCGGGCTGCCGGAGCTCGCTGTTCTGGTCTTGCCACGATATTCGTAAGTTCCCATGCGCGGGATTCCTGGAACCCTCACCGGAGTGGGTATCCGCGCCAATATAAGAGTTTAAGTGCTTCCCGCCCGGCTATGCGAAGAATGGGTGAGAGGACGTCCGGGGTAAGTATAGCGAATCCAATTCCACGGGCAAAGAAAATGGACCTGCGAAAGCCGGGCGAAAGCGAAAAGGCTCCGAATTTTTTCTAATTCGACGCGGAAGCCGAAGGGGATGATTTGCGGACCTGGCGTTCATATGGCGCGCGTTCGAGGAATGCCACTCCCGCGAATACAATCGTAAGAGCAACGGCGGCGGCCGCCACAGCTCCGGTGGTGGAAAGATAGCTGACCAGGACCGCCACGCCGCCGCTGAATGCGCCGAGCAGATAGAGCGCGAGCACCGCGCCGCGATGCCCCAGCCCAAGATTGGCGAAACGATGCGCCGCGTGATCCTTTCCGGGAGTCGTAAACGGCAAAAGCCCCCGCCGGGAGCGCGAGATGGTGACCAGGGTGGTATCAAAAATGGTTGCGCCGAGCACCAGCAGCGGCACAATCCATCCGACCAGGGCACTTGAATTCTCCAGGCGCAGTTTCAAACCCAGCGTGGCCATCAAAAATCCGAGAAACATCGCCCCGCCGTCGCCCATGAAGATTTTTGCCGGTTTGAAATTCCAGCGGAGAAATCCAGCCGAGGCGCCCAGCACGGCGGCAGCAAGAGTCGTCACGAGTGTTTGCCCGTTCAGGTAAGCGATCATGGCAAAAAAGACGGCCGCCATGGCCGCCACGCCCGCGCAGAGTCCGTCCATGTGATCCAGTATGCTGAACGATGCGGTAATGCCGACCACCCAAACGATCGTCAATGCGGCGTCCAAAACGTCGCCCGTGCGCCCGCCCAGCAGCACGCTGAAAACCTGCGCGCGAATTCCGCTGACCAGCAGAATTACCGCCGCCATCGGCATGCCAACAAATAGCTTTACCTGGTGATGCAGCAGGCCGCGGTCATCCAGGATGCCAACCGCAGCAACGAGCGTCGCGCCGATCAAAATTCCGACAATCTGCGACCGCGCTGGCCCCGTGAACGCGAACAATACGGCAATTACCACCGCCGCGTAGATCGCTAGTCCGCCCAGCAGTGGAATCGGAGTGAGGTGAACCTTGCGTGGTCCGGGAAGATCGACCATGCCGACGCGCAGCGCCAGCGCGCGCACCGGTACCACGAGCATCAGTGATGCGAAAAGAGAAATAAAAAACGCCAGCAGATCTGCGGGCATGCGGCCACGTTCCTTATGTATGCGACGACACCAGACAGGGCGGAACTACTGGTGTCTCACGTGTCTCTAGCCGGATTGGGGGTCCGGCTCCCAAGAAAGAGAAAGAATAGTGACCTGAGAGGGATCACTTGGCCGCCCCACGCAGCCACAAACAAGATACTCCGGAAAATAAGCGACTTCAAATACAGAGAAATACGTACGTTCCACGGCCGCAAAAAAACGGTCGCTTGGGTTTCCTAAACCCGGTTCTGGGAGAAAGTTGCGGGCTTCCAGCCCGAAGACGGTCGGCGCTTCCTGTCTATCGTTCGGTGAGCATGCGGCCAAAAATGCGCTGTACTTCGTCGTGGTCCTTTGTGGCGTAATACCAATCGATTGTGCGCTTTAGGCCGTCCCGGAAGGCCACTTTGGGTTCCCATCCGAGGAGTTTTTTGGCTAGGGAATTGTCCGCCACGCGATTCAAAGGTCCCGTGGGCATGTCCGGGCGCAGCTTAATGTCCGCCTTATGGCCCGTAAATTCGCAAACCATCTGCGCGCAATCGATGACGCTGATGCGTTCCATCGTGCCGAGGTTGATGGGCGTGCCGTCGCTGATCTTTTCCCCGGCCAGAATCGTGCCCTCGACGATGTCGTCAATGAATGTCCAGTTGCGAATCTGCTTGCCGTCACCCCACACCTCAAAGGGATTCTGCTTCAGGAATGCGCGCGCGATCATGGCGATGACGGCGTGATTCTCGACGCCGCGCGGACCATAGACCGTGAAGTAGCGGCAGGAAGCCGCACCAAGGCCATGCTCTTTGGCATAAGCCTGGAGTGTGAACTCGGCCATCAACTTGGCCCAGCCGTAGGTGTTGTCCGCGTCGTTCGGGCCTTTGGTGAGGTCTTCGGTCAGATACAGAATTTTGTTGATGTCCGACTGCATGAAATTCGGATACACGCAGCCCGATGAAGCGAACACCACTTTCTTCGCCTTGGCCTTGAGCGCTTCCGAGAAAACCAGCCCATCCAGGAAAAAATTGGAAGCCGGGCCGGCTTGATGCAAATCCACATAGCCGCGCCCGCCGTGATCTGCCGCAAGATGAAAAACGGTGTCGACGCCCTGCATCGCCGCTCGCGTCACTCCCGGCTCGCGCAAGTCTGCCTGTATGAAATCGACCTTTCCCGTGCCCAGGTGGTGTTTGATATTCGCGAGAGTGCCGCTGGTGAGGTCATCCACGATGCGCACTTTTGCTGCGCCACGCGCGAGCAACTGATCGGTAAGCGTCGAGCCGATGAAGGACGCGCCTCCGGTCACCAAGACTAGTTTTCCCGTCCAAAACGTTTCTGCTGGCTTCACGCTTGCTTTTCCTCCACAATTTTCTTTCCGGCTGCGGTGCCGCCGATAATTTCCACGAATTTTTGCAATTCCTTGACTCTATCATAACCGGGCGCGGCGGCCAGAGCCGCTTCACCCATGCTTCTGAGACTCTCCGGCGAGTTCAGGAGCGTGCGAATCGCGCCAACGAGTTGCTCGCTACTGTCCGGATCTGCGGAAACGGCGAAACCTTTTCGCTCGCCGAGCGATGCAGCATCGGTTTCTTTTGGCGCGACCGCCAGAATCGGTTTGCCCGCCGCCAGAATTCCGTACATTTTGCTCGGCACCACCACTCCCTCCAGACCGCGTTTCACGGTGATGATGTGCGCGTCCGCGGCCGCCAGCACCGAGGGAATCTTGCTTGCCGGAAAGAAAGGCAGAAACTGCACATTCGCCAAACCCGCGGCGGCAGCCTCCACTTGCGGGCGCTGCGCGCCATCGCCTACAAAAACCAGACCTACGCCGTCGCCGGCGAGTTCGCGTGCCGCCGCTACCAGCGTGTCCCACGCGCCGTAGAAGCCCAGATTTCCGGCATGCAAGAGCACAAACCGGAAGTCGCCGCGAATTGCGCGAATCACGTCTTCATCAAACGGCGCCGGCTGTACATTCGCGGGCGCGATTTCCGCGCCGTCGCGAACGATCTCGATGCGCGCGGGGTCGACGCCTTTGGCGACGATCCGCGCGCGCATGTCTTCGCCCAGCACGATAACGCAATCCGCGCGCCGCAGCGCCCAACGGTGAAGTTTTTCCCATCCGCGCGCCAGCAAGCCCGGTTTGACGATCGAGCCCCCAATCGCCATGTCCGGATACATATCGCGAATGTTGTATGCGTACGGCTTGACCTTCAGCAGCGCAACGAACGCACCGACGATTCCTTCAAACGGCGGGTCGGTCATCGCCAGCACCACGTCGCACGGAATAAACAACGCGCGCGGCACGGCCAGTGCGACGTAGCTGAGGTAATTCAGAACGCGCCGCTTCATTTGTATGCGCGAGTAGTCCGTCGAGCCGACGCGAATGATGCGGATCCCACCCGCTCGCTCCGTCCGCCACAGAGTCCACTCCCGGCGTTCCGCCGGGTCATACGAAGGGCGCCCACAAAGCACCGTGACCTCGTGCTCTGCGGAGAGCGCGTCGGCGACGGTCTGCGCCATTTTTGCCGTCGCGGAAGTGTCCGGTGGAAAGTAAAGATTCAGCAGCAACACACGCATGAGGAGATTGTACAGGGAAGGACGAGGAACAAAGTAAGAGGCCTTTCAAGATTGGTGACAGAGAAATGAGGACGCCACCACAATCCTGGAAAGATCAGGACATGGCGTATGCGTTAGCGAGAAGACTCTCAGCTAACGGTTGTCGGTAGTTTTCTTGAAGATCGTCGCAGCCGCTTTGTTCAGTTCGTGAGCGCTCGGCTTCTTTTTCGGCTGCTTCTTCACTTCGCGTTTTCGTGCGTCTTTGTTTCCCATATCTAAAATTTTGTCACACAACGACAATATTTTCCAGCCGCTGTTTCGTTTCAGGCTAGAAATGTAGGGCTAGGTGCGGGTGATGAGGAAATCTCCCAGGACCAGCGCGTCCATCTGTGTCCGCAAAAAGCAATCGAGGGCCTCTTCCGGGCGGCACACAATCGGCTCGTTGTCGTTGAATGACGTGTTGAGCACCACGGGAACTCCCGTAAGATCGCGAAATGCCGAGATGAGCGCGTGATAGCGCGGATTCGCCTCGCGCGTTACCGTTTGCAGCCGTCCCGTTCCATCCACGTGCGTCGGCGCGGGAATCTTCTCGCGCTTTTCCGCACGCACCGAATACGCCAGCGTCATGAACGGCGAAGGATGTGGCTTCTCGAAATACTCGCCGGTGGCTTCCGCGAGAATGGAAGGTGCAAATGGCCGGAAAATCTCGCGATGCTTGATGCGGCGGTTCAAAATTTCCTTCATCTCCGGACGCCGCGGATCGGCCACAATGCTGCGATTTCCCAGCGCGCGGGGACCCCACTCGGCCCGACCTTGAAACCATCCGAGAATTTTCCCGTCTGCTATGATCGCCGCTGTGCGCCGCATCAGTTCTTCTTCGGGCAGTTCCGCGATCGCATAGGCGTTCCGCCCCAGTCCATTCGCATCAATGCAGCGGCGAATTTCTTCGCGCGAGTATTCGGGGCCCCAATAAGCGTGGTCCATCACGAACGAACGCGGCTTGCCAAGCTTCTGGTGCCAAACGTGGTAAGCCGCGCCAACGGCCAAGCCGGCATCCCCGGCGGCCGGATGAACGTAAACCTGCTCAAATGGGGTTGCGTCAAAGATTTTCCCGTTGGCCACGCAATTGAATGCCACGCCGCCAGCGAGGCACACGGCTTTCAGTCCCGTGCGCTCGGCAAGTTTTTTCAGCATTCCCAAATACACTTCTTCGAGACGCGCTTGCAGAGCCGAAGCCAGGTCGTGATGGCGCTGCTCGAGAGGTTCGTCTGGATTGCGCGCGGGGCCAAGTTTTTTCGCCATTTCGCCGGAGAACAACTTGCCGAGCGTCGGAGTCTTGTCGGCTTCGGCCCAGGACATCTCCGGCCCCGTGCGGTGGTGGACGAAGTATTCGAGGCCAAGCTTGAATCCGTTTCTGCTGGAATGCGGATGGAATCGCAGGATATCCCGGAACGCTTCAAGATATTCCGGCTGGCCGTACGCGGCCAGACCCATCACTTTGTACTCGTCGCCAAATTTCAAAAAACCAAGATATTGCGTCACCGCGCTATAAAAGAGTCCCAGGGAATGCGGGAACGCCACAGCGCCCTCAATATTCATGCGCTGGCCGACGCCGGTTCCCCACATGGTGCTGGCAAAATCGCCCAGGCCGTCGGCGGAAAGCAGCGCGGCGCGTTCGAACGGAGAAACGAAAAAGCTGCTCGCCAGATGCGCCTGGTGATGCTCGATCCGGTGAAATTTCGCTTTCAGCTTTTTCGGATCGCTCCCAAAGGATTCAGCCAAGGCCTCCGGTATGCCCGTGAATTTTGTGAGCACTTTGGCGCGTTCGCGGGCAAAGGAGGGCATGCGCGCCGCATAAAAAAGTTTTGTCGCCAGCCGCGCGTAAGGATTTCGCGGTATCGCCACATGATCGATATCCGCAAGTGTGAGCCCCGCTTCTTTCACGCAGTAGCGAATCGCCGCGGCAGGAAAGCCCGCCGCGTACTTCACTCGATTGAAGCGCTCTTCCTCCACCGCCGCGATCAGCCGGCCGTCGCAGACAATCGCAGCGGATGCGTTGCCGTGGTACGCATTGATCCCAAGAATGTTCATGGCGCGATTTGCCAGTGTACCTCAGGCGGCGCGATTATGCGGCGAGATGGCGGCGGCACCATTCATTCAGAACGTAGAGTGACCAGGGGCGCGACCACGAGGTTTTTCCGGCTAGGAAGTCGCTCCAGACGGAACGCATTCCATCAGGATGCAAGTGCGGCGCAAGCGCAGGGGCAGGCTCTGCAAGACTTGCTTCCAATTTCGAACGCAGGGGTCCGCGCAGCCACTGCTCCCACGGCAAAGTAAACGTCCGTTTACGTTGGGCGATAATTTCCGCGGGAAGCAGATCGCCCAGTGCTTTTGTCAGCAGCGCCTTCTGCGCTCCCGGAAGGCGCCGCGCGACATCTGGCAGCGAACCCACGAATTCCACGAGCGGCGTGTCCAGCAACGGCACACGCACTTCCAGGGAGCGCGCCATGCTCACCGAATCCGTGTCGCGCAGCAGCGTGCTCGCCATGTACGTGCGCATCTCCAGCCACGAGATTCCGGCCACAGGTTCGAGCTTGCGCGCTTCGTCCGCCGTGCGCTCCAGCCAGCCAAGCCACGTCGGTTCCAGCGTGACCCCGTCGGCGTTCACCGTGCTGGGGCGGAATCGCGGCTGAATTAACTTTTCAAGCTGCCCCGGCGGAAATAAGGCCCGGGCAAAAAAATAAGCGTGCGGCAGTTTGTCGGGATTCGTCCACGCGGAAGCCGCCTTGCGCCCGGCGTCTGCCGATTTTTTTCTAGCGATCAATGCGGCCAGCAACGGAGCCACCGCGCGCCGGGCGAACGCGGGTGCAAACCAAGCCGCACGAATCATTCGGGCGAGTTGCGGCGCGTCGGCAAACGTTTGGTACCCGGCGAAAAGTTCGTCGCCTCCCAGCCCCGAAAGCGCGACCTTCAATCCAACCTCGCGCGCGGCCCAGGAAACGAAGTATGTGTTGATGCCGTCCATCGTTGGCTGGTCCAGCGCGGAGACCGCCTCGTCCAGACGCAACAGCATGGCATCCCCATCCAACGGCACTTCCGTGTGCTGCGTTCCGCAATGTTTCGAGACGGCGCGTACCGCCGCCCCCTCGTCGTAAGCCGTTCCGGGAAATGTCAGCGTGAAGCTTCGAATTCCGGCCTGTGCGCGGCCCGCAAGCGCTGCAATCGCGCTGGAATCCAACCCGCTCGATAGAAACAGACCCACCGGCACGTCGGCGATCAAGTGGGCAAGCACCGCATCCTCCAACAGCGGCTTCAGACGCGCGGCGGCGTTCGAAAAGTCGCGTGGCTTCTTTGAATCACGCGCGGCCGGGCCTCGTGTCGGATCCCACCACGGGCGCGCCCGCGGCATCCGGCGCCGGTCGGGGACATACAAAAGCATTCGATGGCCCGGTGGCAGAGAAAAGACTCCCTCAAGAATCGTCACCGGCTCCGAAACGCTTCCAAACAAGAGATAGGCCGTCAATGCGTCCTGCGAAACTTGCTTCGGCGCGATGCCGGCGGCGAGCAGCGCGCGGACTTCAGACGCAAAGGCGAAGCAATCCGCGGTCTGGGTGTAGTACAACGGCTTGATTCCCAGTGGATCGCGCGCCAGGAAAAGAATGGGCGCGGTCGCATACCGTTCGCGCAAATCCAGTAAAGCAAAGGCGAACATTCCGCGCAGTTCGTTGAGAAGATCCTCGCCCCACTCTTCCCAGCCGTGTACCAGAATTTCCGTGTCCGACTGTGTTGTGAAGCGATGCCCGCAAAGAGACAATCGCGTGCGCAAATCGCGATAGTTATACAGTTCTCCGTTGAAGATCACCGCTACATCGCGATTTTCGTTCCAAATGGGTTGATGACCGCCAGGCAGATCGATGATGCTCAGCCGCCGCATCCCCAGCGCCAAGCCTGGCGCGCGAGGTTGGTCAAGCAGAAATCCCTCTTCATCGGGGCCCCGGTGGCGCATCGCCGCGCACATGGCTCTTATGCGCGCTTCCGCGTCTCCCGCGTGTGTTGCGAAGGCGATGCCGCAGATCCCGCACACGCTACTGTTTGATCTCCGGGGTCGAAACGAATGCAGCTCCCGCGCGAGCCGCGTGCTCGCGCAGACGAAATCGAGGAATCCGAAGGCGATGGTCCGCGTACCAGCCCAGCAAGACACGCAACACGAGAAAAAACGCGGTCACCAGGCTCGACACGAAGAGGATAAAAAAAGACTCGCGTTCCAGCAGAAGACTCCAGTCAAATGCCTCGTCCCATCCTGGATTAATTTGGTCGAGAAGATGTCGCAATCCAAACCCCTGAAGCGGCAGACGGGCGAGGCGCACGTGCGCAAAACTCTTATAGTCATATTCGCTCGGATAGTGCGTCAGCGAGCTCGTCGCTTGCGCAAACACCGCGGGGTTTTGCAATTCTTTACGCGTGAGCAAATGCCCTTGTGCATCCCGCATCACGGCGCGGTACGTGGGATCCACAATTATCCAGCGCTCGTCGATGAACACTTCAGCCACCACATGCTTTGTGGTCCGCTCCGGAGTCAGCAGCAACAATCGCCTGGCGCTGAGGCCCGAGCTGCGCGCTAAATTCAAAAAAGCATTCGTAGCCGTGCCGCAAACGGAGAGAAGCTGCTGATAGTTCAGCGTCATCTCTGGATCGCGTTTCGAAAGTTCCTCCGGATTGGCAGCTTTCGGCCGTTGTGGCCCGCTGCGCATCCACGAAAGAATCGCTTCGACCTTTTGCTCCGGCGATGACGCGGCGGGAATCAGCGCATCGGAAAATCCTCTTAGGTATTCGCGAACGGAATATTCCCACACCCCGGAATAGAGGAGCGCTACAGCCGCCACGACGAGCAGCCCATTCGTGCACCACCACGCCGCGCGGAATACCCGGTGTCTGTTCGTTGGTGAATCCTTCAACCAATCACTCCTGAGAGCTGGATTCTGCAACGGACGTTTCGTTTCCTGATACCCGCATGTACAGCGCTTCCATTTCCTGCACCGGCTCGCTCCAACCCAGCCGCGACGTCACTCTTCCGCAACCCGCCGACAGGCGCGCGTGCAACTCATCTTCGCCAAGAACCCGGTGCAATGCATTCGAAAACGCTTCCGCATCGTGCGGCACTACGAGCCCCGCTACGTCCTTGAGGAGTGGCGCGATGCCGCACCGGTCGCTCACGATCACCGGCGTCCCTGCGGCAATTGCCTCCGCTGCGGTATTGCCAAAATTTTCATTTTGCGAGGGAAGCACAAAAACGTCCGCATCCCGGTAGGCCGCCCACTTGGCGTCTCCAAAAACCGGCCCGCAAAATTGCACCCTGGAAGACACGCCGAGCTGCATAGCGGTCTGCTCGAGGCGTTCTCTCTGGCCCCCCTCGTCGGGCCCGGCAAACAGAAGCTTCACTTGTTTTCCCCGGATCTGCTCCGGAAGTTCCGCAAACGCTTTCAAAAGGAGTTCAGGGCTTTTCTTTTTCGATAGACGCCCCAGAAACAAAACCAGTTTCACATCCTCCGAAAGTCCTTGCGTCGCGCGAAAGAATCCACTCTTCGGCCAGGTGGGAGGGCGTTCCACGCCATTGCGGCGCAGCAAGATCTTCTCTCTTGCCACACCCCCAGCGGCCAGCTCCTCCACTTCCTGCTCGGAAGTGGCAATTACAGCCCTGGCTCCGCTGAGCAATCGGTGCCCCAAGACTGCATGATACATCTGTTTCAGCAGAATATTCCGCACAATTGGCAGAAACATCCCGATGGGCTCGACCACGTATGGCATGCCTCTCGCCCGGCACGCCGCTGCAACCGCCGGACCCAGCAGGTCGTACAGTCCGTAAATGTGCGCAACGTCAAAATTCTGCAATCGCGCCCGGCAATAGCGCTTCACTGCTGGATTCCAGCTCAGCGCCCGGTAGCGAAACCACGTCGGCAGATAAATGGCCTGCACTCCATTCTTTCCCCATTTCCACCCAAACGGAGACCTCTCTGCTCCGTCGAGCTCCGCCTGCGTCGCCATCCTCTTTTCGAATCCCCAGTCCGCCGTCAACACCGTCACCGCGTGCCCGCGTTGCGCCAATCCTTCGGAAAGCGCCCCCACTTTTACGGGCGGTCCCCCGAATTCCAGAAATGGCGCGTAACTCTCCGTGACGTTCAGGATTCGCATTGTTCGCGGATAATTTTTTTCAGCGCTTTCGAAAAAATGTTGAACCGAAATTCATGTTCCACGCGCTGCTTCCCGCGCACTCCCATCTCGTGCCCCAGCGCCGCGTCGCTCAAAAGCGTTTCGATGGACGTCGCCAGTTGCACGGCGTCTCCATGCTGCACTAGATATCCCGACACTCCATCCTCCACCACGTCCGGCGCGCCCCCATGCGCTCCGGCAATCACCGGCTTCCCGCTGGCCATCGCTTCCAAATACACAAACCCAAAGCCCTCTCCCCGGCTCGGCAGCGCAAAAATCTCGCACGCCTTGTAGCACGCCGCAATTTGCTCGTAGCTTAGGCCGCTTAAAAAGTTTACATGACGGCTGACGCCGTTTTTTTTCGCCAGTTCTTCGAGCCACGCCTGGTCGTCGCCCTGCCCCACTATCGCCAATTGCAACTCCGGCCAGCGCGGCAGCAAACGCGGAAGCGCGGTGATCAACGTATCCATTCCCTTGTACCGCTCGCTCGCCAGCAGCCGCCCCACCGTCAGAATCACCCGCCCTTCGGGAAATTTCTCCGGCGGCGCAGTTTGCGTCGATGCTTCCACCAGCGCCTCGAATTCCGGGTCGAGCGCCCACGGCAGCACGCGGATCCGGCTGGCCTCCACCTTTTGATTCTCTCGCACCTGTTCCGCGGTGCTGCGGCTCGGCGCCAGAACCACGTTCGCATGCTGCAGGGCCCGGCGGCGAATCGTTGAGAGCGGCTCCCACACCTCAATCCCATGAGTGCATACGATCGTCTTCAATTTTGGGGCGGCAAAGCGCATCGCCTGCGTCACCGGCGCCAAGTTTGGATGCGCCGCGATGACCAGTCTTGCACGGCGTCGCGCCGCGCGCAGCGCCGTCGCCGCAAACCGCCCCTTCGAACGGTCGCATCCCGTAAAAACAAATTCCCGACCGCCCACCGACATGCGGTGCAGCTCCGGCGTGTCGTTCAAACTCACCAGCCGGCACTCCATCCCACGGCTGGCGGCAAACTCCGTCAGCACCGCCGCCAAATGACGGCCGGCGCGTTGGACGCCTCCGGGCGCATCCAGCTCTGGAAACAGGCCAATAAGCACGGCCAGAGTCTGCCAAGCACTGCGCCGGAAGGCAAGCGCCGCGCGTGCAAAATTCCAACCCGGGCGCGAATCCGGACACTTTGCCGCCGGCCACGCGCTGTTAGGTGCCCCCTCGCAGCATCTCTGCCAAATCGTTCAGCCTGTCAAAATACACATCCGCCGGATACGCCGCGCGATCGTGCACGCCAAACCCATAATTCACCGCTGCGGCAAACGTCCCCGCATTCCGCGCCGTCTGCACATCCACTTCCGAATCGCCCACCAGAATCGCCTCGCGCGCCGCAGCCTT
>Ga0210407_10001746_pt1 | contig 19744 bp, 18 predicted proteins | sample IncBWC27MmetaG_FD_150860 | JGI IMG/M metagenome (GOLD analysis project Ga0210407, IMG submission 150860) | Forest soil microbial communities from Barre Woods Harvard Forest LTER site, Petersham, Massachusetts, United States - Inc-BW-C-27-M | ecosystem: Environmental > Terrestrial > Soil >... | reverse complement strand
ATTGTCCAATGTGGGTCGCTCGGCGCGCTACCGGTCGCGTCGTTAAGTGCCCACAAGCGATCGAGAAGCGTTTGCTCCGACACAACAATCGCGGAGTGAGGAAGCACGATGGACTCGCCTTCGCTCCAAGCAACGATCCGTTTTCGAATGCGAGGTAATCCTTCGAATATCTTCCTGCTGCGGAATGTATCGGCGAGAAGATTCTGCGTGCTTTCGCTAACGAGGATGGCGGGTAACGTGGGCCGCTTGGCCTCAGCAACCGGGGCGCAACAACCCTGTCTCTGCAATAGTCGCGCGGAACAACAAGCAGCCATCCCATGGCCACGAACAAGAATGAACCGTTCCGTCATAGTCCAGCATATCTCATCGCTGCTGGTTGTGCATTTTACAAGTCATCATAAATTTCGACTTCATTCGAACGCAAGTTTACCGCGCTTTCTACCGTCGGTTCGTCTCGACGAAAGCAGGTGCTGCGTATCTCTGGAACCCTGGTGGGTGGCTTCCTTATTGCGATGGGCTCATCTTGCCCTTCGTGTTGTACCCGGTGGCCCACATTTTAGATTTCGAGACTTCCCACGACACCGGGAAGGCCGGCACCGAGTTTTTCCACGGGCGGATACAGCCCTCTCAATCCATCCGCTTTGTCGCGATGTAAAAGGAAGGTTGCGTGATCTTTGCGCCTTTCCATGCGCCGGACCGTGAGCGGAGTCTGAAATCCGCTGTCACGCCTGTTCTACGGGTTCATGTTGCCTAAACCGAGTCACCTACGAAACGCGCTGGGATACGGCTTGGACGACACCGCACCGTTTGTCGTCGAGATTCCGCCGAAAATTCGTCACCATCTCTGGAAAATCCGGCCCCAGAACGAGATGCAGTCCCAAACGCGGCGTCTCTGCGGTCCTGCCGCGGGCTACCATTGCATCAAGAAACCGCAATGCACCTTCTGTGATGTCGTTCCATGCAGCGAGGACAAATCCCGCATCCAAAATTGTTTTCCTCATGGCTTCCATTGACTGAAGATGACTGATCTCTTGCGTACGGGCCCAAGGCACCGGAAATAGAATGGGTCCGGGCGTGCGCTGGATGACATCGTGCAGTGCAAATCGCCCGCCGATCTTGAGAATCCGGCGTATTCCTTCGTACAGCTGCTTTTTCTCGGCGATGTTCATCGACACGTGCTGCGTCCACGCGCCATCGAATGTTCCATCGGGAAAGAGCAGCTCACGGGCATCGCCGCGGCGGTATTCCACTCGATCTTCCAGCCCCATGCGTGCCGCGAGAACCGAAGCGATGCGGCAATATTCTTCGGTGATGTCGATTCCGATTACGCGGCAGCCGTAATTGGCCGCCAGGTAACGCGAAGGGCCGCCCAACCCGGACCCAATATCCAGAACGTAAGACCCGTGTGCCGGCGAAAACAATCGCGCAAGCTCCTGCGTTGCCTCAAGACCCCCCACGTGAAACTGGTCCAGAGCCGCTACGTCGCTCGGCGACAGGGTATGATCGTCCGCGACACCTGACAAACGCACTTGCTCATCGATGCGGCGAGCGATCTCGCCATCACCGCTATAGTGCCCCGTGATCTTGTCGGACGCTGTCATCGAAATTTCTTTACCATCATTAATGCGTCGTAGTCCTCGCCCTGTACTCGCAGTGCCCGCGGCATCACCCCATAGGATTCGAATCCAAATTTCCGATAGAACTTTCGCCCCCGGGGGTTGTCAACCGCGACGTACAATTCCACTTGATCCACCTTGAGACTGGCCGCATCGAGAACGTGTTTGAAGAGCATGTCGGCAAGCCCGGTCCCCCGTTGCTCGTCCGACACATACATATTCCAGATCATTCCGACGTGCCTGCGCTTTGGAGTCATCTGCTGGAGAAAGGTCACCATTCCATGCAGCCTTCCGCCTACGAATCCCCCAAAAATTACTTCCCGCCGGAACCGCTCGGCGATCTGGTTGGAACTGCGAGCCGACTCTTCATCGTAGTCCGCGGCAAACCCCGCAGGCGCAGATCGCAACGCCTCCAGAAACAGGGCCTGGTACTCCGCGCCGTTCGCTGCCTCCAGTTGTCTGATTTCCGTTCCGCTCATGAGTGCAAAGCCTCCCTTACCGGCGGTGTGCATTCGTGCTTCAACCTCACTACTCAGATGTTCGGCACACGATGGCGTGACGGTCGAATATGCAACCTTTTCGGCCATTTACAACGCGGGGGCGTACACTGAGACCGGAGAGATCAGATGCACAAAATTGGTTTCATCGTCTACCCCGCTTTTTCTCCGATGAATTTGGCGGCCACGAGTGTATTCGAAACCGCAAACTGGAAGATTGGGTCGGACGCGTACGAAGTCACGCTTCTCTCGGAGCACGGCGGACCTGTCGCCACTTCGCTGGGATCCAAGATTCAGACTTCGTCGTTCAAACGCCGCACCTTCGATACGCTTATCATTGCGGGTAGCATCCCAGCTCCGGCAGCTACGCCCGGCGTGTTGAACTATCTTCGATCCGCTTTTCATCGAAGTCGGCGGATAGCTTCAATCTGCACCGGTGCGCTCTTTCTCGCAGAGGCCGGATTGCTCGACGGTCGACGAGCAACCACCCATTGGTATTACGCTAAAGAAATGCAGCGCCGCTACCCCAAGGTCGCGGTCCACGAAGATCGCATCTTCATGATCGACGGACCAATATGGACATCGGCCGGTATGAGTGCGGGAGTGGATCTTGCACTGGCTCTGTTGGCGGATGATCTTGGCACGGACCTCGCCCGTGTGGTCGCCAAAATATTGGTTGTCTATCATCGTCGTGCGGGCGGGCAGTCGCAGTTCTCGACGTTGTTGGATCTGGACGCCGAATCCGATCGCATCCGGACCGCGCTCGCTTACGCGAAAGAACATTTGAGCGCGCCGTTGTCGGTTCAAGCACTGGCGCGCGTGGCGTTTCTAAGCCTGCGGCAATTCAGCCGACTGTTCAGGGAGGAAACGGGGCAGTCACCTGCGAAAGCAATTGAACGGCTGCGCGTGGAATCTGCACGGCGGATGATGGAGGCTGGCCGCTTCTCCGCCGAGGAAATTGCCAGGAAGAACGGTTTTGGAAATCGCGAGCGCATGCGGCGTTCGTTCCTCCGGGCATTCGGACAGCCTCCACAAACAATTCAACGCACAGCAAGCGCTTTGATCCAATAAACCGGGCCAGTGATACAGCCTAAATGTCATTTCAAGCGAATTCCTTCTGGGAAACAGCCCCAGATTGCCTGCCTCCGGATCGGCCCCGATAAACGCGCTTCTGTTGATTGAAGTTGATGCGAATTCACAGCATGGCTGGCAACCGGGAATTCCGGCGGTTAGCTCGTAGGAGCGAAGAAAAAGTCGGCGAGTTTTTGCTGAACACTTGCTGAACAATAAGCTGCAAATGAGGGGTATCTGGGGCAACTGAGAAGGTCGTAACACAAACAAAACAAATGACAAGGGGTCCGCGCGAACAGGTCAGGTTGAATTGGAAACCGCCTGGCGTTTAGGTCACTATGGCTGTAAGTGCGATCACACGTTGTCTCGCGTGCTCGATTTGCTCCATTATCTCTCGGTGGAAAATGCCGCTACACGATCGCAAAGTCCTTGGCGTCCTCTTCGCATTCCTCTCTTCCGGAATCTTTTGATCGCGGACCTGGTTTCGGATATCGGCACGTTTATGCAGAGCGTGGGTGCGGCGTGGCTGATGACCTCGCTCACGGCGAGTCCGATGTATATTGCGCTGATTCAGACGGCGAGCGCGCTGCCGTTTTTTCTTCTGGCTTTACCTGCTGGTTCCATCGGGGACATTTTTGACCGCCGCAAACTGATCCTGCGAACCGAATTGTGGATGCTGGGGATGGCCATCGTGCTCGCCGCGACCACCATCACCCACACCATGACGCCATGGTTGCTGCTTCTGCTGACCTTTGGGCTTTCGGCGGGTGACGCGATTGAAGCTCCGACGTGGCGAGCTATTTTCCCGGAGCTTGTGCCGAAAGAAGATCTGCCGCCCGCGCTCGCGTTGAATGGAATTGAATTCAACTTGGCTCGCGCAGCCGGCCCCGGCCTGGCCGGACTGATTATCGCCGTAGCCGGCGTAGGCACGGCGTTTGTGCTGAACGCACTTTCTTTCCTCGGAGTGATTGCCGTAATCGCGCGTTGGAAACGGCCTGCGCGAAAAAACCAGCTTCCCGCGGAGACGCTTGGTGGAGCGACAATTGCTGCGCTGCGCTACGTGCGCTATTCACCCGACATTCAGAAACTGTTGTTCCGCTCGGCGTGCGTGATCTTCTTTTCGAGCGCGTTCTGGGCGCTGCTCCCGGCAGTGGCAAGAGGGTTGACGGAGAGTTCGCTCGGTTATGGATTGCTGCTCGGGTTTTTCGGAGTGGGCGCGGTAATTGGGGCGGTGGTGCTGCAGCGTGTGCGCAGCAATTTGTCGGTCGAGTGGGTTGTTTCAGGAGCGACAATGGTGTTCGCAGGTGCAATTCTTGCGGTGGCGACCTTGCACCGGTTGCCGTTGCTGTGCTTTGTGATTTTGTTTGCAGGCGCAGCCTGGACGGTGTTTATGTCCACGTTCAACACTCTGGTGCAGAATCTAGCGCCCGACTGGGTCAGGGCGCGGGTGCTGGCGATTTATCTTTTCGTGTTTCAAGGAAGCGTTGCGCTGGGCAGCGCATTGTGGGGCGTTGCTGCGGAACATACGAGCGCAAACACCGCGCTGCTGTTTTCAAGCATTGGAATTGCCGCCTGCCTGGCGCTTCCCGTGGTTGCGCGATTGCCAGCGGCGCGTGGTTCGCTGGAGTCATGGAACCATTGGGGAAAGCTGTCGATGGTTACGGAACCGGAGCCCGACGAAGGGCCGGTACTCGTCGCCGTTGAATACCGAGTCGACCCGGAGAAGGTGCCGGAATTCTTGGATGCGCTGCATGATTACCAGCGGATTCGAAGACGCGATGGCGCCATGCGTTGGGGCGTTTTCTACGATGCGGAGAATCCCGGGGTGTATCTTGAGAATTTCGTTGTGGAGTCCTGGGCGGAACACACGCGGCAGCACGATCGATTTACGGTTGCGGACAAGAAGTTCGAAGAGCGTGTGCTCGGCCTCGTTCTCGAGTCTCCGAAGACGCGGCATTTTCTCTATGCGAACCGCGTGCAACGAGTGTCGACGGTCCGGGAAACCAAACAATGAATCCGAAGTGGAGACCGGAGCTGCTACTGCTCGTAGTCTTCGACGACATCCGTGGGACGCACCTTCGCCTGATTCGGATCCCGCCCGAACTCACGTAAAGCCCGGCGCTGGCGAAGCAAGTCCCAATACTGGTCGAGCTCGACCTTTATCTTCTCCAGCCGGTTGCGATCCTCGTCCGTGAGACCCTGTTTTGCGTAGAGGCGCTCTTCTTCCTTTACAAGCCCGTCGATATGGCTGAGTACGGAATCATCTTTGCTGTTGTTTGCCATGAGGTCCCCCTGCCAAAAATGCGCCGGCAGTCTCGATCCTTTTTCTACCGGTGGCACCCACAGCCCATGAGGCTATCACGACCATGTCACAAAGATGCATAAGCTGATCGACCGCATCACCGAGTACCCGGCGGCGCGTGAGGCTCTGGAAAAGGTAACCGTCGAACCCAATGAAGTGGCACCTACAGCCGCTGACGCTTTGTTGGCGGCTCCAATGTGCACAGTCGCAGTACAGTAGCCCCATTCGTGCACAGTCGGGGCCAAAACGTAGGGATTGGAACCGAGATGAATCCGCTAAATCCTTTGCAATCAGAGAAAAAGTTGGTGGACGTGACAGGGTTCGAACCTGCGACCCCCTGCTTGCAAAGCAGGTGCTCTCCCAGCTGAGCTACACGCCCAAATGGCCTTAACTCTCCGCTTATTGTACCACTTAGGCCGCTTCCTTGTTTCCGACGTTCCTGACAGTTGTAAGCCTACGTAGCCCAAATAAAGACTGCGGCAGGTCAAAAGACCAGACCGACTTTCTTGGCCTGTTCTTGACGGTATTCGACGTCTTCCACAAGCTGCTTGCCGTAGAGATCTCCCATGCTTGGATTCGAGTGCCCCATCCAGCAGTCGATTAGGATTTGCCGCGCCTCACTCCGTTGCAGCACAGCCTCTGGGAATCGCCGGAAGTCAGGCAACGTAAAGAACGTACCTCGCGCGCCAGTCGACAGATCTACAGCGAGTTTAGGAATGTGAAGAGTTGCTGCTTCTCCGTGGGAGAAAGTTCGTCGAAGCGCTTTTCCACGTGGGCGGCTTCGCCTTGATGGCGCTCGATGGCATCCGCGAGGGTGAGGGATCTCAGGTCGTGCATGTAGCGAGGTCGCATACGGAGGCCCCAAAGCGCAGCGGTGCGCAGCTTGTTGGCAGTATCCTGCGGGGGATTTTGCACGATACCGTCGCCTGTTCCAACGTCATGCAGCAAGAAGTCGCCGTAGGGATGAATGATCTTGTTCCCTAAAGCCTCAGGTACGCTGAACTGTCCGCCGTTGATGACCGTTCCCGCGGCGGCGGTGATAATCGTCTCGACATGACAGGTATTGCAGCGAAGCTTCGCAAATAGGGCTTCTCCCGCGATGGCGTCGGCGGTAGCAGCGAGGGTGGTATCGCGCGGCGGGACTTTGGTGCCGCGCACGAATTGGGCAAAATGATCGATGTCGGCCAAGCCCAGGTTGTCGGGAACATCTTCCGGGTCCGGCGTGACCTTGCCGACGGTGGTGGTGTCTTTGGGCCGCAGCCGGTTGGTGACTCCCATTTCATTTAGATAAGCGTCGCCAATAAACGAAAGCAAGCTGCTGTGTTGGTCCTTCCAACCGAAACGGCCCACGCGGGTTTGACCGGGCGATTCCAATACGGGGACTTCAATGGCCTCGCCGCGAATTCTTCCCTCGCTGAGTTCGGGCTGTTTCGCGGCGATGGCTTGCAGCGTGGTGTCGTCGATGGCCTCGACGAAGCCGTCTCCGAGAGTATTGAGCGCCGCGCGCAATGCCCGGATATTTTCGGTGACCGGGATGTGCTCCTGCGCCTGGGGAATGACGGCGCGGTCGTTGATGATGGAGCGGCCGGCGATGCTGTTGGCGCCATCGTTGATCAGCACGGTGGGATTGACAAAATTGCCGTTTGCGTCGGTGTGACCCACACGCAACTCGGTAAATTGGCTCGCTCCGCCACTCACCGGGTTTTGGTGGCACTCGGCGCACGCGCGTCCGTTGTAGATGGGGCCGAGCCCGGTGCTTACATCGTGGACGCGTTCGTAAACCTGTTGGTCGAGAGCAAAGGTGTCGCCCGTTGGCTCCGCTAGGCCATTATTCTTGCTTTGCGACCCTGGATTCTGAGCGAGTGTGGGAGTGTCAAAACCTGCGGGGGCCTCGGTCGCGGGTTGCTGTGCAATTCCCGACAACCCCACAGCCATTATGCCCAGCAGCAGTATTACGACCGACACGCTTTTATGCATCATCGTGTTTCGCCTCCTGAAGAGCGGTTTCGTCGAAAATACGTTCCGTGCCGACAAAAAACTTGCTTTGCGAAATGTGAGACCGCATGCGTTGGCGTTTTATTCCTAATTCGTTTGTTAAAAGTGTGTAACAACCCGGCGCTGGGTTTCGTGGGCCAATTGCTGTGCAACGGTTGCGGGGTGGAGCTTCGCGGAGATTCCTCGCTACGATATCTAGCCAGTTATCGAGATTGCCGCATTCCTCCAGACGGCTATTGAATCCCGTAACCGAGATAAAGGGATTTCCCAGACGTTGTTTGAGAAATCCCGGTGTTCGGCTGTGTTCTATTAGAAGCGGATATGAGCCCCCAATTGAAGAATACGCGGGTCATATGCGCCAGTAATTTGGCCAAACGTGGAGCCAATGTCCTGGGCATTGTTGTCAAGGCTATTAAATTCAGTATGGTTGAGGACGTTGAACGCATCGACGCGGAGTTCGAGGGTAATTCGTTCGCGATAGAGTGGCGTCGTCTTCGCCAGAGATAAATCCAGGTTAGTGCGACCCGGACCACGCAGGACATTGCGCGGCGCGGTACCGTATCCCACGGTAACCGCATTGCTGAAGGACGACGCATTGAAAAACTGCAACCCATTCGTTTTGGGGTTGAGATATTGGATTGGCCCCGTTAGATTTGCATTGACCAGCCCAGCATCTCCAGCACCTGAGGGCCCGGGCGCCGTGTTGGAGGTCCCCAAGCCGTCGATTGCCGTGAATGGAAACCCCGTACGCCAAGTCAGGATCGGGTACAGACTCCAGCCTTTTACCAGCCGTTGGGGACCGCGGCTGAATGGCAAATCCCACCCGCCGGAGAACGTCAGATATTGGCGGGCATCGAAATCCGATGATGCGCGGAAAATGTTGGGGGTGAAAAACGGAACCGTGCTGTTGCCCTGACGGAAACCAGAGGCGTCGTCGATGCTGTGCGCCCAAGTATAGCCAAGCGTGTAGAGGATCGGCACGACGGTTGTTTGCTGCGTCAGGCTTAATTGCAGGGAATTGTAATTTGCATTGGAGGCGTTCTTGAATTCATCTTCCTGTCCGAAGCTTCCCCCAAATCCAGTGGCGTTATTTTGCAACGTATTACCGGGCACTTCATTCAAGAAGCGCTGTGGGCTTGCGCTGTTCAGCGTGGCCGGGTCAAAAGGATTGATGTCCACCAGGGCGGTCAGTCCATGCGATGAACTCCCAACGTAAGCGGCTCGAGCAATCAGTTTGTTGGAAAGCTGGTGTTCGATGCTCAAATTGTACTGGTACGTGTATGGCGTTTTCAGATGAGGGTCAACAATCGTTGCGGCCGTATTGAGGCTCGTGAAGGTCCCAAAGGTATTCAAGAAATTTACATTGTGGTTCAGAGGCTGGCCAAAGGGATCGGGGGTGCCTGTCGACCCAAATGGATCACTCAGGAACGCGTATCCAGAGGTGGTTGCCGTAGGCACATTCTGTTCGTTAATACCGATATTGGCGGTAGCGTTGAATGGAGCCTGGCCATTGAATTGGAAGTTGTCTTCGGCCTTCAGCACATCATAAAAGATGCCCCAGCCGCCCCGTATGCTGGTCTTTCCATCGTGGAACGGCTGCCATGCAAAACCGAATCGCGGTGCGAAGTTCGTTTTGTCGGGGAAGTTCACTCCCGTGGGTGCGCCCTTGTCGCCAGGGAAAAGTAATCCCAGCGGCGCGCCAGGAAAGACCGCGGATTGCGAGGAACCTGGAATCACGGAATAGGTGCGTCCCTCGGTGTCCGATTTGGGCGTGCTGTACTCGTAGCGCAGCCCATACGTTAGGGTCAGATTGCTGGCGACATGCCATTCGTCCTGTGCAAAGGCATAGGTGGCTTTCGTGCGGATGTTGGAAGGTGCGGCGGGAGATTGAAAGAAGGCGGTAGGAACGCCTAAGAGAAAGTTGGCGAAAGGGTCTCCGGCGGCCAGCGTATTGCCGTTGCCGTCTTGACCGGCGAATTGGAACACGCCGTTGATTTCAAAATCGAACACCTGGTTGTCTTGATAAGCCGAGAACGAACCGCCGAATTTGAAGGTGTGTTTTCGGCGAGTCCAAGAAAACACGTCAGAGTAGGCGAAAGTGTTGTCCGTGAGTCGCGAGGGACCTTGAATGCTAAAGCCGACGACCGCGTTAGGAAATTCCAGTTGGGTCGGACCCGTGGGATTCTCCGATTTTATGTTGATTCCCAGCGCGGTGGATGTCGGTTGCTGCGAGGACGGCACGTCTTGTACCGTGTCGCTACGTTGGCCGGTCACACGGAATTCGTTCAAAGCGTTGGGCGAGAAGGTGTGAATGTAGGCGAGGTTAAAAAACCGGTTGTAAAAGGTCGAGGTCGAGCCGAAGCCCGGAATGGAGTTCGTCGTGCCCGGAGTGCTCGGCCCAGGATTGAGTTGTGGTTCAAGATTGCGGCCCAAGGTCACGATGAAGTGATCTTTCTGTGATGCCTCAAAATCAAACTTTCCGGTCAATTCGTCAGGATTGTCGGTGAGGGGGTTCTGAAAGGACTGGGAACCAGCAGGAGAAGTGGGAATCAAAGCTGCTTTGATGTAAGCCTGTGCAACGGGATCAATCTTCGTGGGGTCGATGATTCCTTGCGCGGCGAGAGAAGAATTGGACTGAAAGAATGGATTGGCTTGCAGAAAACTGGCAACGCTTGCCCGAGTTGGCGAGCCAGAGAAATTGCCCTGAAGCTCGGCAGGGGTGGGTAGCGTGGCGACCTGACCTACCTGAAGCTCGCTTTGCTGCTGCTTCTGGTAAGCGAGAAAAAAGAACAGCTTGTCTTTCTTGATGGGCCCGCCCACCGTTCCGCCATACTGATTCCTATGAAGAACTTGCCGGGGATCTCCCTGGAAATTACTGAAAAAGTTATTGGCATCGAAAGCTGTATTACGGACGAAATCATAGGCGCTGCCATGGAATGCATTGGTTCCCGATTTGGTGACCTCGGTAATGATTCCACCAGCGCTTCGCCCATATTCAGCGGTGAAGTCGCTGGTGAGAACTTTGAATTCCTGAATGGAATCGGGATTCGGGTTGTAGACAACGCCGTTGGTCAAGAGGTCGTTATTGAGACCGCCGTCGAGAATGAACGTATTTGAATCGCTGCGGCCTCCTCCGACGCTAAAGGCCAAAGTCGTGCCGAGGTTGCCTTGCCCATTGCCTGGATTGTCTGCTGGAAGAACGCCCGGTTGCAGGGCCACGAGGTCCAGCGCGTTACGGCCGTTCAGAGGCAAGTCCTGCACGGCGCGATCTGAAACGGTGGAACCCAATGTGGGATTGATGGTCTCCACTGTGCCGGTGTTGGATTCCACGGTCACAGTATCCGTTGTTGAGCCAACCTCCAGTTTAAGATCAATTTTCAGTGTTTGATTGATCTCCAATTTGCTTTGGCCGGTGGTCACGGATTTGAATCCCCGATGGTCCACGGATACCGTGTAATAGCCGATCGGCAGCAAAAGAACTTGATAAAAGCCAGCCGAGTCCGAAGTGGTGTTGCGGGAGGTCTGAGTGGCAACGTTGGTCACCGTAAGACGCGCACCGGCAACGACAGCTCCAGTCTGATCGTAAATAACTCCGGTGATGCGTCCGGTTGTGTCTTGACCTGACGCCCCCGACCCGCACAGCGGGCCCAGTATTGTCAAGAATGTTAAATATAGTAATCGTTTTTTAAGACCGTTCAAGAGACCTCCGTGGGGTAGAAGCGATTTTGAATTTTTAAATCAGGGTGCTTGCGTGTCTCCGGTCCTTCCGGACGGATTGACCTCTAAAGGAGCAGAGTTCTGTGGATGGCGACCACATCTTGACTACCGTCATACGCTCGTCGCGGGTTCTTCTTTTCCTGCGGTCGTGGAGCAGTTCGCGCAGCCGCATGCGAGCCTTGTGGAGCTGCGATTTCGACGCGCCTATCGAGCGACCTACGATCTTGGCAATTTCGTTGTGTCGGTATCCCGCGATATCATGCAAGACGAACATGGTACGGTAGCCCGCCGGCAACTGCTTGATGCAGCGCTGGAGATTTATTCGGTCAATCGATCCCTCCAACAACAGATCCGGACCTCCGACATCGACAGTGGGCGAGCCGGCGTTCTCGTCCGAATCAGGATTTGCGTCGATCGAGATCACAGGTAGCGATTTTTTGCGCAGGTGCATCAGTACGAGATTAGCCACCAGCCTGTGCAGCCAGGTTGAGAAGGCCGATTCACCGCGAAAAGTGTGGACCTTTCGGAGCAAGAGCAGGAAGGCTTCTTGGGTCAGGTCCTCCGCCTCGGTGATGTTTCCGACCATGCGCAAACACAGCGCATACACGCGTCGGCTATGCAAACGGTAGAGGTAATCGAACATCAGGCGATCGCCGTTTTGTGCTCGCCGGATGGCCTCAGCCTCGCTGGGCTTATCGCTCGCGATCGGAGAGACGGGCAGCGCAGCTTTGCTGGGAATGCAATCCGTGCTGGAACATTCATCCGAGCCCAAGCTGCGCTGCTTCTCTTCTGCGTGGCACGCCAGAGGTTTATGCACAATTCTTCTGCCCCTGGAGTTTGCAGTTGCTTGCATCACGGTTTTCCTTAACGGCCGGCGGTGTAAACGGCGATGGATGATCTATTTTCGGTGGCCTGTGTTGCAGACAGCGCCTGCGGTGCGGTCTTTTGACCGGCCTCTTTCGATGACATGTGCTTCTGCGCTGGCGTCCAGTAGGTGAAGGTTAAACCGAGCTCCGGTGCATCGAACGTCTGCACGGTGTGAACATCTGCGATATCCACGAGGTTTAACTGCGCGTGCTGAGGAGTAGCGTCTTCGACCGTAGCGGCTCGGATGATGAAGTTCGTTCGCTCTCCGCGGATATACAGTCTGTATTCAGCGCTGGCCGATGCAATAGTGAAGGTGTAGTCGCCGGCGGGGAGCGTGGCGCCTCCCCAGTGCGTCTCAGCGGGCAAGGTGAATTTGCCTTGGTATATATTTTGCGTCTTTCCAGCGGTCGCCAAAGCACTCAGTGCAAGAGCTGCTATACCTGCCTTCGTAACTAATTTAACTAATCGATCCCAAATCATTCTCAATCTCCTCGTTCGATGCGATTTTTAGCTTTCCAGACATTTCGTTGTCTTCAACGTGTAAGACCGGAGATGCTCCCGAATAATTCCCCCATCCATGAAATATTTAGGAGGCGATGGCAGGAACAGCGAGTGCTCTTTCGGGGCAACCAAAAAGCTCAATTCCGCATTCCGGCGACGACTCTTCGAGGTCACCAGCACACGTGCCACAGAGAATCGGGCGGGGATTTTCGGAGCGAAGTAACGAACCCCAACGTAAACAGTACGTCTCGTAAACGTCAGTTAGGTTGGGAGGGTCAGTTACAAAAAAAAGCGAGCAGCTCGCGAAGACGAAGAGTGATAGCGACCTTTGTCAAATCTGCCTGGTCAACAACGATTCCGATATCTCAGTATGCTGACCAAGCGGCGCATGTCACTACGTGCGCGATGACGATGAATTCCCGTTTTCAACTATGCGTTCGTAGGGGTTTCGGGTGAAGGGCGCATTGAGTCGCAGTTGCTAAGAGTTGCCAGCGTGTCACGAAGACAGCCTCGCGCGCGCGATAAACTTGACATCACCGTGCCGGCCGGCATTCCTGTAACGTCCGCAATCTCTCGGTAGGACATTCCCTCCAGCTCGCGAAGAATGAGTACCTCGCGAAACTTGGATGGGAGCGTTGCCAGCGCTTTTCGCACAAACATGCCGTTATCGTTCTGGAGGACCGCCTCTTCAGGATTGAGAACGCGAGAGTCAGGAGGGAAGCAGACTTCGTCAAATTCCTTGGCCTCTTGCAGTGGCCGATTTACTTGCAGCCAGGAATAGCATGCATTGCGGACAATTTTCAGGAGCCATGCACGCGCGTTACCGCCGTGGAACCCCGGGAAAAAACGGAAAGCACGCAAGTATGCTTCCTGAACAGCGTCTTGCGCGTCCTGCTCGTTGCGCGTTAGCCATCGCGCGAGGTTGTAAGCCGCGTCAAGATGCGGAAGGATCTCTTGTTCAAAATTGCCGGGCTCAACTCTGTCCCTCATCGTCGCCTCCGATTTCTCGCCTCGGGAGATCATCGATCACTGCATCCAATTCTTAGCGTTCGTTGGCTTCGCGTTGGAAAGAGGTATGTAAATCGCCGGCAAACTGTGGTGATCGGCTCCGACGAAGACCAGGCGGCGTGTTGCCCTGAGTCCCTGCGGCGTGGCGTTCTCGCGCCAGACGTGAAGAAAGTATTGCCCGGGGGGCACATTCTCGATGGCAATCCGGCCCGCCTTATCGGACACTCCGAAGTATGTCGAGTCCACAGTGACGACGACGGCCATCATTTCGGGATGAATACTGCAAAACAGATAGGAAACACCTGCGCGATTAAACCTCACGGATCGCAGTACGCCAGCTTCGTAGAGACCTAAATCGAATTGGCTCACTCTTGAAATCGAGAACACGTTGTGTAACCACCGATCGTTGTTTGGGAAGTCGACGGTGCTCCCGGCAGGTATTACCAGAAGCCGGGGTCTGAACGTTTTATCGCGCTGCACTATCCTGTAGTGGGGGAATTCGGCAGCTGGGCGATCTTTGTGGCCGGTCTGAGCAGGCACTAGCCATGCGACCACTCCACTAGCGTCCTCCAAAGCCTCATCAGCGGCCTCGGCATGAGGCAGCTTCACCTGGCCCGTCACTTCTAGTACCGACCCACATAGGGACGCGTTTGTCTTTCCCTTGGCCTGCCGAATAGGCGCACCGAGAAGGACTAGGGCCAAACCCGCCAGACCGGCCTTGGCGATATTCGCCATGAGAATGTCTAGTTCCATCGTAAATTCACCGTCTTGGAAACAGCTGGCCATCTCTGGATCCCAGCGTTCTGTCGATACGCCGGAGCCCCGGGGTGAAATTATTGCCGCCAGCTCATGCGCGGAAGATTGCGTCCGCTTCAAAGAATTGGCAATGGACGGGGAATCCCCTTTGGTGCATCCGTAGGTCCCCGGGTAAACTCCACTAGCCACGAGACTTAGTAAGTCTCCTCCTCCTAGGCTTTGTTCCATCTCGGGCCGGTGATACACTCGCGCCCGAATGGCTTTCCCTCGTGCCCGGAAACGATCATCAAACTCGGCGCCTTCGCTTTAGTGTCTTCGAGATTGACCTCAACGCGGGCGAACTCCGAAAGCACGGCATGAAGATCCGAATCCAGGAGCAGCCGTTTCAACTCTTGGCCACGCTCATCGAGCACGCCGGCGAGATAGTGAGTCGCGAGGACCTGCAAAAGAAGCTTTGGGCTGCAGATACCTTTGTGGATTTCGACCACGGGCTCAACAAGGCCATCAACAAAATCCGCGACGCTCTCGGCGACTCCGCCGACAGCCCCCGATTTGTAGAAACAGTTTCTCGTCGCGGCTACCGTTTCCTCGCGGAGGTCCAGGATGCCAATGGACCCTTTAATCAGAGGCTGGACCTCGGTAACGAGTCTCGTTCGGCGGTTGAATCACTGCTTCACACGGATTTCGCGGGCAAACAGGCAATACCCAGACGCTCTCCGCTCTTATCGACGTGGAAACTACCAATTCTGGTCATACTCGTTCTCGTAATACCTGGGGCCATCTGGAAGATTCATTCCTGGAAACATCCGCCCCTCGTCATACGCTCATTGGCTGTCCTTCCGTTAGAAAGCCTCTCCAACGATGCGTCGCAGGATTACTTCGCCGATGGCATGACCGACGAGTTGATCTCCGACCTTGGCCAGATTAGCGCGTTGCGCGTGATTTCCCGCACGTCGGTGATGGCTTACAAGCACGCGCGCAAACCTCTACCCCAGATCGCGCGCGAGCTAAACGTAGACGCCGTGGTCGAAGGCACGGTGCTGCGTTCCGGCGACCAAGTCCGCATCACGGCGCAGTTGATCCAAGCCGCCGCAGACAAACACTTGTGGTCCCAGAGCTATGAGGGAGAATTACGGAATACTTTGGCGCTCCAGAACCAGGTGGCTAGCGCCATTGCAGACCAGATTCGGATCAATCTGAATCCACAAGAACAAGCGGCGCTGAAAACCGCGAGGGTTGTGGACCCGGAAGCGTATCAGTCGTACTTGAAAGGACGCTTCTTTTGGAACAAACGGACGTCGGATGGCTTGCAGGCAGCCCTGGCATATTTCAACCAGGCGATCGAAGAAGACCCGACCTACGCTCAAGGCTATTCGGGCTTGGCCGACACGTACGCGCTCCTTGGAGATTGGCAGTACGCCGTGATGACCGCGAAGGAGGCACTACCCAAAGCGAAGGCTGCGGCGGTCAAAGCTCTGGACTTGGACAGCACTCTAGGCGAGGCTCACAACTCGCTTGCCTTCTGCTTGGATGGCTTCGACTGGGATTTAGAGTCTGGGGGCAAGGAATTCCGCCGCGCCATTGAATTAAACCCCGGCTACGCAACAGCACACCACTGGTATGCTTGGCATTTAGCTCTATTGCGTCGGTATGACGAAGCTATCGCGGAAATGAAAAAGGCGCAAAACCTCGATCCACTATCTCTGATTATTGACGCCGACTTGGCGGAGCTTCTTGCCCTCGCGCATTCCTACGACGAATCGATCATCCAGAGCCGCAAGGCGATCGAAATGGATCCGAATTTTGCCCTCGCACACAATCAACTCGCGCAAGCGTACCTCCAAAAACAGATGAACGAGGACGCGGTCGCGGAGCTCCAGAAAGCGGTCCAGCTTTCTGGGGGTAGCCCGACATGCATCGCTAATCTCGCTCGTGCTTACGTCGCGTCGGGAAAGAGAAACGAAGCGGAAAAGCTGCTCCGCGACCTTAAGAATCGCTCAACTCCAGGCTATTCGCACGCTTCGGAAATTGCTGCGATCTACGCATCTCTCGGAGACACAGATCAAGCTATGAGTTGGCTTCAAAAAGGTTACGAAGAACGATTTAATCCAGGCGTCTTGCTGCGGCCGGGCTTCGATTCACTCCGCTCGGATCCGCGTTTTCAGGACTTGGCCAGCCGAGTCGGCCTTCCTCGTTGAACTGGAAACTGCGTGAAAGCGCTGAGAAATAGCGGAGCTTAGACGAACGATCCAACGTTACTCTCTCTATGGAAAAATACTGCTCTTCCGCAGGGTTTGCGTGAAGAGCGCTTAGAACGCCAGCCCAGAACCCATCTCGCTCTGAACCTTCACGGCTTGCGAATCTAAATGCCGGGCGCGTAGTAACCAGTTTTCGCGTAGACGCTGAGAGGCGGAAGTCCTTTGGGCGGGCGTAGCTTGATCTTGATCTTGCGCCAGCGTGAATCGTGTGACTTATTACTCGGGCGGTATCCGAGAACGTACTGGTTGCGCAACTCCGCACCAATCTTTGTGGCGATGTCCGGCAACTCGTTCACATTCTCTACTTCAAAAGCACGGCCGCCCGTCAATTCTGTCACTTCACTCAGCAGAGTGGGCCCATTGAGTTCCTCAGTCGTCCGCGCGCGGTTACCAAACGGGTCAAAAATGCCGACTGAGTACAGCTGGGTATTTGCCTCTCGCACCAGCCGCTTGATATCGCTCTGAGTGTATCGACTATGGTTATCTCCCCCGTCAGATATGATGAGCAAAGCCCGTTTGGCGTTTCGAGCAGTTCTCATTTCGCTAAGGCCCAGATAGATCCCATCGAGGAGCGCCGTGCGGCCTTTCGGCGACGAAGAAAGCAGGCTGCTCTGCAAGTCTTCAACCGAGGTGGTGAAGGTGCTGATCAGCTCTGCCCGTTCGTTGAAACTGACGAGGAAGAACTCGTCTTGCGGATTGGCTGTCTTGAAAAACTGTAGGGCCGCCTCCTTGGCCTTACCGACTTTGTTGATCATGCTGCCGCTCAGATCAAAGATAACACCGACGGAAATGGGAACGTCTTCGGAAGAGAAAAATAGAATCTCTTCTTCGATGTTGTTTTCGAAGATACGAAAGTTATCGGGCTCAAGACCTGTAACCAGACGGTCGTGTGGGTCGGTGACGGTAACGTTGACAAGCGCCAAGTCGACATCCATATGGAGGGATTGGCCCTTCTTAATAAGTTGGCCCGCTGTGTCATGCTTAACGTCGTCGGGGACAACGGATTGGGCGACCAAGCGTGACGGACAATTCCAGATGGCCATGCCAAAGATCACGAGCGAAATGATCGGAGCGAACAAGGTACGAGTCGGAACCGCGCTACTTTTCACAGGTCTTCACCATGCGAACTGTCATAACCCTGAATCGGAGTGATTACTGGTTCCCTGGTGGCATTGCGCAGGATCTTGAAACAGCTGGTAGTTTCCAAATTCCTCGGTCTTTATATCGTCATCGCTCACGCCAGAAGAGTGGAGTAGATCCGTCATTGCAGTGACCATTCCAGACGGGCCCGCGATGTAGTAGACCGGTCCTTTCAGCCCGAGTAGATAGCGCATGAGCATTTCACGGTTGATGTGACCTTTTTCGTAAGGCCAAGAAAGGGTTCTATGCCCCGTGAGCGTTGAAATGAGAAGGAAATTGGGATTCTGCGCGCTCATGCCTTCAAATTCCTCGAGAAACGCCGCATCGCCCGCTTCCCGATTTGAATAGAACAAATACAGTTTGTGTGGCAGACGATCCTGAGCGGCCTGCCGAAGGATGCTGCGAATCGGGGTAATCCCGATGCCGCCGGCCAGAAACACCGCGGGTCGGGTGATATCTCCATGAAGCGTGAACGATCCACTGGAACGGCTCACGATGAACTTTGTGCCAAGAGCGGCAGCCATCAGCGCGTTCTTAAAGTCCGTTTTACGCATCCGCATGGCGATCATGATTGGCCCTTTTTCTTGAGGAGAGCTGGCGACGGAGAAAGTTCGCGAATTGTCGTTTTCACTTCCAATACGCGGTTGGGTAAGAACGAAATCAGCGTGCTGCCCGGCTCGGAATTCAAAGCCGGTGCCCTTTGCATCGAGCCAGAAGGCCATCGTATCTCTGGCGACTCTCTGCCGATCGACTAAAGTCATTTCATGATACTTGGCCATGACTTTCTCCCTTGCGCGAACCTACTGGGTTCTTATCGATGTGCAGCACCCAGTTGTGTAGACCATCTTTCCAACGATTTATTCCATGCCGTCATCGCCTCCAAAAAAGCTCCTTTACGTTGTGCTTCGCAGGTAGATACCAGAACTTAGGAAGCATCCATTAAGATTACGGTTCGACTATAAGCTGGCCCTTCATCCCACCATGGCCGATTCCGCAACGGTTGCAGCAATGAAACGAATAGGTTCCCGGTTTGCGTGCCTCAAACTGGACTACGGTTGGAATTCCCTTCTCGATCTTGAAACAGTCTTCGTTGGAACTGAGGACCAGGCCTGGATCACCTTTCTCGCCCGACCCGTCGGGGAACAGATTGATTTTGAAGCCGTGCGTCTTATCAAGAGACGTGATCTTCAATTGCACCTTGGCACCCAGCTTTACGCGGATGGGCGACGGAGTGTACTCATACTTTTTGGCGGTAACTTCGACGACTTGCACGTCTTGGTCCGCCTGAGAAGTATTCGTCGAGCGCGCGGAGCCTGCGATCCAGGTAATTCCACTGAGCAAGAACACGCAAACAATTCGCAATACGCTATTCATTTTATTTTCTCCTCGATAATGTGAATATCAGCCCGGATGCTGCAATCAATCGGTGTGCGATGACAATGCGCTTTCTGAGGCCTGCGCGATGTCATTTCAGAAACAAACGCGGGACGTACCACCGGCCGTAGGTTGCCAATCCCAACAAAAGCACGAGCCACCAGAGCACCAGGACAGTTCGCATCCAGGCCTTATATTTAGTGATGCGAAAGTTTTCCGGCAAGACGCTCGTGCCCGCCGCCAGTAGAATGTACAATCCGGCGATTTCGGTCAGGCTTCCGAGCGCGGCGTGTGCCGTCGCCAGTGCGTAGTAGGCTTTGCCAAGTCTGAGCGGTATCTTGGGACTTACGTGAACGCGAAAAGAAGGAATCATTGTGATCACAATCACGGCAAAATTGAGAAGCACGATAACCGACTGGCACCAGGCGTGCTGCCGAAAAAGCCGGAAGCGCGCGAGCAGAGTGCCAATTAGCAATCCCAACCCCATGGCAATCTCAAGGACCAGAGTTGCGTCGGCGTAGAGAGGGGCCGTTGTTCCCAGGAACACTTCGTTCAAAAGATCACTCCGGGATTCCGCCGCTCCCATGTCTCGGATTCCCAGTGAGAACATTGCTCGGCACTACGACGATGATTAGTTGGCGA
>Ga0210407_10001744_pt1 | contig 19774 bp, 12 predicted proteins | sample IncBWC27MmetaG_FD_150860 | JGI IMG/M metagenome (GOLD analysis project Ga0210407, IMG submission 150860) | Forest soil microbial communities from Barre Woods Harvard Forest LTER site, Petersham, Massachusetts, United States - Inc-BW-C-27-M | ecosystem: Environmental > Terrestrial > Soil >... | reverse complement strand
CAGGCGACGCTAGATCGCCATCGTTTGCGGCTTTTGACCCGCGTGCCGCGCCAATCCCGCCGCATCCCGGTAAATACGCAATTTCTTCGCGCGCCGCGCTCGCAGCTTGTTCTTCGGCAGCATCCCCAGCACCGCTTCGCGAATCATCCAATCGGACTTCGTCGCGCGCAACCTCTTCGCCGGTACTTCCTTCAGCCCGCCCGGATATCCGCTGTGCGAATAATATATCTTTTGCTCGACCTTGTTCCCGGTCATGCGAACCTTGTCGGCATTAATTACCACCACGTGATCGCCGGAATCCAGATACGGCGTGAAACTTGGATTGTCCTTGCCCATCAGCATCCGCGCGACCTTGGTCGCCAAACGCCCCAGCACCACATTCGTGGCATCCACCACAAACCAGTTCGCGCCCAATTTCAGCGCTTCTGCTTCTTCACCTTTGGCTACGTACGTCCTCATTGCAACAGTCACACCTTTCCCTGTAGAGACAAACAAGGAGTTTAGGCGATGGACTGCGCCTTGTCAACGCACTTCCTTTGTGCCCCCCCCCGCCTGGTGAAATCGCGTCAGCAATCGCATCATCCAGACTGTGTCCGAATCATCGTCGTCTTGTCACAGTTCCGGGCCTGGCCCACAATCCCCGGAACCTCGTGTGTCCAATTAGTACCGTACTACTCCCTTGACAAACCCATTACCCAGGTGCTACCATAGTCGCAATTAGAAGTGTGGCTGCCCCCCCCAGATGAGCTTGCTCAGGATAGGTGGCGCCGCTTGGCGTTCCCACCAGATAACCATCTGTGCAACAGGGGGCAATTCTAACCTCCTTTAGAATGAACACTTACAAAAGTGTATCAAAACAAAAGACTTTAACTCGCTTTAGAATCAACACTTACAAAAATCCGGGGGGGGGGTACCCTACAGAAATTGCTGTCTCCTGCTCCGCGATTTGCCTCCGTGGCAACCTTGGCAGCCTTCGCGTGACGATAGCCCCACGCGATCGCGGGGTGCAATTCGTGCAATCGCGTCGCGCAACCGCGTTCCCCGCGTCCGCCAAGAGACCTTCTGACCGCCACCCTCCGGAACTTGACGTGCGCGCACCCGGGCGGACCAACCCCAGAGGTATCATTCAAGTAGCTATAAAAGTGGTTTCTCGCATCACTTTTTTCGAGCGATATTTGCTTGTCTTTGCAACCAAATTCGCAAAGCTCTGAAATCCAATTCTAATTTTCATACCATCGTATTGATTTTCAGAGGCAGCGCCTTCGCGGCGTCCCCCGCGGAGCGCACATCAACAGCTAAGTCTCTGATTTCACGCTGTTTTTGACTACGACCAAAACGCTGAGCAATGGCCTCAATCGTGCCAAACGCTTTGCAGGGGTTGTCACATCTTGGCTGCGGGTTTCTCTTCGTGCAGCGATGGATTCACGGGAAAAGGACTCCGTTCTTACTAAATCTCGATCGGTGCCGGGTGAAAATCGATTGCTCGCAAATCCGCACTGCGTATCAGAACGATTGTTCCAAACAACCGGGAGGGAATGGCTTCATGAAAACAGAGAGTGGAAGAGGTATTTTCGTTCGCATTCTTGGGCCGCTTGCCGCAATGCTTTTGCTATTGGGGCTCGCCAGCAATAGCGCGCTCGCGCAGTCAACGGCATCGTTGAGCGGGACGGTGACCGATCCGAGCGGCGCCGTGGTGACTGGCGCGAACGTGGTGGTCAAGAACCAAGGCACCGGCGTGGAATCCTCCTCGCAAACGGATAGCGCCGGAGCGTATCTATTTCCATCGCTTCCGATTGGACTTTACCAAATCGTGGTGAGTTCTTCGGGTTTCCAGACTGCAAAGATCTCCGGCTTGAAACTGGAAGTGGCATCCTCGGGGACGCAGAACATTCAATTGAAGGTAGGCAACGCATCGGAGAGTGTTGTTATTATCGCCGAATCGGGCCTAGTCGAAACAACCACGACGAGCCTGAGCCAGGTCATCAATGACAAGACGGTTCAGGAAATTCCGCTGAACGGCCGCCATTTTACGGATCTCAGCTTGCTCACGCCCGGAACGGTCACGCCGCCTGCCAATGGTTTTCTTTCCGCTCCCCTGCGCGGGCAGGGATCTTTCGGAATCAATACCGCTGGACAGCGCGAAGACACCACCAACTGGCTCGTGAACGGAATCAATCTCAACGATCCCGTTCAGAACCAGATCACGTTTCAGCCGCCGATCAATACGCTGGCGGAATACAAAATCGACAACTCCGCTTTCCCAGCTGAGTACGGCCGCAACTCGGGCGCCATCGTTAACCTTGCCACGCGCTCCGGCACGAACGAATATCACGGCGAACTCTTCGAGTTTATCCGCAACAACGATCTGGATGCCCGCAACTTCTTTAATCCTGTTGGGGTTCCGCAGAATCCTTTTAAGAGAAATGACTTCGGCGCGGACTTCGGCGGACCCATCGTGAAGAACAAGGTGTTCTTCTTTCTCGCTTATGAAGGACTCCGGCAAGCTCAGAGCTTGGCGGTCTCCACCACGGTCCTGAGCCAGAACCAGATCGCGACGGTTACCTCACCCGCCGTGAAAAGCCTAATTGGGATCATTCCGGCTGCCAATTTCCATCAACCATCAATAGACCTGTCCGCCGCGCAGCCGGATTGGACCGGGTTCAACGGCGGCGCGGCAGCGAGCGTGGCCCTCAATCAGGGATCCGCCGATATCGATGTGGAGCTTCGGCAACAGGACCGCATCCATGGCTACTATGTTGTTCAGAAGGACCTCCGGCAAGAGCCCCTGTTCCCCGTGGTCCTGGACACCATTCCCGGATTCGGCGATACACGGAGTGGATTCCGCCAGCTAGCGACTGTCAGCGAAGATCACACGTTTAGCCCGACGCTTGCCAATACTGTTCGCCTGGGGTTCAACCGCATCCATCTCACATTCCTGCCTAATGCCCTGCTGGATCCGACGAAATTCAACATCACCTTGCCGGCTGGATCCCCGGCGGCCACGGGATTACCGGACATCCAGGTTGCAGGATCCTTGCTCTTCGGCGGGCCCAATGGCGAACCGCAAGGGCGCGGCGACACGACCGTGGTTCTCAATGACACTTTGAGTTGGCTCAAGGGCCGCCACTCTTTCGCCTTCGGCGGAGAAATCCGGCGCGCATACAGCAATAACATCGCCGAAAACGTCGGTACCTTTACGTTTACTACCTTTGCGAATTTCCTAGCGGATCATGCTGCCACTTTTGCGGTCGGGCTCGGCTCAGGAGACGACAAGGTTCTCCAGCCCGCGTATGCGGGATTTGCGCAGGACAGCTACAAGTGGAAACCCAATTTCACCTTTAACTTTGGCTTGCGCTATGAATGGAATTCGTCGCCGTCGGATTCCGCCAACCGTTTCACGAACTTCGATCCGGCGACGGGGACGCTTGTTCCAGCAAATCAACCGTATAAAACCAACAACAAGAACTTTGAGCCGCGGGTTGGCTTTGCCTGGGATCCCTTCAAGAATGGAAAAACTTCGGTGCGCGCAGCGTACGCCATAACGACGGAAGATCCCACGGTAAACGTGGTAACCGGCTTGAGCAGCAATCCTCCGTTCTCGCTGCCTATCTCCGTCGCCACGAAGACGAACTCCATCACGCTGGAGAATCCGGCTGCCGCCATCACCGGCGTCAGTCTGGGACCCAGCGCCGTCAACCCGAACTTCAACGACGCCTACGCGCAGGATTGGAACGTGACGGTCGAGCACCAATTGACCAACACCCTGGGGATCAGCGCCGCTTACGTTGGGGTGAAAGGCACGCACTTACAATTGCTTGAAAACATCAATCAGCCGTTCGTGACCAACGGAATCTACGGAAGCGTGAAGCCGTTTCCAACGCTTCCGCTGACCAGCGCCGTGCTTCCCGCTCAGTGCGCGGCTCCCAATCCGGCCTGCGTTCTCAACACCATCAACCAGGTCAACAGCGTCGGAAATTCCAACTACAACGCCGCTTGGGTCAAATTGAACAAAAACTTCGCCCATGGCTTGCAGTTCCTCGCCTCTTATACGTACTCGAAGTCCTTCGACTACAACTCGCTCTCGACGGGGGAAAGCATTGCGCTGCAGAACGCCTATAACCCGCGCGGGGACTACGGCCCTTCCGAATTCGACGTGCGTAATCGTTTGGTGGTCAGCGGCTTTTATGAGTTGCCGTTCAAAGCGAACCGCGTTGTTTCGGGCTGGCAATTGGGGGTCATCACCCAGGCCCAGAGCGGAAGTCCGCTCACGCCTGTAGCTCCGATCAACCCAGGTACGGGCACGTTCAACGTCCGTCCCGATGTGACCGGAACGGTCCAGATTACGGGTGATCCTAACCAGTGGTTTGCGAACAAGGCAGTATTCGCTTCGCCGTGCGTTGCGGCTATTCCCCCTGCAACACTGCCAACTTGCCACCCTGGCAATCTGACACGCGATTCCATCACCGGACCGGACTTTGTTAACACCGACTTTTCGGTGACCAAGAACACCAAGATTTGGGAAAATCTCAACCTGCAATTTCGAGCGGAGATGTTCGACATTTTCAATCACCCGAACTTTGGCAACCCCACGCTTAGCATAGCGAGTTCGAGTTTTGGCAAGATCACATCCACACGCTTTCCGGCGGGCGACTTCGGCTCGTCGCGGCAAATCCAGTTCGCGCTCAAACTACTTTTTTAAGAAGCGCGTTTCAACTCAAAGAAAAATGGCGCCTGCAGTTGCGGGCGCCATTTTTCTTTTCTCAGGCACATTATCCAGAAACGTTATTCGCACTTCTTAAGACTCACGCTGCATGCGCATCGCCGCAATTCAAAAAACTTAAGCCATCTCGGCGATGGCCTCCATTGGCTCATCCGCGTGCTGCTTGGCGTTCTTGGTGGTGACCAGCAGCGTCGCCGCCAGCAGGCACAGGCTGCCGGACAGCCAAAATGCGTCGCGATAGTCGCCGAGATAGGTGCGGATCGATCCGGCGGTGAATGCCGCGAGGGACGCGCCCAATTGGTGAGCCGCGCCAATCCATCCATACACCATGCCGACGTTCTCTTTTCCAAACGTGTTGGCCGTGAGCCGCACCGTCGGCGGCACGGTGGCGATCCAGTCCAATCCGTAGAAGACCGCAAACAACGAGAGCCCGCTCGCCGGATGCAACAGCGAATAGGGCAGAAACAGCAGCGAGAGTCCCCGCAGCGCGTAGTACCAGAAAAGCAGATACCGGCTGTTGAAGCGGTCCGTCAGCCACCCGCTGAACGTCGTTCCTGCTAAATCGAAAATTCCCATGACCGCCAGCAATCCCGCCGCCCGCACTTCCGGAATCCCGTGGTCCATGCAGGCGGGAATCAGGTGTGTGCCGATGAGGCCGTTGGTGCTGGCGCCGCAGATGAAGAACGTCCCGGACAAAATCCAGAACTCCCGCGATTTGGCCGCCCAGGCCAGCCCGCGCAGGGGCGGCTTGGGCTTCGCCTCCGTTGCTGGCGGCGCGTCCTCACTGACGCCGTACGGACGCAATCCCAAATCGGAAGGCTTATCTTTAAGGAAGAAAAACACGAACAAGAAAACCAATGCCGAGCAAGCCGCGACGACGTGCACGGCGCTGCGCCATCCATGCAAAGTCACCAGCCGCGCCAGCACCGGCAAGAATACGAGTTGCCCCGTGGCGTTGGCCGCTGACAAAGCGCCAAGCACCAGACCTCTTCGCGCTTCAAACCAGCGTGTCACGACGATGGCCGCCAGCACCATCGCAGTGACACCTGTGCCGGTGCCCACCAGCACGCCCCAGAACAGCATCCATTGCCACTGCGTGTGCATCACCGAGGAGAAGCCGACCGCCAGGGTAAGCAGCGCCACCGCGGCGAGCACGATGCGCCGCAATCCGTACTTGGACATAAAGGACGCGGCAAAAGGTCCGATCAAACCGAAAAGAGCGATGTTCACCGCAATGGCGGTGGAGATCGCGGCTGGGGTCCAGCCAAATTCATGTTCCAGCGGGACCATCAAAATCGACGGGGTCGCTCGCACGCCGGCCGTCGCCAGCAGAACCAGGAAGATGACGCCGGCGACGATCCAGGCGTAGTGCACTTTGGGTTTTGGCGCGGAAAGAGGCGACATCGGATCTCGCTGCATTGGATCTCCAAGTAACGCGAGGCCCGCTACTTCCCTTTCCAAGGGAGCGGGCGTCGTGTTACGATAAGCTCGACTGTGACAGACAGGTCTGTCTCATGTCAATCGGTCCAATATGGCGCTTACTCAATCGAAAAAATTCGCGCGAAGAACGGACTCCCGGAGGGCCAATCCAGCCGCGGCGGAGAAGTCAGCGCGCGAACGCATAGTGGAATCCGCGGGGAAACTTTTCTACCAGCAAGGGTCGCGCGCCGTCGGGATCGACACGGTCATCGCCGAGTCGGGCGTTGCCAAGATGAGCCTCTATCGGAATTTCAAATCAAAGGACGAGTTGATCGGCGCGTGGCTCGCCGACGTAAATGAAGGGTATTGGGAACGCTTCGACCGCTCCATCGAGCCCTTTGCCGGGAAGCCCCGGGAACAGTTGCGCGCCGTTTTCCGCGGCCTTGCAGAACGCTCCTCCAAACCCGGCTACCGCGGCTGTCCGTTCCTCAACACAGCTCTCGATTATTCCGAATCGCAGCATCCCGGACGTAAAGTTTCGGTCCGGCACAAAAAAACGCTGGCGAATAAACTCTTGCATATTTGCAAACAGCTTGGCGTCCGCCACCCTCAGTCGCTTTCTCGCCAACTCGTGCTCTTGGTCAACGGCGCACAAGCTACCGCGGGCATGCTTGGCGCCGAAACTCAGCGGGAACTCATGGAAGCCGCGGAGACGCTCATTGGCGCCCAATTGACGAAATCATCGCGCAAATAAACCAGCTATTTACGTTTCGCGAGGGCCTTGCCAGACAGGCACCATTCCAAACAAAGCGGTTCCCTACTACTCGCGACTGCGGTACACTTCCTTCCAAGCGGAGTCCCCCCGTAGTTGGTTCGCCATGGCATATATGGATCTTTCCCTTCCCGGATCGCCACGGCGGCACCGCACCTGCGTGCCGGGCATTCTTTGTCTTTCTATCGCACTTTTCTCTACGGCAACTCTTCACGCCCAGGACGTCGCCGAAGCGGCGCGGCAGCAGCAAGCCAAAAAAGATTCGCAGCAGAAAAAATCCAAACACGTTTACACCGAAGAGGATTTGAAGCATCCCACGATCTTGACGCCCGAAGATCGGGAGCAGCTCGAGGCCAAGAAAAAACAGAACGCGGCGCCCGCGGAAAAACCCGCCGACGCTATCGACGCACAAGCGGTTCCGACGCAAACAACGCCGCCGCAAGGTCCCCTTGGAGACGTGGCGCGCGCTTACCGCCAGCAAAAACAGTTGCAACATTTTTTCGATGCGCAGCAATCCGCGCAATTCCATTTGCCCGCCGCGAACGCCGGTCTTGCGGCTCCGAAGCCGCCGGTCCTTCCAGCGTTGCGCGCGCCCGCGAATCCGCTCGTGATCATCCGGCCGGCGGCGCGCCCGCCGATTGGTTCAGAAACTTCGGTTCATCCAACGCGGAGATCTCCGTTCGGACGTCCGGTGCACGTTCCGTCTCCGGCGATCCGTTCATCTTTGGTCGCGCCCCCCGTTGTAACGCCGGTGCCGACGCCGCCGCTCGTAGAGCCAGCACCTGCGACAATCGTGACCTCCGCGCCGCTCGCCGTAGTTCCGAACATCGCGCCTAAGACGATCGTGCCTCCGCAACCGCTTCCGCGCGCGACGGTTCTCCCAAATTCTCCGGCACGCACTATAGTCGTTCAGCGCGGCGATTCTCTCTGGAAGCTCGCGCAGCAAAATCTGGGCGGCGGCCTGCATTGGCGCGAACTGCTCGCCGCCAATCCTTCGATCAGCGATCCCCCCCACCTGGAGGTTGGCGCCAAAGTTTTCGTTCCGGCCGCCTCTATGTCCGCGCGCACGCCTTCGAAAATAATCGTTCGCAAGGGCGACACGCTTTGGACCCTGGCGCAGACCCATCTTGGCCGCGCCACTTCCTGGACCTGCATCGCGCAAGCGAACCCGCTCGTGCACGATCCGCAGCGCATTTTCGCCGGCCAGCAACTTCTTCTCCCGGCCAACTGCGTTCACCCGGCTCCATAGACCACGCTCCCCGTCCTGACGTACAGTTTCCATTTCTTGCTTAATCCGCAACTCCCATCAGCAACTTCAGCGCCTTTTCGTTACAATAGAGACGAAGGGGCACGCGTGATCCACCGCAATATTTTTCACAACGATAGTCTTCTCGCCATCGAAAAAGTCCGGCTTTCGCCGGGACAAGCCGGTCTCATTTGCGGCTGGGGCCTTTTCACCACGCTGCGCATTTTTCGCGGCGAAGCCTTCGCTTACGAGCGGCACTGGCGGCGTCTGGAAAAAGATGCGGCACTGACGCATCTGCCCATGCCGTATACCGGTCCGAAGGTGCGCGTGCATCTGCACGAAGTGATTCGCGCCAATAAAATCACGGAAGGATGTGCGCGCATCTATCTGGTCTACAATCAAGTGGGCTTCTGGCAAAGCGACGAATCCTTCCCGCAATTGGACCTGATTATTTACTCGGCCCCGCTTCCCGAGCATCACGCACCCGTTCGACTCGGGCTGCGCGAACACGCGCGGCACGCGGCCGCCGCGCTTTCCGGCGTCAAAAGTATTTCCTGGCTGGACAACGTTTGGTCTCTTTCGGAGGCCACGAAGGAAGGCTTCGACGAAGTTGTGCTTCTCAACGAGCGCGGCGAGGTGGCCGAATGCACTTCCGCGAACATTTTCGCCGTGAAAGACGGCAAGGTTTTCACGCCTCCGCTCAACTCCGGATGCCTGGAAGGCGTCACGCGAGCGATCCTCACGGAAATCGCACCTGAAGCGGGCATCTCGATCGTGCAACAAGCTTTGCGCCCAGACGATCTCTACTCCGCCGACGAAGTGTTCATTACTTCCACCAACCGCAATCTCATTGGGGTGGCGGAAATTGCCGGGCACAAAATCGCCGCTCCCCAAGGGCCGTTCACCGAGCGCCTGGGCGAACTCTTCGACACCTACCTTGAAGACTACGTAACCCGCCGCCTCTCCGCCGCGGCTCGCTAATGCAGTGATTTGAAGCAAATAGATGAGCTGGATTTAACTACGAAGATTTTCGTTGACAGTACGAATTCTTTCGTAGTAGAGTCACGCGCATGACAAAGCAACCCACTTCGAAGCCCACGGCTTCCGAACTGGAAATCCTCCAGGTGCTATGGACCCGGGGACCGTCCACGGTGCGCGACGTGTTCGACGCTCTTCACGAAAAAAAGGACCTGGGCTACACAACCGTTCTTAAACTTCTGCAAATCATGACCGCCAAGGGCACGGTGCGCCGCAACGAAGATCAGCGCGCGCACGTTTACGAAGCTTGCCAACCCGCGGAAAAAACCAAGCGGCAGTTCGCCGGTGATATGCTGCAACGCGTATTCGAAGGCTCCGCCAGCCAGTTGATGCTGCACGCCCTTGAGGGCCGCCACACGTCCAAAAAGGAATTAGAAGAGTTGCGCCGCTTGCTCGACGAACATGAGAGGAGCCTGTAATGACGAACTTCACTTCGTGGCTTTCGCCTGAGCTTTTGCGTCCGCTCGGCTGGACGCTGCTCCATTTTCTGTGGCAGGGCGCCGCGCTTGCCGCACTGCTGGCCGTGCTGCTCTCGATTTTCCGGACTGCGTCCGGCCGTTACGTGCTCGCGGTAGCCACGCTGGTGCTGATGATGGCCGCGCCGGTCATTACATTTGCGTGGCTGCTGGAGCGCGGGGCGTCGGATTCCGCACCGGCCGCAGCGCAGGGTCAGGCGCACACTGCTTTCGTCGCGTCGCGAAATCTCGCGGCAATGGCGCCTGTGAATGTTTCGCCGGCGAGCGAGCCAGCGCCGCAAGCTGGCGCGCTTCTCGCGCTGGTCGAGCTGTGGTTCGTTGGCGTGCTCTTCCTCAGTCTGCGCACAGCAGGCGGGCTCTTTTTGCTGGAGAAGATGCGCCGGAAAGATACGCGGCCGGTCACGCGCGAACTCTATGAAAAGTGCATCGAGCTGCAGCGCCGCATCGGCGTCGAACGATTTATCCACTATTGCGAATGCGCGGCGCTGGACGCGCCCGCGGTTATTGGCTGGATCCGTCCCATAGTCTTGCTGCCCGCTACGGCGCTTACTGGCCTCACCGAGGCACAAATTGAGGCAGTCATCGCGCACGAGCTCGCGCACATTCGCCGCTTCGATGGTTTCGTCAATCTCTTCCAAATCGCGGTTGAGACTTTGCTCTTCTATCATCCGGCGGTCTGGTGGGTAAGCCGGCGCATTCGCCTCGAACGTGAAAACTGCTGCGACGACGCGGCCATCTCTATTCACGGCGATGCCGTCGACTACGCACGCGCCCTCACGCTGATGGAGCACTGGCGCACCGCGCCCGCTCTAGCCATGGCAGCGAATCGCGGCCCACTTAGCGCCCGCATTTTTCGCTTGCTCAGTCGCGGTAACTCCGCATCGGGGACGCGCGTCGCCGGCCTCGCTGCTGGCCTGCTTTGTTTGTCCGCTGCACTGCTTGCGGGCAACGCTTGTCTCGGCGTAGCACACGCATCGCTGCGGTCCATCTTGCATTCCAATCAAGATCCCGGCGTGACTCACGAAATCATCGTGACGCCCGAGGCGGATGCCGATCAGGCTCCAATGCCTGCCACTGCCTCCGCGCAAGTTCCCGTTGCGGTTCCTGCTCCTGTTGCCACGCCTGCCATTGCGCGGGCTCCGAGTCCCGCGCCGCACCCCACGTCGATAGCGATTCCCGCCGTTTCCGTACATCTCTATGGCGCGCTTCGCAGTGTGCTTGCCGGACTGCAAAATCCTTCTGACAACGGGTCAGCCCCGGCACATTCGTATTTGGAAAATATGGAATCCGCTGGGTTCAAGAACCTCACCGTCGATCAGCTCATCGCGATGAAGGTCCAAGGCATCACGCCCGAATACGTGAAGTCCATGCAGTCTCTTGGCTTCAAGCCCGATGTCGATGAACTCGTCGCGATGAAAGTCCAAGGCATCACACCTGAGTATGTTAAGGAGATCCGGGGCGTGTGGCCTAACGTCGATGCCGATCAACTCATCGGCATCAAGGTGCAAGGCGTCACGCCGGAATACGTGAAGTCGATGGAGTCTTTTGGATTTAAGCCAGGTCCCGACGACATCATCGCGCTGAAAGTGCAAGGCATCACGCCCGAATATGTTAAGGAGATTCGCGCGACCTGGCCCAACGTGGATATGGACCAGCTTATCGCAATCAAAGTGCAGGGCGTGACTCCGCAGTACGTCCGCGAAATCAGCGACCTGGGCTTCAAGCCCAACGCGGACGATATCGTTGGATTGAAAGTACAGGGAGTCACTGCGGCCTATATCAAATCGCTGCAATCGTCTGGGTTGGGCGCGCTTAAACTCGAGGACATCATTGGCGCCAAGGTTATGGGCATCACGCCGGAATTCATTGCCAACGCACAGCAGCACGGTTTCAAAAATCTCAGTCTGGATAAATTGATCGCGCTGAAAAACGCCGACGTACTGTAACACCGGCGTCCGAATTTCCCGGGAAAGATCTTTGTCAGGAGGGGTGTGTATGAATCTCAAGCATGTCAATGGGTTTTGCATCCTGCTCGCCTGCGCCGCACTGGCGTTCGCGCAGACTCCCGCCGCCAGCAGGCACAGCGGGGACTGGACCATCCGGGCTTCGGATATTCAGGGTCACGTGGAATTCTCGCTGATGGATTCAGAGAAGGAGCATCGCTTCAACTATAGCTCCGACTGGCCGCTAACCGAATTTCACGGATTAGATGTCTCGAAGGCCGGGCATCAAGAAGTCAGTTTCAAGATCGTCCGCGACGCCGGCATTTTCGATTGCAAGGGGTTCCTGGAGTCCGGCGAAGGCGCGGGTCTCTTTCATTTCCTGGCCGACGACAAATATCCGCAAGCGATGGCCGGGCTGGGCTTCAACGGCATCGATGGCGATAAGCAGTTCGCGATGGCCATCCACGACGTCAGCCTGAAATTCGCGAAAGAGATGAAAGACGAACACCTGCAAGGACTGGACACCGACAAACTCATCGCCTTCAAAATCTTCGGCGTCACGGTGACCTTCATCCACGAAATCCGCGCAGCAGGCCTGGACACTTCCGATTGCGACAAACTCGTGGCCTTCCGAATTCATGGTGTTTCGCCGGAGTTCGTCCGGGACATCCATTCGGCCGGGGTCGACATGAACGACAGCGATAAATTCATCGCTTTTCGCATCCACGGCGTCTCACCGGAAATGATTCGCGCGCTCCGGAAATCCGGCTACACTCCCGACGCCGATAAACTGATCGCGATGCGGATTCACGGCGCCACGCCCGAGTGGATCTCCGACCTCAAGAAGGACGGCTACGACAAAATCGACCTCGACAAGCTCATCGCATTCCGCATTCACGGCGTGTCTCCCGAATTCATCGAAAAGCTGCAAAAGCTGGGCTATCAGCATCCGGAACCCGATCAGCTCATCGCGATGCGGATCCATGGAGTAACACCCGATTTCATTTCCACGCTACGGTCACGCGGAATGCAAGACCTGAGCATCGATCAGCTCGTGAATCTTCGCATTCACGGAATCGATTAAGAAAAAAACGCTTCCTGTAGGAAACCTAGGCGCGGCGGGCGGGGCAAGCCCCGCCCCTACAGCGTGATGGAGATGGGGTGCGGCAAGCCGACAGCGATTGCGCGCGAAACGGTTGGGTTGATGCGGACGCTGCGAGAGGGACAGATTAGCGTCGATTGGTTGAGGATTGCGAGGAAGCCCGCGCCACAGCGGGTTCGTATGCAACGGGCGCGAAGCAAAGGACCGTTTAGCTGGCGGTGGCTTCGGAGGATTCGCCGAGTTTGCGATGTTCGCGGATGAGGCCGATGAGAGCCTGCGCGGCGCGCGGCAAGCTGCGGTCGCGGCGATACACGAGACCTAGCTCGCGCCACAAATCGACGCCTTCCACAGTGATCAGTTTTACTTCTCCGGCTTTCACCTGATCCTTGGCAAAGCTTTCGCTGATAAAGGAAACACCGGCATCCGCCGCCACGAACCGCTTGATCATCCCGATGCTGGGCAATTCCATGGCGACGTGCACACGCGAACGGTAAGGCCGGAAGAGTTTGTCAAGCACCTGGCGAGTAAATCCAGTGCGCGGAAAAATCAGCGGCTGTGAGGCGACTTCTTCGAGCGTGATTTTCGAGCGATGGGCGAGAGTGTTCTTGGAACTGACCATGAAACGCAGGCGGTCGCGATAGATGTGATGCATCTTGAGGTTCGGAGACTTGATGGGGAGCGTGACGATGCCTACATCGACCGAGCCGTCTTCCACACGCTGCAAAATTTTGTGACTGAAATTGCGGTAGATGCTGATATGCACCAGCGGATAACGGCGCTGGAATTCGGCGAACATGTCCGGGAGCAGATAGAGGCAAGTGGCTTCGTTGGCGCCAAAAACCACGGGCCCTTGGACAACGTTGCCACGGTCGGCGACGACTTGCACGGATTCGTCGCGGAGACGGAGAAGTTTTTCCGCGAATTCGAACAACACTTCACCCGCCGGAGTCAGCTCAACGGATTTCGCCGAACGATCGAGGAGCTTGGCGCGATAGGCCTGCTCCAGTTGGCGGATTTGGGCGCTGACGGCGGATTGGGAACGAAAAACTTTCTGGCCGGCGCGCGAAAAGCTCTTTAGTTTTGCTACGTAGACGAAAGTGGCGAGTTGGTCGAAATCCATAATGTCAGTGCTCGGCTAACAGTATATCCAATCCTCTTACCCGAGTTGGCGGGAATTCTTCTCCTTCAAACTAACTAAGCGTGCATCTGCGATGGCGAAAGCGAGGCCCCATGGGCGGCCTCCACCGCCGCCGGACGCTGGCGAAGACTGTCCAGCACGGGCCGCCAGACGCTTTCCACCGTGCCCTGCAAATGAACCGGTTGCACGCGCAACAGGGGCAGCAAACCGCGCCGAGACAAGAGACGCGCGGCGCGCGGACTGCCCGTGAGGATGACGTGCTCTTCCAAGACGCGCCTGAGCCAGGATTCTTCTCCGGCATCGATCTCCGCGACGCTGACGAAATCGCGATGCAGAACGTCTTCGGCTTCGGCGCGAAGGACGTAAGCGAGTCCCCCGGTCATGCCGGAACCAAAATTCAAACCGAGTGGCCCGAGCACAAGAGCGACGCCGCCGGTCATATATTCGCATCCATGCTGGCCGACGCCTTCGACGACGGCAAGCGCGCCGCTGTTGCGCACGGCGAAGCGCTCGCCCGCGCGGCCAGCGACAAAGAGCTGGCCGGAGGTGGCGCCATAGAGAACAGTGTTGCCGGCAAGAACGTCGCCGCGGCGAGAGGCGGCGGCCCCGGCGGAGATGGAGATGATTCCGCCTGAGAGGCCTTTGCCGACATAATCGTTGGCTTCACCGGTGAGCTTGAGAGTGATGCCATCGGCGAGAAAAGCACCGAAACTTTGTCCGGCGGAGCCGTGAAATTCCTGGGTCAATTCTTCCGCAGCCTGCTGACCTTTGCTGCGGCGGCGCATGCGTTCGCCGCTGAGTCCGCTCCCGACGCTGCGGTCGGAATTCTGAATGGGCTGCGACTCTTTGCGCAAGTTAAAGGCATTTTGAAAGTGGAACGAATCCTCAATCACCGCGGCATGCGGCACGGGGGATTGCTGGGGGGCGACACGATTGGATTCGGAAATGGGCACGATCAAGAACGGATCCATGCCGGAACGTGCGCCGAGCAGGTCGTACCAGCCGATGAGTTCACTGAGAGAACGCACGCCCAGCTGTGCGAGGCGCCCGCGAACTTCCTCGGCGAGGGCGCGGAAGTAGGCGACGACCATTTCGGGCTTGCCGTTGAAGCGCGCGCGGAGCGTTTCATCCTGCGTGGCAATTCCCACGGGGCAGGTATTGAGATGGCACTGGCGCGCCATGACGCATCCGATGGCGAGCAATGAGGCGGTGCCAAAGCCGAATTCGTCGGCGCCCAGAATCGCTCCGAGGATAATGTCGCGGGCAAACTTGAGGCCGCCGTCAACGCGGAGAGCAACGCGGGAGCGGAGACCCGCGCGAACGAGCGTGTCGTGGGTTTCACGCAAACCGATTTCCCAGGGCAGACCGGTATTTTTAATGGAGGTGAGGGGCGAAGAACCCGTGCCACCGTTGTGGCCGCTGATGGTGATGACGTCGGCGCCGGCCTTGGCGACACCGGCGGCGATGATGCCGACTCCAGAGCCGGAGACCAGTTTTACGCCGACGCGGGCGCGGGGATTGACGGCGCGCAAATCGTGGATGAGTTGCGCGAGATCCTCAATGCTATAGATGTCGTGATGCGGAGGCGGAGAGATCAACGGCGTGCCCGGCGTGGCGTGGCGAATGCGCGCAATGTATTCGGTGACTTTTTTCGCCGGGAGCTGGCCGCCTTCGCCCGGCTTGGAGCCTTGGGCCATTTTGATTTCGAGTTCTTCGGCGTGGACGAGATAGTCGGCCGTGACGCCAAAGCGGCCGGAGGCGACTTGCTTGATCTTGTTCGCGGCGGCTGGTTCGTAGCGGTAAGTGTTCGGATCTTCGCCGCCTTCGCCGGTGTTGCTGCGTCCACCGAGTGCGTTCATGGCGAGCGCGAGGGTGCGATGCGCTTCGGGGCTCAGGGAGCCGAGGGACATGGCCTGGGTGCTAAAGCGCCGCAGAACGGAGTCCGCATTTTCCACCTCGTCGAGTGGAACGGGCGTAGCGGGAACGGTCTCGAGCAAATCGCGCAGGAAGACGGGGCCCTGATGTTCGGCCAATTCTTCAAACGCAGAATACTTCTTGGCCTCGGGCGCGCGGACGAAGGCGTGGAGACGACGGACGATTTCCGGCGAGTTGGAGTGGAGTTCGGCACCCTTGCGGAAGCGGTATAAGCCGGAATCGCCGAGATCATCGGAATCGTGCGCGTAGGCGCTGGAGTGCATGCGTAAGTAATCGGCGAGGAGGTCGTCGAGGCTTTTCTGTCCGGGAAAGTCGGCGGCATCTTCAAAAAAACTGTTCGAGACTTCGTCAGACAAGCCAACAATTTCGAAGAGGTGGCTGTTGCGATAGCTCGCGAGCGTGGAGACGCCCATGCGCGCCAAGACTTTACGCAGACCAGCATGAATCGCGGTGCGCATGCCCTCGGCACCTCCCGGCTCCAGCGCTTCCGCAAATTGGCATGCGAGGTACGGGACGACAGCGCTCGCGCCGGCGGCGACCAGCAACGCGAGGTGGTGCGTGTCAAAAACCTGGGCCGATTCCACGACCAGCGGCACATCCCACATGCCTTCGCGAACCATAGCTTTCCACACTGCCGCGGTGGCAATCAGCGCGGGAAGCGCGGCGCGCTCGGCACTGATTCCGCGATCGGAAAGGAGGAGGAGGCCCGGACGCCCACCGCTACTCAGAGGGGTAGTTGAAAGCTGAGCAATTCCGCAACGTGCACCCGGGACTCCCATGTTGGCAGGAAAAGTAAAGTCGATGTGCTGAACAGGGCCAAAGCTGGCCGTGAGTTCGCCGAGCTGCGCTTCATTGAGCAGGGGGCTCGGCAGCGAGACGCCATCCATCAAATGCACTTCGAGAGACATGACGTGAGACTCGCGCAGCGGATCGATCGGAGGATTGGTGACTTGCGCGAAGCGCTGCTTGCAGTAGTCCCATAGAGAGCGCGGCAGAGTGGAAAGAAAGGCCGGAGGGGCGTCGTCGCCCATGCTCCAATCGGCCTCTTTGCCATGAGTCAGGGCGGAAAAAAGAATTTTGAATTGGTCCTCGGTCCAGCCGGCGGCAGCGGCGATACGCTTGGGATGTTCCACAGACGAAATCGTTCCAGCAGCCGAAGCCGAGAGTTGACGCTGCGGAACGGCGTGGCGAGCGCGATGAATCGCCATGCGCTTCAAAATATCGCGCCAGCGCAGAACCAAGCCGGTGACGGGATTGGCGAGGATCATCTCGCCGGGACCGAGACGGTGACGCTCGGCGATACGCGATTCCTCGAAATCGATCAGGCCGGTTTCGGAGCCGGCGATCAGCAGACCGTCATGCGTGAGCGTGTAACGCATGGGACGAAGGCCGTTGCGGTCCAGTTTTGCGCCGACGTACTGGCCGTCTGAGAAAACCAGTGCTGCGGGACCATCCCACGGCTCACCATTTTGCGAGAGCGAAGTGAGCGCTGCGCGGACATCGCGGGAGAGCAGCGGATCCTTTTCAAATGCGGGAGGAACCATCGAGAGCATGGCCTCTTCCGAAGAGGCGCCGTCGAGCAATTTCAGCTCGAACGCGTTGTCAAAGCTTGCGGAATCGCTGACATGATCTTCCAACCCGCGGAACCAGGAGCCCACGGTGAGGCGCGAGCGCAATTCGCGATCTTTGGCGCGGAGCCAGCGGCGATTGGAAACGATGGTGTTGATTTCGCCGTTATGCGCCACGTAGCGGAAGGGCTGGGCCAAATCCCACGAGGGCTGGGTGTTGGTGGAGTAGCGCTGGTGAAAAACGGCGAAGGTTGCGGCGAAGGAGGTGTCGCGCAAGTCCTCGTAGAATTGGGGGAACTGCCAGGGCGTGAGCAGGCCCTTGTAAACAACGGTTTGCGACGAGAGCGAACAAATGTAACAGCGCGGCGGCATCAGGGATTCCGCGCGTTTGCGCAGAATCGAGAGGCGCCATTCAAAACGCTCCGCGCCGCGAGTGGGATGAAAGGGCTCGACAAAAAACTGCCAGATCTCGGGCATCGTTTCGAGAGCGCGACGGCCCAGGGAATTTGTGTTCACCGGGACGCGGCGCCAGCCGACGACGCGCAGGCGCTCGGTGTCGGCAGCGGCTTCGATGGCGGAGCGCGCCTCCGCGGCGGACGCAGCGGGGAGAAACGCAAAACCGAGGCCGAAAATTTCGGCAAGATCAATGCCCTGCTCTTTCGCGCGGGCGCGGAAGAAATCGTGAGGAAGCGAGGTGAGCAGACCAGCGCCGTCGCCGCTGGCCCCATCGGCGTCAACACCACCACGGTGGGTCAGGCGCTCCAGAGCGGTCAAGGCGTATTGGATGATGTCGTAATTGGCGGGACTGGCCAAGCGCGCGACAAAGCCAGTACCACATGCATCGTGGTCGGGGTGCCCCCAATTGGGGTGCCGGCCGCTGGGCGGGCGCTCGCGCTGCGAAGCCATACATGTTTATTAAACGGATGTGCCGTTCAAGTACAACGCAGATTTTGAATTCAGTGAATTGGTTTTCTGATAGGTGAGATTGCAACTCGCGGATTGTTAAAACTTTGTGACTTCCGAAAAGTGGAAGTTGGTCACTTTCATGGCGGGAACGACCATTTCGAAGGCTTCCTCCCCGGTAGCCCGGACGGCAGGGCCCAGAAGCTCCACATTTTGGAGCATTTCCAGGACGGACTGGTTGAAGCGGAAATTGCGGACGGCGGTGGTAACCTTGCCGTTTTCGACTAGGAAGAGGCCGTCGCGAGTCATGCCGGTCATAACCTTCTCGTAGGGGTCAACTTCGCGGATGTACCAGAGGCGGGTTACCAGTAAGCCGCGATCGGTGGAGGCGACCATCTCTTCGACCGAGGAATCGCCGCCCGTGAAGACGAGGTTCATGGGAGCTTCGCCGTATTCGTTCGGCAGAGAGAAGCCGTGGCCAGTGGGCTGTTTGCGGGCTTTTTTTGCGCTGCTGCGGGAGTAGACCAAATTCTTGGGGACGCCGGAGTCCACGAGCTGGACGCGCTGACGGGGGACCCCTTCTCCGTCGAACGGGACGCCGAGCTGAAGAGGGTGATAGACGTCGTCAACGATGCTGATGTTTTTGCCGAATACGGGTTTGCCAAGGCGGTCGGTGAGGCAAGAACGCTTGTCCTCGAGGGCGGTGGCGGCGAAATCGTAGAAGAGAAAGCCGACGAGATCGAGAACCGCCGAGGGTTCGAGAATTACGGTGTAGCGGCCGGGCTGAAGTTCGACTGCGCTTACAGCGAGATGGGCTTTTTCGCTGGCGCGATTCGCCAGGAATTGCGGTTCGAACGCGCTCGCATCGGCGGAGTTTGCCTTAGCCCAGCTTGCGGCGGCGCCTTCCTGCATGGTGATGGAAAACTCGGCGTGCGTCTCGCGGTAGGTGGCGAAGAGCCTTTGTGAATTACCGATTGCCGAAGCGTTCTGCCCGGTCGCAAAGATGCCTGCAGCGATTTGGCCGTTCTTGATGGCCAGGTCGCAGGCGCGGCGAACGGCGCGGGCGCGATCTTCGGGAGTAATGACAGCGGTGCTTTTGATAAATCGATTTACGGGACGATAGTGCTGCTTGCCGAGAAGCGGCAGGAGCTTGGGATCTTTGGGCTGACCGTGGGCGAGGGAGAGAGATGCCTCGATTGCGGCGCGCAAGGAGTCTTCGTCGATGCGATTGGTTGTGGCGCGCGCGGTGCGGCCATCGCAGATCGTCCGAATCGAAATCGTCAAGCCATGTTCGGCGACGTTTTGATGGACGGCGTTGTTGGCGAAGCGCGTGAGGGAGTCCGCGACTTCGTCGACGTGCACTTCTGTGCCGTCCGCGCCAGTGGTTTTCGCGATGCGCAGGACGCTGTCGACAATTTGACGTAGATCACGATCGCCTAACAGCGTTGTGGAAGCACCGCCCTTTTTGTTGGCGGACTTTTTCAATTTTGTCACGGGGCTCATTGGTTGGCGAA
>Ga0210407_10001740_pt1 | contig 19798 bp, 19 predicted proteins | sample IncBWC27MmetaG_FD_150860 | JGI IMG/M metagenome (GOLD analysis project Ga0210407, IMG submission 150860) | Forest soil microbial communities from Barre Woods Harvard Forest LTER site, Petersham, Massachusetts, United States - Inc-BW-C-27-M | ecosystem: Environmental > Terrestrial > Soil >... | reverse complement strand
CGGCGAATGGGAAAAATCGCGGCTGCGCCTAATCCATAAAAAATCCAACCGATGAAGATGGCGCCGGCGGCGAGGGTGTCGAATTGGCCTGCCAAAGAGAGAATGGCGGACCAGACGCCGAGGGCGATGATGGCGGCGGCAGGTGTGTGGAAGCGCGGGTGGACTTCGGCGAGTTTTTGGAAGAAGAGTTTGTCGTTGGCCATGGCGTAAAAAACGCGCGGCGCGGTGAGGACGACGCTGTTGGTGGCGCTGAAAGTGGAGATGAGGATGGTGACGGCGACGATGCGGCCGGCCCAAGGGCCGAGAACGGCGGCGACGGAATTGGCGGCGATGGCGTCGCTGGCAGTGGCGGCCGCGGGGCCGAGAGCGACGAGGTAGGCGACGACGGCGACGAGATAGAGGCCGACGAGGAGGAGCGAGCCGATGAGAAAGGCGCGCGGGAAGGCTTTTTGCGGGTTGATGACCTCTCCGGCGCTGTAGGTGCCGAATTGCCAGCCTTCGTAGGCCCACAGGACGGCGATCATGGCGAGGCCGAAATTGGAGGCCAGATTGAAGCCGTGCTGTGAGGTGCCGAGGGCAGGGGGCAGGTCTGCGGCGTGGTGGCCTAGGGAGAGGAGGACGGCGCTGAGGAGGACGACGATGCCTGCCTTGAGGAGCGTGGTCCAATTTTGGAGGTCGGAGCTTTTGCGCGTGCCCCAGATGTTGACGGCCGTTACGACGGCGATCATCAAGACGGAGATGAAACTGGAGGCGGCGGGAGAGAGAGGAATGATTTCGGTGAGGTAGCGCGTGAAGGCGTGGGCGAGAGCGGCGATGGTGGCGCTGGCGATGATGAGGAAAAGAGCCCAGCCATAGAGGAAGGCGGCGAGACGGCCGAAGCCGTCACGAATGTAGCAGTAGAGGCCGCCGGCTTCGGGATTGGCGGCGGAGAGTTCGGCGTAAGTGAGAGCGCCGAGAAGGGAGAGGATGCCGCCGGCGAGCCAGACTAGTAGAGAGAGGCCGACCGAGCCGTCAAGCTGGCGAAGGATGAGCCCGGGCGTGAGGAAGATGCCCGAGCCAATGACTGAGCCGATGAAGAGAAGCAGAAGATCGTAGAGGCGCAGCGTGCGGTGGAGTGGTGGCATTGGCGGGCGCAGCGGCCCAGGGGAGGAATCATAACGGGAGATTGAGAGGCGTCAATGGAAAGTTGCGGTGCGGGAAAGTGTTAGGGGTGCGGAGGCGGATGGAATAAATTGGCGTGGTGGCACGTTGGAGAGGCTGAGGCGAGAAAATTCGGAGGATGGGGGAAAGGCATGAGGAGAGGAATTGCGATTTTGGCGTTGGCGGCGCAGGCGATTTGCGCGGGAACGATTTTGGCGCAGGAGGCGAAGAAGGAGGAAGGGCCGAAGAGCGAGCGGCACGAATTTGTGATTGCGAATTTCAAGACCGAGAGCGGCGTGACGCTGCCGCAGGCGCGGATTGTTTATGGAACGTACGGGCATTTGAACGCAGCGAAAGACAACGTGATTTTGCTGCCATCGCATTACATGGCGGATTTTCACGGGTACGAGTGGCTGATTGGGCCGGGGAAGGCGCTAGACGATTCGAAGTTATTTTTGGTGGCGACGGAAATGTTCGGGAGCGGGCATTCGTCGTCGCCGAGCAATACGCCGGAGCCGTATCACGGGCCGCGATTTCCGGTGACGACAATTCGGGACAACGTGGAGGCGGTGCACCGGTTGCTGACGGAAGAATTGAAGGTGACCCACGTTCGGGCGGTGATTGGGTTTTCGATGGGCGCGGAGCAGGCGTTTCAGTGGGCGGTGAGCTATCCGAAATTCGAGGATCGCATTGTGGCGACGTCGGGGACGGCGAAGTGCTATCCGCACGGAGTGGTGCGGTTGGAAGGGCAGATTGCGGCGTTGACGGCGGATGCGGCGTTTATGAACGGCGATTACAAGACGCCGCCGACGAAAGGGATCGAAGCGTTTTCGGTGGTGTGGACGGGGTGGCTCTTTTCGCAGGAGTGGTGGCGGAAAGAGATGTGGCGCGAGGGAGCGAAGCCGGGGACGACGTTCGGGAACGTGCTGGAAAATTTTCGGAAGAACTTTATTCCCGGCGCGGATGCGAACGACATGATTTTGCAAGCGCGGACCTGGGAGAAGCACGACGTGGGAACCACGCCGGGATTTGGGGGCGATGTGGAGAAGGCATTGAAGTCGATCCAGGTGCCGGTGCTGTATCTGCCGTCGGAGACGGATTTGTATTTTCCCATGGGTGATGCGCGGTACGAGGCGGGATTTATTCGAGAGGTGAGATTGAAGCCGATTCCGTCGTTGTGGGGGCACCCGGCGGGAGCGGCGCCGGATGAAGCGGATGGGAAGTTTTTGAATGAGACGATTGGGGAGTTCTTGCAGGGGAAATAGTTGCGCGGAGAGTTAGAGGATGGGCGCGGGCATGAAGGTGAGGATGAAGATGACGAGAGCGAGGAGAGCGCCGAGGCGGCGGTTGAGATCGAGCGGGACCGGATCATAGACGGGGACGATGCGAATAAAGCGGATGGCGAAGAGCAAGGCGGCCCAGACGTACCAGCCTTTCCAGCCGGAGACAAGTGCGAGGGCAACCAAGAAAAACGGGAGGAAGAGGGAGAAGAAGCGGTGGATGCGGGGGTTGAGGGAGCGAAGAATGTGGCCACCATCGAGCTGCGCGACTGGCAGGAGATTGAGCGACGTCGCGAATAGGCCGACCCAGGCGGCGCGTCCGATAGGAGGTAGTAGTAGGAAGTTGGGATTGACGCCGGGGTGAAAGAGCGCGTCGAGAAGACGGAGAAGGAGAGGCGTGCCGAAAACGAGATCAGTGTTAGCGGGGTCGGAGAGACCGAGAACAATTTGGGAATGAAGGACGCCGTAAATGAGCGCGGGAACGGCAAGGGCAAAGCCTACGAGTGGGCCCGAAGCACCGACGTCGAATAGCGCACGATTGGTGCGAATGGGCGAGCGGATGAGGATGAAGGCGCCAAACGTGCCGATAAAGGATGGGAAGGGAATGAAGAAGGGATAGCTGGAACGGATGTGGTGATAGCGGCAGGCGAAGAAATGGCCGAGTTCGTGGACGAGAAGAATACTGAGAAGGGTCAGGGCGAACGGAAGACCCGCGGCGAGCGCGGAGGGATGGCGATAGAAGAGAGTGAAGTCGTGGAGAAATTCATCGACGGAGGCGGCTTGGCCGCGGGAAAAGGAGACGGCGAATTGTGTGCCGGCGACGAGGCAGGTGCCCATGGTGAGGAAGAAGAGGGCGATTGCGAGCGCGAGAGATTTTTTGGAGGGGCGGTCGGGGACGGGCGTGTACGCTGATGGGCTTGGCGGGATGGAGGTCCAGTCAACTTGGGCCGAGAGGAGTTGGGTGGAGCTTTCTGAAGGCGGCGTGGTCACGTGAAATATAGGCCGTTCGAACGGCCGTCAAATTACAGTACAGCATAGTTGGGATGGGGCGCGCCAGCTGGAAGGGAATTTGATATCGAGTCAGTCTTCGGTTGCCACTTTAACTAGGCCGCGGTAAAGGGGTCCACGGTTCAGGCCTACCTGATGTCGTAAGCTCTCTGTAAGTCGCATTACCGAATCGAGAGACTTCCACTATTCAGACGAACATTTCAGGGTGCAATTTCCCTTCTTAATTTGATAAGCACCTCCGTACCGGGCGCGGCATCCACAGGGCAGGCGGTTACCGCCCAGCGCCCCGGCGCGGCAAATTCCTGGAGCAGCACCACCAGCGCCGCAGGTTTATCGTGCTTCACTCGTGCAAAGAATTTTCCCTGGCTGTCTGAATACACCACGGCACCGCCTCGCAACTGAATGGCGGCGCCTTCGACTGGCTGGCCGTGCTCGTCAACGACGGTGCCGGCGATAACGAACTTGCCGCCAGTGCTGTGGCTGTGATGTTCCATAGCCAGTCCGGCGAGAGGCCCCTGCACGTAGCTGGTGGCGTATGCGGTGTACTGGACGTGCATCATTGGATCGACGTTGGTTTGAAAGTTGAGCGCGGTGTCGTGAATGCGGAAGGACACTTGTACGGTAGTGGTCTGCTGAAAGCCCCTGCCGCTGACCGGAAAGAAGAGTACGGAGTGATCGAGGCTGAGACTGATTCTGTTGCCATGATAGCCACCGCCGAAGGCATAAGAAGTTTGGCCTTGCAACTGGTTTACGATTCCAGAGACCGTCCAGCGGTGGAAGTTTTCCTGCACCACGTGGACGAGCAGAACCCGGTGATTGGATTCGTAATAATTGGACCGCACGGTGATGGACCCGATCCGCAGACCCGCGCCAGCCGACGCGCCCGTAGTCTTCAACGTCAGGTATTGACCATCGAGCAGGGATGCTTGCAGGGTGACGTGGCCAAGCCCAGAGAAGCCGCTGAGGCTGTTTGTGGTCAGGTGATCGGCCAGAAAAAAATCGTTGTGGGTTGCCGAGATGCTCAAGCTGCGAAACGGCTGGTAGTCAGCTTCGCCGGTAAAGTATTTTTGATTTTGCAGCAAACCTCCGCTCCCAGCCAGGTGCAGTGAATGGTTCCGATAAGAAAGACCCTGTACGGCGGTGTGTTTGCCGCCGTCAATCACGGCGAGGGACGAAAAGAGCAGACCGTTATCAAAATGGCGCTGCAGGAAAAAGCCGGCGCCAAGGTGTTGCACTGTTGCAGCGACCATGAATGGCGTGGCATATCCGAAGCCAGTGGAACCGACGAACACGGCGAAGCTCGTGTGCCGAGTGTTGCGCTGCAGGAAGAGCCCTCGCGTGCTGACGCCCAGCCCGGCACCGTCAAAGGAATAACCAAAAGTTCGATCACCCGCGGTGACATCCAGGCCATGAAACTTAAAAGCGTCGGACGCTCCAAAAACAAAATGGCCGTTCGCGAATCCCGCGGAAGCACTCAGGGTGCTCTCCGGGAAGAAAGCCGTGATTTCGCCTCCGGTCCCGCCGAGCAAGGTGCTGCGGCCTGCGGAAAGCTGAAGAACCTGAGCACTGGCCGGAACGGCGAGCAACAACACGCATAGGCAAACGCGGAGCATTCAATCGACCTTGACGCCTGCGGCTGCGCGCACTTTCTTCCGGCAGTCTTTTTGTTTTTCACAGATGTAAACGGTGTGCGCCAGTTGCACGCGGACTAAAATGCCCGCGTCGGTGTGACCCACGATCATGGAGGAGATCAGCGCGACAGAGCAGGGAGGAAGCGAACACTTCAGTTGGTAGCCAAAGGTATGCGTGCTTTTGGGCGAGATGCGGGCGCTCCCTTCTTCCAGCTTGAGGTCGACGCCAGGATCCAGTGGCCGATTCGTTGCGTGTCCCAGGGTATCCAGGCTGAAGCTGCGAGCCTCGACAGTGACCGCGAGTGGTGCCAGTCCAGTGTTGATGATGGAAAACTCACCACGGCACTTTTTCCCGCATTCCACGATGATGGGTGAGACGGTTTGGGATGAAGCGGCCAGCCCGAAGAACGAGAACTGCAGGAGTAGCAGGGACAAGACTCTATTCATATTGCGCATTCCTTCAGTACAAAAACAAATGCGGGTGCGTCTCAAAGAGTGCGCACCCATCATCGTGTTACGGATTTACGTGGCCTGGGCGCTGATGGTGATGGTCCCCGTGTAACTTGTTACCGGGAAGTCCGTAGGGCTGATCAGCGAAAGCAAGATGCTGTCTGAGTGGCTCCCCTGAGCAGTCACGCCGATCCCGCCAAAGATCTGCGGGCAAATAGCGCCGGGGTTCGCGGCCGCCACGTTGACGTTGGCTAGCGCGCAAGCAGCGGCGGTTCCGCCGTTAATTGAAGCGAATACATCGCTGCTGGGAATATTCAGAGTGCCATCCGTCAAAGCAGCCGCGATGGTCGAGAAGTAGGCGACCGTGAAGACGTTTCCCCCACCGACGGCGAGGTTCCAGCTGGTTACGACGGTGATGGGCGCAGAGGCAGTCGCGTTTCTAGAATTCGTCCGGGTGAACACGATGCTGCTCGGCGTTGCCGTTACCGTCAGGGAACTTGCAACCGCGAAGCTCAAAGCTACTGCGGCTGTGTTGCTGGCCGTCTGTGCCTGTGACTCGACCGCGCACACGAGGCTCAGCATGAGTAATCCAATGGCTAAAGTTACTTTTTTAAAGAATTTCAAGGTAAACGCTCCGCAATTTCGTCTTGATCTCAGTGGGCGACCAGCAGTAGCGGCACCTTTTGTGCTGCAGGTATGGAGGGGGAAGTGTCTGATACTGCGTGACCCGCGCCCAGAAGCTGAACCGACTATGGGCTCGGATAACTTTGTTGTATATGGTACTAACGATTATTCATTATAAAACACTAACTTCGGCTGGTAGGGGACAGTCGAGAGGCTCGTCAGACGCCGCCTCGGCCAAACGTGACTTTCAGGCACGTTATCCCTCTCGAATCCGCGAGCTGGCGCGCAGGGCATCCGAGCGCGTTGGTTGCGTACAAGGGAAGGATATTTTTGTCGTCGCGTGAATGGTTGAAAAAGCTACTACACCTAGCCGAGTCACTGGCAACTCGGAAGTGATTCCATTTGTCTGGTAAGGATAGTCAGGAACTAAGTGCACCGCTGAAAGCTTTTGGCTTGCAGGATTGGCGCTGAACGGCAAATCCCGGCTGACTACTTTTCGGCGGCTTTGAGTTCTTCGAGGCCCTGGAGTTCTTTGCCGGGCTTGAAGCGGACGGCTTTGCCCGGGGGGATGCTGACTTCTTCGCCGGTGCGGGGATTGCGGCCGATGCCGGTCTTGCGGGGCTTGACGCTGAAGACGCCGAAGCGACGCAATTCGATGCGCTGACCGCGGCCCAGAGCCTGCTTGAGGGATTCGAAAACAGTTTCCACGGCCTGCTCCGCCTTGGTGCGGCTTATATTGGTCTTCGCCACAACGGCGTTTACGATGTCCAGCTTAATCACTCGAGCCTCCAACGGTCCGTGGCCAGATGCTAGAGGGTGCAGCGCAGGTTGTCAAGACGTAGCGCGTAAACTACACTGGCTTTCTTTTCGATTGCGGAAATCTCGATGGGTACATCTTTGTTAGAGACTTCAAGGAGGCGTGGATGTCTGTAAAGCCCGACCGCTGGATCCGGAAAATGTCGTTGGAACACAAGATGATCGAACCGTTCACGGACCGGCAGGTGCGCGAAGGCGTGATCAGCTACGGAGTGTCGTCGTATGGCTACGACATTCGCGTGGCGGATGAGTTTCAGATTTTCACGAACGTGAATTCGACGATCGTGGACCCGAAGCATTTCGATCCGAGGTCCCTGGTGCCGTTCAAAGGCGATGCGTGCCTGATTCCGCCAAATTCGTTCGCGCTGGCAAGGTCGGTGGAGTATTTCCGCATTCCGCGGAATGTGCTGACGATCTGCCTGGGCAAGTCGACGTACGCGCGCTGCGGGATTATCGTGAACGTGACGCCGTTCGAGCCGGAGTGGGAAGGGTTCGTGACACTGGAAATCAGCAACACCACGCCGCTGCCGGCAAAGATTTACGCGAACGAAGGGCTATGCCAGGTGCTGTTCTTCGAATCGGATGAAGAGTGCGAAGTGAGCTACAAGGACAAGAAGGGAAAATACCAGGCACAGAGCGGGATCGTACTGCCGCGTTTGTAAGCACAAGCTGTTCCATCTGGGCCGAAGCAGACTTCGGCCCTTTTTCTTCTGTGCTGGATGCGCTTCTTACTTCCTGAGGGAAGACTCGTTCACGAGAGTAAGGTTCTCCAGAGGATAACCACTTTCGCGCCAGGCATCGAGCCCGCCCTGGAGAGGGCGAATGTGCCTAATCCCTCGTTTTCTGAGGAGCAGCGCCACACGGGCGCTGGTGGCTTCGTTTGGTCAAGTGCAGTAGAGGATGACTTCGCGGTCGGGCGGCAACCGGTCGTCCTTGTCCTCCAGCTCCTTGGCGTCAATTCGGAACGCGCCGGGGATGGTTTCGGGGTCGGCTTCGAAATCCATGGAGTGGCGCAGGTCGATGATAGTGAGTTCCTCGCCGGCGTCCAATTTTTCCTTTAGTTCCAAGGCGGTAATGCGGCCGATGCGCAGTTCGCGGAGGAAACGCTGGCGGGCAATGAATTTGTAGGCGATGTAGCCCAGCAACACGGCGATAAGCAGGACTAATAGCCAGCCACCGAGGGCTGCGGCGTGCTCCGCAATGCGTTCAATTTCTCCGCTGAAAAGATATCCCACGCCCAGGATCGAGCCCGCCCAAAGCAAAGCGCCACACGAATCGAAAAGCAGAAAACGCCGCAGCCGCATATGAAAGATCCCGGCCAAGGGAGGAGCGACGGTGCCGAGGCCGGGAAGGAATTTTGCGATCAGCAGGGAGCGCGCGCCCTGCTTGGAGAAGACGCCTTCGGTGCGGCGGACGCAGGAATCCGGCTCGAGCGAAATCTTGCACAGAAGCTGAAGGATTCTGATGCCCTTGAAGCGTCCGAGGCTGTACCAGACGCTGTCCGCGCAGACGGCGGCAAACATGGCAACGCCGAGAGAAGCAGGAAAACTGAGATTGCGGGATCCCGCGAGTGCTCCGGCGGCCAGCAGCAGCGGAAGCGAGGGAAGCGGAAGCCCGATTTGCTCCGCGAACACCCAGCCAAGAATGACCACGTAACCGTGATGTAGCAGGAATTCTAGGGTTTTGTGCATCGGGCTACGCTGGGTCCTCTAGGAACAACTATTTTGCCAGGAATGTAGCAGTATGCCCCCACTGGCCTCCCATGACAAATTCGGTTATGGGTTTACGGCTGCGCGGCGCGGTTTCGCGGTCGCGATAGGGCTGCGGCAAGGATTCCGGGTTGCCAGGATAGCCAATGGCGATGGCAGCAATGGCATCCCAGCCTGCGGGAATGGAAAACACCTGGCGGGCTTTCTCGGGGTCAAAGCCAGCCATCTGGTGAACGAACAATCCACGCGCGGTGGCTTCCACGGAAAGAAGTGCAGTTGCCGCGCCAACATCATACTGCGCGTTGCGGTTGGGGGCCCCGTTTTTGGCGAACCCAAGTTCCGCGACGGCGATCACAAGCACGGCAGCGTTTTTCGCCCAGTTCTGGTTGAACTCGACGAGAACGCCCTGGGCCTTGGCAAAGTTTTCCTTGTCGTCCTTCGTGGCGACGAGGTAGGCCCACGGTTGCTCGTTGCTGCTGGAGGGCGCCCAGCGTGCCGCCTCGAAGAGGCTGCGAAGGACCTCCGGGGCGAGCGGCTTATCCGCGAAGGCACGAGGACTCCAGCGGTTGCGAACTAAGTCATGGATGGGATGGTCTGCCGGAGCCGGATTGTGCATGTTAGCCGTCCTTTTCGAAAGCGATTTTTAGATGATAGAACTGCCATGGGCGATGCACGGTATCGGCCTGGCGATGCACCAAGAGATAGACGAACCTCATCGGAGCAAGACTCAAACTTCCTTGCTCCGATGAAAAGCAACGCGAGCCTGGTTGTTAGTAAGATTTAAGATTACTTCGCTTTGATCATTTCCACGTCGATGGTGATGGAGACATCGTCGCCCACCACAACTCCCCCGCTATCCAACGTGGCGTTCCACTTTACGCCGAAATCCTGGCGGTTGATCTTGGTCGTAGCGGTCGCGGCGGCGCGGGTATTGCCCCAGGGATCTTTCACGGGAGCGGTCGGTCCTTCGACATCCAGGACCACTTCCTTGGTGGTGCCGCGAATGGTGAGGTCGCCAGTGACCTTGAGTTTGCCGGGAGAAACTTGCTCGACCTTTTTCGATTTGAAAAACATGGTGGGGTAGTGCTCGACATCGAAGAACTTATCGGTGCGCAGATCCTTGTCGCGGTTTGGCTCGCGCGTATCCACGGTGGAGACGTCAATGGTCACATTGACGCTGGACTTGGTGACGTCCTGGTCATCCAAAACCACGGTGCCCTTCACGTTGCTGAAGCCCCCGCGCACCGTCGAGATGGCCATGTGGCGCACGGAAAACTGCGCGGCGGAGTGCGATGGATCGATCTGCCAGTTGCTGGTGGCTCCGACGGCGGGCAGCGAAAGAACGGCTGCCATGCCGGCGGCGGTAACGATTCTAGAAAGTAAGTTTCCCATGTTTCTCTCCTATGGACTGCTATTTGGACTCTTAAAGCACAACCCCAAAAGCGTTTATTCCAGCTTTCTCGCGATGACTTCATCGAGCAACTCGCCCAGCATTTTCAGCTTTGCCGAGCTCATGTGACGGAATTGGCGCTGATGCATTTCGTGAACCGGCTGGTCCAGGTTCTTGAGAATGCCGAGCCCCTCCGGCGTGACGCGCGTCTTGATCACGCGGCGGTCGTCGGTTTGCCGTTCGCGCGTGATGAGCCCGCGTTTCTCCATGCGGTCGAGAAGGCGCGTGATATCCGGATCATGAGAGATCATGGCCTCGCCGATGCCGCGGCAGAGCAAGCCCCCTGGCTCCGCGCCGCGCAGGATGCGCAAGACGTTGTACTGCGTCCCGGTCAAGCCCTTCGCTTTGAGAAGCTGTTCGGCCTCCTGGCCCACGAAGTCCGCGGCCCTCAGAAGAGCGACGAAGATGCGGTCCTCGAGGGGGGCGGGGGAAGAGGAGTTTTTGGAGCGCGGGGCCATGAGGAGAAGTTAGTCGTTATAACGATTATTGTCAAGAGGAAATATTACCCGCTCTTTGCGCCTACGGCTTGCGCAGCGGCCGCACGTGCACCTCGCTGAGGAAACTCCGCGGGCCCTGCGTGAGGATCATGGCCACGGCATGGGCTACGTCCTCGGGCGCGAGCACCTTGGCGGGATCTTTCGGGCGGCTCGAGAATTCCGTGGCCACGCTTCCCGGGCAGATGATGCTGACGCGGATGCCGTGTTCGCGCAGGTCTTCGGCCATGCACGCGCTGAGACCCTGCAAACCCCATTTGGAGGCGCAATAGAGGCCTCCGCCGGCGAACGCGTTCTTTCCGGCGAGCGAGCTGATGTTGATGATGTCGCCGCCGCCGCGTTGGATCATGCCGGGCACAACAGCTCGGGAGACCAGGAATGCGCTTTTGAGATTGGTATCGAGCACACGGTCCCAATCCGTTTCCGACTTTTCATGGGCTGGGCCGAAGAGGCCAATGCCCGCGTTGTTGACAAGTATGGTGATGGGGCCCAGTTCCGATTGCGTTTTGCCCACCAGGGCTTCGATGTCCGCGGCGCGGGTGACATCGGCAACTTGAGAGAGTGTTCGGGCGCCCGTACCCTTCAACGCGCTGCCGGTGCTGGAAAGCATGGCGATATCCCGGCCGCAGATCGCGACGGACGCGCCGAGCGACGCGAGACGCAGGGCGATGGCGCGTCCGATGCCGCGGCTGCCCCCGGTTACCAGCGCGACGGCGTTTGCGAGCGCCGCGGATGCAGAGTTTCCTGTATTTATTTCCTTTATTTGTGGCATGAGAAATCTTCCTCGTGCGGGCCACTCTTTTTATGCGACACTCATCGTATCATCAGTGCATTCCGCGGGACTTGGGACTCCATGGAAAACGACGGCCGAGTGAATGAGAAACTGCGTGGCATTTGTAAAATTACAATCAAATCATGCAGTCCACGCGGGGTAACGTCTTGCAGTCGCGGGGCGGCTTTCCTATAATCCCAAGGATTTCCGAATCAAACTCATTGGCCGCAATGGGCCAGCAGGATTCCCGGCCGCAGCAAACCGGGGTGCACCGGAAGAAGAAAATCCAGTTAAGAAGTACGAGCGAGGAGAAATCGGAATGAAGGTAAAACGTGGAATAGCTGGCCTCGCGCTGGTCGCGTCGCTTGGCTTGGTTCTTGGGAACGCGCCGGGCGCCAGAGGTCAGGCGGCGGCCGGGCAAGACGCGGGAGCCGGCAGCAAGCAGCCATACACCATGCCGGAGTACAACGCGTACACCGCGTGCGTGGGAGAGGCGCAACCGGCGCAGAAGATCAAGTGCCTGGACGATTTCGTGGCGAAGTATCCGAATTCCGCACTACTTATTTATGTGTATCCGCTCTACTCGCAGACCTACGGCCAGCTGAAGAACTACGCAAAAGTGATTGAATACTCGGACAAGACGGCGACGCTGGATAAGGCCGACGCGGGTATGAAGTTCAGCGCTTATTATTCCCACGGCTTTGCTTACAACGCGCTGCTCACGGATCCGACGACGGGCCCTGCGGCAGCAAAGAATCCCGATCTCGCCAAGGCTGCCCAGACGGCTGCGGTGGCCGGATTGAAGGCTCTCGAAGACGTGAAAAAACCCGACAACGTGACGGATGACGCCTGGTCCGCGCAGAAAAAGCAACTGCAACTTTTTCTGAACGGCATCGGCGCGCAAGCGGCGATCAACCAGAAAGACTATCCTTCGGCCATTTCTTTCTACAAGGTAATGCTCACACTGAAGCCGGATGACGCCGTTACGTCTTACAGCCTGGGCAAAGCTTATCTAGCGCTGACACCTCCGCAAACGATGGACGGCTTTTGGGCCATCGCGCGGGCGGTGACGGCCAAGAGCGCGACGGAAGCGCAATCCAAGCAGATCAAGACCTACCTGCGCAAGCTGATCCAAAATTATCAGCAGGCGGCCTGCGACAGCATCACCGACGCGGAACTCGCTGAACTCTTGCAATTGGCGGGGAGCTCGCTAGACCGTCCCGAAAGCTACAAGCTTGCGAGCGCGACGGACCTCAGCGCGGTGCAGAAGGATATGACCATCGCGAGCGTTGTCGCCGACTTGAAAGCAGGCGGCGACAAAGGCAAGCTCACCTGGCTGGCGGCGTGCGGCCTGGACTTTGGCGCACCCGGCATTCCCGGGAAAGCCATTGAGGTAATCGCGGGGACGGACTCGGTGGAATTCAAGGTGGCGTTCGTGACGAGCGACGCCGAATTCGAAGCGGCGACCACGCCCAACATGGATGTCAAAGTGGGTGGCCAGCCTGAAGCGGCACGAGTGGAGAAAGACAGCCCGATCCACTTTACGGGGACGCTGGTTTCTTACGATCCCGATCCTGCTTTCATGCTGCATTTCGAAAAGGCCAAAATAAACGACGAAGATATCCCGAAGGAAAAGGGAGCGAAGAAGCCGGTGCATAAGCCTGCGCCGAAGAAGCCCAACAGCTGATCGTTCTCGCAGTCTATGAGGAAACTTCACCGCTCTCCGGAGGCCCCGGAGAGCGGTTTTGTTTTGGGATCAAGGGGGATTCTTAGCGCACGCGGCGATGGTGGCCGTTTGAATCGAGCTTGTACTCGTCGATCTTGCGGCTGAGCGTGTTGCGATGGATGCCGAGGACTTCCGCGGCGCGGGATTGGTTGCCGTTGGAGCGGTCCAGGACGCGCTTGATGAAACGTTTCTCGAATTCTCCCACGGCTTCGTCAAACAAAATGCCGCGCTCAACCATTTGGGCGACGAGCCCTTCCAATTGATCTTTCACAATGACACGCTCCGCAGATTTTTTGGTGCGAGGGTCCGGGCTTGCTAGTCCAACTCGTGGCCAACCAGGACGCGATACGCTTCCCGGTATTTGGCGCGGGTTGAAGCGACAACCTCAGGAGGTAATTCCGGCCCGGGTGGGGTTTTCGGCCAGTGGATGCTCTCCAGGTAGTCGCGAACAAACTGTTTGTCGAATGAGGGCTGGGGGCCCCCGGGATTGTACTGCGCGGCGGGCCAGAAGCGGGAAGAATCCGGCGTGAGGGCTTCGTCGATCCAGATCAACTCATTGTTGAGCAAACCGAATTCGAACTTGGTGTCGGCGAGGATGACGCCGCGAGGCTCGGCGTAGGCTGCGGCGCGTTGATAAATCTCGATGCTGACGTTGCGCACGCGTTCGGCGAGATCTTTGCCGACGAGCTGCGCTGCTTGCTCGAACGAAATGTTTTCGTCGTGGCCGGTGGCGGCCTTGGTGGCCGGCGTGAAAATGGGTTCGGGAAGTTTGTCCGATTCGCGCAAACCGGGCGGCAGATCGACGCTGCAAATTTTTCCCGTGGCGCGGTAATCTTTCCACGCGGAACCGGAGACGTACCCGCGCACCACGCATTCGATGGGTAGAGGCTGAGTTTTGCGAACGACAATGGAGCGGCCGGCGAGTTCTTCTTGGTAAGCGTCGAACGTGGCGGGAAAGTCGGTTGCGCTGAGGACGTGATTGGGGACGATGGCGTTTAACAAATTGAACCAGAATAGAGAAAGTTGCGTGAGAACACGGCCTTTGTCGGGAATGGGCGTGGGCATCACCACGTCAAAAGCGGAAAGGCGGTCGGTGGCGACGATCAGCAGTTTGTCGCCGAGATCGTAAATGTCGCGGACCTTCCCGCGAGCGGCGGGCGCAATCCCGGCGAATTCCGTTTCACGAATGACGCGCATGGCAGAACTGGCGGACACGAAACAATTTCCCCCGACTAAGTGCATTGCATTTTAGCGCAGCGCCACGCGAAGTCAAAGGCTGTAGCAGTGGAAATTTTGAGAGTAGCAGGGGACGCAATCTTCAATTGGAACGTGGTGTGCGGAAAAGTTCCCTGTAGAAGCAAGAAACGCGGGGCGCGAGACGTTACGCCCCACATTTAGAAAAGATAAATATTGCTAAGCCGCGGAAGCGGCCGCGGCTTGCTGCTTGGGCGCGGGAACGGAATCGCCTTCCCAGCGGACGCTGACGAGCTTGGAGACGCCGGGCTCCTGCATCGTCACGCCGTAGAGGACGCTGCCCATCTCCATGGTCTTGCGGTTGTGCGTGACTATAATGAATTGTGTCTGGCCGCTCATTTCGCCGATGAGGCGCGTGAAGCGGCCAACGTTGGCTTCGTCGAGCGGCGCATCGACTTCGTCCAGGATACAGAACGGGCTCGGCTGATAGCGGAAAATGGCGATGAGCAGCGCGAGCGCGGTCATGGCCTTTTCGCCGCCGGAGAGCAACAGAATATTTTGCATGCGCTTGCCGGGAGGCGAAGCGACGATGTCGATGCCCGCGTCGCCGGAGCTGTCCGGTTCCGTCAACCGCATCTCCGCCATACCACCGCCGAAAATGGTGGTGAACGCTTCGGAGAAACTCTTGTTGATGGCGTGGAAGGCGTGCTCGAATTTTTCCTTGGTCGCCAGGTCGAGCTCGGTGATGGCTTGATGCGTGTCAGCGATGGACTGCAGCAAATCATCGCGCTCGCGCGTGAGGAACGTGAAGCGCTGCTCGCATTCGTTGAACTCTTCGAGCGCCATCATGTTGACGGGGCCCATGGAATCGATGCGCTGCTTCATCTCTCGGTAGTTGGTTTCGGCGAGCGCCAGCTCATCGCCGGACATGAATGCAGTCTCCGTGGCGATCAAATCTTCCGGCTGCGCGTTGACTTCCGTCATGCAGGTTTCGCGCAGATGCTGCCGGTCCGAGTCGTTCTTGGCCTTCTCAATTTCCGCGTGGCCGCGCTGTTCGCGAAGATCCTGCAAAGACTGGCGCCCCATGCGCAAATGATCTTCCATTTGCGTGACGCGCGTGCGCGCGGCGTTCCACTCCTGTTCGAGTTCTCGCTGGCGAACTTCCAGGCGCAGCTTTTCGCCGCGCAGGCCTTCGAGTTGCCGCGCAAGCTCCTCGCTCTGCAATGTCAGCGCGGAGGTCTCGTCCGTGATGGAAGTGACCTGCTGGAGCAGCGCTGCTTCGCGGCGGTTCAGTTCCGCGCGTTCCTCGATCAAACGCGTGGCGATGGCTTCCGCCGCCGTCAAGCGCTCGTTCATCGCCGCCAACTCGGCGCGGCCGGCGGCCAATTCATTTTGTTCCGCCTGGATCGATTCGCGGAGTTGCGTCAGCGATTCGCTGAGGCGCGTGCCCTCTGCTTCTGCTTCTGCCCGCGTCGTCGCGGCCGTGGCGTGCTGATTCTTAGCGCGTTCGGCGCGCTGCCGCGCCTGCTCGACGTCCTGCCGGATGCGCCGAAGCTCGTTTTGGCAAACCGTCAACTCCAGGCCCAGCCGCGCCAGTTCGCTCTGCATCTGATTGTGGCGATGCGTAGCGGAAATCACCCCCCGCTCGGCTTCGCGCTGCTGTGTGTTGGTCGCATCGAGCGACTGTTCGGCGCACTGAAGCTCCGCAGCGATGGTTTCCAGCGCCGCCTGCTTCTTCGCGAAATCTTTTTCAAGCTGCGCAACCTCGGCGTCCAGCGCGCGAAGTTCGCGTTTCATTCCAAGCGGCCCCGCTTCGTCAGCACGGCCACCGGTCACCATCCGGCCCTGATAACACGTGCCCTCGGGCGTGACGAACGCGTACTGCGGATTATCGCGCGCCAGTTTTTCCGCAGCCACCGCGTCGTCCGTCAAATAAGCGGCGCGCAGGCGCGGCAGGAATTGTTTAGCCGCGGCGCCAAGAGGATCGCGAAACTCTACCAGTTTATCCAGACGCGAAATGACGCCGTCTTCCACGCGGAAATTCACGATGGGTTCGTATTCCGCCAGGCGCAGGTTGCGCAGGGAATCCACGAAAAATGTCGCGCGGCCGCCGACTTCATCACGCAGCATCGAAACGCCCGCGCGCGCATGGTCGTACGTCTCCACAACTACATATTCCAATTCGTCCCGCAAATATTGTTCCACGGCCGACTCGTGTTTTTCTTCCACCTCGGCATAATCGGCCAGAACTCCCACGGCGCGGAAACCTTCTCCGCCGCCGCGCTCGTTGGCGGCGAAGAGTTTCTGCACCGCGTCGGCAGTGTAGGAGCGATCATTCAAAATCTGCGTCAGAGTGGAATGCCGCGCGCGCACGCCCACAACCGAATCGTGCACCGCGTCCGCTTGTTTGCTCAGTGTTTCGCGCTGCTCGCGAAGCTGCGCGATCTTCGCCTGCATCTCCGCGGCCGATTGTTTCAGGGAATTCAATTGGCCCGAAGCCGATTCGAAATCGTGCGCCGCGCGCTCGGCGTCATCGCGCACCCGAATCGAGGTCTCCAACAGTTCATGTTCGGTGGATTCCAGCTTCCGCAAGGCTTCCGACTGATGAACCAGCGCCTCTTCCGCCTGCTTCTGCTCTCCGTGCAGCCGCAGCAGGCTTTCGCCGGCTTCCGAAGCCGCGCGCCGCAGCAATTGGATACGCGCTTCCGACTCGGAAATTTCAGCGGCGCGGGATTCCGCGCGCGCAGCCAACTCTTCCACGCGCCCGGTGAGCACCCCGGACTCTTCGCGCAACAGCGTCACCGCTCGGATCTGTGCGGCACTGCGGCCTTCGCATTCGGCCGCCTGCGCCGTGGCTTGCGTCACTTCCGCGCTGATCTGGCTGTGGCGTGTCCCAAGCTCTTCCGATCGCTGGCGGTTAAACGCAATGCGATTTTCGCTGCGGTCGACTTCCAGCGCCGTGAGATTCAAAACATTCTGGTTTTGCCGGATTTCCGCGTCCAGCTCGTAAATGCGCTGATTCAGACGGTCTTGCTCACCCTCCTGTTGCTGAATGGCTGTGGCATGCTTCGTTTCGCTGGCCGTCAGGTCCTCCAGTTGCTTGGCGACGCGTTCGGCTTCCGCGTCCAGTTCGCGCGCTTTTCCGGCCAGCATCTGCCGGACGATTCCGCGCATCTGGTCGCGAATTTCCGTGTAACGCCGCGCCTTGGCCGCCTGCCTCTTTAGCGAGCCAAGCTGCTTCTCCACTTCCACGACGATGTCGTTCACGCGCGAAAGATTCACCTTGGAGGATTCGAGCTTGGCTTCGGCAAGACGCTTCTTCGTTTTAAACTTTGTGACGCCTGCCGCTTCCTCGATGATGGCGCGACGCTCCATTGGTTTGGTGGAGAGAATGAGCCCGATTCGTCCCTGTTCGATAATGGCGTAGGAATCTGGCCCCAGCCCGACGCCCATAAACATCTCTTGGATGTCGCGCAGACGGCCCACGCGCCCGTTGATTAGGTATTCGCTTTGACCCGAGCGGTACAAGCGCCGGCTGACCACCACCTCACCGGGTTTCGTGACCAGCACCGGCTTATCTGCTCCCTTTTTCTTCTTCTTAAACTTGCTTCCTGCCTCGACGGGAGCATCCAGAGTCAACTCTTGCGTTTCGGGGGCCTGCGCGGGGTCGAGCGAGAGAATCTCGGTAGTGGTGCTGTCGGGAGCGCCCTCGAATGAGGCGCCTTCTTCACTTGCCACGACTCCGTCCGTCAAAGAGGCCATCTCCGCGGATTCGGCGGTATCCAGCACAAAACGCGCCGCTTCCGCGAGCTCGGCGTCTTCCATCGTGATGGTAACTTCAGCGAGTCCCAGCGGCGGCCTCTTCGTCGTTCCATTGAAAATGCAGTCCGCCATGCGCTCAGCGCGCAGGGACTTATGGCTCTGCTCGCCCAGCACCCACGAAATGGCGTCCACCACGTTCGATTTGCCGCAACCATTGGGCCCGACAATGCAGGTCGTACCCGAGCCGCTGAAGGTCACCACGGTGCGCTCGCAAAACGACTTAAATCCTACGATTTCCACTTTGCGCAGCTTAAGCAAGATGTCCCCTTTGTCCCCGGCATCGCACCGCATCCACACACCGCTGGGCCGCGTGCAAAACGCGCGAAGAGAGACGACGCTGTATTCCTCGAGAGGAGGTCGCTTCGAGCGACAAGTCGGCTGTTTTGCAGCCGCTTAGGCAAACGTTTGGCAGGTTCTCGATCAGAGCCTAGCCGCCTGGCGCGTAGATGGCGGTACGGGAAAAAACTGTAACACGATGCGCCAGGGGTGTAAAGCCTTACCCTACAACTTGTGGCCGCTTTTGCAAGGCCACAAGCACTCCACCTTGCAGCGGCGGGCAGGGATCATTGGATCAAACAACCCCGCTCGACTTTAAGGTGGCGCGAAGGTCTTTCATAAGTAACAACAGTTGCCTCGGATCCAGCGGTGAAGGCTCGAACCCGTATTTCCTATAGAATGCTGCAGCTTCCTCATCTATGGCATGCACGAGGATCGCTCTCGCACCGATGGCATCCCCTGCGGTCAACGACCGTGACAATGCATCCATCAGCAGTTGCCGGCCGACTCCTGTTCCTTGTTCGCTGCGGTCGACAGCCAACCGTGCCAGCAAGATCACGCCAATGGGATGCCTTGCAAGCCCCTTCGCCACACGAGCCGGGGACTCCTCCCGCCGCACCGAGCCGGCAGAAAGCGTGTAGTAGCCCATCACTTTGCCATCTTGCTGGACAACGTACGTGCGCGCCGCGTCGCTCTGCTGGTTGGCCAGCGCAAATCGCTTCAGCCAGTCGTCGAGCTGCGGTTTCCCGCAGTCGAAGTGATCAAGAATGTGGTTCTTGGAAAGCTTTTCTACTGCAGAAAGGGGAGCAGGGTCTGAGGGAGCGTTGGTCACTCCTTTCACTCAATCTCTGCGGACATCCGACTTTGAAAAAAGCCGTGCAAGATCCGGTATAACACGCGCGGGCCGGTCCAGCGCCTCCAGGAAAGAACGCCATTGTTTAGGGGAGGCGACAAACTCGCGCTTATCGGCCAAGACGTGCTCCGCCTGCAGGCAAGCACTTTCTAAAATGAAATCCGTAAGGCTAACCCCTTTTGTTTCTGCGCCAGTCCGAATCAGCTTCTCCTGTCGATCGGTGGCGCGGAGGTTGATGCGTTTTCCTCGGAACGTTTTTGTGCGTGCGGCAAGCATGATCTTACCTCCCATCTTTTGTACGTACAGTGTATGTCAAGAGGTTTAGTCCGTCAAGCACCGCCAGCACAGCCCAGACTCATTTTTGCGTTTCCTTCAAATACTTGTCGTACCAGCCCAGGATGCGGTTCACACGGTCAAGCAGGTGCTTCTCTTCGTGGAAGCCGTGCGGCTCGCGCGGGTAAACCACCAGTTCCGTTTCCACGCCATACCGTTTAAGGCCCCGATAAAGCTCCAAGCTCTGCCCCAGCGGATCCACGCTATCGGCATCTCCCTG
>Ga0210407_10001739_pt1 | contig 19804 bp, 13 predicted proteins | sample IncBWC27MmetaG_FD_150860 | JGI IMG/M metagenome (GOLD analysis project Ga0210407, IMG submission 150860) | Forest soil microbial communities from Barre Woods Harvard Forest LTER site, Petersham, Massachusetts, United States - Inc-BW-C-27-M | ecosystem: Environmental > Terrestrial > Soil >... | reverse complement strand
ACCGAGAAGCGACCTCGCGGAAAGAAAGTATCTAACCGAAACGCAACGATTAGATGCAGTTTTCATACCCTAAAGATGGTGGCACCTACAATCCCACTTATTGGTGGGACGCAAAATCTTGCACACCTTGACCGTTTTGAAAGAAATACCCGGAGGCCTGAAGCATGCGTCTGCGGCTGGCTATTATGGCAAGATAGGGAAATAAAGTACCCACAATTGGCGGCCCTTTTCATCGCAATATTGCGGCATGGCTTCCAATTGGCTTTAAACCTCCTTTAAAATTAGAGTGTTAGAGTAAGGCATTGGGGCGGTCTTGGACCCCAGCTTGCTGAAAGGGTCCCGGGAGGGATGGGCATCTTGGACGAGCGGCTAGAACCTCTGGTCAGCGTCATCATTCCTGCGTACCAGGCGGCGGCGCACATCCGGGAGACGCTGGATTCCGTTTTCGCGCAGAGCCATCCGAACCTCGAAGTCGTGCTGGTCAACGACGGCTCGCCGGATACCGAGGCGCTGGAACAGGCGATCCGGAGCTACGGCGAGAGGCTGATCTACATCCGGCAGGAAAATCGGGGGCCATCGGGGGCGCGCAACACGGCGATCCGCGCCGCGCGGGGCAAGTACATCTCATGTCTGGACAGCGACGACCTCTACCTCCCAGGCCACTTGGCAAACATGGTGGCCGTCATCGAGGAAAAAGGGCTGGACCTGCTCTACTGCGATTCATACTTAGTCGAAAACGGAATATTGATTGGCCGGACCTATGAACGCGAACGGCAGATTTGGCCGGTCACATTCGAGAAACTGTTGCGGAATGACTGCTGCGTCTCGACCTCGGGTTTAGTGGCCTCGCGGCAGGCCGTGATCGATGCAGGACTGTTCGACGAGGACTACCGCCGCTGCGAGGACTTCGACCTCTGGCTGCGCATGTCGTTCCACGGCGCAAGGATGGATTTTGTGCGATGGGTGGGTGTCGAGCGCCGGCTACTCCCAACTGGACTCTCTGCGGACGATCAGCTTTTGCAGGAGGCGCGGATCGAAATATACCGCAAGACGGGGGCGTCACTCCCTCTGTCAGCCGCACAACAGGCAATCGTTACTGCCATGATCGCGTGGAACCAGGGGATCTCTCAGACGAAACTGGTAAAACGCTACTTGCGCGAGGGTCGTTATCCCGAAGCAAGCGTGGCGGCGGGCAAAGCGGCAGTATTGCTTCAGGACCGGAAAAGCAGGAGCGTAGCGCTGGTAGTGCAGATTGTGCCTTGGGCAGCCCGTCATTTTCTCCGCGTGCAGGAGGCGAGGTTGGCGCGCAAAAAGGCAAGGGGAAAGCGGGTAATACCGCAAGTGGGCCAACTCAGGACGGGGAACGCTCGGTGATAACCAGGAGATGCAGGAATCAGGAAGCTTGTAGCACTGATAATTAAGACGCCCCCAACCGGCGTGGCAACCCTCCGGATATAAGCCGCGTCTCCCCTGAGGTCCCAGGGGGGAGTCGATCGAGGGAGCGAGAGATTCGACCTATGATTCAATGGCTGATCGGCGGAACGCGGCGGGCGCTGGGCATGCACCGCCCAGGACGCAATCTGGACGTGTGGCCAGATGACGTATTCATTCTTTCTTATCCGAAGTCGGGCAATACCTGGACCCGGTTTCTGATCGCCAACCTCGTGTACCCGGAAACACCGGCGGATTTTTCCAACATCAATCGCCTGACACCCGACCCGGAGGCGCTCTCGAAACGAGAATTGGCAAGGATGCCGCGCCCGCGGATCATCAAGAGCCACCAGTATTTCGATCCGCGCTACAAACGCGTGATCTACGTCGTGCGCGATCCACGCGATGTGGCCCTGTCGCAGTTCCACTTTCATCGCAAGCGCGGCCTCATTGAGGACGGCTATCCGCCGGAGAAATTTGTGGCGCGGTTTGTGGCCGGCGAGACGAGCCCGTATGGATCGTGGGGCGAGAATGTAGTAGGGTGGCTGGCCACGCGCGAGAACAGGTCGGGATTCCTCCTGTTGCGCTATGAAGACATGCTGGAAGATGCAGCTCGCGAGCTGAACAAAGTGGCATCGTTCCTGGAAATCCCGCCGGATGCGGAGCGGATTGCGAACGCGGTGCGGCGCAGCGCGGCCGAAGAGATGCGCAAACTGGAGAAGTCGCAGTGGCGCTTGTGGTCTTCGATCAAGGACACGCGCCAGGATGTTCCCTTTGTTCGCTCGGCCAAGGCCGGGGGCTGGAGGACGGGTCTGCCGGAAGGCGCGGTGGCGCAACTGGAAGCCGCGTGGGGACACCTGATGACGTATCTGGGATACGAACTCCTCTTCCCGGAACGGACAACGAATTTCGACTCGCGGTGCGTGGAAACCATGCTGAACGGTCTGGGAACGGACCGGAGCTGATGCGGAAGCGCGAAAAAAGACAGATTCTGAAAAACGTCGGCTCGAGCTGGTCGGCGCTCGCTACCAACGTCGCGGTCGGGATTTTTCTCTCTCCGTTCATTCTGCACCGGCTGGGGGACGCGGCTTTCGGGGTTTGGGTCCTGATCTTCTCGGTGACCGGCTATTACGGTCTGTTCGATCTCGGGATTCGCTCCTCCATCGTCCGCTACGTGTCCAAGTACACGGCCACCGGTGATCGCGAAAAGCTCGCTCATTTTGTCAACACCGCACTGTTTACGTACACCTCCATCGGGGCGGTGAGCATGGTGTTGACTGCGCTGCTAAGTTCGTATGTGGAACACGTGTTCAAGGTTCCGCCCGAAATGCATTCGCAGGCGCGGCTGCTGCTGTTAATGGTAGGCGCTTCCGTCAGCGTCGGCTTTCCGCTGGGCGTCATCGGAGGCATGCTCGAAGGGTTGCAGCGCTTCTACATCCTCAACTGGACCAGCATCGGCTCCACCCTCGCCCGCGCCGCTTTGATCGTTTATTTTCTGAACCGCGGATACGGTCTGATTACCATCGCCCTGCTCACCGTTAGCCTGCCGGTTCTGTCCTCGATTCTCCGCGGCTTCGTCGTATTCCGCTTGTGCCCTGTGCCGCTTGGTCTTAAGTATGTGGATCGCGCCTCGTTCCGCCACATGGTTAATTACGGCGGTACCACTCTCCTCGTGATGGTCGCCGCGCGCCTGCGCTTCCGCACCGATGAACTGGTGCTCGGCACCATGATGTCAACCATTGCCGTCACCTGGTTCAACATTGGCGCCCGCATCGTCGATTACTCACAGGAATTTGTCACCAGCCTCTCCCAGATCTTTGTGCCCATGGCGAGTCAATCGGAGGCAACTGGCAACCTCGACCGCGTGCGCAAGATTTACATCGCCGGCAACCGCGCCTGCGCCTTCCTGATCCTTCCCCTCACTGCCATCCTGATCGTGTTCGGCAAACACATCATCCGTATCTGGGTTGGAGCCCGCTATATTCCACACAGCTACCCGGTGCTGGTGGTGATGATCATTCCATTCGCGCTCATGCTATCGCAGGCCGCGTCCGGCCGCATTTTATTCGGCCTCGGTAAACATCGGATCCTGGCGACCATCACCGTGATCGAGGGTGTCGCCAACCTTATCCTCAGCATCGCGCTTGTCCCCCCGCTCGGAATTGTCGGCGACGCCCTCGGAACCGCCATCCCACTCAGCTTTACTTGTCTGTGGTTCTTGCCGCGCCATTTGAAGAAGCAGATCGGTGTTCCCGTGGGAACCTTCCTGCGCGAGGCTTATACGCTGCCCATTCTTTTGACCCTCCCGCTGGTCGCAGCGCTCTGGCTTGCCAACCGATTCTTTTATCCCCGGAACCTGGTCCAGTTGGCGATCGAAACCCTGGCGGTGAGTTCCATCTACGGCGTCGGGCTGCTCTGGGCCTATCGCACCGGCCGCGCGTTTCATGTCGCGGAGGTAGCCGGCTTGACCCGCCCCACGCCTCCCGAGCAGCCGCCCCAGGCCGTGGTTTCGGTGGAATATCAGAATGAGCAGTAAGGGTGGAAACGCACGTATGTCAAAAGGAAAATTTCTTGACGAGATATACTTGAAGCCGTACGCTCTGGCCTTGTTGTCCAGTCTGCACAAGGCTGAAGAGGTGCGGGCAAGTAAAAGAACCGTCGCAAAGCCCTCTGGATCCCAGTCTTCACAGGACCGTGCTCAATGAGTATTCGGAAAACAGCCAAAGCCGTCGTCAAGAAAGTACTTGTGACGAGTGGAGCGCTTCGTATGGCGCATAAGTTGGCGGCCCCCGCTGCGGTCATTCTGACTTATCACTCCATCCAGGATCGACCGGAACAATACGCCAACACCATCGGGTGTGACTGCATTCACGCCACCTCCATCTTCGAGTGGCAAATGGAGTTTATTGCGAGACGATTTAACGCGGTAAACATGGACGATATCTGGCGCTTTCTAAAAGGTGAGAAAAATCTGCCGCCCAGGGCTGTGGCTGTTACTTTCGACGACGGCTTCAAGGACAACGTTCGGGTGGCTGCGCCCATTCTCAACCGCTTTGGTATCCCGGGGACATTCTATGTTCTCACCGGTTCGGTGGACCAGTCGAAAGCTCCGTGGTATTGCCTCCTGCGCCACGCATTCTTTACCTCACGAAATTCGAAGTGGATGGATCCGTTCTCTGGCACGATTCACGATCTGACGGACTCCAAAGCCCGCGAAGGAGCCTTCGTGAACGCCGTCGGCGTCTGCGCGAAATCAAGCGCGCCGGCGCGCGAAGAACTGGTGCAGAATGTAGTGTGTTCTCTTGCTCGGGAATCGTTCCCCAACGAATCGGACCTGATGATGAACTGGGACGATGCGAGATGGCTGGCGAAATCCGGCCACGTCGTAGGCTCGCATACCATGACACACCCGAACGTGGCACACATTTCCGCAGAGGACGCGCGCAACGAACTGAACCAGTCCAAGCTCAAGCTGGAAGAGGAACTGGGGGAACCGGTGAAGCATTTTTCCTACCCCCATCCCGCTCTCAACCCGCAGTGGAATGAGACCACGTTGAAGATCACCGAAGAGCTTGGCTATGCCACTGCCGTAACCACGACTTCCGGCGCCGTGCGGGCGGACGCCCGTCCGCTGGCGATTCCCCGAACCTATATCCCTCGTGAGAAATCGGAGTTCCTGTGGCATCTGGAACAAACACTTGTGTTCGGCAAGGGTGCCCCAGTTGGAAGCCGTTCCGTTGCCTGAGCGAATGACGCGATCCACCCTTAGTCGGGAAGTGCGATTGGCAGGGCCAACGGATCTCGCCCGGATCGCAGAGTTCCTGATTCCGCTGGGCGGCAAATCTTTTGCTGAAAGATTTCCCGACGGAACTGCTCAGGATTTTTACCACTGGAAATATTTTGGAAATCCTCTGGGCGATGCGATCGTGGGCATCGCTACCGCTGGCGACTCGGTGGCAAGCGTCGTGGCAGCCACCCCCAAGCGCATCTGGCTATCGGGAAAGACAGTCCTGGCCTACGAACTCGGTGACTTTCTGACGGATGAAAACTACCGTGGGATGGGCCTGTTTTCGCAGCTGATCGAACTGGTTTGCCGTGAAGCTGGCGCTGGCGGTTCTTCCCTGGTCTACGTTCGACCGAACGACGTCTCGTTCCCCATCCTTGCCGGCAAGCTTTCCTTTCACGAGGCGCAGAGGATCGACGCCCGGCGCTTTGTATTGCCAAGCTATACCCTATCTCGCAAGACTGGCATTCCTGCCGGCCTTCTTCGTCTTTCAGGCCTGGACTGGCTTCTCAAAAGACGCTGCATCCCGCGCTCGCTTGGAGGTGCCGTGACCGTGGTCCCGGTGGAACGATTTGGAGAAGAGACCGACCAACTCTGGCAAAGAGCATGCGCCGGCTACGACTTTGCCTTGATGCGGGATAGCAGTTACTTGAACTGGCGCTTCTCCGATTGTCCAACACGCTACAAGATCTGGCTCGCGCTTAGGGGCGGCCAGGCTGTGGGCTTCCTCGTCACCTCGGCAAGCCGGACAGTCCCGACCGCTGCCATCGTTGATCTGTTTACCGAGAGTAGCGATGGAGAAGCAGTGCGGACGCTTTTGACGACGGGCATGGGCAGTTTGCTAAACAGTGGCGTCCAGTTGATTAGCACATGGACATTGCAAGGATCGGCACAGGGATCCACCCTGCCCGCCGCTCATGAGCTACTGCAGCGCGCCTTCCCTTTTCGCAAGGCGCAGCATCTTCATGTCGCCGTTCGAGTCCTGCGCCCACAGGAAATCACCTTACCCCTGGCATCACAAAAGTGGTATTTCACTCTCGGGGACAGCGACGGCGCTTGATGCCCGACAAAAACTCTCAATTCGCAAAAGACGAAGTGAGTGCCGTCTTCGATCGCATGTCTTCTTACTATGCCGGCGATCGGGGACAATCGCCATGGTTTCAGGCACAGCTCAAGATTGTGCTCGAGATGCTCGATTCAGAACAGGGGCTCCTGCTCGATGTCGGGTGCGCGGCTGGCGCCGAGTTCGAGCCGCTGCTCGCTCGGGGGTTTGAGATTGTCGGGCTTGACTATGCTGAGAAAATGCTTGGTCTGGCGCAGCAACGCTCCGGCGCATCGCGCCGCGTGCACCTTTGCCGCGCCGATGCCGAATCACTGCCTTTTCCGGACGCCAGCTTTGACCACGTGGTTTGCCTCGGCGTGTTCGAGTACCTGACCACCTATGATCGCTCTCTGGACGAGATCCACCGCGTTCTGCGTCCTGGCGGCGTAGTGATTATTTCCCTGCCCACGCGCATCAGCCTGGACTGTTGCTCCAAGTATCTGTGCAACCTCACCGCCGTGCCCTTGTGGAGAGCGATAAAAAGGCTGACCGGCAAACGCGTATCCGACAAGCCCGTTGGCCAGCGATGGAATTGGTGTATCCCCTGGCAGGTTCGGGCACAGCTCCGCAGGCATGGTCTCAATCCAGAGCACAGCGCTTACTCAGGGTTCCTGTTGTTTCCGCTTGGGCACGTCTGGCCGGCCGCGGAGTTGCGTCTTTTCTCGTGGATGGAGTGGTTCTCGAAGTCCCACATTCTGGGGTGGACGCTGAGCCAGTACCTGGTGAGTGCCCGGAAAAGTTAGCGTCCGGATTCATCGCAATCACGACCCGCCCGAAAGGTCGACCCATCCGGCTCCCACTCGTCCCGAGCCGTTACTGCTTAATGCTCGTCAGCAGCTTGTTTTCGTCCGGTTTCGCAGGCTCGAATCTTCCTCCCAGGTATTTCGCCAGGAATTCTTCCGAGGCGGCATTGAACGCCATGTTATTGGTTGGCCGCGCAAATCCGTGCCCTTCGTCGGGGAACACGTAGTACTGGACCGGCTTATTGTTCTTGCGCATGGCAGCTACAATCTGATCACTCTCCGCTTTGTTTACGCGAGGGTCGTTGGCGCCCTGGCCAATGAGCAGCGGCGCTTTGATCTGGTCTGCCTTAAACAGCGGCGACTGCTCCTTGAGTATTTTTTCCGAGTCGCCCATGCGCTTGTGGAAAGTGGCTAACAGTGTGGACCAGTACGGCGGAATGGTTTTAAGCAAGGTATTCAGATTGGAAGGACCGACAATGTCAACGCCGCAAGCGAACGCATCCGGCGAGAATGTAACTCCCGCGAGCGTCGCATAACCACCATAGCTGCCGCCCATGATGCAGACCTTTGCCCCATCTGCTATTCCTTGTTTGACTACCCAGTCTTTGCCGTCGAGTAAGTCGGTATGCATCGTTCCGGCCCATTGGCGATCGCCGGCGTTCACATACTTCTTGCCGTAGCCCGTCGATCCCCGGAAATTAATTTGCAAAACCGCATAACCGCGATTCGACAGCCATTGCGCGTAACGGTTGTACCCCCACTCGTCACGTCCCCATGGACCACCATGCACAAACTCCACCATCGGTAGGCTCTTCGGTTCGACCCCCGCGGGCGTGGTCAAATAACCATACAGCTTCATGCCATCGCGGGCCGTAAACTCGATGGGTTTCATCGCCGACAGTTTGTATTTCTCAAGCAGCGGCCGGTTGCTGAACAACAACGTGCCTTGCTTCGCCGCCCGATCATAGACATACCAGTACTCAGGCCCGTCATCGCTGACGAAACCGACAATCCACTTGTTGTCGTCCAGATTTTGCGAGATACCGGCAATATCGCCATTGCGGAGTTTTTTCAGGACCTCGAAATCCGCCTTCACATTCGGATCGATGAACACGTATTCCGTACGCTGTTTGGAGTAACTCACAGCTTCCAGAGCATTCGTCTTGGGATTGTTGATCGTGTTGTTGACATCGAACTGCGGATCCTCCGTTATGACCTTGCGTTTGCCGGTGGCGATGTCAATCTCGAGCAGGCGAGCCGCGTTCACGTCGAGACTGGTCGTAATCCAGAGCGACTTGTTGTCCGGTGTAAACCCGTTGACGCCTCCGAAAGTCTCATCCGCGCCCCATTTGATCAGTTCGCGCCAGGGTGACTTACTGTCATCGCGTACGCGCACAATGGTCCCGCCATCCGCCGTCTCCGCTTGCGCGCCGCGGATCTGCAGCGCATTGTCGGCTTGCCAGTTTTGAACGTCTCCCGGATTCTCGGTATCGAGCTCAATTTTCCCACTGTTTAGATCGATACGATGGACGTCAAAGAGCTTCGGGTCGCGCTGGTTCATCTGCACCAGGATCGTGCCTGGAAATTTCCATTCGTAGGCCACGATATCCACGCGGACCTTGTCGAACGGCGTCAAATCTTTGGTCTGCTTGGAAGCAATGTCGGTTTGGTAGAGCCGCCAGTTCTCGTCGCCGCCAAGGTCCTGGGTATAGAGAATGTGCTGATTGTCGTATTGCCAAAGAAAATTGCGGATGCCGCGAAGCTTGTCGGCAGTCACCGCGCGGTCGTCAGTTTTTCCTAGGGTGCGAATCCAAACATTCAGCACGCCATCGACTGGCGCGAGATATCCGAGCTGCGTGCCATCCGGCGAAATTTGCGGGTCGGCGCGCTCCGGATTCCCAAACAGCACCTCGCGAGGAATCAGTGGCGTTGTGAGCTTCTCCTGGGCAGCGGCAGAAGCGATAAGAAATCCCGCCCATGCCAGGACGGCAACAGCACGTTTGAGCAGACGCATAGGGCCTCCAAATTCGCAGGTCGTGTTCGAATAACATGATAGTCGAACCGCTGATCTTGCCGCACTTGGCGTCCCACGAGATCTAGCAGCTTGCGGGAAGACTCGACAGTCACTTGATGTTGGGGTGGCATAGCGCTTCAGCGGTGCGGTACCTGCGAGGTTTTGAGTATGGCCTACAGATTGGTGACAAACTCGGCTTATGACCTTGATTTTTGGTGGCGCAGCGGTTCATCGCGGCGATCACTGGTTCGCTTTCAGAGCTGGCTGCAAAGCGCGCGATGAGTGCGGCACTCTGCTCCTCTGGCGCGTGGAGGGTGTGAAGCACGAGTAATTCAGGTGGCGCGCTCCCGATATGATCGAAGACGCACCACCTGAAACTTACCTGTCGAACTCCTTTAGTGGTCAATCGCGCAGCTAATTTGCCCCTGGACAAGCTCCATTCCCGGTGCCGCTCCACGATCCCGTGTAGTTGGACCCGCCACCACCGCGCGGACCCTGTATCAGGGATTGTTGAACCGCGGGGTTTAGTGGTGTGCCCGCATGGAGGCTATTGTGGTATGGCAAAATCTCTGCCTGGTTGTTGCCCGGCCAGTATGTGTATACGGCCGCGCTCCATTGCCAGTCGAAGGCCAAGCTGTTGTCTGTCGACTGCGTTGTGTAGCTGATGGTCGCACTGCCGCCGCCGGAAATATTGGAGTCCACCGGCAAGGCCTGTCCGTCGAAGAAGATCTCGTCAAAGAGATTGTTCGGGTTGAGAGTCGTGACCCATCGCCCATGCGGCAAATACGTCGAGTCGTAGCTGGTCGTAGGAGTCGCCGGAGCCGATGGATCGAAGATCAGGAAACCATCCGGCAGCAGATAGGTCTGCCCGTTCAGCGTGAACGTGACCCCCGTGAACTGCACGGTAGTCGCCACGTTGGTCGGAATGCCGCTTGGCGTCCCGATGTGAGCGTTAATCCAGACCACGTCGGCGGAGCCCACAGTGTTGAACTTGTTCCACGAGACCGGAGCGCCGCTAATTTGTGTGCCGGAGGGTGGAATCGTACAAACGAAACCCGGACAGTCCAGTGTGGCCGACGTCCCGCCGTTTATGATGATGGTTCTTACCTTATTCGTACCGGCCACTAGAAAAGCCGTGCCCGTCACCACACAATTTCCGGACAATCCCGAGAAAGTTCCCGAAGTCGTGACGGTCATGGTCGTTGCGGTAGCCACAAACTTGAAGCTTCCGGGCACGTTTACCGGTGTGCCACCGTTACAAGTGACCGTGAAATTGTAGTTAACAGTATATGTCCTGCCGACGGTGAGAGCGACGGCGACCACGCTCAGGTTGAAGCCTTGACAATTCGCGGTGGCGCTGGCGCTTTGCAACTGGTGTGCGCTAGCGGGCGCTGCCGAAATGGCAACAAGTCCAAGGACGATCCACAGGGAAACAGAAGCGGCGCTTTTCTTAAACTTATCGATTTATCTCCTCAACCTTCTCGTTGATCGCACTACTACAACCACAGAATGACCCCTCGTCAAGATGAAAGGTTTTGCGTTTTATGCGCAAACATACCGCCGCCACTTGACCAAGCTGGCAAGTTTCGTACAGATTGCAGTTCGAAAAAGATCGCGCGCAACTCCACTCTTGCCTCGGGATAGCTATGGCGCATAGTTCTCGGACGCGGTCATTCCAACGGCGAGGTCATGTCGGCAAGAGAGTGCTGGAGTTTTGACGGGATTCCTATAGGGTCGTTTTGGTATTTGCGAAAGATCGTTACCGTATTGAGCGCGACCGGGTGAGTACCCTTGATTTTGGTGGTGCAGCCGTGTTTTTTCCGCTCCTAGCGCGACATCGGGAATTCGACCTGCTGCCCAATTTCAGCGATCGCGATGGGGGCAAGGTTCGCCTCACGCAGTTGCTGATTGAGTTGCGCCAATCGGGTTTGCTTGAACTGGGCCCACTCCGCAACGTGTGCCTTTATCTGTTGGCTTGACTCCTGGTAAACCGCGATCGCCTGCGAAGGCACGGCACGATCCCCACTTTCGACAACTCGTAGAGCCGATGCCAGACCGGCATATGCATCCTGCAGCCCCGGGGCCTCGTCTGCCGCATGTTCTTTATTCGTAAGAATCTTGGTGATTGCAGATCCAGCCTCCGCCAGCGCCGACTTGAGCTCTGAGCTTTTCGCTCCCACCTTCAGTTGCCGCAGCTTCTGTTGAACGTTAGCAAGCTGCTTTTGAACCGAGCCGATCTCGGCCAGTGCGCGGCGCGCTTCGACAGTTTCGCCAAACATCTGTTGGCCCAGCTTTAACTGCCGCGAGAGCACTTCGGGAGTCGCGGGCGAGCGCGGGTCCATGATGACTTTCAGTGATTGGTTTTGCACTTTTCCATCGACGGTTAGACGGATCTGGTAGATTCCCGGCACAGCCTTCGGCCCGCTGGGATTGCGCGTTTCGGCGTCTTCGTCCGCACTGGGGCCGCCGGAACTGCCCCAGGTAAGATTCCAGATGAAGCGGTGCATCCCAGCCGTTTTCTCGAGGACTTCAGGTTTGGGGAACCACCGCTCGGCGACCGGAAGCGGCGGGTGCTTTTTCGTAACCGGATCTTCGGACGAAACTTTTCTGACGAGATTCTGTTGCGCATCGAACACTTCCAGCCGAATGGCGCTCGCCGGAGACTGGAGAAAATAATCTATCATTGCTCCATTCGGAGGATTCTCTGCCGTTGGCTCCTCGGGCGGAATGGGTGTGCCCGAAAACGAGTCGTTATCCACGCGCACCGCTGTGGAGGGACGGTAAAGCCACGGTCCACTCGCTTTTCTCGCGTCAACTACCTGGCGAAGCGGCGTGATGTTATCGAGAATCCAGAACGAACGCCCGAACGTAGCAATCGCCAGGTCATCGCCATGAATCGAAAGATCGCGAACTGAACTGACCGGCAGGTTCAATTGCAAGGACTGCCAGTGGTCTCCGTCGTCAAAAGACACGTAAACTCCGAACTCGGTTCCGGCGAAGAGGAGCCCTTTGCTCTGCGGGTCTTCGCGAACCGCGCGCAAAAATGCCGGAGCAGCAATGCCGTCCGTGATCCGTTGCCACGTAGCCCCGTAGTCGCGCGTGCGATAGATGTAGGGCGTCTGATCGTCGAGGCGTCCGCGATCGACGGCTGCATAGGCGACCGCGGGATCGAAATGTGAAGCTTCGATCAGCGAGATCTTGCTCCAGTCGCTCAGTCCTTGCGGGGTGACATCCTTCCAATTCTTTCCACCATTGCGGGTTAGGTGAATCAACCCCGTGTCGCTTCCTGCCCAGATCAGATCGCGGTTAAGGCTCGACGGGGCTATCGTGAACACGACCCCATAGCCGGCACGTTTTGCGTTCTCGACAGTTGGCGGCGTCGACGCTTTCTCGTCCGCATCATGAGTCGCTCCGGTGAGATCGGGGCTAATCGTCTCCCAGTGCAGACCGCCATCGACAGTCTTCATCACATTCTGCGTCCCGAGATAAAGCGCGGTGGGATCAACCGGGGAAAGCGCCAGCGCCGGAGTCCAAGGGTCACGATACTTTCGTTGATTGATTTCGGCTTCAAACGCGAATGCGGGCCATGGAGCAATGTCCTGGCTCAGGCCCGTCCGCTTGTTGAAGCGAGCGACGGTTCCGTAAGTCCCACTCAGATAAATGATGTTCGGGTCATTCGGATCAAGCACCAGGTATCCGCTTTCGCTGGGTCCAGCCGGGAACCAGTCGCGGGGAGTGATCTGATCGTGATCGGTGCGGCTTACAACTGCAGCGCTCCCGCTATCCTGCTGCGCGCCATACACGACGTAAGGAAACTGGTTGTCGGCAGTCACATGATAGAGCTGCGCCGTTGGCTGGTTGTACCAACTGCTCCAGGTCTGGCCACGATTGAGGCTGATCGTGGTTCCCTGGTCCGTTCCGAGGACCATGCTGGCGGAATTTCTGGGATCGACCCAAAGCTCGTGATAATCATCGCCGCCTGGCGCGCCGCGCACAATCGAAATTGTTTTGCCGCCATCCTCTGACCGGTAGAGAGCGACATTCGGCATGTAGATCACATCGGGATTCTGCGGATCGATAGTGATGCGGTTGAAGTACCATGCCCGGCTGGTCAGCCGAGGATCAGCATTAGCGAGTGTCCACGTATTTCCTCCATCGTCAGACCGATAGAGGCCGGATTTCTTCGTCTCGGTTTTGTTCGCCTCGGCTTTTTTCACCTCGATAAGCGCGTATACACGCTTGCCGTCCGGTGCAACCGCGACGCCAACGCGTCCCCAATCGCCTTCGGGTAGCCCGTTTCCGTCAAGGCGGGCCCAGGTTTTGGCGGCATCCTGAGAACGGTAAAGGCCACCACCGGGTCCGTCGACAGGGGCATACGCGCTCCACGGAGGACGCCGCGTATGCCATGCTCCGGCAAACAAAAGTTGCGGCGCGGAAGCACACATCGCCAAATCTGAAATGCCGATTTCCGGTCCCAGGCCGAGAACCCGCGCCCAATGCCCTCCTCCATCGACGGATTTGTAGACGCCACGGTCTTCGCTCGGACCATACACGTGACCCAAAGCGCCCACATAAACGATGTTCGCATTCTGCGGATCGATTGCAATCCGGCTGATCTGCCGCGTGTCCTCCAGGCCGATGTGCTTCCACGTTGAACCACCGTCAGTGGATTTGTAGACGCCGTTACCGGAAGAGAGGTCTTCGCGAATGTCGGTCTCGCCGGTCCCGGTATAAATAATTTTAGGATCGGAGGGAGCCACGGCAAGCGCGCCGATCGAGCCCACCGGCTGGCCATCAAAAATCGGCGACCAGACAACTCCGGCATCGGTCGTTTTCCATATCCCACCATTGACCGAACCAAAATAAAAAGTCGTCGAGTCGCCCGGCACGCCCGCCACGGCCACCACGCGTCCACCGCGGAACGGCCCGATCAACCGCCATTTGAGACCATTCATCAGTTCCGGAGAAACCGGCTCGGCGAAAGCTACGACGGCGAAAAACAGAAAGAGGAAAGTGAGAATGCGACGGTTCAAACACGACCAGAATTTGTACAAGTGGCAGACCCTCGTTTTGGATATTCAGTTTAGCGGATGAAGACGGCGTTCTTAAGGCGTTGGAGCGAAACCGCATCCTGCGCAATTTCTTTCCTGGTTTTCATCGGTGATACCATCAACGTGCTTTAAAGATTGCCGACACTGACATCACGGAATGACTCGCTCCTCCCGCTCCGTCGCCCCGCCCCGCGTAGTCAGCATTGCAGACTTCCGCGCCCTCGCCCGGCGCCGCGTGCCCCGGGCCGTCTTCGACTATCTTGATGGCGGCGCCGAAGGCGAGGTCACGCTTCGCGAAAATTGCCGCGTATATGACGATGTCACCTTCCGCCCTCGCCATGCGGTCGCTGTCGCCGATTGCAACCTATGCACCCGCGTCCTCGGTTTCGATCTCGCTCTCCCATTCCTGCTCGCTCCGATCGGCTACAGCCGCCTGATGAACCCCGTGGGCGAAGTGGGCGCCGCTCGCGCCGCCGGCAACGCGGGCACCGCCTACATTCTCTCCACCATATCCGGACACAAACTGGAAGACGTAAAGGCCGCCTCGACCGGACCCGTATTCTATCAACTCTATCTGATGGGAGGTCGCGCCGCCGCCGAGGCCGCCATTGAACGCGCTCGCCTCGCAGGATTTTCCGCGCTCGTCGTCACCATCGATACCGCCGTCTCCGGAATCCGCGAGCGCGATTACCGCAACGGAATGAAGGAACTCGTCAGCGGCAGCGTGTTCGAAAAACTTCCGTTTCTTCCGCAAATCCTCTCGCGCCCGGGATGGCTCGCCGGTTTTCTGCTCGATGGCGGTCTGCCCGCGCTCCCCAACGTCGTCGTCCCCGGCAAAGGCCCCGTGCCGCTCGTGGATGTCGCCGCCGCCCTCGCCGAGTCCACCGTGACCTGGAGCGATCTCGGCTGGATTCGCGACCTGTGGCGCGGCCCGATCGTCGTCAAAGGTATCCTTACTGAAGAAGACGCGCGCCGCGCCATCGACGAAGGCGCCGCCGCAATTTCCGTCTCCAATCATGGCGGCCGCCAACTCGATTGTGTTCCCTCTTCGTTGGGAGCCTTGCCGGAGGTCGTCAAGGCCGTCAACGGGCAAACCGAAATTCTCATGGACGGAGGCATCCGCCGCGGCACCGACATCGTCAAGGCTCTCTGCCTCGGCGCCCGCGCCGTGCTCTGCGGACGCGCCTACGCCTACGGCCTGGCCGCCGCCGGAGAGGCCGGCGTCAATCGCGCCATCGAAATTCTCCGCGCCGACCTCGACCGCACGCTGAGGCTGCTCGGTTGCGCGTCCGTCGCCGAACTTGATCGTTCATATGTGAACGTTCCGCGAAGCTGGGACTGAAACTGACGGAACAACTCTCGCCCATCTCCACCACGCGGGAGAACGTGGGCGCAACGTGGATCCAACGTAGGCACAAAGACCAGCTTCCTTATAATGGAGAGAAGCATGATCCGTCCCGACTACAAAGAATTCTTGCGGTTATCACGCAGCGCCACGCTGGTTCCGGTGGCGAAGTCCATCTCCGCCGATCTGCTGACGCCGGTTTCCGCATTTCTCGCCGTGGCGGACGGAGAGCCCGACGCCTTCCTGCTGGAGTCGGTCGAAGGCGGGGAAAAAATTGGACGCTATACGTTTCTCGGAGTGCGTCCGTTCCTTCGGCTGGAGTCGCGCGGCGCCGAGATCAAGATCGAACGTGACCGCAAAATCGTCCGGCGTACGGGAAATGTTTTCGCCGTCATCAAGGAATTGCTGCAGCAACATCGTCCGGCCGCGATGGAGGGTTTGCCGCCGTTCACCGCCGGCGCGGTCGGCTATTGCGCCTACGACATCGTGCGCCGCCTCGAGAACATCGGAGAGCACGCCACGGATGATCTCGATGTTCCCGACTGCGTCCTGATGTTTTTCGACCGCGTCCTCGCCTTCGATCATTTGCGGCACCAGATCCATATTGTGGCGTCGGCAGACGTGACCCGGGAAGCGCCCAAGCTTGCCTACGAGCGAGCCGTGAAGGACATCGGGCGCATCGAGAAAAAACTCGCCGCCGGATGGAAGCCGGCGCACTGGCGCAAAGCCACGGCAAAATCAAAGCTGAAGGTGAAGGCACGCACGGCGAAACCAAGATTCCTCGAAAGCGTCCGCCGAGCGAAGGAGTACATCGCCGCCGGAGACATTTTCCAGGTCGTGCTTTCGCAGCGCTGGGACTTCGAGCCCGGAGTCGCTCCGCTCGATCTGTACCGCGCGCTGCGCACGGTGAATCCATCGCCGTATATGTTCTTCTTACGCTTCGGCGGAGAAAAGCTCGGCGGCAAGACGAAACGAAGCAAAAAAGGCAGTGCGGGCGCAATGCACGTCTTCGGAGCGTCGCCCGAAATGCTGGTGCGGGTCAGCGGCTCGAAACTTGAGTACCGTCCGATCGCAGGCACGCACCCGCGCGGAAAAGACGAGGCCGCAGACGCCGCGCTGGAGAAGAAAATGCGCGAAGACGAGAAGGAACGAGCCGAACACGTAATGCTCGTCGACCTCGGCCGCAATGACCTCGGCCGCGTCAGCGAGTATGGATCGGTAAAAGTTCGCAACCTGATGTACGTCGAGCGCTACTCGCACGTGATGCACCTGGTCTCCGCTCTGGAAGGCCGACTGCGTCCCGAGCTGGATGCTGTGGACGCGCTTGCCGCATGCTTCCCCGCGGGAACTCTGAGCGGCGCGCCCAAAGTGCGAGCCATGCAGATCATCGAAGAACTGGAGCCGACGAGGCGTGGCGTCTACGGCGGCGCGGTTCTCTACGCAGACTTCGCGGGCAATCTCGATTCGTGCATCGTGATTCGAACGCTGCTAATGAAGGGCAAGAAAGCCCACCTGCAAGCAGGAGCCGGAATCGTAGCCGACTCAGATCCGCAGCGCGAGTTCGAAGAGTCGGAAAACAAATCGCGAGCGGTGCTGCGAGCAGTGGAGATGGCCAGAGGCAGCGGATAGGGCATGCTAGTGTGGGGGACGGGCGCCTCGCCCGTCCAAGCCGAGCGCAGCTCGGCCTCACATCGAACCTCAGCATCGGAACAATGATGCGGGGTTAGGACGACGATCTGGGATTCCGTCAACTCTAGAGACTCGTATGGAATGGCCACAAAGAATCCGGTCGCACACTGCTCTCCGTAAATTCCAGTGGCATCTTGGCGCTCAACCTCACCAATAAAACCAACGCATTTCAGAACTTCGTCTGGTACGCGCACGTCCGAATCACATCCCCTAGGGTTCATCCCCGCAGGAAATTCGCCACCAATTTCTTCCCCTCGTCCGTCAGCACGCTCTCCGGATGGAACTGCACGCCCTCCACCGGGAAATTCTTATGTCGCAGGCCCATGATGACGCGGGTTCCGTCCTTGTCCGAAGTCCATGCGCTGACTTCCAAATCTCCTGGCAGATCCTTCTCGGCGACGATCAGCGAATGATAGCGGGTCGCGGTCATCGGCGAAGACAGACCGCGGAAGATGGTCTTGCCATCATGCGCGACCTGACTGGTTTTGCCGTGCATCAGGTTCTTCGCGCGAACCACCTGGCCGCCGAAGGCTGCGCCGATCGCCTGGTGTCCGAGGCAGACTCCGAGCAACGGCACATTTTCTCCGCCCTTGCCCCTGCCCTTGCCCGCGAAATGGCGGATGAGTTCAATACTGATGCCCGCTTCCTGCGGAGTGCAGGGTCCGGGAGAAAGCACGATGCGTTCGGGGTGCATCGCCTCGATCTCTCCTACGGTTACTTCGTTGTTGCGGCGAACCTCGACCTGCGCGCCCAGTTCGCCAAGGTACTGGACAAGGTTGTAAGTGAACGAATCGTAGTTATCGAGGACGAAGACCACAAGTTTATTGTAGCTCCAGAGCCGGGTTTCACAGTTTCAAGGTCTCAATACTTGACAGGCACGCCGCCAATTGCCATGCTTACAGGCAATTTCTGGCAAGTCTTTCAAGCTTTGAGGCCTTGCCGTTGGAGCGGTTCGATGGCCGAGACGCAGCAGGAGCAGCAGAACCAGGACCAGGATAACAATAAGCGGGCCACGCGTCGCTTCTCGCTTCGCCTGCCCGTAAGCGTCCGTTACGGCGAAAATGAGCAGGAGCATGAGGCGCAGACTCGCGACGTTAGCGCGCGCGGAATCTGCTTTTATGTCGATTCCGCCATCCAGGCCGGTTCCGCGATTGACTTCACGCTGACCCTGCCGCCTGAGATCACGCTGACAGAAAGCATCCGAGTGCGCTGCAAGGGACGTGTAGTCCGCGTCGAAGGCGGCACTCCCTCCACCAAGTTGGCGGTGGCAGCCGTCATCGATGAGTACGATTTCCTGGCCGACGTGTAAGACCTCGCGGGCTTCTCGTTGGGCTGCTTTTTCACCTATCTGTACTTCATGCGCTTTTTTTCCAGAAGCCCCGAGTGGTATGGTTGCTGTGACACTCGAGTGCTTAGGTGAAAGATTTCCCGCCGAATCGCGCGTTCCAGCAACCGTGGCTTCGCTGCCCTCTGCAGGCGCATTTGTGCGCAGTTCTTGCGGTGGCAATGCTCGTCCTCGGAGCACCGTGGCTTCATTCCCAGACGCCGGTCAAAACTGGAGCTAAGCCTGGCTCCAAGTCTGCCGCGTCTTCGGCTGTCGGCAAGCCTGCAGCGATCAAGAGCTTCCGGATCGTCCAGGAAAAAGATGGCCCAGCAGTTGAAATTCTTTCGACGAAGCCGCTGGTGCCTTCGATCCAGGCAATCAGCGACCCTGATCGGCTGGTGATCGATCTACCGAACGCGCGCCTGGACACGCAGCAGAAAAAGATCAGCGTACAAGCCGACCAGATCAGCGCGATACGCGCCGACCAGTTTCAACAGAATCCTCCGGTAGCGCGCGTGGTCGTGGACCTGCTCGCGCCGCGCGCCTACACCTGGGATGCCGCAGGAAACCGCTTGGTCGTGCATCTCGGCAAGAATCCCAGCCAGGCGAGCAGTTCGCCGTTTCAGCAGCCGACGGTCGTTAGCCTGACGCCCGCGCCGCAACCGGTCGTAGCAGCGGTGCGCGCGGCCGGCCCGCTGGCCCTGGCCGGCGGTAACAACGACAATAACAATGACGCGGGTTCTGCGATCACGGCCGGACCCGACACCGCCGTTCTCCGCCTGTCCAGTGGCGGCGAGGTGCATGTTTGTCCGGGAACGACCGTGTCGGTTACTCCGTCGCAAAACCGCCACAACCTGATGCTCAGCATGAACACGGGCGCACTGGAAGCGCACTTCGCTCTCGACGCTTCTTCCGATTCCGTGATGACGCCCGACTTCCGCATCCTTCTCGTGGGACCGGGAGAATTTCACTATGCCATCAGTGCGGACAGTCAGGGCAATACCTGCGTGCGCGCGCTGCCCGGTAACACGGCGTCGGCGATTGTTACCGAATTGCTCGGCGATCGTACGTACCAGGTCAAGGCAACCGACCAGCTAATGTTTCGTTCCGGGCAACTCGATCGTGTGGATATGGCGGTGCCGTTAGAATGCGGATGTCCGCCACCGCGGGATCCTCCGCTGCGGGCGACCAGCGATCTGCCGATGCAGAGCCAAGCACCCCTGAACGCGAGCCCAGCGCCGGTTGCGGAGACGGCTCATGCGGAAAGCGCGCCCTCTACTGGGTCACCGGCCACTGGAGTACCGCCAGCGGCCGCTCCGCT